>ERZ777003.2690-NODE-2690-length-19592-cov-7.889850_pt1 | contig 19592 bp, 13 predicted proteins | sample MGYA00374956_ERZ777003 | MGnify/ENA primary metagenome ERZ777003 (study PRJEB29302, sample SAMN06268252) | bioreactor metagenome | isolation source: Joint BioEnergy Institute, California, USA | place: USA:Joint BioEnergy Institute, California, USA | collected... | reverse complement strand
TGACGGTCCCGGGCTGCACGGGCGCGTAACCGGCGCGCTCGGCGTGAACCTGCACCGCCTCTACGCGCAAGACCCGCGCCGCCGCGAAGCCTGGGACGCCCTGCCGCGCACTGAGCAGCTCGAGGCGCTCGAACGCGCGCAGCGGGCCAGCCGCGACGGTTCGTCAACGGACCTCGTGGGCGCCGTCGCGACCGAGCTCGACCGCGCCGCCGGCTTGGGAGGCGAGGAGCATGCGCGCGCGAAGCCTCGAGCGGCGGCGCGTCGCAGGTCGGCGCTTCGCCGTCGCCGCGTCGCGGCGCGAGGCGCGCGGACGTCGACGCCGCGATGGGTTGATCGCGCCGCGCGGCGAGGGGCGGCGATGACCCGGCCGGCGTCAGGGGGGAGATAAGAGGATGGTAGAATGCGCGGGATGCGAAGAGCCGCTTACCGTCCACTGCTCACCGCCGCGGCCGTCCTGGCTCTCAGCGCCTCCAGCCTCGCAGCCGCCCAGGTCACGACGTTCCGCGACGTGCCGGACGGGCACTGGGCGCGCAACGCCGTCGAGCGCGCCGCCAGGCTCGGCTTGATCGTCGGCCTCCCCGACGGCACCTTCCAAGGGGAACAGGTCGTCAACCGTTTCGAGATGAGCCTCATCCTCTCCAGGCTCATCGACCTCGTGAACCAGGCGTTCCTCAACGAGCGCGCCAAGCTCGATGGCGCGGCCAACGAGGAGCGTTTCGCTGAGATCGAGTCGACCCTGGCGGAGCTGGAGGTCGCGTTGGACGAGTGGGAGCAGTACGCGACCTCCTGGTTCGCGGCTTACGAGGCGCGCCTGAACGACATGGCGTCTCGGGTCGAGAACCTCACCGCGGCTTTGGAGAGCGGCATGCTCGTCGGTCCGCCCGGCCCGCCCGGACCGGAAGGGCCGGCCGGCCCGCCGGGGCCGCCGGGGCCGCAGGGTCCGCAGGGGCCAGCCGGCCCGCCCGGCCCGCGCGGCGAACAGGGGCCGCCAGGCCCCGTCGGCCCGCAAGGCCCGCGCGGACCCCGCGGCGACGACGGAGGCGCCGCGCTCCGGTCTCCCGCCGGCATGCACGGCGCCGGCATCCCCGTCGAGTACCCCGGCGTCGACCCGGAGCGGCTGAGGACGCGCGACGAGGAGCCCGCGACGCCGAAACACGCCGAGCCCGAACCCGCCGCGCCGGCGGTGCACGTGCCGGTGTTCCACGCCGGCCTGCCCACCGGCGAGGGCGAGACCGGCGACTGGCTGCGGGACGTCGACGAGAGCCTGCCCGAACCGCTACGCGGCCTGTTCTACTGACCGTTCAACCGACATTAGTCGCGGAGCGGCGCGCGGCGACGATGCGCCGCTCCAACGACGTGGGAGCGGGCGGCGGCTCCCGGAACGCCATAGCCCACCACGCCGCCTCGGTCAACTCGCTCACCAGGTAGAGGTGATGGCTGGCGCGCGTGACGCTCGTGTACGTCCACCGGTTCGGATGCAGCGTCACCGCGCCCGGCTCGGCGACGACCACCGTATGCCAGCCGCTGCCCTGCGCCTTGTGCGTGGTGATCGCGTAACCGAGGCGCAGCAGCTCAGGCACCAGGTCCCGGTCGATGAGCACCTCGCTCGCGCCGATGCGCACCACCAGCGCCCCCTCGTCGTCGTCGAACCCCACGACCAGTCCCGTCTGCCCGTTGAACACGCCGAGCGTATAGTCGTTCCTCTGCACGACCACCTTGTCGCCCTCGCGCACGGTGACGACGCGACCCGAACGGAACTCCCGGTACCTGGCCAGCGGCTCGCCCCGGGGGTTGAGGCGCGCCTGCAGCAGTTCGTTCAGGCGCTCGCGGGTGACGTTCAACGCGCACACCACCTGCCACCGCATCAGGTCGAACCCCACGCCCGAAGCGAGGATCTCCTCGACCGCCGCGAGCAGGTTCTCCTCGAACCCGCGGCCCATGAGCGCGGTGACGCCCGGCCGGCCCGTCAAGGGCGCCGCGCGCCGCTCCCTGATCGCCTGCGCCAAGGTGAAGATCCCCTCCTGGTCCGCCTGACGGTAGTTCCTCACCAGCTCGAAGTGCGGCAAGCCGACGTTGAGGAGCGCCTCGAACGGTTGCCCGTACTGGATCGGCGGCAACTGCCGAGGGTCACCCACCAGCAGCAACCGCGCCTCGGGCCGCAAACGTTCGATGACCGCCGCGAGCAGAGCGTTCGGCAGCATGCTCGCCTCGTCCAACACGACGACGTCAGCGGCGAGCTGCCGCAGCATGAACTCGCCGGACCCGGTCGCGGCGAGCCCACGGTGGATCGTCGAGACGAACACCCTCCCGTAATAGGTGAGGGAGCGGTTAGGGTCCTCCACCGTATCGCCGTAAGGGCCCTGCGTCACCGGCTCGAGGCCGAACTCGACCAGCGCCTCCGCGAGCCGGTCGCTGCCTTTCCCGGCGAACGCCATCACGTGCACGTTCAACCCCCTGCGCGAGGCGATGCCCGCGAGCGCCGCGACGGTCGTCGTCTTCCCCGTTCCCGCGCCGCCCGTCATCGCCATCGCCGGCAGGTTCAACCCCGCCCAGCAAGCCGCGCGCTGCTCGTCGTTGAGCCCGTAGGCGAGCATCTCGGCCTCGACCCGCTCAGGCACCCGCGGCAGGGGCGCCGCGGCGGCGAGCGCGTCCGAAGCCCACTCCATCAAGCGCAGCTCCGCGTCCAGCTCCGCCTCGTCCCACACCAACCCCTCGTCGAACGTCACGCCCTCGAGCTCGTGGCTAGCGTCGCTCACGCCGAACGCGGCGCGGCGCCGCCGGAACTCCCCCAAGGACAAGACGCCCGCGGACTGCTGCAGCACGTAACCGTTGACGTGCCGATGCCGACGCGCGTCGTCCGGGTGCAGACCGAAGAACTCGCGCGCGATGCGGTCCACGCGCGCGAAGCCGAAGCCGGGCACGCGCATGAGGCGGTACGGGTCCGCTTCCACGTAAGCCCTCAGCTCCGCGGGCGTCAACGGCGGCTGGCCGGGGCCGCGCGCCGCGCCGAGCACCTCGCGGGCGCGGTCCGCGAGGCGCGCCGTCACCCCCGGCAGGTCCTCCAGATGCCAACGAGGCAACTGAGCGCCGGAACCCGCGACCGGCGGCTCGGCGCGCGCGGCCGCAGGGAGCGTCGCCGCGGGCAAGGCTTTGTGGTGCTCCGCCATGCGGCGCATCACCTCGGGCGGGGACACGCCGAAGCCCTCGCGGAGGATGCGCACGATGCGTTGCGCGCCGATGCCCGGCACCGCCAACAGCACGTAAGGGTCGTCGTTGATCAGTCGCAGCGCGGCGCCCTCCGAACCGTCGGGGGACAACACCGTCACGATGCGGTCGCGCAACACGCCGCCCACGCCGGGCAGCTCAGCCAGCGAAGCGACCTTGCGGGGCATGAGAGGAGCGTAGCACGCGCCCGCTAGCCGAAAGGAAGCGAGCGAGGATGATAGACTCGTGACGTGCAAGCCGTCACCGGCCCGAACCTCAGCTGGAGGCGCGACCGAGTCCACGCGCCCACGAAAGGCCCCACCGTGAACGTGCCCCTTCACGCGCGCGCCCTCCTGCGCGCACTCCTCGCCGCCGCAGTCACGCTCACCGTCACCGCCGCCGCGCAGGACGCGGCCCCGGCCGAACCCGAGGTGGTGGTGACCACCTACTACCTGGACCAGCTCAACGTGCAGCCGGGCCGCCTCGACCTCAGCCCCAACTACCTGACGCTCATCGAGTTCCCCGACCTGATCGACACCGTCGCCACTGGCCGCGCGGACCTCATCCAGGTGGAGGTGGACGACAACCGCATCCTGCTCAAGCCCACGCGCAGCAACGGCCGGACCGACCTCATCGTCAAAGTCGACGGCGTCAACGCCCTGTTCCGCGTCGAGATCGACGGCGAGAACGGCACCCCCAGGCGTTACGTGGTGCACGCCGTCAAGCCGCGGCAGACGCCCGCCCCGCAGGTCGCGGACAACGCCGCCGCCGTCAACCCCATGCCGACCCAGACCGAGACGCTAGGGCAAGACCCCGCCCACCCGCAGGCGGCGCCGGCGCCGTTCGAGTTCACCTACAGCGCGCGCACCAACCAAGAGGGCCGCCTCACCATCTACTACACGCTCAGGAACGCCAGCCAGAACCCCATCGCCAACGAAGGCACGCGCCTGAAGCTCGTCGACGACCTCGGCGAGGTGCCGTACAGCGTCACGCGCATGAACCCCGGCAGCCCCAACCGCCTCATGCCCGGCGCCGAGGAGCACGGCGTCATCACCGCCGAACGCTCCCACTACGGGCAGGCGCGCATCCAATGGCCCGTCGTCGAACAGGGACCCGGGCACACGTACATCATCAACGAGCTCGTGGTGAACATCCAGCATGAGTGATCGCCGCGCCCAGCGCGGAGGAAGGAAGCGGCAGCCGCCACGCGCGCTGCCTCTGCTCTTAACGGCCGCGTTCGCGCTCGCCGGCCTGAGCGGCGCCCAGCAGAACGCCTCGAACCGGCTGCACCTCGACTTCACCGAGTGGGACAACATGGAGCTCGGCTTGCCGCTGCCGGTGCCGGTCGTGCACATGTACGACGACCAGGCGCTCACCGCCTGCGTCGAACGGGGCGGGGACGACGCGTGCGTCGAGGCCGCCACGTACAAACTGCCGCTGCTCCCGTCCGGCAACGCCGAACGCGCCGCGGAGGAGCTCGCGCGCGCCTACCGCGACCTCGTGCGCGGCGTGGTGGAAACCGTCGACGCCGAGATCAACCAGCTGCCGCCATGCCACGCCTTCCTCGCGTGCCTGCCAGGGAACGTCCCCATCCCCGCGCCCGACCTGCCGTGCCTCGCCGCGCGCACCCTCGCCGGCGTCACCAAAGGCCTCGCCAAGCACCTCCCCGCCTACTACGCCGAGGTCAACCGCGTCATCGCCACGCACCTGCCCAGTCACGTCGCCAGCGGAGGCTCCGTCTACCCCGCGCTGGACAGCGTGGTCGCGCCCGTGATGGACCAAACCGGCGCCTTCCAGACGCTGCTCGGGCAGCTCGCCGCCGTAGGCGACCTCGACGACGCGCTCGCCGCCGCGTACCGCGCGCAGAGCCTCGCCGCGCAGTACGACATCCCCCTCCCCGACATCCCCTACCTCGCCAACCAGGTCGAGTACGAGACCCGCGCCGGCCGCAGCCTCACCCTCCCCGGCTACCGCGACTTCGAGGCCGGGAAGAGAAGCAGCGAAGACCTCTACGACCCCGACCAGGTCGAGCTCGGAACCGGCCTGCTCGGGCTCGGCGCGCCAGGCAGCCTTCGCGCCGCCGCCAACCAGAAGATCGCCGAGGACCTCCACCGCCGCGCCGCCGCCACGCACAACACCGAAACCGCCGCCAAACGAGTCCTCGAGCAGTACCTCAGCGGCGTCGTGCCCGTCGACGTCATAGACCACCTCGCCGAACGCGCGGCGGTCACCATCCGCAACGCCACCCAAGGCGAGGACCTCACGCAGAGCCTCGCGCGCGCGCTCGACGCCGACCTGGCGCGCCTCGCGTCCACCCTCTACACCGACGAGAGCACCGCCGCGCGCCTCGCGCGCGCCGTCGACTTCCAAGCGCGGCAGGTGAACGTGAGCGTGCCCGCGTTCGAGCTCTCAGGCGCCCTCACGGTCAGCGACCCGGCCTTGTACGAGCACATCGGGTACGCCGGCTTCGCGCAGGTATGGCCGGAGAGCGAGGACCGGCTCGTCATCTACCTGGACGGGTTCGTGCCCATGCCCGGCATCTGGGTGAAGTGCTTCGGGTTCGCGCCCACCCCCGTGAAGATCCCCTGGCCGGTGCAGGTGCGCCTCCCCGCGGTCGCGCGCATCGCCTACGTCACCGTCCCCGAAGGGTACGAGGTGCCGCTCACCGCCGGCGAGCCGCGCGCCAGTCCGCTGATCGAGCTGCTGCACTGACCGCCGACGCGTCGAAACGCACCCGAGCGCGCATGCGTCAGCGATAGCATGGACGCATGCGGCTCGTGGAGGAGATCCGCCGTTACGGACCCCAGTACGTGCGCGACGCCAGGCGCGCGCACGGCGACGACGCGGTCGACAAGGCGCTGCGCACGCACCAGGTCAAACGGTACCGCCTCCCGGACGGGCACGTGCTCATCCTCGGCCGCGCCGGCCGGCGCGCGCTCGGCATGCCCGTCGACGTCGGGCACCCGTCCGTCCCGGCCGTGCAGCAGCAGGTGACGCGCGGCGCGGTAATACGCGCGTTAGAAACGCGTGGGTACCATCTCCTCGAGCACCGCGACCGGCACCTCAGCGTCATGACGGGCCCGAACGGCGCCCGCGCGCTGGTGGCCGTCAACCGCACCGGGTACACCAGCGAGACGCTCAGGCGCCTCGTCGGCAAGACCCTCTACCGCGAGGCGCTCCAAGGATGCGACATCATCGTCGTCACGCCCCACCCGGAACGCCTCGAGAACGCAGCCAAGGACCACAAGGCCCTCTTCACCCTCGAGGACCTGAAGGCGCTCACCGGACCACCAACCACCTGAGGAACACGACATGATCACGCGCCCCGAACCGCTACTCCACCAACACCCCCTCTGGATACCGACCCTCCTCAAGCCCATCAAGGGCCGCACCTACGGCACGCCCGGAGCGCACCTCGAGCTCGCCTTGAGAGCCGCGCGCAGGAGGCTCGCCGTGACCATGGGCGCGCACGCGGCCCTCATCGTCGGCGTGCTCGCGGCGCTCACCCTCGGCATCAAGTGGCTCTACTTCAGCGCCCTGCACGAAGACCTCGCCAAGTTCCTGCAAGCCGCGGCGGTGATCGCCGCGGGCGTCGCCATCCACAAGCTCAAGACCCTCGAGCGCGTGAGAACCGTACGCGGCGAGATCGGCCGCCTCAGCGCCGGCCTCAGAGGCGAACGTCGCGTCGCGGAGCTCCTCGAGCGCCTCCCGGCAGAATGCCGCATCGTTCACGGCGTCGAGATCACCGCCCCCGACGAACCCCCGGAGGACATCGACCACGTCATCGTCACGCCCGCCGGGATCTGGTGCGTCGACGCCAAGAACTGGAGCGGCGACGTGCGAGTGGACGCCGTCAGCGTCACGCACAACGACGTCGACGTCACCCAACAGGTCGTTCACGGCGCCGCCAGACGCACCGCGCGCCTCGCCGACTACCTCGGCTGGGGCGGCCCCATACCGTCCATCGTCTGCCTCACCGGCAGCGCCCGCGCGCGCGGCAAGTGCGGCGGCGTGACCTTCACCGACCAGAACGGCCTGCTCGGCGCGGTGCGCGTCAAGGTCGCCGACTACTACAACCTGCACCAGGACGCCGTCGATGAGCTCGCGGAAGACATCGCGCTCCTTTCCCCCAGCGCCACCACACAACAACCGTGGCGGCACACGTACAGGTACCTGCCGCCCGAGCGCCTCGCCGCGTACCGGCTCAGGTTCCTCACCCCCCTGATCGAGCTGGTCACGTTCGCCGCGGGCGCGGTCGCCGTCGCCGGCGCCGCCGTCGGCGCGTACAACCTCTTCCACCTCGCCATGGCCACCGGACGCGAGCTCGCCTACCCCACCGAGGCGGTCGCCGCCCTGGCGGGAGGCGCCGCGCTCGCGCTCGCGCTGCACGCCGCCGGCAAAGCGCTCGCGGTGGAACCCGCCCGGTACACGCCCACGCTCAAGGCGTTCCGCAGCCAAGACCGCAGGGAACGCCTGCTCGCCAGCCTCGTCACCGCCGACGGGGAACCGGTCAACCTCCCGAAACGCGTCGACCGCGGCCGCGCCGAGAACGACCCCGACCACGCGCGACTCGAACGCATCTTCACCCGCGAACTCGTCCTCCCCAAGGACACCCTTGAAGAGCTCATAGGCGTACAGACCATCCTCACCGACAGCGAACGCTTCAAGCGCGAGTGGGGGCTGGACCTGCCTTACGGCATCCTGCTGCACGGTCCGCCCGGCACCGGCAAGACGCAGATCGCGCGCACCATGGCCAAAGCCGCGGGCTTCGCGTTCTACGCCGCCAGCCCCAGCGACATGCGCAGCAAGTGGGTCGGCGAGTCCGCCAAGATGATCCACGAACTCTACGAGGAGGCGCGGCGGAACGCGCCGGCGGTGGTGTTCATCGACGAGATCGACGCCGTGGCCGGCACGCGCGGCGCCGCGCACGACGGCGCCGGGCAGGAAGCGAACCACGCCGTCAACCAGCTGCTGCAGGAGATCGACGGCCTCGTGAAGAGCGAGGAGCCCGTGTTCACCATCGGCGCCACCAACCTCATCGACAACCTCGACGAGGCCGTCAAGTCGCGCCTGTCCTACCAGATCCTCATCGACCTGCCCGACGAGAGCGCGCGGGAGAAGATGTGGCGGCGCTTCACCAGCGCGTTCCACGACCGGCTCGAGGTCGGCTTCGACGAGCTCGCCCGAGCCAGCGAAGGCATGAGCGGACGCGACATCCACCAGGTCGTCAAGCTCGCCGCCAAGTTCGCGCACACCGGCGGCGGCAAGGTGACCCGGCAGATCCTCCGGCGCGCCTTCGAACGCACCGGGCACACCTTCCCCCCGCCCACTGACGCGAACGACGCGGGCGGAACGGACCCCCGGACCGATTGATCCGCACCCGGCCGCGCCCAGCGTGACGAGGGACGCTGGGCGCGACGCCGGCTACGACCCGTCCCTCCGCGGACGCAACCAGCTCGGCGGTTTCCGCGCCTCCCGTTGCACGGCACGGTGGAACTCCAACGCCCGCTCGGGCTCAGGGAGCGATGAGCGGCGAGCCAACAACTCCTCCGCGACGCGCTCCAGGCCCGAGAGGTCCTCGAACCGAGGGTCGGCCTGGTACCTCCACAACGCCGCCCTGGCCTCCGCGAGCAACTCCTGGGTCCTGACACGGTCCCGTTCAACGGCGCTCATGGACTCCCACCGCATGCGCTCCGCGTGACCCTCGTACGGGTGACCGCCGCGCGCGGGCTCGCGCGGCAACGGGACCGCGGCCACGCGATGAGAGCACCCGCTGCACCGCCACACACCGAACGCGTCCTGGGTGTAGAAGGCGCTCCCGCAGCTAGGGCATCGAGGCTCCACGTCCGGACAGGGTACCCGCAAGCGAGCGGTGGATCGCGAGAGCGTTCGTCACTTCAACCCGCGCAGCGGGTCGGCTACCACCACCGAGGCTCGCGGGTCCACCGCCAACACCCGCTCTTTCAGCGACGCTACCCGCTCCTCGGTGGGGGCGCCCCACACCTGCGCGTCGAACTCCAGGAACCGCCGAGCCTTCTCGGCGATACGGTCGTTGTCGTAATGCGTGGAATCGAACTCGATGGCGACGCGCGCCCCGTCGGGACGTTCCCAGAGCGCGTCCGGCTTGAACGGCGCCGCCTCGCGCTGCGCGGAGCTAACCCACGCCTGCGGGCCGCCCACCACCCGCCCCACCTTCAACACGAACCGCATCTCCGCCGCGCCGGCCAGGTGCAACAACGCCACCGAAGAAAGGCCGCGCAGCTCCTCGTCGGCGAGCACGAACGTCACCGCGCGCGGCTGACGCGAACCCTTCGTGGGCTTCACCATCCGCGACTCCAGCGCGAACCCCCGCGCAGCCAACCCGAGCTGGGTCACGCCGTACCAGCGGTACGCCTGCAGCGCCGTCACGGCATGGTCGATGTCCAGGTCGAGGCCGAGGAAATCGGCGGCGTCCAGATCGTCAACGGGTCGACCCAACGAGCACCACCACGGGCGTGCCCGCGGGCAGCTCCGCGACCCGCACGAACGACAAGCGGCTGCCGGCGAACCCGAACGAGCCCGCCACGCGACCCAACACGAACTCCTCCAGGCTCGGCGGCACCGACTCCGTCACCACCGCCCCGTCCACGATCGTCGTGCGGGTACGGTTCGTCATCGCCTGCACGTAATCACTCACGCCCGTAAGCGCGGAACGGAACATGTCCTGCGCCACCGTCGGCGCCTGGTCCACCACCCGCGCCGGGATGCTCGTCGACATGTCAGGCGCCAACGCCATCGCCGCGACCGGCACCGCCTCGCCCGCCACCACGGCGCGATCGAACGAGATCACCAACCTATCCCCAGCCAGCAGGCTCGCCGAGCCGACGAACAACACAGGCTCGCACCCCAGGTCCCGCGCGCCGCACACCGTCTGTGCCAACACCGGCCCAGGCTGCCCGTCGAGCACCGTGGCGCTCGTCACCAACTCGGCCGCCAAACGCGCGCCCTCCTCGAGCGTCACGCGCGCCGCCGCTGCGGCGGAAGAGGCGGGGGCGTTCGCCGCGCCTCCCGACGGGGTCACCGGCACGCCATCAGGCGCGGCGACGCTCGCCTCCTCACGGGAGAACAGCGTCGACACGCCACCCGCCGAGGCGCCCGCGTCGGACAACGCGTAGACGGTGGCCGACGCGCCTTCCGAGCCGTGCCCATCCTCCGCGGCGAAGACGGTCACGTTCGCCGCGGCGCCGCGCGCGTCAGAGAGCAGCATTGGAGCCGGGTTCGGCGCCGCGCCCGCGAACACCACGCCGCCGACCGGGGCGCTTCCGCCCCGAGCGACGGTCAAGACCGCCGCAGGCTCGAGGGGGTCTCGCCCGTCCGCGCTCGCGGGCGGCGTCCGCGTGGGGTCGGTGAACGCCGTGACCGGCGCGGGCTCGCCCGCTACGCGGCGGAACGCGGTCAACGGCCGCGCCATGGACGCGCCGGGCGTGGACGCGACCGGCGCGACCGTCTGCTCGTACACCCCCAGCGGCGACAGCGACAACGGATCGAAGCGGCCCGGCGAAGCCTCCGCCACCGTGATGGGCACGGGCGTCTCGTCAGGGTCGTACGCGTTGTAGTCGAGCGCGCCGCGCGTCGGCGCGGGAGCCGGCGGCGGCGTCGGCACGGGCGCCGGAGCGGGAGCCGGAGCCGGGGCGGGAGCCGGGGCTTCCGCCACGGGGGACGGCGCCGGAGCGGGAGGCAACGTCGGCAGAGAGGCGATCGAGACGCTCGGCACCGGAGCGGGCTCCGGCTCCGGCAGGTCCAGCACCGGCTCCGCCGCGACCACCTCAAGCTCCTCTACCGCCGCGGCCGCGGCGGCCGCGCGAGCGCGCGCCTTCGCCTGCGAATCCGCGTACACCCCGTAACCGGCCACGCAGATGCCCACCGTCAACACGGCTACGGCGACGCCGATGATCTTCACCTGGTTCGGCACCCACTCGCCGTCCACCTCGCGCATGAAGAAGCGCCGCTGCATGTCGATGACGCGTTGCCGGTTCAGCGCGCGCCGCGCCTGCTGCTCCGTCTCCAGAGGCGGCGCTTGCGCCGCGTCCCCGTCCGCGTAGGGCACGGCGAGGATGTAACGCTGCGCCAGCTCCGGGTCGATCTCCGCCACGCGCTTGGTCGCGGCGGCGAACGCCTCGCTCCCGAAATCGCTCGGGACCTCCTCGACCTGCAAGATCTCCCGCAGCCGCGCGAGGTCCTCGTCCGAGAGCCGTAACCGTTGAGACATAAGAGGAGTATAGCCGCCGCCCCTCGACAGCCGCGCGCCGCGGAGGCGCGCGAAGCGCACGGAGGCCCCATGAGGAGGTGCTAAGCTGGTCATGAGTTCCCCGTTCGGGGCGGCAAGCCCCTTGCCCTCAAGGAGCCTTCATGACAGCATTCGCCTCGCTTCCAGCCCTCCGCCAGAAGCTGACCGCGCGCCTGCTCCGGTTCGTCGCGGCGACGCACGTGCTCTTGATGGGGCGCGCGTTCGCCGCCGCCGAGGTCCTGGACGACAACACCCCCATCGTCAAGCTGGCGTGCAACGTGTTCAACGCGCTGCGCGGCCCCGCCGCGTTCCTCATCGCCCTGATCGTCATCGTCGTCGGCGGCGTCGCCATCGCCATCGGCGGCCGGCGCGTCATCGGCAGCGTCGTATGGGGCATCGTCGGCGTCGGCATCGCCATCAGCGCCGCGAACATCGTCAACGCGATCATCCCGCCGGACGTATCGCGCGTCTGCGGCGTCGGCGCCTGACCGAAGAGGCCCGAAGGTGCAGCACCGCGTCTACAAGCTCAACAACAGGCTGACCATCTTCGGGCTCGAGTTCTCCGACATGGGCGTGGCCGCGGTCGCGTTCTTCCTCATGAACGGGCTCGTGTCCGCGACGCTCAACACCAGGGTCAACATCCTGCTGATCGTCGCGGGCACGTTCCTCGTCACGCAGACCTGGCTGCGCGTCAAGGACAGCGTGCCCGACAAGTTCTTCCCGCACGTCGCGTACTGGCTCGCCGAGCGCGACCACCTCTACGCCACGCCCGACCTCGAACCGGCGCCGGTCATCGTCGACGTGCGCGCCGCCATGCAAACGAAGAAGGCCAGGAGGCGGAGGCGGCGGTGATCGGCCTCAACCTCGGCCAGCAGTCCCTCACCATGCGCCTGTCGCAATGGGACCTGCAACGCGACGTGATCGTCTCCGAAGCCGGCGTGCTCGAAGCCGGCGTCGAGATCCGCATCCCACCGACCACCCTCCTGCCCGACGCCGCCGCCGAGTACCTCCACGAAGGCTGGATGGCCACGCTCCGCAACGCGCTGCCGCAAGGCGAAAGGCTGCGCGTCTACATCGAAGCGAGCCCCTTCGAAGAGAAGCTCATACGCGAGTACGAAGGCGGCATCCGCAGCGACCACCCGCAAGCGCGCGCGCTCACCGAGCGGAAGGTCGCGGCGCTGCTGGGCATGCGGGGGCGCGGCCAACTCGTGCAGTACCGCACGTACCTGACGTTCACCACCAGCCCCAAACGGAAACGCAAGAAGCGGCAAGCGTACCTGCCTGACGAGTTCGCCGCCATCCACAAGCAGGCGATGGCTACCAGGCAGAAGGTGATGGCCATGCTCTCCCGCATGGGCTTGAGCCCGCGCCCGCTCGGCACCCAAGACCTGTTCGAGCTCGCGTGGCGCTACTTCAACCCCAGCAGGCGCGTGTACAAACCGCCGCCGTACAAACCCACCACCGTCTACGCGGACCACAAGTTCCTGCGTCAGAACCCCGAGGTCGCCGACCGGACGCTCAGAAGCCAACTCGTGCGCAGCGACATGCCCATGCGGCCCCTCAGCTACTTCGTCTACGACGACACGTACTGGGGCATCGTCAGCATGCAACGCCTCCCCGCCGGGTTCACGTACACGTCGATGCTCAACCACATGCTGCGCACCCCGCACCTGTACTGGCTGGTGCTCGACTTCCGGCACAACCCGCACAACGCCATGCTGCGCGACCTCACCACGCGCGCCAGGCGCTACCAGGCCGCCGCGAACGACACGACCCTGTCCGACTACGCCGACGCCAGCACCCGCACCGGCTTCCACGAGACCGACGCCGCCCTCATGGAAAGCAACGCCACCGGAAGCCACTTCTTCGACCTCGGCGTCAGCATGATCGTCCTCGAGAACGACCGCGAGAAGCTCGAGCAAGGCCTGCAGCACGTCATGAGCGAACTCAGCGGCGTAGGCGGACTCGAAGCCATCCGCGAAACGCTCGGCCTCACCGAGCAGTTCCTCGCCCTCTCCCCCGGCAGCGGCAGGAACAACGAACGCCTCTTCACCCAGCTCGAGCAGAACGCCAGCGCCTTCATCCCCACCAGCAGCCCCTGGCTCGGGTCCCGCCGCCCCACCGCGCTCTTCTGGAACCGCTACGACAGCATCACCGCCATCGACCCGTTCGACCCCAAAGCCACCAACTGGAACGGCATCGTCATCGGCGGCTCAGGCAGCGGCAAGACGTTCTTCATGCAGTGCTACCTCAACGACCTGCTCCGCCAAGACGCCGACGTGATCATCATCGACCGCGGGTACGGGTACAAGCACCTCGTCGACCTCTACGACGGCGCGACCATCCCCATCGAGCCGCAGAACGGCGTCAGCATCAACCCGTTCCAACTGCCCCAAGGGATGACCGAACCCGACGAGGAACGCAAAGCTTTCCTCACCGCCGTCATCAAGACCATGCTCGGCGCGCGCGGCGGCACGGTGAGCGGCTCGCAGGACGGCATCATCGACGCCGCCATCACGCAGACGTACGCGCGCGCCACCAGCCAGAGACGCAACCCGGAGACCGGCGAAGCCGAGACCGTGTTCGACGGCGTCACCCTCTCGAACTTCGTGCGCACCCTCCGCACCCTCGAGGAGGTCGGGGACCACAGCATCAGCGACATCGAACGCAACGTCGCCAACCAGCTCGCCGCCGACCTGCAAGGCTGGACCGGCGACACCGCGCTCGGCTCGTTCATAGACCGCCCCACCAACATCGACACGGACGCGCCGATCGTCTACTACGAGACCACCGGCCTCGAAGCCAACCCGCAGCTGCGCGCCGTCGGGGTGCTGCTCATAGCCGACCTGGTATGGAAGCGCGTCAAGCAGGACGCCGCGAGGCAGAAGATCGTCGTCTTCGACGAGGTCTGGTCGCTCCTCAAGGTGCCGGAGGCGGCCGCGTTCATCGTCGAGCTGTACCGGCGCTTCCGCCGCTACAACGCCGCCGCTTACGCCGTCACGCAATCGTTGCAGGACTTCCTCACGCCCGAGGCGCGCGGCATCATCCAGAACACCAACTACCACTACTTCCTGCGCCTCCCCGGCGAGGACGACATCATCCAAGAGCTCTTCCACCTACCCAACAACGCCATGCAGGTGTTCAGGAGCCTCGGCGGGCAACGCGGCCTGTACAGCGAGTTCCTGTCGTTCATCCGCAAGGAGAGCGGCATCGAAGGCGACGTGCTCCTCCTCCGCCCCCTCCCCTACGAGTACTGGCTTTTCACCACGCACCCGGCCGACATGGCGTTGCGCAACGAGGCGCTAGCCGCGCACGGGCACGACCTCACCGCGGCGATCGACTGGCTCGCCGAGCACTACCCGAGAGGAGCGGACCGATGAGGCAGGCACGGATCGTCGCGTTCGCGTTGGCGCTGCTCGCGCCGACCGCGCACGCTCAAGGCGGCATAGAGACGATGTTCGACGACGCCCTCCAGGCGCTCTGCGCGCAGCGCGGGGCGCTCACCAGCGTCCCGCTCGCGGGCGGCATCGACATCGACGTACCCGGCCTCGACGCTTTCGGCCTAGACCTGCGCCCCCTCTGCCAGTACGCCGACATCGTCAACAAGAGCACCCGCAGCCTCAAAGACCTTCGCGACGGCACCTTCCGCACCACCGAACAGTTCCTCAACCAAGCGGTCGCCGCCATCGCCGCGAGCATCGGCGCGCGCGTCGGGACCGACAAGGCGAACCAGGCCATCGAAGCGCTCGACGAGCAGCTCCGCGCGGCGCTGAACAGCGGCGACGGATTCCTCAGCGCCTACCGCGAAGCGACCCGCGACGCCGTCGAACAACTCCGCGAAGAGGCCTTGAAGGAGGCCGAGGAGAGGTTCCTCGACGCCCAAACCAAGCTCGCCGACACGAACCCCGGCGCCACACCTAACCCCCAGGCGCTCCGCGACGGGTCCCTCGCGTACACGGCGGTCGTTCCCCATGCCATCGACGCTCAGGCTGCCCTCACCGCGCAAGTCCTCCAGGCCGAAGCGCTCAACCAAGCCGCCGACGAGCTCCTCCAACAACAACTCGAGAACAACGCCTACCAGCAGACCATCGAAGACACCCTCCGCGTAGGCGTCACTCCGGAACAGGAAGGCGTCGCGCAACGCATCGTGCAGGACGCGCGGCACGCCACGTCCGTGCGGCAAAGCGTCAACGTCCTCACCGAAGCGCTCGCGAGCCAGCTCCGAAACGACGCCGTGTTCACTGGTGCCGTCATCGAGAACCTCCAAGCGTCCGCGCGGCAGCAAGCCATCACGAACCACCAACTCGCGATCCTCACCACCCAGGTGATCGCGCAGCAGGAGCGCGAGATCGCAGAGGCGGAAGCTCAACTCGCCGCTGACCTGACCACGGCCACCGAAGAGCTCGTGGCGCAGTTCGAGTCGTTCAACGCAACGGTCGAGAACATGGCCTACATCACCGACCCCACCCCACTCAACGACATCGGGTTCACGTACTGCGGCCTCTTCGCCGACTGCTAACCATGACCCACGCCACCGGACGTGTCCTGCTCACCCTCGTCACGCTGCACGCGGCCACGCTCGCGCTCGCGGCCGACGGCGCGGGCTCCGCCATCGCGAGGTGCGCGGCGCTTCGCGCCCAGGACACGTCCGTGGCGCACACCGCGACGTGGATTTGCCGCATCGCGGGCATGGTCCGTGACCTCAACCTCTACTCCTGGGTCGACGGCATCACCTGGGCGGTGCTGCTCGCGTTCTTCGTCGGGCGCACGCTCTCCATCAGCCTCGACCCCGCCGCAGGCTCCAAGCTTCGCGTGTTCCTGACCGCCTCCATGATCGGGTTCGGGGTGATGCTCATGCTCACGCCCATCCGTAGCGCGATGTTCAACGTGTGGCAGTACTCGTACACGTTCAGCCAGACCCACGGCGCGAGCGCAGTCGTCTCCGCCCTCGAGCACGCGGTACAAGACCTGGACTCATCAGAGGCCGCAACCGCCCTCGCGGCGGCGCAGATCGGGAAGAACCTCATCGGTGTCCCCGCCGCTGGCGCCGTGACCATGGGCGGCGCAGCCGCGGTAACGCAAGGCGTGAGCCGGTTGAAGACCGTGGCGCAGGGCGCGAAGGACCTCGTCAAGAGACTACCCATCGGCCGCATCATCGACGCCGTCCTTTTGCCGATCATGGCCCTGTACAGCATCACCATCTACGGCAGCGCCCTAGCGATTATCATCGGCACGCTCGTGCTGCCGATCGGCGCTGTGATGGTCCTCGCCGGCAGCGGCAGCAGGTTCTTCAGCACGTGGTCGAACGTGATGCTCGGCGGGGTGCTCACGATGGTGATCTTCCCGCTCATGTGGGGCGTCGCCGTGGACGTCGCGGTCGTGGAACCACTGCTGAACTTCATCCAGCACCTCGACGGGATCCTCACGCAGTACGAAGCCACGGTCGATGCCATCAAGTCTCGGCAAGTCGCCTGGTACGACGTCGCGGCCCAGTTCGAGGGACTGGTCGCGCTAGGGATGGCTGCCGGGAACCTGATCACCTCAATCCTCGGCATGTTCGTCCAGGTAATCGTCGGTGCGGTCACCGCGTTCGCGCTCGTGTTCCTCCTTCAGCAGATCATCGCGAGGTTCATCGGCGGCGTCGTCTCGGGCGCGGCGCGCGGCACCATCGTCGGCGCCGCGCTCGGCATGCTCGGTGGGTCCTCGAAGAAGGGTTCCGGCAAGGGCTCCGACGACCAGGCGCAAGGGGCGGAAGGCTCCGACGGCGAGCCACCAACCCGCACCACGAGACCCCGAGGGTCGGACGATGGCAGCTCAAGAGCAGGATCGGCCGCCGCGTCAAGCGCCTCCGGGGCCGGCCCCGCGCGTCCGATCGAACCCATGATCCCCGCCAGCCCCGGCCGGGTCGGTCGCGCCACCGTCACGCCCGCGAGCGACGCCGCCGCGCCGCCGCCAACCGGCGCCTCCCCCGGCCGCATCGGGCAAGCCGCCATCAACCCCGCAGACCCCGGCAACGCGCCGCCGCCGAGCGTCGCCAGGCCCGGACACATCGGCCAAGCCACCGTCACCTACCGCGGCCCCGCGCAGACCCGCGACGACTTCCCCGACGACTTCGACGCCGCGCCGCCCAGGCGCCGCCGCTGAAGGCATGAACCCCGCAGCGCGCCACGAACGCTGAACGGCCCATGATCCCAGCGCTCTTCGGCATCGCGACCATCACCGCGCTCGGCTGGGCGATCTACAACGTCTTCGCCGCCACCATCGCCAGCCTGGACGCCCTCACCGCCGCAGGGTGGGCGGCTTACTTAGGCGTCGACCCCGACAACACCATCGCCTACCTCTACCAGTGCCTCGTCGACAGCTTGTGCGCGCCCGTGCTCGGCTCACAATGGGTCGCCCACTACCGCGCCGCGCCGCTCTACGCGATCCCCCCGGCGCTGATCGCCACCATCGTCGCGTCACGCCTCGCGCACCGCCCCAAACAAAGCAAAGCGCCAGGGCAAGCGCACTGGGGCACCACCGCCGAACTGAAACGCGAAGGCTACATCAAGACGAGAACCGACCAGAACCTGCGCGGGTACTTCGGCATCCACAAGGACTCACGGAAGATGATCCAACTGCCGGAGCACATCCGCTACAGCCACTGCCTCGTCATCGGCGGCCCCGGCGCGCGCAAATCCACCGGCTACCACAAGCAGAACATCATCCAAGACATGCGCGACGGGGTGAACATCATCGTCTTCGACCTCAAGTACCCCGACCCGCGCGGCGGCTTCTTCGACATGGTCACCCTCGCCGCCGACCACTACGGGTACGACGTGCAGCTCATGCTCCCGTACGACCAGAACACTCACCGCTACAGCCTCCTCGCCAAAGCCACCACGGAGCAGGGCGCGCGTGAGGTCGCGAGCATGATCCTCCCCCCGATCCCCGGCGAGTCAGGCGAGTTCTACCGCAACAACGAACGCCTCCTCCTCACCGGCTTGATCCTCGCCGCCGCCCGCATGCCGGGCGGCTCCCTCAAGACCGTCGTGGACGTGCTCCGCGACGGCTTCCAGGGCCTCAACCGGTTCATCAAGGAGGTCCGCGACCCGGACGTGGGCCGCATGACCGCCAACGTCCTCGACGGCGTCGACACGGAGAAGCAGAAAGGCATCCTCACCGGGCTCCTCGGCAAGCTCGAGGTGTTCGGCGACCCGGACCTGCTCGCGTTCGGGCAGCTCAACGCCGACCCCAGAGAGAACATCGACCTCAGGCGCTTCGCCAACACCAAGACCATCCTCTACATCGGCATCCCCCAGCAGAAGCTCGGCGCGAACGGCCAGATGTTCCTGCAGCTGGTCAAGCGCAGCATCGACAACGAGCTCGGCGAGGTCAGCCGCGAGCACGGCGGCGTCTTCCCCATCCCCATCTCCTACTACCTGGACGAGTTCGCGAACTTCGGGCCGCTGCCCGACATCGGCAGCGACTTCGCCACCATGCGCTCCAGGAGGCTCGCGTACCACGTCACCGTGCAAAACATGGCTCAGGGCGCGGCCGTCTACGGGCACCAGGAGTGGGAGTCGTTCTACCGCTCCAACTTCCAGAGCGTCCTAATCTTCCCCAGGTACATCCGCTTCGGGGACGCTGAGCTGTTCAGCCGCCTCGCCGGGAACCTCACCAGCGTCGAACAGTCCACCAGCGACGTGAAAGGCGGCCTCGAGACCAGGCACACCGTCAGCACCCGCGAAGTCAGCCGCCCCCTCATGAGCGCCGAAGAGATGAAGGAATGGCCGCAAGCGGAAGGCGTCGCGTTCCTCAACGGCGTAGCGCCCGTGCGCGTCGTGCTGCCACGCCTCGACGAGAAGCACGTCCGCGGGTACAAGAACCCCTACTACGAGGACTACACCCGCATCCCGGAACGCCTCAACCCTTACGAATGGACCGCCGCGCACTTCGCGCGCATCCGCGCAGACCGTAAACGCCAACTCCTCGACGAGGTCAACCGCCGCGTCGAACTCATGCGCGCGCAACGCGCCCAAGAGCAAGACCACCAGCAACGCGTGCAGCGCCTAGCGGCCGCGACCACACCCGCCAGCTCCACGCCGACCCCGAACAACGCGAACCAACCCACCCCCGCCAC
>ERZ777003.2686-NODE-2686-length-19622-cov-5.285327_pt1 | contig 19622 bp, 17 predicted proteins | sample MGYA00374956_ERZ777003 | MGnify/ENA primary metagenome ERZ777003 (study PRJEB29302, sample SAMN06268252) | bioreactor metagenome | isolation source: Joint BioEnergy Institute, California, USA | place: USA:Joint BioEnergy Institute, California, USA | collected... | reverse complement strand
TCGTCGCGGGCGCCATCCTGGCGGCTCGCCGGCAGCTGGCCGAGCGCCTGCCGTCGCTCGAAGTGCTCGACGACATCATGTACAAGGCCATCGCGGTAGGGTTTGCCTTCTTCACCGTGGCCACCATCCTGGGGGCGCTGTGGGCTGCGGAAGCCTGGGGTGCCTACTGGCAATGGGATCCAAAGGAAACCTGGGCCCTCATCGTGTGGCTCAATTATGCGGCCTGGCTGCACATGCGGCTGGTCAAGGGTCTGCGTGGCGCCATCGGCGCCTATTGGGCCCTCATTGGCCTGCTGATTACGGGGTTCGCTTTCCTGGGGGTGAACATGTTCCTGTCGGGCCTGCACTCGTACGGCGAGCTGTGACCTGGCCCACCCGGTACACCGGAGCAGGCAACCGGGCGCGTGGTGCACGGGTGCCGTTCCGGAGGCGATCAATGGCACAATGTGCCCTGTTCACTCGATGCGCCCGGAGATCTGTCCGTGACTGAATCCCCTTCCGTGCTACCTGGTTCTGCTGCTGGCGTCGGTGCCACCGCCGCTGTTGCCCCTGTCCACGCCGCACGCGATGAAGTATCCCATAGCCGGGTACGTGCCGATTGCCGGCTCATACGGCGTACCGCCAATCGTCTGGGGCGTCCCTATCTGTTGCGACGCTTCGCCCTGCTCATCGTAACGGTCATCGTCTACTGGCTGCTTGCGCGCGCCATACTGGACTACGGCGCGGGCGTCGATTACACGCGCCTGGGCCCGCCCGATGCCGCCATCGTCAGCCTGCTCAATCGTGTCAATCCTTATATCTGGTGGGCTGTGGTCGTCATCCTGGCCCTGGTCGTGCTGTTCTGGCTGCGGGCGCGTTGGGAGAACAGCGTGCTGCGCGCGCGGGCCGTGCCCGTACCAGCAGACGATGTACGCCGCCTGGCGGCCGAGCTTTCGCCGCCGGTGCTCGACGTCGTACGCTGGGTGTGGGTTGATCGCCATTATCACCTTACGCAAGGTGACCTGCGCCGGGTAATCGCCGAGGTGCATGGCGGCCGCATCCAGGACATGCGGCTTGCCGAGGAGCAGCACGCCATCCTGGGCGGTCAACGGGAATCATGATCGCGTTCGCGGTTGCCGTGCCGTGCAAGAGGGCCAGTGTGTGGCTGGAGAGAAGCGGTCCCGACCTCGGTAGCGGCTTCCCTGGCGCTGGTATTTATTGTAGGTACAAAAACACCGGCTCGAAAGAGCCGGTGTTTTCATGAGGTAAGGGCCGTGCGAGCGATGGAGCCCCGTATGCGCTTTTAGCCGACCAGTCGCTGGATGTATACGGGAAGAGTAAACAGCGCAGCGTGCACGGTGGGGCCGTAATAATTCAGGTCGGTAATGTTCCGCTCCTTGAGGCGTCGTTCGACGGTGCCAGCATCGATGTTGGTGGGGTCGAGCGAGTCGCTGGCAACTGCCATGGCCCAGAGCGACCCGTAGAGAGGTACATAGGCCGTCATCGGATGAACCTGCCTGAACACGGCGCGCAGGTCGCGGCACAGGCGCCGAACCTGTTCCGGGCCGTAGAAGGGCGACCCGATGTGCAGCGTAATGGCCCCGCCCGGATTCAGCACCCGCTTGCACATCCGGAAGAAGTCCTCGGTGTACAACTGTTCGGCGGGCGTATCGGGATCGGTGAGGTCGAGCACGACCAGGTCGAATGTGTCGCGGGTTTCGCGCACGTACTGGAAGCCGTCGCCGATGCGAACTTCGAGCCGGGGATCGTCGAATACGCCCCGGTTAATAGACTGGAAATGCCGTTTGGCTACTTCGACGACTTCCCCATCGAGCTCCGCCATCACCACGCGTTGCATGCTGGGATGCTTGAGCAGCTCTTCACTGGAGCCACCATCGCCGCCACCGATGACGAGCGCCGTTCTGGGTTCGGCAAGGGCCATGGCCGCAGGGTGCACCATGCATTCGTGATAGATGAACTCGTCTTTCTCGGACGTCATGAAGCGTCCGTCGAGCCGGAACAGCCGGCCGAACTGCGGTGTATCGTGTACGTCGATACGCTGGTAGTCTGACTGCAGTTCTTCGAGGACTCGCCGCGAACGGGTACCGTAAGCCGTGTTCGGATTGCTCCATTCCAGCAGCAGCGAATTTGACTCGGCTTGTGCCTTCGACAAATCGCCGCGCATGATGCGCTCGCCCTGCCAGGATTCGGGCCTGAACTGGGCCAGTAAGGTGTCGAAAAGTTGCTGTGCCTTGCGGGAGTTGTCCTGCATGTAGTTGCAGACGTAGACGTCGAGAGTGACGCCACGGCGCTCGGGCCATGTGTGGATGGCCAGATGTGATTCGGCAAGCAACAAGGTACCGGTGATGCCGCCGGGCTGACCGTCGGTTTCCGGAAAGGGATAGAACTTCTCGTCGACTATCGTCAGACCAGAGTCGATCGTCGCCTGACGGCACGCTTCGACCAGCGTTTTCAAATCAGTTAACAAGGCGCTATGGCAGTTGCAGCCATAGAGATCGCCGGTTAGATGCAAGCCTTGCATCGCACCCCCCAAAAAAAGCGAGAAAAAGGTGGACGCATCAACGAAAAACCGGGATACCCCGTGTGCTGAGCGCAAACATATTATTTTAAAGCATTTTCTAATTCCGCTCTTGGTGCGGCGCGAAAGACAGATCTCGCGCCGCACCCGAAGGTGCGGATCCGATGCCCTGATATGCTTGCGTTACCCGCAGGGTGAAACGGGACGGTACGCGGCTCGGCGCCTCATGCAAGGCTGGTTCTCAGCGGTGGAATCCGTGACGGTCAGACACTGCATGCGTATGCTGCGCCACACAAGACAGCGGACTTACAGGCGTGCGCGCTGTTGACGCACCTGTTCCAGGGTTGCGCAGAACTGGGCCAGGCGGGCCTTCTCCTGCTCGACCACGGCCGCCGGCGCTCGTTCGACGAAGCTCGGATTGGACAGCTTCTTCTGCGCCTTGCCGATTTCGCCTTCGAGCCGGGCGATTTCCTTGTCGAGGCGCGCTTTTTCGGCTTCGACATCGATCTCGACATGCAGCATCAGCTGCGTAGTTCCCACAACCTGCACGGGCGCCCCGATGTTGGGCAGGCTGTCGATGATGTTCACCTGCGACAGGCGCGCGAGCGCGGCAAGATAGGGGGCGTTCCGGCCCAGCACCTGCGTGTCGCCGACGGCATTCAACGGTACCCGCTGACCGGGCGAGAGGCCCATTTCGCTACGTAGCGCACGAATTGCGTCGGTCTGGGCCTTCAGTTCCGCGACCGCGGCTTCCGCGTCGGTGTCGAGCGCGTGCTCGCCCGCCAGCGGGTAGGGCTGCACGCTGACCGACGTCTGCTCGTTGGCAATGCGCTTGCGGGCGGTGAGGGCAACTTTCTGCCACAGCTCTTCCGTGATGAACGGAATGATGGGATGGGCCATGCGCAGTACGGCTTCGAGCACTTCGATGAGGGTGCGGCGCGTGGCACGCTGCTGGGCTGGCGTGCCCTGCTGGATCTGCACCTTGGCCAGCTCGACATACCAGTCGCAGTACTCGTCCCACACGAAGCGGTAGATCGCGTTCGCGATGAGGTCGAAACGGTAGGTGGCAAAGCCCTGTTCGACTTCCGCCAGCGTACGGTGCAGCTGGCTGCTGATCCAGCGGTCGACCACCGAGTATTCGGTTTCTCCGGCGAGGTCGTGACCGTCCGTATTCATGAGCACGAAACGCGTCGCGTTCCAGAGTTTGTTGCAGAAGTTGCGGTATCCCTCGCAGCGTTTGAGGTCGAAGTTGATGTTGCGGCCCAGCGTGGCATAGGCGGCCATGGTGAAGCGCAGGGCGTCAGCCCCGAGGGCGGGAATGCCATCAGGGTATTCCTTGCGCGTCTGGCGCGCGATGCTGTCGGCCTGCTTCGGGTTCATGAGGCCGCGTGTACGCTTCTCGACCAGGTCTTCCAGTCCGATGCCGTCGATAAGATCGACCGGGTCGAGGGTGTTGCCCTTCGACTTGCTCATCTTCTGGCCCTGTGCATCGCGAATGAGGCCATGTACGTACACGTTCCTGAAGGGCACCTGGCCGGTGAAGTGCATGGTCATCATGACCATGCGCGCAACCCAGAAGAAGATGATGTCGAAACCGGTGACCAGCACGCTTGAGGGGAGGTAGCGTTGCAGGTCGGGCGTCTGCTCGGGCCAGCCCAGTGTGGTGAACGGCACCAGGGCGGACGAGAACCAGGTATCAAGTACGTCTTCATCGCGTGCCAGGGGACCGTTGACCCCGCGAGCACGTGCCTGCTGCAGAGCTTCTTCTTCGGTGCGGGCGACGAAGACCTGGCCGTCTTCCGAATACCAGGCGGGAATGCGGTGGCCCCACCACAACTGACGCGAGATGCACCAGTCCTGGATGTTTTCCAGCCACTGATTGTAGGTAGTGACCCAGTTGGCGGGATGGAACTGGATCTTGCCTTCGGCTACGGCTTCGAGGGCCACCTGGGCGATGGTCTTGCCCGGGAACAGCGTGCCTTCGGGGGCAGGCCGGGTCATGGCCACGAACCACTGGTCGGTGAGCATGGGCTCGATGACCGTACCGGTGCGGTCGCCCTTGGGCAGCATCAGCGTATGGGCCTCGACCTTCCGGAGCAGCCCTTCCTTGTCCAGGGCTGCTACGATGGCCTCGCGCGCATCGAAGCGATCCATGCCGCGGAACTGCTCGGGGCCGTTCTCGTTGATGCGACCGTCGAGGGTGAAGATCACGATGAGGGGTAGACCATGCCGCTGTGCGCAGGCATAGTCGTTGAAATCGTGGGCCCCAGTGATCTTGACACAGCCGGTACCGAACTTCGGATCGACGAAGTCATCGGCAATGATGGGGATGGTGCGGCCACACAGGGGCAGGTGCAGCTGCTTGCCGATGAGGTGCTGGTAGCGCGGATCTTCCGGGTGCACCGCGACTGCGGCATCGCCCAGCATGGTTTCGGGGCGAGTGGTGGCCACAATCATGCCGCTGATCACACGCGGGGCGCCATCTTCCCAGATGGTTTGTGGGCCGTCGACGAACGGGTATTCGATGTGCCACAGCTTGCCTTGGGTTTCCTCCATGACCACTTCGAGGTCGGAGACCGCCGTGAGCAGCTTCGGATCCCAGTTGACGAGCCGCTTGCCGCGGTAGATGAGGCCCTGCTCGTAAAGTCGCACGAACACTTCGACCACACTGCGCGACATGTTGTCGTTCATCGTGAAGTATTCACGCGCCCAGTCGGTGGATACACCCAGGCGCCGCATCTGGCCGGTGATGGTATCGCCCGAATACTTCTTCCATTCCCAGACCTTCTCGACGAACTTTTCGCGACCGAGGTCGTGGCGCGAAACGTTCTGCGCATCCAGCTGGCGTTCAACCACGATCTGGGTGGCAATCCCCGCGTGGTCTGTACCGGGAATCCAGACCGTATCGGACCCGCGCATGCGGTAGTAACGGGTGAGCCCGTCCATGATGGTCTGGTTGAATGCGTGCCCCATGTGCAGGGTGCCGGTTACATTCGGGGGCGGGAGCTGGATGGCGAATGTTTCGAATCCGGCAGGAACGCCGGCGGGGTGATCTACATGGCGCCCCCCATCGAAATAGCCGCGTTTTTCCCACTCGGGATACCAGCGGGCCTCGATGGCCTTGGGCTCGAAGCTCTTGGGGAGTTCCTGTGTAGCGGTTTCGGTGTCGGGCGAAGTCATGGAATTACGAGTAGTTGGAGTCCAACGGCTATTTTAGGGTCTATTTCGGGGGCGGCCCGCAGCGGCGGCAAAGGGTGGCAGCCCGAACCGCGCGGGCCGGGCAGTGCAGATGAACCTCGGGCAGACGGGATAACCACCGACCATGCGGTGGGTGCGGCCGGTGCACCGACTTGCAGGCCCCGTCCGGATCCATTCAGCGGGTGTTGCGCGCGGTGGCAAGGGCGGCGCGCACCGCATCGTGCACCAGGTCGGCAAGCTGCGGTTCGAGCACGGACAGGATGCGATCGGTGATCGCGTCGACCAGCGCCTCGTCGATGTCGTCGCCGGCTACGGCGGCCTCGTTGTCCGGCATGTCGGGGAACGGGACAAAATCTGCTGGCGTGGCACTTGCCGGGGGTTGCGGCACAACTTGCGGCGCGGCAGATGGTCCGACCGGCTCACGGATGGACGGGGGTGCCGTAACCGGTGCGGGGGCGGCAGCCGGCTCGGGCATGGTCGGTCGGACCGGTGCCGGCGCAGCGTTGATGGGATCCAGCGGACTTGCCGGGGGGTAAGTGGCGATACCCGTCGACAGGGACTTGGGGGCAATGACGTACTCGGGTTCCGGCTGGATTGCCGTGGGCACAGGGTCGGGGTGGTGCAGCCGGGTATCGTGCCCGCCAGGCTGCAGCGATTCCTGCCGGGGCACCACGCGTTGTCTGGGGACCTCGCGACGCACGATGGTTTCACGCAGGGGGGCGGGATCCTGCGTGGGAGCGGCCGGTTGGCGCAGGGCGTCGATGGGACGTCGTATGCGGTCGGAGAAGGGCGGGGCCGTGTCGCGCGCGCGCTGACCGGGCACCGGACGGGGGGGCGGACGCAGTGCGGGCTCATGCGTTGCCGCTGGCGCACGGGGTACTTCGGGCGTAACGATATCAGTCAGTACCGGAACGGCGTCGAACGCTTCATGCGGTTCCGCCGGGGGTGGCAGTTCGTCTGGCACGGCGCCCGCTGCCGGGTCGTCGCCGAAGCCGCCCAGGCGCGGTTCGCTGCGCAAGGCGTCATCGAGGTGCGGCTCGGCGCGTTGCTGGAGGACGGGTTCGCGGCGTTTGCGAAAGGGCGGAAGTCGGGACATAGGCTAGAGGACTCTCAGGGTAGATCGTTCCTGGCGGCGTCGTGCTGGACCAGGGCAAGACCGGCCGCCCGGTACTGCCGCCACCGTTGGCGTCCGGCGGAGCGTTCGTCGTCCGCCGTCGACACCACCTCGACGATGTGGGCGAAACGTTCAGGACCGGGCAGGCACTCGATGTCGAGGTTCAGTACCCACGGCGCGGCCAGCGTGTCGGCCTCGTCGTGCAGACGGATGAGGGTCTGCAGGGCGAGCGGGTGGCGGACAGGCAGATGCGGCACGAAGGCCGTCGGCTCGTACTGCCACAACAGCTCGTCGAACGCCGCGAGGCGCTCGGGCCGGGAGCAGAAGACGTCGAGTCGCTCGCCCCGGCGGTACCGACGTGCCGCGATCTCGCAGGCTGCGCGCAGGCTGTCGGGTGTGTTGAACGTAAAATGAATCTGCGTCATGGTGCAACCCCCGAATTCCCGAATACTACCAAGTTGCATTTGCCTGTGCCTATATGCGGGGCCATGGTGCGGCACCGGGCAACTCCTTACGGCAATCATGCATGGCTGAAGTGCGCTTCGAAAACAAGATCTGGACGCGCTCCGCGCTGGTTGAGGCGGTGCGCGAAGGGCAGTTTGCGCGACCGCTGGTGTTCACCAACGGAGTCTTCGACATCCTGCACCGTGGCCATGTCACCTACCTCGATGAGGCCGCCCGGCTGGGTGCTACCCTCATTGTCGCGGTGAACACCGATGCGTCGGCGCGGCGCCTCGGGAAGGGGCCAGAACGCCCCCTCAATCCGGAATCTGACCGTGCGGCCATGCTGGCGGCGCTGGCGAGCGTGGATGCGGTCACCAGCTTCGACGAAGATACACCGTTGCAGCTGATCGCCGAGCTGCGCCCCGACGTGATCGTCAAGGGCGGTGACTACGACATGCAGGTGCTGCCTGAAGCGCGGCTGGTGGAAAGTTGGGGAGGGCGTGCGGTTGCCATCCCCTTCCGGCACGAGCGGTCTACGACCGCGCTGGTGCGGAAGATACGGGGGCAATCGGACGCGCGATGAGCGTGTCGGCGCGAATCTGCTGGGTCGCGCGTAGCGGTTCGCGACCGGCCTCTTGTGGCGAGGGCCCAAAGGCGCCAGTGCCGTACGCAAACACCACGAAGTTGGCGATCAGTACCAGAAAGAATAACAAGCGCATAGGTGAGCGATCGTGATCGACGCCGGAACCAGGATGGCCGCCGCGGTGCCCGGTGCCGGCACTTCAGGGCGGGTCGGCCGCCGTCGCGTCGGCCAATTTGCCCGCAGCGACCACGGCAAGACCGTTCAGGACGGGATTATCCACGAAATGTACCGGCAGCGTGAGGCCGGCGTGGGTCATGAGCCGGTCCAGGGCCGGCTTCACTCGCGGCGCAGCACCGCCGGTGAGGTACAGGACCGCTTCGTGCCCGGCCCAGCGCTGGCGGACCTCCATGAGCTGGCGGACGATCGCACCCGCCTGGGCCGCGGCGACCCCGGACGCGATCGCGTCATCGGTGTTGGTGGGAAAGGGTCGCAATGCTCCCCGGGCCAGCGGCAGATTGGCGGTGCCCCGGGCCAGGCTGGTCAGCATGAGGTCGTAGCCGGGCAGGATCAGCCCGCCTTCGAACACGCCCTCGGGCGAGAGGGTGTCGACCGTAGTGGCAGTGCCCAGCGACGCCAGCATGATGACTGGGGCACGCAACATGTCCCGGTGTTCCGACCCGGACGAATTGCCCGCTTCGCCTCCGGGCGCCGGGCGCGGGCGCCCTTGTGCCTGCAGCCCGACCAGGGCCAGCCAGCGGTCGGCACCCAGCTGCCCGGGGCGTGCGTAGCCGTTGACCAGACCGGCGGTGGCGGGTTCGGCTTGCAGCCAGCGCACCTGCACGGCGCCCGCCTGATGCACGAGCCGTTCAATGGTGCGAGCAATGTCTGCGGACGCCACGCTGACGCCGACCGCCGCGGTCACTGGTGCATGTAACGCCTGCAGCCAAATGCGCAGGCGATGCTCGAGCTCCGCGTGCGGGATGGCCTCCGGTGTGGGTTCGCGTCGTCCCTGGGCGTCGAGCCAGCCCAGTTTGACGCGGGTGTTTCCGGCGTCGATCAGGAGCTTCATGTCTGGGTTCATCCAACCGTTGGAATGTGCCGTTACCTGCCCGATGTCCGTGGGGCCGCAGCTCGCGGGCGGACGGAAATATCGCCTGCAACTACCCGGGTGCGTCCGGCTGGGGTATCGACCAGCAGGTGGCCGAAGTCGTCGATGCCCGCGGCGATGCCCCGGTACAGTTCCTCGCCCTGATCCTGCACGCTGATGGGCTGGCCCCGCAATGCGTCGCGTCGGGCATGACGTGATGCCAGGCCCGCCAGGCCGTGAGCGGATTTCCAGGTACGCTCGGCCCAGGCGACCGTTTCCTGCCATGCGCGGGCAAGCCCGGCCACGATCGAATGAATGGGGGCGGCGCTGCCGGTGCAGGCCCAGTCGGCCACCGCCCGGCCCAGGTCATGGCTCAGCCGGTCAGCGCCGCGCAGGTTCATGCCCATCCCGATCACGATCTGTCGGACTCCGGAGCTGTCGTGCGGGTGTGCCCCCGACCTTGCCGGCGCGGCTTCGGTGAGCAGGCCGGCCAGTTTCGCACCATGCCATTGGATGTCGTTGGGCCATTTCATGGAGAGTGCGTCGGGCGTGATCACGTTTGCCGCCAGTATGTCGGTGGCAGCAAGCCCGAAGGCGACCGAAAGCGTTGGCAGGGCCATCAGCGGCAGGGACGTAGCGAAGGCGCAGGAGAACATGAGGGCGTCCCCGGCCCCGGCCTGAAAGCTGCGCCCCGCACGCCCGCGCCCTTGTTCCTGCAAATGAGTGCCGAGCAGGCGCGGGGCAGGGGCGCCGGCCTTCACGGCCTGCAGCAGGTCGGTGTTGGTCGAGCCCGTGCTTGCGCACCATTGCACTTCGGCCCAGTCTGTGAGAACCGCGCGCAGCTGGCTTGCCAGCTCGTCAGGAGAGGGGAGTTGGGGAGGCTTCGGAAGCAAGGTTGTCACGGCGTAACGGAGCACCGAATTTGCTGAAGTAAACGCGGCTTTCTCCGGTATGATTGAAAACTTGTGCAAAAGAAAGAGTAAACCGGTTTCATGCCCAAGGATATCGACCCCGTCATCGTGGAGGGATCGGGTGCCGAGACTGTGGTCCGCCTTTGCGGGGCATGGAACGTCCAGGCGCTGCGCAGCCGACGCGAGGTGAAGCGGCGCAACCGCGCGCTTGCGGCCGCGCGTTCGGCGACCCGCTGGGATCTTACCCAGGTTTCCCGCCTCGACGCGGTGGGTGCGGTCTTGCTCTGGCGTGCCTGGGGTGGCGCCCTGCCCGCGCAGGTCGACATGTCGCCCGCGGTGCGAGATACGCTGCAGATGGTGGCCGAGCATAGCGGCGGCAAGCTGCCTGCCGCACCGCGCGAGTCATTTGCCGCACTGCGCGCCGTGGGTGACGGTGTCTACAACCTGGCCACCCAGGGCGTCGACTTCCTGCGGCTGCTGGGGATGTTCACCCTGCACCTGCTCGGCTTCATCGGTCGTCCCCTGCGCGGGCCGTGGAAGGAAATTTCGGCCCAGCTGTATTACACCGGGGCCCAGGCCATGGGCATTACCGCGCTGGTGGGTTTTCTCATCGGGGTCGTGCTGTCGTATCTGTCGGCGGAGCAACTTGCCCTGTTTGGCGCTTCGGTCTATATCGTTGACCTTCTTGGCGTTTCCATCGTGCGCGAGCTCGGCCCGGTGTTGGCGGCCATCCTCGTGGCGGGCCGGTCCGGGTCGGCGATCACTGCCCAGCTGGGCGTGATGAGTGTTACCCAGGAACTGGACGCGATGAGCGTCATGGGCATTTCGCCCGCCCAGCGGCTCGTGATGCCGCGCGTGGTGGCCCTGGCCATTTCGCTGCCACTGGTTGTGATCTGGACCGACTTCGCAGCGCTGCTGGGTGGCGCACTGGTTGCAGCCTTCACGCTCGATCTGTCGCTTACCTGGTTCGTTCTGTCGCTGCGTGAAGTCATTTCGATTACCAATTTCTGGATCGGTATCGGCAAGGGCATCATTTTCGGTGTGCTGATCGCATTGATCGCGTGCCACTATGGCTTGCGCATCGAGCCCAACACTGAAAGCCTGGGACGTGGTACGACCGCGTCAGTGGTATCGGCCATCACGGCCGTGATCCTGGCAGACGCGATTTGCGCAATTCTTCTCAACGAGCTCGGATGGTAGCTGCCGCATCTCCCGCTGAACCTGCGCAGGCCGTGCAACCGCAGAACGACGACATCGTCATCGATGTGCGCGACCTGCGCACGGCGTTCGGGCGTCATGTGGTGCATGACGGTCTCAACCTTCAGGTGCGGCGTGGCGAGATCCTGACGGTGGTGGGCGGCTCGGGTACCGGAAAATCGGTACTGTTCCGGCAGATTCTCGGGCTGGAGCGGCCCGCGCGCGGCACCATCCACGTATTCGGCCAGCAGGTCAACCAGGGCAACGTGCGCCAGCTGCGTGAACTGCGTCAGCGCTGGGGGGTCCTGTTCCAGGGCGGTGCCCTGTTCTCGGCGTTGTCCGTCTTCGACAACGTCGCGCTGCCGCTGCGCGAGTTGCGTGCACTGCCGGAAGACCTCATCACCGAGATCGTATTGACACGCCTGTCCCTGGTGGGGCTGACGCCGGAGGATGCCGTCAAGGCGCCGTCGGACCTGTCCGGCGGGATGGTGAAACGGGTCGCGCTGGCGCGTGCACTCGCGCTTGATCCCGAACTGGTGTTCCTGGACGAGCCTACGGCAGGGCTCGATCCGACGCGTTCCGACGAGTTCGTTGAGTTGATCAAGCGCATTCACGGGCAGATCGGCTTCACCGTGGTCATGATCACGCACGATCTCGACTCGTTGTACGCGTTGTCCGACCGGGTGGCGGTGCTCGCCGAAAAGCGTGTCATCATCTGTGCCCCGGTGGCGGAAGTGCTGGCCTTCAAACATCCGTTCATAGAGACCTTCTTCCTGGGAGAGCGGGGGCTCCGTGCGCTGGAGGGCGTGGAGCTCGACAAAGGGAAGAACAAGAAGGGTTGATCTCATGGAAAATCGAAGTCACGCGCTGGTTGCGGGGTTGTTCACGGTGCTGCTGCTGGCGGCAGCCGTCTTTACCGTCTTCTGGCTCAAGAGTGATCACGCCCAGCTCATCCCTTACGACCTGGTCACGGTGGACTCCGTGCAGGGTCTCGCGCCCGAGGCCGACGTACGGTATCGGGGGCTGCCGGTAGGCAAGGTGGAGGCGATCCATTTCGACCCCGAGCTTACGGGCGCCATCCTGGTACGCATCGGGGTGCGCGAGGGCACGCCGATGACCGATACGCTGAAGGCCACGGTCGCCATGAAAGGGATCACAGGCGTCGCCTATATCGATCTCGACGATGATGGCAAGCCGGGCAAGCCGATCCATTCGTCGCCTGGTCACGTAGCGCGCATCATGATGCAACCTGGCCTGAGCGAGCGTGTCATGAACCGCGCAGCCGAGCTCATGGACGGGATCGAACAGGTGGTCGTCGAGCTGCAGAAGCTGCTGGGTCCGACGAACCAGCAGGCATTCACTACGACGCTCGAGAACCTTGCGCAATTCTCGGCGCTTGCGAACCAGACCCTGACCGAGCTGCAGCCCACGATCGAACGCCTCGATCCGCTGCTCACGGCCCTGGCCCGGGCGTCCAACGATGCCGGGGTGGCCGCGCGTGAATTCAGTGGCCTGGCACAGGACGTGCGCCGCGGCATACAGGTGCTTACGAACCCGGGCGGGCTGGTCGATCAGACAACGCAGACCGTTACCGAGATCAGGCGCGCCACCAGCACGTTCACCGATCTGGCCCCGCAGGTGTCGACTACCATTACGGATATCGGCCAGGCCGCATCGGCTGCAACGCGCGCGCTGCGCGCGGTCGAACGCGCGCCACAGGCCGTGCTGTTCGGTAGCCCCCAGCCCCGACCCGGGCCCGGCGAGCCAGGCTTTGCGGGTTTCGGCACTTCGGGCAACGGCGCGGGAACACCGAACGCCGGGTCGGGCGGCGGTACCCGCACGCGTGGGTCCGAGCCCATCGCAACCTGGCAACGGCGCGACCCCCGATGATTCACGGACACTGCAGGGGTGGAACGGAAGCAGGGCGACTGGCCTTGCGCGACACCGGCGCGTGTCGGGTGTTCGTAGTTGAATGGAACCAACAATGGGAATCCGGACGAGAATGAGAAACGACGGATCTGAAACAGCACGGGAGTCGATCTGGCGCGGGGTACGGCGTGCCGGGATGGGGATGGGTCTGGCTCTGGCCGGCGTAATGGCGGGATGCTCGGGCCTTGGCGACGTTCCGCCGCCACCGCAGGTGCTCGACATCAGTACATCGGGCGAATTGCGTACGTCGTTGCCGCCACGGGTGCCGCTGGTCGTCAGTTCCGTCGAGGCGGCTCCGCTGCTGAGGGGCGATGGCGTGATCTGGCGCGAAGAAGGGTCCCTTGCTCCCAATGCGTACGCATCGTATCAGTGGGCATCGCCACCAGGCGAACTGTTTGCGCAACGGTTGCGCGACCGGCTCTCGCTGGAAGGGCCGGTGGTGCTCACCAACGTGTCGGGGACGCTGCCTGAAGTTCGCGTGTATCTCGACCGGTTCGAACAGGTCTTCAAGCCTGGCGCAATGCCCGGACAGGTGCAAAGTACGGGCGAAATCGCGGTACGTGTCGTACTGACCCAAAATGGTCAGGTCATCGACCAGCTGCGCTTCGCGATGAGCGTTCCCGCCGAGACCAACGACGCGCCGGGAGGTGCCTACGCATTACGGCAGGGCGTCGACGCGGCCACCGACGCGGTGGCGCAATGGCTGGCGCGGCAGCCGCAGTTGCGCCACCACGGAGGCTGACCGCATGGGGGCCGCGCTGCATCCCATGCCGCGTGGCTCCCCGACTGCCCGCCTCGCACTGGTGGTCGTGGTCGGGTTGGTCATCTACGCGAGCCTGTTCCCCATACGCGGCTGGACTCATCTCGGGTTGTCACCGTGGGCGTGGATCAGCGCCCCGTTGCCTCCGACCTACTGGACTTGCGCAGAAGTGGTCTCGAACGCCGCGGCCTATGTCCCGGTGGGGCTGCTCATGGTTTGGGCGTTGCGTCCCGCGCTGACCGGCTGGCGCGCCGTGGTCGCGGCCGTCACGCTAGGTGCCGTACTCTCGGGCACGCTTGAGTCGCTGCAGACCTTCCTGCCCGACCGCATATCGTCCAACCTCGATTTCCTTGCGAACGTCGTCGGAATGGGCAGCGGAGCGATCGCCGGAGCACTGCTTGCGCGGCCGCTGATCGACGAAGGTCGGAGCACGCGCTGGCGCGCACGGCTGTTTCTGCCGCACACGCAGGCCGCGGGACTGCTGGCTCTGGTCTGGCTCATCGTACAGGCGTCGCCGCAGTCCATGCTGTTCGCGACGGGCGACGTGGCTGCCATTCTTGGGCGCAATCTGGTGCCTCTGCACCTGTGGATGCCATCCGTGGCGCGTCCAGCCCCAGACCTGCGGGTCATTGCGGAGACGGTCTGTACCGCCCTGAGCATCATTGGCGTGACGATGCTGGTTGCACATTGCCTGCGCACGCGCTTGATGCGCATCGGCGCCGTGCTGGGCCTGGTTGCAGGAGGGCTGGCGGTGAAGGCGGCAGCCCGGCTGGCCGAGCCGACAGCCAGCAGGGACTGGTGGGGCTGGGTTACGCCGGGCGCTGCGCAGGGCGTGGCGCTTGGAGTCGTATTGAGCGTGTTGCTATGTCATGTGCCACGCGAGTGGCAGCGGCGCGTTGCCCCGGGGGCTCTGTGTTTGCAGACCATGCTGGTCAATGTGTTCCCGGTAAGCGAGTACTTCGTCTCTTCCCTGAGCACGGGACGCATCGAGCCCTTCTTTCTGGGACCCCTGAGTCGTGAACTGGCCGTGGTCTGGCCCTTGCTGGCCGTGCTCTGGCTGCTGGTCGCGCCCGGGTCTCGGCGGGATCCGAATTAGCGGTTCTTGCCAACCTGGTCGCCGACCACGCCACCGATCGCAGCGCCACCCACGGTTCCCAGCACACTGCCGTCGGTGAGCACTGCACCGGCTACGCCGCCAACGCCCGCGCCGGTTACTGCGCCTTTCTGCCGCGAACTCATGCTGTCCCAGGCCGTGCAGCCTGTTGCAGCAACGGAAATGGCTGCAATCGCAGCCGCCTTGGCGAGGGTATGGATTTTCATGTCAACTCCTTCCTGAATTACTGTCGGGAGTCCAGCAAGCGTCGTGCCGCGTCTGCAGCCGCGTGGTTTGAGGGCATGCACGCGGCGTCGCACCGGGTTGTCATCGGCGCCAGAAAGTCGGTGTGAAGAGCACCAGGACGGTGACCAGCTCCAGACGGCCGAGCAGCATCATGGCCGTGCAGACCCAGGTCTGGAACGTGGTGAACAGGTGGTAGCTGCCTGCAGGCCCCACCTCGCCCAGACCCGGTCCGAGGTTGTTCAGGCAGGCCAGGGCAGCCGTAAAGGCGGTCATGGGTTCCAGCCCCGACCCCATCAGCAGGAGTGATGCAATGGCGAGAGTGGTCAGGTACAGGAACAGGAAGGCCAGGATGCCCTGCATGACGCGTGCGTCGATGAGGCGCGCGCCCAGGCGCAAAGGTGCCACTACCCGCGGGTGTACCACGCGCAGCAGCTCGAGACGCGCGTGCTTCAGCAGCAGGACCATGCGGATCAGTTTCAGTCCGCTGCCCGGTGATGCGCTCGATACGGTAAAGCAGGAAAAGATCAGCAGCAGCAGCGGTATGAATACCGGCCATGCGTCGTAATTGGTATTTGCGAATCCGGTGGTGGTGACCACCGAGATGGTGTTGAACATGCCATAGCGCAACGCTTCTTCGGGCGTCGCGTAAATGCCGCGGTGATACAGCCAGGCGCTCACGAACACGCCGAGCCCGAGGCTGATGGCAAGGAAGTACGGCGTTTCGGCGCAGCGTCGGTATGGACCGAGCGAACGGTAGCGAATGGCATTGAAGTGGGTAGCGAAGCTGATGCCCGAGATCAGCATGAACACCATCGCGACCCATTCGATGGCCGGGCTGTTGAACGCGGCGAGACCCTGATCACGGGTGGAAAAACCGCCCAGGCTGACGGTTGCGGCCATGTGAACGAACACGTCGGTGCCGCGCATGCCAGCCAGGTAGTAAGCCAGCGCGCAGGCGGCCGACAGACCAAGATAGATGGCGTACATGCCTTTGGCCGTGCTGGCGATCCGCGGGGTGAGTTTTTCGTCCTTCATCGGGCCGGGGGTTTCGGCACGCATCACCTGGCTGCCGCCCACCCCCAGGTGGGGCAGCACCGCTACCGTCAGCACCAGGACACCCAGTCCACCGATCCAGGTCAGCGTGGCGCGCCATACGTGGATGGTGGTAGGAAGACTCTGCAGATGGTTCAGCACGGAACTGCCGGTGGTGGTGAGACCCGACGCAGCCTCGAAATAGGCATGAGTGAAGGTAATGGGGATGCCAGCACGGTTGAAGTACAGCCAGATGGGCACGCTCGCCACCAGGGGCAGCACGAGCCAGGTCAGCGCGACCAGCAGGAAGCCATCGGGCCATCGCAGCGGCTGTCGCGTGCGGCTGGCCAGGAATACGGCACCACCCGCCAGCAGCGTTCCCAGGAAAGCATCGCGAAACGCCGGGAACGTCGATTCGCCCAGGTACAGACTGACGCCCGCCGGAATCAGCATCAGGAAGGCGAACAGCATGGCCGTGAACCCGAGCAAGTTCACCAGGACCAGCAGGCGCTGCAATTGAGACATGGCCGAATACGATGCGTAGCCTAGAAGAATGAGGGTGCTACCTGGAACAGTCGTTCCACCTGGGGCAGCAGACGGCGCCGCATCACGAGCACGATGACGTGGTCGCCGGACTCGATGACAGGATCGTCGGTAGGCAGCAGCACGCTGTCACCCCGTACCACGGCTGCCATGGTTGCGCCGCTGGGGAGCGGAATCTCGCCAAGACGGCGCCCCACCACGCGTGAGGTATTCGCGTCGCCATGGACGATGGCTTCCAGCGCCTCGACGCTGCCGCGCCGTATCTTGTGTACCTTCACCACGTCGCCCCGGCGCACGTAACGCAGCAGTTCGCCGATGGTTGTCTGGTCGGGAGCGACCGCAACATCAATGCGGCTGCCTTCCATGAGCTCGTCGTACGACTTGCGCGCAATCAGCGACATGACGCGGCGTGCGCCCATGCGTTTGGCCAGCAGGGCTGACATGATGTTGCTTTCATCCTGGTCGGTGACCGCCAGAAAGACATCGATGCTGTCGATGTTTTCTTCTTCGAGCAGGGCCTCGTCGGTGACGTCGCCGTTCAGTACCAGCACATTGGCCGGCAGGGAACTGGCGAGCCGCTCGCAGCGTTCGGGATCGTGTTCGATAAGCTTGACCTGGTAGCCCTGCTCCGATAGCTCGCGCGCGATGCGGGCGCCGATGTTGCCGCCGCCACCGATCATGATGCGGTGGGCCTGTCTCCGCACCTGAGCGAGCTCGTGCATCACGCTGCGCAGGTGCTGGGTCTCGATGAGAACCAGGACTTCGTCGTCGATCTGGAATACGGTGTCCGCAGAGAACTGGATGGGCCGCTCGTCGCGGAAGATGGCAAGTACATGGATGGTCGAGGCGAACATTCTGCCAATGTCTGCCACGGTCTGGCGAAGCAGCAGGCTGTTCTGGCCCACGCGCACCAGCACGATGGTGACGTTGTCGTCGGCAAAATCCGCTACTTGCAGGGCTTCGGGAAAACGTACCAGGCGTTCCAGATAGGCCGTGACACTGCGTTCCGGGCTGATCAGGTGGTCGATGCAGAAACCTTCGGCGCCGATGATGTCGGGCCGGTCGACGAACTCGTTTGATCGTATGCGTGCGATGCGCTGGGGAATGTTGAACACCTGGCGCGCGATCCGGCAGGCAACCAGGTTGGATTCATCGCTTGCCGTGCACGCGATGAGCATGTCGGCATCGGCCGCCCCTGCGGATTCGAGCACGGAAATATGGGTACCACTGCCAACCAGCACGCGCAGGTCGTAACGATCCTGCAGCCCGACGAGGCGTGTCGGGTCGTTGTCGATCAGGGTAATATCGTTTCGCTCGGAGACCAGATTCTTCGCCACGCTGGTACCAACGCGTCCGGCTCCGAGGATGATGATTTTCAATCACACCCCCAAAACATGGAAAGGCATCGAGGTTAAGCCGGGGCCCTTGCTGCGTTCGCTTTCAATCTTTCAATTGTTGCGGTTCCCGGCACGATTACGCCGGTTGACGTCGATTCCCAATTGCTTGAGCTTGCGATACAGGTGCGTGCGCTCGAGGCCGGTCTTGTCGGCGACGCGTGTCATGCTGCCGTTCTCGCATGCCAGATGGTGCTCGAAATAGAGTCGCTCGAATTCGTCCCGTGCCTCGCGCAACGGCTGGTTCAGGAAGATGGTGCCCGTGGGCGCGCTGTGCTCGTCCGGCGCAACGGCAATGGAGTTGGGCGCAACGACGGTTTCCGGTGCTGGGGTCAGCGCCGCACTGCCCGCGGTCGTGACGCTGTTGCCGGCGGGGCTGGTGGGGACGGGGGGCGTGGCAACCGCAACGGGCGGGGCAGGCGTGGCGGCAGGCTGGGTGCTGCGCATAGCGGAGGTGTTGATCGCTTGGGTACCGAAGCGCAGGCTGCGTTCGCCCGCCTGCAGTCCAGCTTCCACCGCCTGCAGCAGGCGTTGCATGGTAATGGGTTTTTCCAGGAAGTTGATGGCACCGATGCGGGTTGCCTCGACGGCGGTATCGATGGTGGCATGTCCGCTCATCATGATGACAGGCATTGTCAGCAGGCCCTGCGAAGCCCACTCCTTGAGCAGGCTGACGCCATCGATGTCGGGCATCCAGATGTCGAGCAGTACGAGATCGGGGCGGCCGGCGAGGCGGGCTTGCCGGGCCTGCGCAGCGTTCTCTGCGAGTTCGACGGTATGGCCCTCGTCGTAGAGAATCTCGGACAATAACTCGCGGATACCGATTTCGTCATCGACCACTAGAATTTTGGCCATGCGCTACCTTCTCATACAAACGTTTGGGTTATGAGGCCGCTTCGTGCGTACGTTGGTCATTATCCATGCTCGGGACCGGCTTGACCAATTGCGTGAATAGTATAGAGACGATCGCACCGCCTTCGGCGCGATTGGCTAGTTCGATGCGGCCCTTGTGCTCTTCTACGATCTTCTTGACGATCGCGAGACCCAGGCCCGTACCCCGGGGCTTGGTGGTGACGTACGGTTCGAACGCACGCTGCAGTACGTTGTCGGGAAAGCCCGGACCAGTGTCGGCAACCGTGAGCTGCACAGCGGCGAGCTCCGTGCCGTCTGGCAGGCGGGCGTTGGCCCGCCGCGTGATTACCGAAACCCGCGCATGCTCGTGCCCGGCCACTGCGTCGTGAGCGTTGCTCAGCAGATTGTGCACGATCTGGCGGATCTGGGTTGCGTCGCCCAGAATGTGCGGGAGGTCGGGTTCCAGTGTGATGTCCAGCGTGGCTCCTTCACCGCTGCCTGCAGGGGCCTGCACTGGATCCCACCCATACAGCACCAGCACATCGGCGACGATGGCGTTCAGATCGAGGTCTTTCAGGGTGGGTGCGGGCGTGCGGGCATACTCGCGGAAGTCGTTGACCATGGCCTGCATGGAGGCCACCTGGTTGACGATGGTCGTGGTCGCCCGCCGCAGGAGCGCGGCGTCGTCTTCCGACAGCTTGTTTTCGAGCTTGAGCAGGAG
>ERZ777003.2685-NODE-2685-length-19628-cov-14.444030_pt1 | contig 19628 bp, 12 predicted proteins | sample MGYA00374956_ERZ777003 | MGnify/ENA primary metagenome ERZ777003 (study PRJEB29302, sample SAMN06268252) | bioreactor metagenome | isolation source: Joint BioEnergy Institute, California, USA | place: USA:Joint BioEnergy Institute, California, USA | collected... | reverse complement strand
GCTGCCCCGCGCCGCCAGCCGGTCGGGCCGGACCCGTTCCGGCGGCGCTCGCTCACCGGACTCGGCATCATGCTCGCGCTGTTCGCCGCGGTGGCCTGCGGCGCGTACGCGATCACCAGCAGCGCCGCCGGCCGGATCGACCAGGGCTTCGAGCTGCCCAGCCTGTCGCTTCCAAGCCTGCCGCTGCCGGACTGGCTGACGGGCGTGGTCGACGGCGAGGGCGAGGTGCTGGTGGTGACGATCGGCGATATCGAGGGGCTGAACCTCCGCGAGAGCCCGGGGCTGCAGACGCGCGTGATCGGCCTGCTGCCGAACGGCGCCCGCGTGCGCCGGCTCGAAGGCCCGCGCGTCGTCGACAACGTCTCCTGGATCAAGGTGCGCGCCGAGGTCGACGGGCGCCCCGTCGATGGGTGGGTGTCGGCGACCTTCGTCCGGCCCGAGTAACAGCGCAGCTACCGCAGCACACCGATGAGCGTCAGCTTGCCAGATGAACTGATCGCCCGCCTGCGCACGGCCCGCCGGGTTGCCGCGCTCACCGGCGCCGGCGTCTCGGCCGAGAGCGGCGTGCCGACCTTCCGCGACGCCCAGACCGGCCTGTGGGCGCGCTACAACCCGGAGGAGCTGGCGACGCCGCAGGCGTTCCGGCGCAACCCCCGGCTGGTGTGGGAGTGGTACGCCTACCGGCGGTCGCTGGTCGAGGCCGCCGAGCCGAACCCGGCCCACCACGCGCTCGCCGAGCTCGAGCGGCGCATCGAGCGCTTCACGCTGATCACCCAGAATGTGGACGGCCTGCACCGCCGGGCCGGCAGCCGGAACGTGGTAGAATTACACGGATCTCTGACTCGCTACCGCTGCTCCGCGGAGAGAGGCTGCGGCAGTGTGGAGGCGCCCGTCGAGGACGGCTCTACGCTGCCACCGCGCTGCCCACAGTGCGGCGCCTACCTGCGGCCGGATGTCGTCTGGTTCGGAGAGAGCCTGCCGGCGGAGGCGTGGGAGGCGGCCCAGCAGGCCGCGGCCAGCAGCGAAGTCTTCCTCTGCATCGGCACCTCAGCGCTGGTGCAGCCGGCCGCCGCGCTGCCGCTCATCGCCCGCCGCAGCGGCGCCTATGTGGCGGAGGTGAACCTCCAGCCGAGCGCGCTGGACGGCGCGCTCGACGCGCACCTGTACGGTCCGGCCGGAGTGCTGCTGCCGGCGCTCGTCGCGGCGCTCGCCAACGAGACGGATGACGGCCGCCGACCGTCTTTTCCTACGGAGGAGAGACGCTGATGACGCTCAGGTTGCCTGAGAACGTGCTCGATCGCCTGAAGACGGCGCGCCGCGTTGTTGTGCTGACCGGCGGCGGGATGGCCGCCGAGAGCGGCGTCCCCTCGTTCCGCGACTCGCACGTCGGCCCGTGGGCGCAGTACGATGTCTCCGAGCTGGCGACGCCGCAGGCGTTCCTGCGGAACCCGCGCCTGGTGTGGGAGTGGTACGACTACCGGCGGCGCGCGGCGGACCGCGCCGAGCCCAGCAAGGCGCACTACGCGCTCGTGGACCTCGAGCAGCACTACCCGAACTTCCTGCTGATCACCCAGGCGATCGATAGCCTGCACTGGCGCGCCGGCTCGCGCGACCTGGTGGAGCTGAACGGCTGCCTGCGCCGCAGCCGCTGCTACGATGCCGGCCACGTGGTGCTGAGCTGGGACGACGACGGCGAGATCCCGCCGCGCTGTCCCCACTGCGGCAGTCTGCTGCGGCCCGACGTGGTCCTGTTCGGCGAGGGCATCGCGCGCGCCGATCTGCGCAAGGCGCAGCAGGCCGTCGAGCACTGTGACCTGTTCATGACCGTCGGCGCGGTCGGCGCGATCGAGCCCGTCGCGTCGTTCCCGTTCGTCGCCAAGCGCGTCGGCGCGCTCGTGCTGTCGATCGCCCCCGAGGAGTCGATCTACTCGCTCATGGCCGACTACACGATCCCGGCCACGCCCGGGGCCGTGCTGCCGGAGCTGGTGGAGCTGATCGTTGCCAGGAGCTCGAGCGTGTAGGCGCGCCGCTGGCTCGCGGTGGCGCTCGCGCTGCCCGCGCACCCTTGGGGAACGTGCGGCGGGCGCGCGGCCCTCACGGGCGCTCTCTTCCGCCGCCAGAGGTGTGAGGGCAGGCCACCGCGTGAGCCATCGAGATGACTGGGCGTAGATGCGCCTCCGCTCTTCCTTGCAGGGAGGTGTGGAGGGCAGCAGGCCCTCCACGAGCCCCTATCAGGGGAAGGAACCCCTCCGGAGGCGCGGGAGCGCGGCTACGGCGCATCCCGCGCGGAATCACATGTGCTGAGCGTACGGGATGACCGGCGTTCGCTACCCCTTGGAGGTCTGGTATGGAGCAGCTACAGGGCAGCAGGGTTGTCATCCGCCCCTGGCAGCGCTTCGATGACGACCTGGCTAACGAGTGGCCGCCGTACAACGATCCGCTCGACTCGCTCTGGAACCTGCCGCGGCAGACGTCGCTCACAGAGTCGTGGAGCACCTTCTTCGACAGCGGCCAGCGGCGCAGCTGGGCCGTGGAGGACCGCTCCGGCAACCTGATCGGGCGGATCTCGCTGCGCGAGCACGATCCGCGCCGGCGGCAGGCGCGGCTCGGCATCACCTTCGGCGCGCCCTACGTCGGGCGCGGGCTTGGGACCGAGGCGCTCGCGCTGTTCCTCGACTACTACTTCACCGACGCCGGCTACGCCGTGATGGTGCTCGACGTCGCGGCGCCGAACGAGCGCGCGGTGCGCTGCTACCGGCGGCTCGGCTTCAGCTACGTCGACAGCGACTGGCGCGAGGTCGGGTTCTCGTTCGACCGGCGTGTGCTCGATATGCCCCCCTACGAGCATCTGCAGCGCTTCTTCCGGCCCACGGCGCGCGGCCTGGCCGTCGAGTTCTACGAGATGCGGCTCACCCGCGAGGAGTGGTTCCAGCGCCGCCGCGAGCTGTCCCTCCCGGCGGCCAACGGCACGCCCGGCGCGTAGTACCCCGGCAGGACCAAAAGCCCGCTTGCGATGCGGCTCCGAATGCGTATGATTTTCATGAGCGCGCCTCTCGCTGTCGCCCTCATGGCGCGCTGCGCGGAGCTCCTATGTCTCTTATCGCGGGCAATCTCGGCGTCGTCCAGCGGACTCTGGACGGAAGCACTATCCCGTGGGCGGTCTGCGCCGGCGCCGCCGCTCACCTGTACGGCAACCGCCGCCCGATCCAGGACGTCGACATCCTGGTGGCCGGCGGCAGGCTTGCCGATGTCGGCCGGCTGCTGCAGCAGCAGAACAAAGTCGTGCAGTACGACGGCCAGCGCATCCTGTGGCGCGGCATCAAGGTCTTCGACGACCTGAGCGTGCGGCGCAACGGCGTCGTCTTCCCCCTGGCGCTCGACGATCTCATGCGCGCGCGGCTGCGCCGCCTCTCCCTGCTCGGCGCGCCCGTCGCGGTGCTGCCGCCGGAGGACGTTCTGATCCACAAGCTGCTGCTCGGGCGCGGCCCGGAGCAGGGCAAGCACGACTACGCCGACGCCGCCGGCATCGTCCGGCGCCAGCAGCTCGACCTGGACTACCTGCGCGAGCGGATCGAGGCCATGGGCGCCGCACCGCACATCGGCGCAGCGCTGGCCGAGCTGGGGATCACGCTCTAGCTGGCCCCGCCAGCTTCTGCGATGATGAGGGGGTTGTGGCCTGGCCGCAACCCCCTCACGCTGCTTGCGGGGAGGTCTGGAGGGCCGCAGGCTCTCGCCTTTTCCGGCGCTGACGCGGGGAGGTTTGGAGAGCCGCAGGCCCTCAAGCGCCTTTTTCGCGGTGCTGCGGGGAGGTGCGGCTGCCGTATGGCCCGCCAGGCGCCTTTTTCGCGGTGCTGCGGGGAGGTTTGGAGGGCCGCAGGCCCTCCGAAATCCTTTTTTTCTTGTGGCTCTGCAGTTGCGAAGCAGCCGCAGAGCCACGGAAAAGAAGACTCTGGGGAGGCTTGCCTCCCCAGGCCCCACCGCGCCGCGGAGCCACGAAAAAGAAAACCCTAGGGCGGTGGGACCTTTTCCCACCGCGCCGCGGAGCGGCGAAAGAGGATCACCCGATGAGGCGAGGCCTCTCCCCAACTCCAGCGCTGGGGCGTGGGGCGAAGCCACACCACATTAACTCCGGAAACGGGGGAACTCCAGACGCGCCTGCTGCGTCTGGAGTGTAGACAACTTCTGAGATAGGTCGCCGCACGCAAGGAGCCCGCCATGCGTTCTCTCCGCGCCCGAGCCGCCAGCCTGCTGCTCACGCTCGTTGTCGTCGCGGGCTGTGCCCCGACGCCCCCGCAGCCGACTCCCACGCCGCAGGCCGCGCGGCCATCGCCCGTGCCCACGGCCCCGCGCGTCGGCTACACGCCCGTCCCGCCGGACCAGGTCTCGCCGGTGGTGCTGCAGCGCACCCCGGCGCGCGGCGAGGAGCTGCCGCCCGATGGGGTGATCGAGCTGGTCTTCGACCGGGCGATGGATAAGGGCTCGGTCGCCGCGGCGCTCAGCCTCTCCCCCGGCGTCGCCGGCGCCCTCGAGTGGCCCGACGAGCGCACGGTGCGCTTCCGGCCCCAGCAGCAGCTGGAGCGCGGCGCGCTCTACGACGTGGTCCTCGGGCAGGGCGCCCGCGCGGTCGACGGTGCCCCGCTCAACGGCGCCTACCAGTTCCGCTTCGCCACCGCCGGCTACCTCGAGGTCGGCCAGACGATCCCCGCTGACGGCGCCCCGGACGTCCAGGCCGATAGCACGATCACGGTGTTCTTCAACCGGCCGGTCGTCCCGCTGGTCTCGGTGGAGGCGCAGCGCACGTCGCCCTTGCCGCAGCCCGTGCAGTTCGACCCGCCTATCCAGGGCCGCGGGGAGTGGCTCAACACGTCGATCTACACCTTCACCCCCAGCGCGCCGCTCGCGGGCGGCACCACCTACACCGGGCGGGTCGCTGCCGGGCTACAGGACACCGAGGGGAACCCGCTGCAGAGCGAGTACACCTGGCGCTTCACCGTCGCCCGCCCGCAGGTCGTGAGCGTCGAGCCGGCCGACGGCGCGCCGCTGGTTCCGCTCCAGGCGCCGATCACGCTGCGCTTCAACCAGCCGCTGGACGAATCTGCCGCCCGCGGCGCCTTCCGCCTGCGCGGCCCGTCCGGCGATGTCCCCGGCGAGCTGCGCGTCCAGGGCGCGACGCTGACCTTCACCCCCACGCAGCGGCTGGAGTTCGACACGCAGTACAGCGTCGAGGTGGCCGCCGCGCTCGTCGGGGCGGGCGGCGGGAGCGGCATGGCCGGCGACTTCCGCAGCAGCTTCCGCACCGTGCCCCTGCCGCGCGTCCTGCGCACTGAGCCGGCCGACGGCGCCGTCGCCCCGCCCTACACCGACTTCGCGATCTACTTCAACGCGCCGATCGACCCGGCGACGGTGATGCCGAACGTCCAGTTCACGCCCCCGATCTCGGCGACCGAGGTGTACACCTGGTTCAACACCTACGATAACTCGTTCCACATCGGCTTCCGGCCCAGGCCCTCGACCGAGTACCGCGTCCAGATCGGCCCCGATATCGCCGACCCGTACGGCAATACGACCGGCCAGGCCCTCGACGTGCGCTTCCGCACCGACCGCCTGCCGCCCTCCGCGCAGATCCTGACGCCCGGCTTTGTCGCCACCTACAGTGCGCAGAACCCGGCGCGCGTCGGGATCAGCTCGGTGAACCAGCCGCAGGTGTCGCTCGCCCTGTACCGCCTGCCGGACGAGGCGATCAGGCGCCCGCCGTGGGAGATCGGCGACCAGCCGCCCGCGGGCGCGGTGCAGCTCCGCCGCTGGCAGGCGCAGCTCGACACCCGCCTGGACCAGCAGACCCTCACGCGCGTCGACCTGGTCGAGGGCGGCGGGCGCCTCGACCCCGGCGTGTACCTGCTGGTGATGGACTCCCCGAGCGGCCGCCAGCCGCACATCCTGGTCGTCTCGTCGCTGAACCTGACGCTCAAGGCCGGCGAGCGCGACGCGCTGGTCTGGGCCACCGACCTGCAGACCGGCCAGCCGGTTGCCGGGCTCCAGCTCGACCTGTTCGACACCCAGGGGACGCCGCTGGGCAGCGCGACGACCGACGGGAGCGGGGTGGCGCGCGCCAGCCTCAGCCGCGCGAGCAACACCGGCCTGCTCGCCATCGCCCGCCAGCCGTTCGCCGCCGCGTCCTCAGACTGGAACTACGGCGTCGGGCCGTGGGTGTTCGGCCTGCCCACGGTCTACGACCTGCCCGAGCTCACCGCCTATGTCTACACCGACCGCCCGATCTACCGGCCGGGCCAGGAGGTGCATTTCAAGGGCGTGCTGCGCGCCGAGGATGACGTGCGCTTCAGCTACCCGCCGCTGAGCTCGGTCCAGGTGACGATCTACAGCCCGGCCGGCGAGACGGTCCTGCAGCAGAGCTTCACGCTCAGCTCCAGCGGCAGCTTCGACGGCAGCCTGCAGCTGGCTGAGGCGGCGCCGACCGGCATGTACAACATCGTGGTGAACGCCGGCCAGGGCTTCAGCTTCCCGTTCCAGGTGGCCGCCTACCGGCCGCCCGAGGTCCAGACCGAGGTGACGCCGGCGGCGGATGCGATCGTGCGCGGCACGGCGGCCTCGGCCACGGTGGACGTGAGCTACTTCTTCGGCGGGCCGGCGGCCGGGCTGCCGGTGCAGTGGAGCGTCCTGGCCGAGCCGTATTACTTCGCGCCGGCCTGGGGCGAGCGCTTCCAGTGGAGGGATACGAGCGACCCGTGGGCCTGCTGGGAGTGCTGGTGGCGCCCCGCGCCCCCGCCCCAGCCGATCGCCAGCGGCAGCGGGACGACCGACGCGCAGGGAAGAATTGACATAACACTTCCCGCCGACCTGCGGGACACCCAGGGCAACCCGATCACCGACAGCGTGCGGCTGACGATCGAGGCCACGGCGACCGGGCGGGACAACCAGCCGATCAGCGGCCGGGCCACGGTCGTGCGGCACGCGGGCGACCTGTACGTCGGGCTGGCGCCGCGCTCGTACCTCGGGCGGGCGAACCAGGAGCAGGTGGTGGACGTCGCCACCGCCAGCCGCGACGGGCAGCGGCTGCCGAACCAGACCGTCGAGGTGGAGATCTTCAAGATCACCTGGGAGAGCCGCTTCATCGCCGAGGCGGGCGGCGGCGGGCGCTGGGTCTCGGAGGAGCGGCGCGAGCCGGCCGGCAGCCAGCGCGTGACCACCGACGCGAACGGCGAGGCGGTGCTGCGCTTCACGCCGGCGTCGGGCGGAAGCTACCGGGTGGAGGCGCGCGCGCGGGACGCGGGCGGGCGCGAGGTGCGCTCCTCGCTGTTCGTGTGGGTCGCGGGCGACTCCTACACGCCGTGGCTGCGCGAGAACAACGACCGCGTCAACCTGATATCGGACAAGAGCGAGTATCGCGTCGGCGAGACGGCCACGGTGCTGGTGCCCTCGCCGTTCACGGGGCCGCACTGGGCGCTCTTCACCGTGGAGCGCGGCGGGGTGCTGCACCACGAGGTGCGCCAGGTGAACAGCAACAGCCTGGTGTACACGCTGCCGATCGAGGCCGCCCACGCGCCGAACATCTATGTGTCGGTGACGCTGATCGCCGCGCCCGCGGGCAACGCGCCACCCGACTACAAGGTCGGCATCCTGCCGCTCACGGTCCTGCCCGAGCCGCAGAGCCTGCGGGTGACGATCACGCCGGGAGCGGCGCAGGCCGGGCCGGGCGAGACGGTGACCTACGACATCCTGGTGACAGACCTGGCCGGCCAGCCGCAGAGCGCCGAGCTGTCGCTCGACCTGGTGGACAAGGCGGTGCTGAGCCTCCAGCCGCGCGAGCCGGACGCGATTCGCAGGGCCTTCTACGGCACACGGCCGCTCGGCATCGTGACCGCCAGCGGCCTCTCGGTCTCGGCCGACCGGCTGCTGGCGCAGCTCCAGGAGCAGCTCGAGGAGCAGCAGCGCCAGGTCGGCGACGGGGCTATGGGCGGCGGGGCGCCGCCCACCACAGCTGCCGAAGCCATGCCGGCTGCGCAGCCGACCGTGGGGGCCGCTGCCCCCGCCGCGGCCGACCGCGCGGCCGACCAGGAGCAGATGCAGAACGCGGCGCCGCAGGTCACCGTGCGCGAGCAGTTCGCCGACACGGCCTACTGGAACCCGACCGTCACGACCGACGCGAGCGGCCGCGCCAGCGTCCAGGTCACGCTGCCGGACAACCTGACCACCTGGGTGATGCGCGGCGTCGCGGCGACCGCTGACACCAAGGTGGGCGAGGGGACGGCGGAGCTGCTGGCGACCAAGCCGCTGCTGGTGCGCCCGGTGACGCCGCGCTTCTTCACAGTGGACGACGTGGCCGAGCTGGCGGCGAACGTGAGCAACAACACCGACCAGCCGCTCAGCGTCGAGGTCGGGCTGGCGGCCAGCGGCCTGACGCTCACCACGCCGCAGACCGTGACGCTGGACATCCCGGCGCGCGGCGAGGCCCAGGCGACCTGGCTGGTCACGGCGCAGGACGTCACCTCGGCGGACCTGGTGTTCACCGCGATCTCCGGGCAGTACGCCGACGCGAGCAGGCCGCGGCTCGCAACTGGGCCGGACGGCTCGCTGCCGGTCTACCGCTACAGCGTGCCGGAGATCGTCGGCACCGGCGGGCAGCTGGAGGCCGCCGGCTCGCGCACCGAGGTCGTGGGCCTGCCGCCGCGGCTCGACACGCGCAGCGGCGAGCTGACCGTGCGGCTCGACCCGTCGCTAGCGGCCGGGCTGCGCGACGCGCTCACCTACCTCGAGTACTACCCCGAGGAGTCGGCCGAGGCGACGGTTTCGCGCTTCCTGCCGAATGTGCTCGCGGCGCGCGCCCTGCGGAGGCTCGGCGTCGCTAACCCGGAGCTCGAGGCCCGTCTGCCCGCGCTGGTGGAGGAGGGGCTGAACCGCCTGTACCAGCGGCAGCGCGGCGACGGCGGCTGGGGCTGGTGGCTGGACGACGAGAGCAACGCCTACGTCAGCGCCTACGTGGTCTTCGGCATGCTCAAGGCCAAGGAGGCCGGCTTCACGGTGCGCGACGACGTGCTGGCGCGCGGGCTGGACTTCCTGCAGACGCAGCTGGCGCCCGAGCGGCGGGCGGTCACCGAGTGGGACGCCTACGAGGCCGACCGGCAGGCGTGGCTCCTCTTCGTGCTGAGCGAGGCCGGCCGGCAGAGCGGGAGCCGGCTCGACGACCTGTACGCCGCGCGGGAGCGGCTCGGCAGCGCGGCGCGCGCCTTCCTCGCCATGTCGCTCCAGCGCGCGAACGCGGGCGACGAGCGCCTCAAGACGCTCGTCTCGGACCTCAACAACGCCGCGATCGTCAGCGCCACCGGCGCCCACTGGGAGGAGCAGGCGCGCGGCTGGTGGGGCTTCGGCTCCGACACCCGCACGACGGCGGTGGTGCTGGCGGCGATGGTGCGCCTCGACCCCCAGAACGCGATGGTCCCGAACGCCGTGCGCTGGCTGATGGTGGCGCGCAAGCTCGGCGTGTGGGAGACCACCCAGGAGACCGCCTGGTCGGTGATCGCGCTGACCGACTGGATGGAGCTGACCGGCGAGCTGACGGGCGAGTACGACTACGCGCTCTGGCTGAACGGCGCCGAGCGCGCGGCCGGCCGCGTCACTCCGGCGACGATCGACACGCCGGTGGAGCTCAGGGTGCCGCTGGACGAGCTGCAGCGCGACGCGGGCAACCGGCTGCAGGTGGGCCGCGGCGACGGCAGCGGCCGGCTGTACTACACCGCGCACCTGCGCGCCTTCCTGCCGGTGGAGGATGTGAAGGCGCTCGACCGGGGCGTCATCGTGAGCCGGCGCTACGTGGCCGCCGACTGCCAGGACGGGCCGCGCTGCCCCGAGCTGCGCGAGCTGAAGCTGGGCGACGAGGTGCGCGTCGAGCTGTCGATCACCGCTCCGAACGACCTGTACTACCTGCGCGTCGAGGACGGCCTGCCCGCCGGCCTGGAGGCGGTGGACCCCAACCTGGCGACGACGAGCGTGCTGGCGGAGGCGCCCGCAGTCGAGATGGTGCCCGAGCTAGGCCCGAGGGGCGGCGCCAATGTCGATGTCGCCCGGTCCTCGCCCTACCCGTGGTGGCGCTGGTGGTGGCGGTGGTACAGCCGCAGCGAGCTGCGCGACGAGAAGGTGGTGCTGTTCGCCGACTTCCTGCCGCGCGGGTCGTACCTCTACAGCTACACCGCGCGCGCCACGCTGCCGGGCGAGTACCGCGCCATCCCGGCGACGGCGGTCGAGAGCTACTTCCCCGAGGTGTACGGGCGCTCGGATGGGGCCGTGATCCGGATCACACGGTGACCACAGTCCTCTGGTGATACCAAACGGTCGAGCCGCCCCAGCGGGGCGGCTCGACTGGTGTGGGACGGCACGTCGCGCGGGGCTGCTCGGGGTCAATCCGGCTCGGTGTTGTCCCCCGTGAGGTACAGCAGCGCCAGCCACAGCCCGCGCGAGGAGGGGTAGAAGAGGATCGGGAACAGCACCACCAGCACGCCCATCACCGCGAAGGCGGGCATGAGGGGCACCTGCGAGAAGCCGATGACCGCGGCGGCGACGATCACTAGCGCGAGGGTGGCGACGATGTTCACGCCCATGCCCCCGGTGATCTCGCCGGAGGCGCGCTCGAACGGCAGGCCGCACACGGGGCACTCCTGCCGCATGCGGAAGAAGGAGCTGAACAGCGACCCGTGGTGGCAGCGTGGGCAGCGCAGCAGCAGCCCATCGAGGAACGCTCGGATAACACGCAGCATCTCGGTTGAACCTTATACAGCAACGGGCCCGCCCGCGGCCTTCCACCCGTCGAACCCGTCCTCCATGTCGATCACGCCGGCGCGCCCGTGCGCCTGGAGCACGCTCGCCGCGATCCCCGAGCGGTAGCCGCTCTGGCAGTGGACGATGATCGCGCGCTCCGGCGGCAGCTCGCTGAGCGCCTCCGAGAGCCTGCCCAGCGGAACATGGCGGCTGCCGGGGATATGGCCCGCCGCGTGCTCGTCGGCGGCGCGCACGTCGATCACCAGCGTGCTCGGGCGCTGCGCGAGCGTCAGCAGCTCGGCGGCGCGCCTGCGCTCCACGGTGCGGGTCTCGCCGCCGGCGCTCCGCCAGCGCTCGATCGCGGCCGGCGTCCAGAAGCCGGCGACGTCGTCCAGCCCGATCAGCAGCAGCTCGCGGCGCACCTCTCGGGCCGCCTCCGCCTCGCCGACCAGCGCGATCGGCCGGTCGTAGGGTACCAGCCAGCCGGCCCACTTCAGCAGGCTGTCCCCGGCCGGGATGTTGACCGAGCCGGGGATATGGCAGGTGGCGAAGGCGGCGGCCGGGCGGATGTCGAGCAGGAACAGCTCGCCGTGCCCGGCGCGGCCGAGGGCATCGGCATCGAGCTGCGGCAGGTCGGCGGCGGGCGGCGCGGGCGGCCCCTGCTGGTTGAGCCGCTTCATACGGGCGAAGTATGGCGGCGGGTCCGGCTGCCCTTCCAGCACCGCATCGACGAACGCCCCCTCATCGCGGATCTGCAGCGCCCAGTTGGTGCGCAGCTCGTAGCCGACCGTGGTCTGCGGCAGGGCGCCGAGCGACTTGCCGCAGGCGCTGCCCGCGCCGTGGCCGGGCCACACCTGCAGGTACTCGGGCAGCGCGCGGAAGCGGCCGAGCGAGGCGAAGAGCTGCCGCGCGCCCTCCTCCATCGCGCCGCTGACGCCCACCGCCCGCTCGAGCAGATCGGGGCGCCCCACGTCGCCGACGAACACAAAGTCGCCGCTCAGCAGGCCGACCGGGACCGCGCCGTCGCTCTGCGCGACCAGGTACGCGAGGTGCTCGGGCGTGTGGCCGGGCGTGTGCAGCGCCTGCACCTGCAGGTTGCCGACGCGGATCAGATCGCCGTCGCGCAGGAGGGCGGCGCCCACCTCGTCGGCATCCGCGTAGCGCCACTCCGGCGGCCCGGCGTCGGAGACGTACAGGGTTGCGCCGGTGCGGGCGGCGAGCGCGCGCGCCCCGGAGAGGTAGTCGGCGTGGATGTGGGTCTCGGCGATGGCGGTGATCCGCAGCCCGTGGCGCGCCGCGGCGGCCAGGTACTGCTCGATGTCGCGGTTGGGGTCCACCACCAGCGCCTCGCCGGTAGCCTGGCAGCCGATCAGGTAGCTGGCCTGCGCCAGCCCACGGTGGTAGAGGCGTTCGATTAGCACGGCGTTACCCTCTGCTCACAGATTGCTGACCCGAGTCTCGCGGGTGGTGGGGCGCGGGAGGCTTTGCCTCCAGCGGTGATCCCTCGCTCTGCCGCTCTACGGCGGAAATTGCCGGAAGGGCTGGCAGGTGCGCCCTATCAGTCCGCGCCGTTCGCCTGCTCCTTTCCGTCTAGCTGCGGCAGGACTGGCTCGCCGAACACGCGCGGCAGCACCTGGTCCATGTGGTCCACCAGCACGATCTCGAGCTGGCTGCGGGTCTCCTCCGGCACGTCGCGCAGGTCCGGCTCGTTGGCCTTCGGCACCAGCACGGTGTGCACGCCGGCGCGCTGCGCGGCCAGCAGCTTCTCCTTCAGGCCGCCGATCGGCAGCACCCGCCCGCGCAGCGTGATCTCGCCGGTCATCGCCACGCGCTTCCGCGCCGGGCGCCCGGTGAGCGCCGAGACGATCGCGCTGGCCATCGTGATCCCGGCCGACGGCCCGTCCTTCGGCACGGCGCCGGCCGGCACGTGGACGTGGATGTCCCGCTTCTGGAACAGCTCCGGGTCGATCCCGAGCGCCTCGTGGCGCGAGCGAGTGTAGGTGAGCGCGGCGCGGGCCGACTCGCGCATCACGTCGCCGAGCTGCCCGGTGAGGATCAGCTGGCCGGTGCCCGGCACCGCGCTGGCCTCCACCAGAAGCACGTCGCCGCCGGTCGGCGTCCAGGCCAGCCCGGTCACGACTCCCACCTCGTCCTCGCCGAGGATGGCCGCGCTGTGGAAGCGGGGCGGCCCGAGCAGATCGTCCAGGTCCGCGGCGTCGATCCGCTCGGGGAGCGGCTGCCCGCTGGCGAGCCGGGTCGCCATCTTGCGGAAGATCGCCCCGATCCGCCGCTCCAGGTCGCGCACGCCGGCCTCGTGGGTGTACTCGCGGATCAGCTGGCGCAGCGCCGCGTCGGTGAGCTCAGGAACCTGGCTCGAGTCGAGAATCGAGGTGGCCGATGGCGTGGCTGGCGCCGCGGGCTCGGAGCCGCCGGGGGCGCCATCTTCGGCCTGGCGCTCCTGGGTCGCGCCGCCCGGCTGCTGGGTCTCCGCGACGAGCCCGTTCTCCACCAGCTGGCGCGGTATGAGGTAGCGGCGGGCGATCTGCAGCTTCTCCTCTTCGGTGTAGCCGGCGAGCTGCAGCAGCTCCATGCGGTCGAGCAGCGGCCCGGGGATGGTGTCGAGCTGGTTGGCGGTGCAGAGGAACAGCACCCGGCTCATGTCGAACGGCACGTCGAGGTAGCGGTCGACGAAGGTGTTGTTCTGCGCCGGGTCGAGCAGCTCGAGCAGCGCCGCGGCCGGGTCGCCCTGGAAGCCGACGCCGAGCTTGTCGATCTCGTCGAGCATCATCACCGGGTTGTGCGAGCCGGCGCGGCTCAGGCCCTGGATGATGCGCCCCGGCAGCGCGCCGATGTAGGTGCGCCGGTGGCCGCGGATCTCGGCCTCGTCGCGGATGCCGCCCAGCGCCACGCGCACGAACTTGCGCTCCAGCGCGCGGGCGATGCTCTGGCCCAGGCTGGTCTTGCCCACGCCCGGCGGCCCGACGAAGCACAGGATCGGGCTGCGCCCCGTGGACGCGCTCTGCGCCCCGGCGCGCTCGGCGTGGAGCTTGCGCACCGCCAGGTACTCGATGATGCGGTCCTTGATCTTCTCGAGGTCGTAGTGGTCCTCGTCCAGCACCGCGCGGGCGTGCTCCAGGTCCAGGTTGTCCGGCGTGGCCGTGTTCCAGGGCAGGCTGAGGATCCAGTCCAGGTAAGTGCGGGCGACGGTGTAGTCGGGCGCGCCGGGGGGCATGCGCTCGAGGCGCTGCAGCTCGCGCTCGGCCTCGCGGCGGGGCTCCTCGGGCAGGTTGGCCTCCTCGAGCCGCTGGCGCAGCTCGGCGATCTCGGCCGCGCGCTCGTCGGTCTCGCCGAGCTCGCGCTTGATCGTCTCGAGCTGCTGGCGCAGCACGTACTCGCGCTGGCTCTTGGCCACGTCCTCGCGCGTGCGCTCGGCGATGAGCAGCAGCTCGCGCTCGCGCTCCAGGAAGCCGATCACCAGGCGCAGCCGCTGCTCGAGGTCGAGCGCGTCGAGCACCGCCTGCTGGTCGGACGGCTGCAGGTTGGTGTTGGCCGCGATCAGGTCGGCCAGCACCCCCGGGCGCGGGATGTTCGCCGCGGCCACCGCGAGCTCGTCCGGCAGGGCCGGGTTGAGCCGCACCACCTGCTCGAAGGCGGCCCGGGCGCTCCGTGCGAGGCCCTCGGCGTCCGACGAGACCTCCTCCGGCTCCTGCAGCACCTGGACGCGCGCCTGCGGGTAGGAGCCGCCGGCGAGCAGCTGCAGGATGCGGATGCGCGCCAGGCCCTGCAGCAGCAGCTGGACCCCGCCGTCGGGCGTGCGGACGAGGCGGACGATCTGGGCCACCGTGCCGGTGTTCGGCAGGCTGGTCGGGTCGAAGCCCTGGTCGGCGCGCTCGCTCCAGAACAGCCCCAGCATGCGGTTGCCCAGCGCCGCGTCGTCCACTAGCTGCACCGACTCCTCGCCGCGCACGGCGATCGGCAGGATCATGCCGGGGAACAGCACGGCGTTCGGGATGCTCAGGATCGGCAGCGTCTCAGGGATCTCGACCTCGCCGGTGGCGAAGTGTAGCTCCTGTCTGCTCATCAGGACCCTCCGCCGATCTGCACGACGACCACGCGCTGCGCCGGCTGCTGCGCGAATGGCAGCCACACCTCCAGCATGCCATCGCTGTAGCGCGCCTCGGCCCCATCCGGGTTGACCGGCGTCCCGAGCGGCACCTCGATGTAGAACGGCCCCGAGCCGATCTCCATGCGGTGGACGCGCTGCAGGCCCTGCGGGGCGCTGAGGCGGCGCTCGCCGTGGACGATAACCTGGGATGGGTGAACGTGGACGTGCAGGCCGTTCGCGTCCACGCCTGCCAGCTCGACCACGAGCATCAGGCCGTCCCTGAGCTCGTAGACGTTGAGCGGCGGCCGCCACGCCCGCGCCTCGAACGCCGCGAAGGGGTGGCGGATCGCGATCACCCGCACAGTCTGGTGCCTTGTCATGGCTTTGATCTTTCCGCTCCAGGGCGTATGTGGTGGGGGCGCCTCCCCTGCAGTACGGGGAGGTGTGGACGGCCGCTAACCTTCCACGGCCCCTCTCCGGTGCGGCAGAGCCGCGCGAAGAGAGGATGTTCGGGGAGGCATCGCCTGCCCCCGCCCCACCACGGCGCGCACTCTTGAGCCATAGGGCCGACGCGTCGGCGCGAGGAATCCTCCGCTTCTAGCGCCGGCCGACTGCAAGAAGTAGACCTGCGATACAGCGCGCGCTGGCCGCCGCGAGGAACAAAAAACGCCGCCGGCCACACCGCGCAGCCACGACGTTCACTCACCCTCTCGACGCCAACAACGGCACCGTAACGGAGATACAAGGAATATAAACCCCGCGCAGCAGGGCCATGTGGGTGTATTGTGTAACCTCAGTTGTTTGAAGCGCAAGTCCTGACGTTACACCGCGTCAGAATGACCGATTTTGCCCCTTGACCAGCGCCCTTTCTGTGCTACAATCCTTTACACTGACCGCTGGCGTTCGAGCTGCTCAGCTTGCAGGCGACCGCTCGAACCACTCAGCTGCCGAACGTCTCACGCAGGCGCAGCGCGCCCGCGTGCGTTCGTTGTGTCTATGCTACGCCAGCGAGGGCCGGTTGTCAAGTCTGCGCGCCGGCCCATGTCCCCGTCCTTTCGCCACAGAGGAGCGCGCTCAATGCACATCGGCCTTGACTTCGGCACCACCACCACGGTCGCGTCGGTCTTCGACGGGCGCGAGGTGCGGCTGCTCCCGCTCGACCCCGCCGACGCCACGCCGGCAGTGATGCGCTCGATGCTGCTGATCAGCCGCGACGGCGAGATCCTGGTCGGCCGGGAGGCGGTGGACGCCTACACCGCCGCCAACGTCGGGCGGGCGATCCAGTACGCGGAGGTGTACGTCGGGACGATCGAGATGACCTTCGACCGCGTCGGGACGATGATCAAGGACGTGCACGCCTTCGTGGACGCCAACTCGCCGGCGCGGCTGTTCCAGTCGCTCAAGACCGCGCTGCGCGACCCGTCCTACACGGCGACGGACGTCTTCGGCACGCGCATGCGGATCGAGGAGATCGCCGCGGTGTACCTGCGCGAGGTGCGGCGGCGGATCGAGGGGCATCTCGGCGCGCCGGTGACGAGCCTGACGGTCGGGCGGCCGGTGCACTTCACCGGCACGGTGGAGGGCGATGCGCTGGTGGAGGGGCGCATGCGCGAGGCGTGCGCGCTGGCCGGCTTCCCGAGCGTGCGCTTCGTCCCCGAGCCGGTCGCGGCGGCCTACGCCTACTGGCGCCAGATCGGGGAGCCGCGCACGGTGTTCGTCTTCGACTTCGGCGGCGGCACGTTGGACACGACGGTCATGCTGCTCGAGCCGGGCAGCGCGCCGGAGGTGCTGGCAACCGGCGGCGTGTCGATCGGCGGCGACCTGCTGGACAGCCGGATCGTGACCGGGGCGCTGCTGCCCTACTTCGGGCAGGGCGCGACGCTGGGGCCGCGGCGGCTGCCGCTGCCGGCCTTCATCCACGAGCACCTGGCGGACTGGCAGAGCATCATCGAGCTGAACCGGCCGGGCCGCTGGGAGGTGATCGAGCAGGCGGTTGCGATGGGCGACCGGCCGCGCGAGCTGCGGGCGCTGCGGGCGCTGGTGCGCAACAACTACGGGCTGCTGCTGTTCAGCGAGGTGGAGCGGGCGAAGCGCTTGCTCTCCGGCGAGCCGGTGGCCGAGGTGGCGCTGGACGTGCCGGAGATCAGCTTCCGCCACGAGCTGCCGCGGCTGGAATTCGAGCGGCTGATCGGGGCGGAGGTGCGCGCGATCGCCGCCTGCGTCGACGAGACGCTGCGCGCGGCGGGGGCGCGCCCGCAGGACATCGACGTGGCGCTGCGCACCGGCGGCTCATCGCGCATCCCGCGCTTCGTCCGGCTGCTGGCGGAGCGGTTCGGCGCGGAGAAGCTGCACGCGATGGACGCCTTCACCAGCGTCGGCGCCGGGCTCGGGGTGGCGGCGTGGGAGCGGGCGCGGGCCTAGCCCGGCGTCGTTCGGGCGCTCGCGCAGATCGGCATGTTGCGGTACACTAAGCGCTATGTTGCAGATGCGCCGCACCCTAGTCCTCGTGAACTCCGGCACGCCCCTGTACCGGGAGGCGCGCGAGCTCGTGCTCCCGTACCTGGATCACTTCGGCATCCCCTTCGACCTGCTGGACGTGCTACACGCCCCGCTGCCGCCTGACCTGGACACCCGGCCGCTGATCGTCGTCGCCCAGCCTGGGCTGGACATGCGCGGCCGCAGGCTGGGCGCGAGCGGGGTGCGGCTGCTGCGCGAGGCGGTCGAGCGCGGCGTGGGGCTGGTGAGCTTCGACCCCGAGCTGGCGCTGCTCGGGGCGCGCGCCCCTTCGTCGCAGCGGCGCGGCCCGCCGGCCGAGGCGATCGTCGTCCACGATGACAGCCACCCGATCACGGCGCGCCACACCAGCGGCGAGACGATCGAGCTGTTCGGGCCGCTGCCGATGCCGCAGCCGGCGGAGGTGGTGGGGGAGACGCTCCTCACGGCGGGCGGCCAGCCGCTGCTCACGGTGCAGACGGTCGGGGCGGGGCGGGTGGTGCGCTGGGCGACCACGAGCTGGGCGCAGACGCGGGTGCTCGGCCCGCTCGCCGGGCTCGACGACGTGCTGTGGCGCAGCCTGGTGTGGGCGGCGCGCAAGCCGTTCGCCATGCGCGGCCTCGCGCCGCTGGTGACCATGCGCGTCGATGACGTCGCCGGGACGGGCTGGCGCTGGAACGAGACGCCGCTGTACTGGGCGCGCTCGGCCGCGCGGCACGGGTTCCGCCCGTGGCTGGGGCTGTTCATCTACAACCTGACCGATCCGGCGGTCGCCGAGCTGCGCGAGCTGCTGGAGCAGGGCCAGGCGACGGCCTTCCCGCACGCCTTCGGGCGGCCGCCGCGCTCGCCGGACGCCGAGCTGCCCTACGCCCCCGACGCGCTGCCGCTGCGCGCGCGGGAGTACGACGAGTTCATCTACTTTGACCACCAGCGCGGCGAGCCGTGGAGCATCGCCGAGGCCGCACGCGGCCTGGCGGCCGTCGACCGGTGGTACGCCTCGCGCGGCCCGCTGCCGATCTCCTCCTACGCGGTGGCGCACTGGTACGAGATGGGGAGCAACACCATCGCCCACATGGTCGACCGGTGGGGCGTCGAGTTTGTCGGCAAGGTCCAGGATGTGGACGCGCCGCTGCGCGACGAGGTGCCCTGGCTGCGGCTGGGGCCGTTCCGCCGCTACGAGCAGCCCGGCACGTCCCTGTTCGAGCCGGAGCTGCGCGGCAACCGGCCGGTGTACTACGCGGACTTCGTCAACTTCGGCGGACGCCAGCTGTTCAACTGTGTGACCGAGATCCGCGACGACGCCGGCTACGAGTGGGCGCCCGACGCGGATGTCGTGGCGACCGTCGGGCGTGGGGTGCGGCAGCTGCGGCGCGCGCTGGACAGCATGGCGCTGGCCTCGCTGTTCACCCACGAGACGGACTTCATCTACCGTATCCCGCCGGCCGCGTGGGATATGATCATGCGGCAGGTCGCAGGCGGCATCAGCGGCTACAAGCCGATCTACGTCACGGCGGACGAGGGGGTGCGCTACGTGCGTGCGACGCGCAGCTCGCGGCTGGTGTCCAGCCGAGTGAGCGCGTCCGGCGGGGAGCTGGAGCTGACGTTCAGCGGGCGCGCGGATGTGCCGACCCACTGCTACGTCTTCACGCAGGCGGACGAAGGGATGGTGGGCCTGCTGGCCGAGGTGCCGGCGTTCGAGGGCGAGGTCACCGTGCCGGTCGCGCTGTAGCGCCCTCTGGTGCGGCGCGCGGCCGCGCCTGCGATCAGGCGCCCGCCTCGCGGCTGAGCTGGCGCGTATCGAAGTAGCCCTGGAGGCGGACGATCTTGCCGGAGTCGTCGAACTCGAGCAGCGTCACGCCGTCGTAGACGAAGGGCGTCCCGCCGCGGTACGTGCCGCTGCTCGTCCAGAACAGGCCGGCGGCGCGGTCGTTCGCCATCACGTGGTGGAACTCGGAGCGCACCTCGTCGAAGGCGCGGCGGTAGGCGCGCCAGAAGTCACGGACCGACGTGCGCCCGCGGTGCTCCTCGCCGTGCAGCTGAAGCGCGGCGTTGCTCAGCCGCGCGTCGTCGGCGAAGAGCGCCGCGATCACCTCGGCCTCGCCCGCACCGCCGTCCTCAAGATTCTGCAGCGCGCTGATGAATCGCCGGGCCAGCGTTTCGACCCGCTGTCGTTCCATGGTCCTCACCTCACGAAGGGTCTCTAGCGGAACCGTGAGCAAAGGGCGTGCCAGCCGCGGCGCCGCTCCAAGCACCTTTCAGGCGA
>ERZ777003.2684-NODE-2684-length-19629-cov-4.367375_pt1 | contig 19629 bp, 15 predicted proteins | sample MGYA00374956_ERZ777003 | MGnify/ENA primary metagenome ERZ777003 (study PRJEB29302, sample SAMN06268252) | bioreactor metagenome | isolation source: Joint BioEnergy Institute, California, USA | place: USA:Joint BioEnergy Institute, California, USA | collected... | reverse complement strand
GACAGGGGAGCGCCCGATGACCGGCATCCTGGAGAAAGACGCCAAGGCGGCACAGAGCACGGGGGTCAGGTCCGTCTTCATCGACGGCGAGTCCGGCACGGTCGGGCTGGGCATCCGCGAGCGCCTGTCGGGCATCGAGGGCATCCGGCTTGTCAGCATCGACCCCGAGCGGCGCAAGGACCCGGCGGCGAAGCTGGAGCTGATGCGCCAGGTGGACCTGGTCGTCCTGTGTCTGCCCGACGAGGCGGCGAAGGAGGCGGTGGCGCTGATCGATTCCATGGGCGACGAGGCGCCGCGGATCCTCGACGGCTCCTCCGCCCACCGGGTGGCGATGGGCTGGGTCTACGGCTTTCCGGAGATGGACCCGAAGCAGCCGGAGGCGATCCGCACCGCGCGCAAGGTCTCCAGCCCGGGCTGCTATCCGACCGGCGCCATCGCCCTGCTCCGCCCGCTGGTCGCGGCCGGGCTGCTGCCGGCCGACCACCCGGTGACGGTGAACGCGGTCAGCGGCTATTCCGGCGGCGGCAAGAGCATGATCGCGGCCTACGAGGCCGGGACGGCGCCGCATTTCGAGCTCTACGGGCTGGCGCTGGAACACAAGCACGTGCCGGAGCTGCAGCTCTATTCCGGGCTCACCCGCCGGCCGGTGTTCGTGCCGTCGGTGGGCAACTTCTACAAGGGAATGCTGGTGTCGGTGCCGCTGCACCTCGACACCCTGCCCGGCAAGCCGGCGGCGGCCGACCTGCGCGAGGCGCTGGCCGCGCACTATGCCGGCAGCTCCCTCGTCACCGTGCTGCCGCTGGACGGACCGGACATGCCGAAACGGCTGGAGCCGGAGGCGCTGAACGACACCGACCGGCTGGAGCTGCGGGTCTACGGCAGCGACGTCCACCCGCACGCGGTGCTGGTGGCGCGGCTGGACAACCTGGGCAAGGGCGCCTCCGGCGCCGCCGCCCAGTGCGCGCGCCTGATGCTGGGGATGGACGGCCCGGCTGCGGCGTAGCCCACGGAAAGGACAGGCGGAGCGGACACGGCCGCTCCGCCTTCAGGACCGGAGCCGGGCGCGGGAACCGTCAGCTGGCCAGAGCAAGGCCCCGGCGACGGTCGGCGACGGCCGCGGAGAGGCGGTCGAGGATCGCCACCGTGGTGTCCCAGTTCACGCAGCCGTCGGTGATGCTCTGCCCGTAGGTCAGCGGCTGGCCGGGCACCAGGTCCTGCCGGCCGGCGACCAGATGGCTTTCCACCATCACGCCGATGATGCGGTGGTCGCCGGCCGCGACCTGGCGGGCGACGTCGTCCACCACCAGCGGCTGGTTCTCCGGCTTCTTCGCGCTGTTGGCGTGGCTGGCGTCGATCATCACCTGCGGCCGGAGCCCTGCCCGCTCCAGCGCCGCGCAGGCCGCCTGCACGCTGGCGGCGTCATAGTTCGGCGCCTTGCCGCCGCGCAGGATGACGTGGCAGTCGGCGTTGCCGGCGGTGGCGGCGATCGCCGAGCGGCCGTCCTTGGTCACCGCCATGAAGTGGTGCGGGTGCGAGGCCGCCTTGATCGCGTCCACCGCGATGCCGACGTTGCCGTCGGTGCCGTTCTTGAACCCGATGGGGCAGGACAGCCCGGAGGCGAGCTCGCGGTGCACCTGGCTCTCCGTCGTCCGTGCGCCGATCGCGCCCCAGCCGACGAGGTCGGCGATGTACTGCGGCGTGATCATGTCCAGGAACTCGCAGCCGGCCGGCAGCCCGATGCCGTTGATGTCGCGCAGCAGGCGGCGGGCGATCCGCAGGCCCTTGTCGATCCGGAAGCTGCCGTCGAGGTCCGGGTCGTTGATCAGCCCCTTCCAGCCGACCGTCGTCCGCGGCTTCTCGAAATAGACCCGCATCACGATCTCGAGCTCGCCCGCCAGCCGCCGGCGCTCGGCAGCCAGCCGGCCGGCGTAGTCCATCGCCGCCTCGGTGTCGTGGATCGAGCACGGGCCGACCACCACCACCAGCCGGTCGTCCCTCCCCTCCAGGATGGCGTGGATGGCCTGCCGCGCCTGCTGCACGGTCCGGGTGACGGCCTCGGTTGCGGGGTATTCGCCCATCACCTCGATCGGGGTGGGCAGCGGCTTGATCTCGCGGATGCGCAGGTCGTCGGTTGCAGGCACGGGTCAGCTCCTGGTTCGGGGCCGGTCCGGCGGCAACAAAAAACCGCCGGAGGGCCGGCGGTTCGCTCGGGTCTCGTCTGCGATCAGCTCAGCTCGCGCGCACCCTCGCTCCCGCCGGACGGCGGAAGGTAAAGTAGTACGCAAAGTAGTGGCGGGCGCTGATCATGGGCCTACGGTAGCGGGCGCCGCGCCGCTTGTCACGCGCTTCCTTTTGCGGCTGCGCGGCCAGGCGCCCGGTCAGGCGGCGGCCGCCTGGCCGCGCAGCCGCTCCACCGGCCGGTCGCCCATCGGCAGGTGGATCAGTGCCGCCGCGACGCCGAGCGCCACCGACAGCCACCAGACGACATCGTAGGAGCCGGTTTCCTCGAACAGCACGCCGCCGGCCCAGGCGCCGACGAAGGCGCCGATCTGGTGGCTCAGGAAGACGATGCCGAACAGGGTCGCCATGTAGCGCGGCCCGAAGAGCTGGGCGACGAGGCCGGTGGTGAGCGGCACCGTGCTGAGCCAGAGGAAGCCCATCGCGGCGGCGAAGACGAGGACGCTCGCCCCCGAGGGCGGGACCAGCAGGAAGGCGAGGATCACGACCGCGCGGGTGCCGTAGAGCAGGCTCAGCAGGTACTTCTTGCGGTAGCGCCCGCCGAGCGCGCCGGCGGTGAGCGTGCCGAGGATATTGAACAGCCCGACCAGCGCCAGCGCCCAGCCGCCGATCGCGGGGTCCAGGCCCACGCTCTCGATATAGCCCGGCAGGTGGGTGGCGATGAAGGCGACGTGGAAGCCGCAGACGAAGAAGCCGATGGTGAGCAGCCAGTAGCCGCGGTGCCGCCCCGCCTCGCCCAGCGCGGCGCGCAGGCTCTGCTGCGCCACGCCGGGCGTCGCGTCGTGGACGGGCCGGCCGGCGAGGGCGAGCGCGCAGGGGATGATGACCAGGCAGGCGGCGGCGTAGATCAGCAGCGCGTTGGACCAGCCGGCCGCCCCGATCAGCGCCTGGCCGGTCGGTGCGATGGCGAACTGGCCGAAGGAGCCCATGGCGCTGCCGATCCCGAGCGCCATCGACCGCTTCTCAGGCGGATAGGCGCGCCCGATCGCGCCGAGGACGACGGCAAAGGCGGTGCCGCTGAGCCCGAAGCCGATGACGAGGCCGGCGCCGGCGTGGAACATCAGCTCGGAGGCCGGCAGCGCCATCACCACCAGGCCCGCGACATAGAGCAGCCCGCCGAGCATCACCGTGCGCGCGGTCCCGTAGCGGTCGGCCAGCGCCCCGAACAGCGGCTGGGTGACGCCCCAGATCAGGTTCTGCATCGCGATGGCGAAGGAGAAGCTGGCGACGCCCCAGCCGAGGTCGGCGTTCATCGGCTCGATGAACAGCCCGAAGCTCTGGCGGATGCCGAGGTTGAGCGACAGCACGATGCCGCCGCAGATCAGGATGACGACGGGCGCGACGGCGCGGGATGGCGGCATGCGGGATCCTCCTCGCGCTCACCTAGCGCCCCGGTAGCCGCAAGGCTACCCGAATGTTGCGGCGATCGCGCGCTTGCCCGGCCGCTGCCGGCTGTGTAGGGCTGACGGCATCGTTCCGGAGCAGCCCGACATGCCCCACCGACCGCTTGCCGCCTATCCCCACGCCCGGCCGCGCCGCCTGCGCCAGGCGCCGTGGATCCGCGACCTGGTGCGCGAATCCCGGCTCAGCCCGCACGACCTGATCTGGCCGCTGTTCGTGATCGAGGGCCGCGACGAGGAGCAGCCGGTGCCGTCGATGCCCGGCGTCTCGCGCCTCACCCTCGATCGTGCGGTGGCGGCTGCGAAACGGGCGCGGGCGGCGGGCATCCCGATGATCGCCCTGTTTCCCGCCATCGACCCCGCCCTGCGCACGCCCGACGGCGCGGAGGCGATGAAGCCCGACAACCTGGTCTGCCGCGTCGGCGACGCGATCAAGCAGGCGGTGCCGGAGATCGGGCTGATGGGCGACGTGGCGCTCGACCCCTACACCAGCCACGGCCACGACGGCGTGATGGAGAACGGCCGCATCGTCAACGACGCGACGGTGGACGCACTCTGCGCCCAGGCGCTGACGCTCGCCCGTGCCGGCTTCGACGTCATCGCGCCGTCGGACATGATGGACGGCCGTATCGGCCGCATCCGCGCCGCGCTGGACGGCAACGGCTTCCAGGACCGGATGATCATGGCCTATGCGGCGAAATACGCGTCCGCCTTCTACGGGCCGTTCCGCGACGCTCTCGGTTCCACGGCCGCGCTCAAGGGCGACAAGCGCACCTACCAGATGGACCCGGGCAACGGCGACGAGGCGCTGCACGAGATCGCCCTCGACCTCGCCGAGGGCGCCGACATGATCATGGTCAAGCCCGGGATGCCCTATCTCGACATCGTCCGCCGGGCGAAGGAGCAGTTCGGCGCGCCCACCTTCGCCTACCAGGTGAGCGGCGAATACGCGATGCTCGCCGCCGCCTGCGCCAACGGCTGGCTGGACCGCGACCGGGTGGTGCCGGAGGCGCTGATCGCCTTCAAGCGCGCCGGCGCCGACGGCATCCTCACCTACTTCGCGCTCGAGATGGCGGAGCAGCTCGCCGCCGGCTGATCGCGCCGGGAACTAGGCGCTGCCGGTTCCGCACAGCCAGTCGGCGACGGCCTGCACCTGGTCGTCGGCCATCAGCGCCGGCGCATGCCCCGCCTCCGGCACCACCAGCTCCGCGACGTCGCGGTGCGGGTGCGTATCCCGCATCCGCGCGACGATGTCCAGGCCCAGCAGGTCCGACCGGGCGCCGCGCACCACCAGCACCGGCACGCTCACCCGCGCCCAGGCGGCCCAGAGGTCGATGTCCATGGCTTCCCCCGCCCGGATCGCGTCCGCGATGTGCGGATCACAGGCGAGCACGTAGCCGCCGGAGCGGAGCGCCTGCGCGCCGTGCTCGGCGAGATGGCGCCACTGCGCGTCGGTCAGCGGCCCGAACGGCGCGTGGATCTCGCGCAGGTGCGCTTCCAGCGCCGCCAGCGACGGGAAGCGGAGCGGCTGGCCGACATAGCTCCGCAGCCGCTCCATGAACGCCTTCGGAATGAACGGCCCGATGTCGTTCATCACCAGCCGGCGGACCGGCGTGTTGCGGGCGCCGGCGACGAACATGCCGATGAGGCCGCCCATCGAGGTGCCGACCCAGTCCACCTCCTCCGCGCCGAGGCGGGCGATCAGGGCGCCCATGTCGGCGCAGTACTGGGGATAGCCGTAGACGGCCGGATCGGCCGCCCAGTCGCTGCGGCCGCGCCCGACGATGTCCGGGCAGACCACGCGGCGGCCACGGGCGGCGAGCGCGGCGGCCAGCACGTCGAAATCGCGCCCGTTGCGGGTGAGACCGTGGACGCACACCACCGGCCGCGGGTCGGCGGGATCGCCCCATTCGGTGTAGGCGATGCGGTGGAAACCGGCGGCCGACAGGCCGAGAAAATGCTTCTGCTGCATGGCCCTTCCCGCCTATCGTCCGGCGGCGCCGGACGCAGACCCAGGTGAGGACAGTAGCGGATCGCAATGCACGGACAAACGTCGACAGGGCAGGAGACAGCCCGGAACGCCGGGGGGCCGCTTGCGGGCGTGGTGGTCCTGGACATGACCCGGGTGCTCGCCGGCCCGTTCTGCACCCTGGTGCTCGCAAGCCTCGGTGCGCGAGTGATCAAGCTGGAGCAGCCGGAAACCGGCGAGGACAGCCGCCGCTTCGGCCCGTTCGTCAACGGCGAGTCCGCCTACTTCATGTCGCTGAACCACGGCAAGGAGAGCATCGCGCTCGACCTGAAGACGCCGGAGGGTCGCGACCTGTTCGAGCGGCTGCTCGCCCGCAGCGACGTGCTGGTGGAGAACTTCCGACCAGGCACCCTCGCCCGCCTCGGCTACGACTGGCCGACACTCCACGCGCACTTCCCGCGGCTGGTCTATGCCGCCTGCTCCGGCTTCGGCCACACCGGGCCCTATTCGGGCCGCCCGGCCTACGACATGGTGGTGCAGGCGATGGGCGGCATCATGAGCATCACCGGCGAGCCCGGCGGCGCACCGGTCCGGGTCGGCACCTCGATCGGCGACATCACCGCCGGGCTGTTCACCGTGATCGGCATCCAGGCCGCGCTGTGGGAGCGGGCGACGACCGGGCTGGGCCAGATGGTGGACGTGGCGATGCTCGACTGCCAGGTGGCGATCCTGGAGAACGCCATCGCCCGCTATGCCGCCACCGGCGAGGCGCCCGGTCCGATGGGCTCGCGCCACCCGTCCATCACCCCGTTCGAGGCCTACCGCGCCGCCGACGGCCACGTGATCATCGCCGCCGGCAACGACGCGCTGTTCGGCCGCCTCGCCGCCGCGCTGGGCCGGCCGGAGCTCGCCCACGACGCGCGGTTCCGCAGCAACGGCGACCGCGTCGCCCACGCCGATGCGCTGAAGGCGGAGATCGAGGCGGTGCTCGCCGGCGACACCGTCGCCTCGTGGCTGGACAGGCTGCAGCAGGCGGGCGTGCCCTGCGGGCCGATCAACGACATTCCCGCCGTGCTCGCCGACCCGCACGTCCGCGCCCGCAACATGATCGCGACCTTCGCCGGCGGCCCCAACGCGGGCTTCGCGGTCGCCGGCAATCCGATCAAGCTCTCCGGCCATCCCGACCGGACCGAGGTGGCGCCCGCGCCGGCGGTGGACGCCGACCGCGAACGGATCCTGCAGTGGCTCGACGGAAACTGAGGCCGTTCCGGGCGCTGCGCCGCGGCATCAGGGTCGCCGCCTGGCTGGTCGGGTCGGTGATCATGCTGGTGCTGGCGCTGATCGCGGTCGGGCTGATCTGGCTGCAGAGCTCCGAGCCGCAGGTGGACGGCACCATCCAGGTCGCCGGGCTGGATGCGCCGGTCACCGTGCTGCGCGACGCCCGCGGCATCGTCCACATCCGCGCCGAGAGCGACGAGGACGCCTATTTCGCCCTCGGCTTCGTCCACGCCCAGGACCGGCTGCCGCAGATGGAACAGATGCGCCGACTCGGCGCGGGGCGGCTGTCGGAGATCGTGTCCTTCCCCTCGGTGATCGAGCTGGACCGCTTTACCCGCACCCTCGGCCTCTATGCGCTGGCAGAGGACGCGTACCGGGAGGCGGCGCCGGAGGTGAAGGCGGCGCTGGAGGCCTATGCCGCCGGCGTCAACGCCTATCTCGAGACCCACGAGGGCGCCTGGTCGCCCGCGCTCTACCTGCGGATCCCGCCCAGCCTCGACCTCGCCGACTACCGGCCCGAGCCGTGGACGCCGGCGGACTCGATGGTCTGGGGCAAGCTGATGGCGATCTTCCTCGCCGGCTGGAACTTCGGCTTCGAGGTGGAGCGGATGCAGGTCGAGGCGATCCTCGGCCCCGAACGCACCCGGGAATACTACTCCGACCTGCCGGAGGGCGAATACGGCCCGACCCTGCCGGGCGCGCAGCACGCCGCCGCGCCCGACCCGCGCTGGCGCGCCGCCTTCGACGACATCCCGCCGCTGTTCCGCGCGCCGATGGACGCCTCCAACGCCTGGGTGGCGGACGGCAGCCGCACCGCAAGCGGCAAGCCGCTGCTCGCCAACGATCCGCACCTGCGCCACAGCCTGCCCGGAACCTGGTACCTGGCGCACGTCAAGACTCCGACCCTCGACATCGTGGGCGGCACGACGCCCGGCGTGCCCTTCCACATCCTCGGCCACAACACGCACATCGCCTGGGGCTTCACCACCACCCACTCCGACATGGCGGACACCTTCATCGAGGAGATCGACCCGGAGAACCCGAACCGCTACCGCACGCCGGACGGCTGGGCCGAGTTCGAGACCCGCACCGAGACGCTCCGCCTCTCCGACGGCCGGATCGAGAGGTTCGAAGTCCGGGTCGGCCGCCATGGGCCGGTCATCTCCGACCTGCGGCCGCGGCAGGCGGAACGGGTGCTGGCGGAGAACCAGGTGCTCGCGCTGTCGGCGCCGTATCTCTTCCCCGGCGACACCACCGCCGAAGGCATGTACTGGCTGAACCGGGCCACCGACTGGCGCAGCTTCCGCGCCGCCGCCCGCCGCTTCGTCGCCCCGCAGCAGAACATGCACTATGCCGACACCGCCGGAAACATCGGCTTCATCGCGCCGGCGCACGTGCCGATCCGCGCCGGCGGCGACGGGCTGACGCCGATGCCGGGCTGGACCGGCGAAGGCGACTGGATCGGCCGGATCCCGTTCCAGGGGCTGCCGCAGACCTTCAACCCGGCCGGCGGCGTGATCGTCAACGCCAACAACCGGGTGGTGGACGACGACTACCCGTACCACCTGGGCAGCACCTACGACTTCCCCTACCGGTCGGACCGCATCCACCAGCTGCTGGATACCGACCGGCCGCTCACCGTCGCCGACTTCCGCGCCATCCAGCACGACGTGGTCTCGCTCGAGGCGCGCGAGCTGCTGCCGCTGATGCTGGACGCGGAGTTCCGCGAGCCGCGGGCGCAGGCGGCGGCGGGCCTGCTGTCGCGCTGGGACGGGACGATGGCCGCGGACCGGGCGGAGCCGCTGATCTTCGAAGCATGGATGCGCGAGATCACCCGCGGGATCGCGGCCGACGAGATCGGCGAGCTCTACCCCGAAATCTTCGCGCGCAAGCCGGACTTCGTCGCCCGGGTGCTGACCGACCTCGGGCACTGGTGCGACGACGTGACCACCGAGGCGGTGGAGGACTGCGACAGCCTGCGCGAGCGCTCGCTGCTGGCGGCCCTCGACTTCATCGCTGCCCGCTACGGCGACGACATGGGCCAGTGGCGCTGGGGCGAGGCGCACCGTGCGGCCTTTCGCCACCAGATGTTCGGCCAGATCCCGGTCCTCGGGAACTGGCTGGACGCCTCGGTGCCGACCGGCGGCTCCTGGGCCACCGTCAACCGCGGCGGCACCTCCTTCGCCAGCGACGCCGACCCGTTCAGCAACGTCCACGGCCCGGGACTGCGCGCGATCTATGACCTCGCCAACCTGGAGCAGTCGGTGTTCTCGATGGCGCCGGGCCAGTCCGACAACCCCTACTCGCCCTACTGGGCGCACCTGGCCGAGCCGTGGGCGGCGGGCGAATACTGGCCGATCCCGACGAGCTGGGCGGTGGCGGAGGACGCCGCGGTGGCGCGCCTGACGCTGGAGCCGCGGCCATGACCACGCCCTTCGCTGTCACTTTCGCTCATGTCGAGGCCGCCGCGGCGCGCATCCGCGACGCGGTCATCCGCACGCCGACCGTGCCCGCGCCGGCGCTGTCCGCCCGCCTCGGCTGCGACCTGCGGCTGAAGCTCGAGACCCTGCAGGTGACCGGCTCGTTCAAGGCGCGCGGCGCACTGAACAAGCTGCTCGCGCTGCCGCCGGAGGCGCGGGCGCGCGGCGTGGTCGCGATGTCGGCCGGCAACCATGCCCAGGGCGTCGCCTACCATGCCGGCCGCCTCGGCATCCGCGCCGTGATCGTGATGCCGGAAGGCACGCCCTTCACCAAGATCGCGGCCACCGAGAGCTACGGCGCCATCGTCGAGCTGTTCGGCCGCGAGATCGACGCCTGCCGCGCCCATGCCGACGCCATCGCCGCACGGCACGGCATGACCGTGATCCACCCCTACGACGACCCCGCAATCATCGCCGGCCAGGGCAGCGTCGGGCTGGAGATGCTGGCCGACGCGCCGGAGATCGAGGTGGTGGTGGTCCCGATCGGCGGCGGCGGGCTGATCGCCGGCACCGCGCTCGCGGCGAAGGCGCTGAAGCCGGAGGGCACGGTGGTCGGCGTCCAGTCCGCCGCCTACCCCACCCTCGCCCGGCCGTCCGGCCCGATTCCCGGCGGCACGACGCTCGCCGAAGGCATCGCCGTCCGCACCCCCGGCGCGCTCACCCGCCCGATCGTCGAGGCGCTGGTGGACGAGGTGCTGGTGGTCGATGACCGGGCGGTCGAGCAGGCGATCGCGGTGCTGGCCGAGACCGTCAACGTGGTCGCCGAGGGCGCCGGCGCCGCCGGGCTCGCCGCGGTGATGGCGGCCCCCGGGCGCTTCGCCGGCCGCACCGTCGGCGTCGTCGTCTGCGGCGGCAACATCGACAACCGGCTGCTGTCGTCGGTGCTGCTGCGCGGGCTGATCACCGACGGCCGCATGGTCGGCCTGCGGGTGCGGATCGAGGATCGCCCGGGCGCGCTGGCGGCCCTCGTCGGCGCAGTCGCCCGGGTCGGCGGCAACATCGTCGAGGTCGCCCACCGCCGGCTGCACCTCGACGTGCCCGTGAAGTCGGTCGAGGTCGACATCGAGATCGAGACCCGCGGCACGGCCCACGCCGAGGCGGTGATCGGCGCGCTGGAAGAAATCGGCGCCGCCTGCCAGCGGCTGGACGAGCTGGACTGACCCTTCGTCCGCGGCCGCGCCGAAGGCCGCCGGCCTTCACCGGCTATTAACTCAAGTTCTGTTCAGTGATGCCCGCAGTCTGACCCGGGCCCGAACGCGCATTCATGCTTGTCATCATCGGCATCGTCGTCGTCTTCGTCATGGTGTTCGGCGGCTTCATCGCGGCCGGCGGCCACATGGAGGTCGTCATCGGCGCGCTGCCGTTCGAGATGATGATCATCGGCGGCGCCGGCATCGGCGCGCTGATCATCTCCAACCCGAAGAGCGTGCTGATCGGGGCGCTGAAGGGATTCGGCCGGGCGCTGAAGGGCCCGCGGTTCAAGAAGGCCGACTACATCGAGCTGCTGAGCCTGATGTACCAGATCTTCCGGCTGGCCAAGACCAAGGGCATGCTGGCGCTGGAATCCCATGTCGAGAACCCGCACGAAAGCCCGCTGTTCGCCCAGTTCCCGAAGTTCGTGAAGGACCACCACGCGCTGGAGTTCGTCTGCGACTATCTGCGCCTGCTGACCCTGGGGACGGACAACCCGCACGAGGTCGAGACCATCATCGACGAGGAGCTGGAGACCCACCACGCCGAAGACCACGCCGCCTCGCACGCGATGACGAACCTCGCCGACGCCCTGCCGGCGCTGGGCATCGTCGCGGCGGTGCTGGGCGTCATCAAGACCATGGGCGCCATCGACCAGCCGCCCGAGATCCTCGGCCATCTGATCGGCAGCGCGCTGGTCGGCACCTTCCTCGGCATCTTCCTGTCCTACGGCATCGTCGGCCCGATGGCGAACGCCTGCAAGGCGGCGCAGGAGGCGGACGCGAAGTACCTGGAGTGCATCAAGACCGGCATCCTTGCCCACATGCAGGGCTATGCGCCGCAGGTCTCGATCGAGTTCGCCCGGAAGACGCTGCTGTCCAGCACCCGCCCGACCTTTGCCGAGCTCGAGGAGGCGACGGCCAGGCTGCCCGCGGTCTAGGGCCGGCGGCGCCGCATCTCAGGTAGGAGATCGCCATGGCGGACGACCCGGTCGCCCCCATCATCGTCAAGAAGAAGCAGGTGAATGCCCACCGCCACCACGGCGGCGCGTGGAAGATCGCCTATGCCGACTTCGTCACCGCGATGATGGCGTTCTTCCTGCTGATGTGGCTGATCAACATGACCAGCCCGGACCAGAAGACCGGCATCGCCAACTTCTTCACCCCGTCGAATGCCCGCCCCTCCGGCAGCGGCGCCGGCGGCATCCTCGGCGGCACCAGCATCATGGCCGAAGGCCTCGCCCGCGCCGCGGGCACGCCGGCGCGGATCGTGATTTCGCTGCCCAACTCCACCGACGACCGCACCGGCGGTCCCGATCAGGGCGAATTCTCGGGCTCCAACGTCACCGACATCCTCGACCGGCTGGAGGAGAACGGGATCGACGTCATGCGCTATCCGGAGATCCTCGCCGACCTGGCGCGGCAGACCGACGCACGCCAAGTGCTGCGGGCGCTGGAGGCGGACGGCATCGACGTGCTGACACACCCCGAGATCATGGACCAGATCTTCGAGGCCGTGACGGCGCCGCCGAGCGAGACCGAAGGCCGCGAACCGCCGGGCGACCGGACGCCGCAGGCGCTGCCGGCAGAGGTGGCGTCGGCGCTGGAAGCGCTGGCGGAGGGCGCCTACGCCGAGCTCGACGCGGCAGGGCGCGAGGCGCTTGCGGAGAGCCTCGCCCGCGCGCTCGCTGCGGCGACGGGGATCAGTGTCGAGGCCGCGATGGAACGGGTCGAGTTCCGCGAGGTGGAGGCGGAGATCCGCCAAGCGGTCGAGACCATTCCGGAGCTGGAGCCGCTGCGCGACAACCTGCGCATCGAGCATACGCCGGAAGGGCTGCGCATCCAGATCGTCGATGCCGAGGACCAGGCGATGTTCCCGATCGGCAGTGCGGAGATGGACGCCTCCACCCGCCGCCTGGTCGGGGCGATCGCCGCCGCCATCCGCGATCTGCCCAACGACCTGGTGATCACCGGCCACACGGACGCGCTCCCCTTCGTCTCGGGCGGCGGCTACAGCAACTGGGAGCTGTCGACCGACCGCGCCAACGCCGCCCGCCGCGCGCTGGTCGAGGCCGGCATCGCCGAGGACCGGATCGCGCGGGTGGTGGGGCGCGCGGACCGCGACCCGCTGGATGCTTCCGACCCGCTGGCGCCGGTCAACCGCCGCATCTCCTTCGTCCTGCTGAGCAAGGTGCCCCTCGGCAACGGCGCTCCCGACACCGGCGGCGAATCGATCGAGGGCGCGCTCGACGTCAGCCTGAGCCTGTAGCGGGAAAAGCGGCCGAAAGCCGCGGGCGACACCACTGCCGGCGGTCTCCGTTGGCCTGCCCGGGGCAATTTGGCTAAACTCGGCCCATGAACGAGAGCGGCCACCCTCTTCCGAAGTTCATGTTCGTGACGCCGCCTCGGCCGTGCCCCTATCTGCCGGGGCGCATCGAGCGGGACATGTTCGTCGAGCTGGCGCCGCCGAACGCCGACCGGCTGCACCTGCGCCTCGCCCATCTCGGCTTCCGCCGCAGCCACAACGTGGTCTACCGGCCCGACTGCCCGGGCTGCCAGTCCTGCATCTCGGTCCGGGTGCTGGTGCGCCAGTTCCGGCGCCCGCGCAGCTTCGAGCGGATCTGGCGCCGCAACGCCGACATCACCGCCGAGATCCGCCCGCCGGTCGCGACCCGCGAGCAGTACGCGCTGTTCCAGGAGTACCAGAACATCCGCCACGGCGACGGCGAGATGGCGCTGATGGACTTCGACGACTACCGTGCGATGATCGAGAACACCATGGTCGAGAGCCATGTGATCGAGTTCCGCGACCAGGAGCGCAGGCTCGTCGCCACCTGCCTCGCCGACCAGCTCGCCGACGGGCTGTCGGCCGTGTACAGCTTCTTTGACGCCACCCAGAGCCGGCGCAGCCTGGGCAATCACATGATCCTGTGGCTGATCGAGACCGCCCGCCGCCAGGGGCTGCCCTTCGTCTATCTCGGCTACTGGATCCGCCACAGCCAGAAGATGGCCTACAAGAGCCGCTTCCAGCCGCTGGAAGGCCTGGGCGCGAACGGCTGGACCCGGCTCGCCGTCTGACCCGCCCCCGGCCCGTTGCGCCGCCCCCGGCGCGACCCTTATAACGGGGCACGCACAGGAACGTGGAGCCGTGCGCCCCCGCCGACCGAACGACAACACGCCAAACCGGCGCGCCGGGCCGAGGTCCGCTCCGCTCGGTCGGCCCGGCGCCCCGCAACAGGGAGAACCCAGTGAAACGTCGTGACTTCCTTGCCGCCGGCGCCGCCGCCGGAGCCGTGGCCGCCACCGGATCGTTCCCCAAGCCTGCAATCGCGCAGTCCCGGCGCGAGGTCCGGATGGTCACCACCTGGCCGAAGAACTTCCCCGGCCTCGGCACCGGCGCCCAGCGCTTCGCAGACCGGATCACGGCGATGACCGAGGGCCGGCTGGTGGTGCAGGTGTTCGCGGCCGGCGAGCTGGTGCCGCCCTTCGAGTCGTTCGACGCCGTCTCCAACGGACGGGTCGAGATGTGGCACGGCGCGGCCTACTACTGGCAGGGCAAGTCGCCGGCGTTCAGCTTCTTCGCCGCCGTGCCCTTCGGCCTGCTGGCGAGCGAGATGAACGCCTGGGTCTATCACGGCGGCGGACAGGAGCTGTGGGACGAGCTTTCCGCCGGATTCAACCTGAAGTGCATGATGTGCGGCAACACCGGCGTCCAGATGGGCGGCTGGTTCAACCGCGAGATCTCTTCGCTCGACGACTTCCAGGGCCTCACCTACCGCATGCCCGGCCTGGGCGGCGAGGTGCTGCGCCGGATCGGCGCCAACGCGGTGGCGTTGCCGGGCGGCGAGATCTATCCGGCGCTGGAGTCGGGCGCCATCGACGGCACCGAGTGGGTCGGGCCGTGGAACGACCTCGCCTTCGGCTTCTACAAGATCGCCCAGTACTACTACTACCCCGGCTTCCACGAGCCGGGCTCGGCGCTCGACTGCGGCATCAACCTCGACTTCTGGAACAGCCTCAGCGAGGCGGACCAGGCGGCGATCACCGCGGCGGCCCAGGCCGAGGTGTCGGTGATGCTGGCCGAGTTCGACGCGCGCAACGCCGATGCGCTGCGCACGCTCCTCGACGAACACGGGGTCGAGCTGAAGAAGTTCCCCAACGACATCCTCAACGCCATCGGCGAGGCGTCGGGCGCCGTGGTGCGCGAGGTGGGCGAAGGCGGCGACGACATCACCCGGCGCGTCTACGAGAGCTTCATGCGCGCCCGCGCAACGTCGATCGCCTGGACCAAGATCGCCCACAGCGCCTACGCCGACGCACGGCTGCTGCCGTTCTCCTACTGATGCGGGGCGGCGCCGCCAGCACCGCCATCGCTACGGCCGGCGCCGCGGCGCCCGAGACGCCGGCCAGCAGCCCGCGGAGACCCGCCTTCCGATGACCGCCTTCCTGCGCAGTCTCGCCCGCGGGTGCGATGCGGTGAACAGGACCGTGGGCGGCTGGGTGGCGTGGTTCGCGCTGGCGATGGTGCTGGTGCAGTTCACCGTGGTGGTGCTGCGCTACGTGTTCGGCGTCGGCTTCATCGTGCTGCAGGAGTCGATGAACTACCTGCACGGCTTCATGTTCCTGCTCGGCGCCGGCTACACGCTGCTGGTCGGTGGCCACGTCCGGGTGGACATCTTCTACCGCGACGCGAAGCCCCGCACCCAGGCGTGGGTGGACCTGCTGGGCACCGCGCTGCTCCTGCTGCCGATGTGCGTGCTGGTGATCTCCGCCTCCTGGGGGCCGGTGACGCAGTCATGGCGGACGCTGGAGGGATCAACCGAGACCAGCGGCATCCCGGCCGTGTTCCTGCTGCGGACCGCAATCCCGCTGTTCGCGGTGCTGATGATCGTCCAGGGCCTGTCGGTGATGGCGAAGTCGCTGCTGCTGCTCGCCGGGGTGGCGCCGGCCGAAGCCGGGGGCGAGGCCGGCCGATGAGCCCCTCCGACTGGAAGGAGATCGTCGCCTGGGTGATGTTCGTCGCCACCTGCGGCGCGCTGATGGCCGGCTTCCCGGTCGCCTTCACCCTCGGCGGCGTCTCGCTCGCCTTCGGCCTGTTCGGCTGGGCGATCGGCATCTTCGACCTCGCCTTCGTCAACAATCTGCCGTCGCGCATCTTCGGCAACATGACCAACCAGGTCCTGTTCGCGGTGCCCCTGTTCATCTTCATGGGGGTGATGCTGGAGCGCTCGCGGATCGCCGAGGAGCTGCTCGAGACGATGGGCAAGGCCTTCGGCCGCCTGCGCGGCGGCCTCGGCCTGTCGGTCACGGTGGTCGGCGCGCTGCTCGCCGCGTCGACCGGCGTCGTCGGCGCGACGGTGGTGGCGATGGGCCTGCTGGCGCTGCCCACCATGATCCGCCACGGCTACAGCGTGCCGCTCGCCTGCGGGTCCATCGCCGCGGCCGGCACGCTGGGCCAGGTCATCCCGCCGTCGATCGTGCTGGTGCTGCTGGGCGACCAGATCTCCAATGCCTATCAGGAGGCGCAGCGGGCAATCGGCAACTGGTCGCCGGAGCCGGTATCGGTCGGCGACCTGTTCGCCGGGGCGCTGATCCCGGGCCTCCTCCTCGTCGGCCTCTACCTCCTCTACCAGATCCTGATGGCCGTGTTCCGCCCGGAGACGTCGCCGGCGATGCCGCGCGATGCGGTGCTGGATACCAACTTCGGCTCACGCATCATGCGGGCGCTGGTCCCGCCGATGGTGCTGATCGTGGCGGTGCTCGGCTCCATCCTCGGCGGCGTCGCCACGCCGACGGAGGCGGCGGCGGTCGGCGCCGTCGGCGCACTGCTCCTGGCCGCGCTGCGCCAGCCGGGCGCGCGCCGGTGGCCGGCGCTGCTCGCCTTCGGCTGCCTCATCGCGCTGCTGGTGCTGACCGCCCTCGTCGACCTGCGCGTGACCCGCCAGACCATCGCGCCGGGGGAGATGGTCGGCATCGCCGCGGCGGCGGTGCTCTCCGCCGGGCTGGTCGTCGGGCTGACCGGCGCCATCGCGGCCACCGCCCGCGGCGGCGTGCTGCGGCCGGTATGCCGCTCCACCCTCGAGATCACGGCGATGGTGTTCGTGATCCTGATCGGCGCCGGTCTGTTCAGCCTGGTCTTCCGCGGCTACGGCGGCGACCAGGCGGTGCACCGGCTGCTGACCGACCCGGACCTCGTCGGCGGGCCCGCCGGCGCCATCGTCCTGGTGATGGTGGTCATGTTCGTGCTCGGCTTCTTCCTCGACTTCATCGAGATCATCTTCGTGGTGGTCGCGGTGGTGGCGCCGGCGCTGCTCGCCAACGACTTCATCCATCCGGTCTGGCTCGGGGTGCTGATGGCGATGAACCTGCAGACGTCGTTCCTGACGCCGCCGTTCGGCTTCGCGCTGTTCTACCTGCGGGGCGTGGCGCCGAAGGAGGTCCGCACGATGCAGATCTACCGCGGCGTCGCGCCCTACATCGTCATGCAGGTCATCGCGCTTGGCATCCTTGCCGCCTTCCCGGGCCTCGCGACCTGGCTGCCGGAGCAACTGTTCCGGTGAGCCTGCCCCGCATCGCCGTCGTCTATCGGGGCGTGTTCCAGTACGACGCCCTCAACGCCTTCGCCGAGGCGCTGGCGGCCGGTTTCGACGCGCTCGGGCTGCAGACCGTGCTGCTCGACACCAAGAACGACGTGCAGGGCTCCCGCACCCGGCTTGGCGAGCTGCTGACCCGGCCGGAGCGGATCGCCTTCATCCTCGGCCCCGGCGGCATCCTCGCCGACGCCACGGTCGGCGGCCAGAACCTCCACGACCGGTTCAACGTGCCCTACGTCGCGCTGCTGGTCGATCACCCGTCCTACCTGCTGATGCGGCTGGCGAAGGCGCGCAACGCGCTTATCACCTGCGTCGACCGCTCCCACGTCCGCTTCCTGAAGGCCATCGGCTTTCCCCGTGCCGCCTACGTCCCCCACGCGGCATCGCTGCCGGAGAGCCTGAAGCCGTGGGAGGAGCGCAGCCCCGCCATCGCCTTCGCCGCCTCGTCCAACGACGACCGGGCGCTGCTTGCCCATGTGCTGGCGGATCTCGCGCCGCCGCAGCGGGCGATCCTCGCCGACCTCGCTGCCGACCCGGCCCTCGCCACCCTCGACCAGGCGGAGGCCGCCGCCCGCGCCCACCCGGCGGCGGAAAAACTCGGCTGGGGCGAGGGTTACGATGCAAGTCTCATCCTGTTCCTGAACGAGGTTGACCGGGTGCTGCGCTCCATCCGCCGCAACCGGATCGTCAGCGGACTGGATGCCGCCGGCATCCCTGTGGACCTGTTCGGCCGCGGCTGGGACCGCTTTGCCTTCCGCCACCACCGGGTGCACCCGTCGCTGCCCTTCGCCGAGCTGTGCGAGGAGCTGCAGGGCTACCGGATGGCGCTCCACCTCAACCCGCTGTTCGGCCACGGCCTCCACGAGCGCATCTGCGCGGCGACGGTCGCCGGCTGCGCCGTCGTCACCGACGGCAACCCGGAGATCGCCGCCGTCTACCCCGACGGCGAGGCCGCGATCCATTTCTCGCCCGCCGCGCCGGGCTGGGCGGAGGCGCTGGCCGGGCGCCTGCAGCGGACCGATCTCGCCGCCGTCGCCCAGGCCGGCCGCCGGATCACCGCCCGCGGCCACACCTGGACGCACCGCGCCGCCGAGATCCTGGCGCTGGTGGACGCCACCTGGCCCGACCGCGTGCCCTGACCGGCGCGGCCGGGGATGGCAGCCGCGTTTTCCTGCCGTTACCATGAGAGCGAATCGCGCGGCCGGCGCGCGGGATGGACAGCGGTATCCCGAAGACCGGCGCCCAGCAGATGGAGACGGCCATGACCTGGAATGCCTGCAAGGCACGCGTCCCGTCATTCCTGCGCGGGCTGGCGGCGGCCGCCGCAATGGCCGCGGCGCTGCCGTTCGCCGCGGCCTCCGCCCAGGTGCTGAGCGATGCCCAGCGGGCGACCTGGACCGCTGCCTTCCAGGCGCTCGACACCGGCCGGCCCGGCGACGCGGTCGCGATCGCCGCCGGCCTCGGTGACGCGCTGGGGCAGAAGATCGTGACCTGGCTTGCGCTTGCCGACGACCGCTATGCGGCAAGCCCGCGCGACCTCATGACCTTCGTCATCAACAACCCGCACTGGCCGCGGCTCAACACGCTGCAGCGCCGCGCCGAGCGGGCGATCGGCGCCAACGAGCCGCCGACCGAGATCGCCTCCTGGTTCCAGCTCCGGCAGCCGCTGACCCCGGACGGCTGGATCGCCTACGTGTCCGCGCTGCAGGCGCTCGGGATGGGCGACCGGGCGGTGGCAGCGGCGCGCACCGGCTGGCGCGAGGGCGAGTTCGATGCGACCGGCCAGAGCAAGTTCCTGTCGATCCACGGCCGGCTGCTGACCGCCGAGGACCATCAGGCCCGGGTGGACCGCCTGCTGTGGGCGGGCGAGAACGACGCCGCGGAGCGCATGCTGCCGCTGCTCGATTCCGGCTGGCAGGCGCTGGTGCGGGCGCGGCTGAAGCTGGCGCGCGGCGAGTCCGGGGTGGACGCGGCCATCGCCGCGGTACCGGCCGCTCTTCTGAGCGATCCCGGCCTCGTCTACCAGCGGCTGCGCTTCCGGCGCCAGGCGGAGCTGGACGAGGGTGCGCGCGAGCTGCTGGCGGTGGCGCCGGTCGATCCCGCCCATGCGTCGCAGTGGTGGCAGGAGCGCGGCATCATCGTCCGCCGCCTGATCCGCGATGCCCGTTTCGCCGATGCCTACCAGCTCGCCGCCGACCACCGCCTCACCGGCGGGGTGGAGTACATGGACGCGGAGATGATCGCCGGCTGGCTCGCGTTGCGCCGGCTGAACAACCCGCGCGCCGCGCTCGACCACTTCATGCGGCTCTACGCTCAGGCAGAGACGCCGATCAGCGTCTCCCGCGGCGCCTACTGGGCGGGACGGGCGCTCGCCGCAATGGGTGACAACGGGGCCGCGCGGCAGTGGTACGGGATCGCGGCCCAGTTCACCCAGACCTTCTACGGCCAGCTCGCCGCCGCCGAGCTCGACCCCCCCGCCCC
>ERZ777003.2680-NODE-2680-length-19661-cov-61.064980_pt1 | contig 19661 bp, 16 predicted proteins | sample MGYA00374956_ERZ777003 | MGnify/ENA primary metagenome ERZ777003 (study PRJEB29302, sample SAMN06268252) | bioreactor metagenome | isolation source: Joint BioEnergy Institute, California, USA | place: USA:Joint BioEnergy Institute, California, USA | collected... | reverse complement strand
GCCGCGCTGCGCGACCGGGTGCTCTCCGGCGAGATCGAGCCGGGCACGCCGCTGCCCGAGCAGGAGCTCGCCGCCGCGTACGGCGTGGCCCGCCCTACCGTGCGCGAGGCGCTCGCCGTGCTCGCCCACGAGGGCCTGGTGCGCCGGGAGCGCAACCGCAGCGCGTACGTGCCCGACGTCACCCCGGCCGACCTGGCGGACCTGATGTTCGTGCGCACCCCGCTCGAGGAGCTGATGGCGGTCACGCTCGCCGGGCGGCGGGTGCCCGAGGCCGAGCGGGCGCTCGACGGCATGGCCGCGCTGCCGCCGGACGCGCCCTGGTCGCAGGTGGTCGCCGCGCACATGGCGCTGCACGAGGCGCTGATCGTCGCGGTGGGCAGCCCGCGGCTGGAGCGCCTCTACTCCTCGCTCGCCGCCGAGACCCGGCTCGGGCTGGTGCGGCTGCGCCGGGTGTACGAGGACCGCGACGTGCTCGTCGCCGAGCACCGCGACCTCCTCGACGCGATCGCCCGCGGCCCGGCCGAGGCGGCCCGCCGGGCGATCCTCGCCCACCTCGACCACAACTGGGGCATCGACCGGGACTGACCCCCGGCGAGGTTCGCGCCGAACGGGCGCAGGCCGTACGACCGCCAGATCTGGGCGAGCGGCAGCGCGTTCTTCACCACCACCCCGGCGGACCAGCCGAGCGCCGCGCCGAACGCGCCCAGGGAGGGGACGAGGGCGAGGTCGACGGCGACGGTGACCGCGGTCGCGGCGAGGATGCCCGCGAGGCTCGCCGCCGTGCGCCCGGCCGCCACCAGCGCCACGTCCGCCATGCCGCACGCCGCGGCGACCATCATCGTGGCCGCGAGCACCACCGCGACGTCCGCGCCCGCGGCGTACCGGTCGCCGAAGACGCCGAGCAGCGCCGGGGCGAGCGCCGCGTACCCGAGCCAGACCGGCCAGGTGAGCGCGACGAGCAGGTTCGTGGTGCGCCGGTACACCGCCCGCGCCACCGCCAGGTCGCCCGTGGCGAGCGCGCGCACCAGGGTGGGCTGGGCGGCCTGCGCGAGCCCCTGCCCGGCGAGCTGGCCGAGCACCTTGAACCGGGTCGCCGCGGTGTACACCGCGGCCTCGACCGGCCCGGCGAGCGCGGCCACGACCACCACGTCGAGCCGCTGGAACACGTGCTGCACCGCGGATCCGGCCGAGCGCGGCGCGGTGTGCCGCCAGAACTCGCGCGCCGTCCCCGGCCGGTACGGCTCCCGCCGCACCCGGCGGCCCACCCACGCCGCGGCCACCGCGAGCACCGGCAGGTACGGCAGCGCCCACGCGGCCGCGAGCCACGGCAGCACGGGGCCGCCCGGCGCGCCGCCGCCGTGCCACCAGGCGGCGACCGCGGCGACCAGGGCGAGCTGGGCCACCGGCTGCACGACCCCGCCGAGCAGCACGGTGGGCCGCATCGCCCCGAAGCCGCGGGTCGCGGCGACGAACACCTCGGCGAGCACGATCACCGGGAACGCCGCGGCGAGCACCCGCAGGGCGGCGCCGACCCCGTCGCCGGGGCCGCCGGGCGGGCTCGGGGAAGCCGCATTATTATCGTGGTAAATAATCCCGTTTGCTGCTTGATTCGCCGAATCAGGAGCGATGCCGCCGAATATGTCGGCCTCGAAAAAGACGATCAAGGAAACGGTTATCGATATCAGGGCGACGGGCGGGACGGCCGCCATTAAATATGACCAAATCCCCCCTTTTCGGTCCGCCGTTGCGCGGGCGACGAAATAGAGGAGTCCGTTGCCCGCGTCGAGCCGGACAATGCCCGCGATCATGAGGCAGCCGGTGGTGAGCGCGAAAAAACGCCCGGCGGTGGCCGCGTCGAAGGCACGGGTCACGGCGAGCACGAGAAGAAACTGCGCGGCCGCGCCCATGCCCGCCCCGGCCAGTCCGGCGACGCCGTGCCGTACCACGCGGCGCACGATCCGCCGGACCTCGGTCACCTCCCCGGTCACCCGCCCAGCGTATCCGAGCGGTCACACACCGCGACCGTGATGGTGCGGGAAAGGGGCCGGGTGGATACGGCACTGGTCTGGGTCGCGTTGCGCCGGTTGTCGCCCCTGATGGGGTGTCCGGCCGTTTTGCCGGAGTCTTTTGCCCGGCGGTATGGTCACGTCTCTTGCACCCGGCGCCCGGATGTCGCCAGAATCGCGCCCATGCACGGCAACCCAGTGCCGGATTCGTACGTGTACGTGACCGAGGAGGGCGTGACCCGCCACTACGCGGACGGTAGCGTCGAGGCCCTCGCGTGGGAGGACGTGGTCGAGGTCCGCGTGGAGGGCGTCACCGACGACGCCCTGATCGTCCTGCTCGATCGAAACGGCGAAGGGTGTGTTGTGCCGCAGTCGGCCACCGACGCCACCTTCCTCGCGCGGCTGCGCTACCTGCCGGATTTCGACCTCGACCGGCTGGACGCCGCGATCAGGTCCGCTCGGGAGGGGCATGTGGTCGTGTGGCGCAGTCCCGACCCGCCCGCCCCGCTGCCGGACCTCGAGTACGACTGACCCGGCCGGCCCCGTGCCCACCGGGGTCCGCGTTCACCCCGCCGTCGCCGGCGGGGGACGGCCCGTGTGCGCCCCACGCGCCCGCCCCGCTTCGTGTGCACCGTCGGGTGCCCGCCGTCCAGGAGATCGCTCCGCCCTCTTTTCCCCTGGTGACGCCCGTCGGGTGAGGTCGCGAAGCCCGTTCCGCGTCGCCCCGCGATCATGCCGTGCGTCCGCACGCTCCCGGAGTGCCCCGGCGTCCGACCACGTGTGATGCTTTCTCGCTAAATGGGGCAATAATACTTATTTTTCACCCGAAACTTCACCTATGAACGGAGATATCGCCTGTTCCCGCCGCACGGTCAACTCTTCTACAAAAAAAGTTCTCGTCCGAATGTGGACATATCCAGCTATTCCCCGCTGCTCCGGTGATCTCTAAGATTCTTCAGAGAACCCGGCTCCCGTGTGATACAAGCGTCAGGCGTCAACCAACGGAACTGAGCATGCGTCAGTAGTTTGCATGGTCCTGACCACAGGGTGGGGAATGTGGCATGAGGGTGGGGTTGGAGGCGCGCGCCGCCGCGCGTCCCAAAGGCGACCCGAACACGCCGTCGAGCATGTGGACGCGCGCCTACGTCCGGCTGCTGCTCACCGGTGACGTCGCCTGCGCGCTGATCGCATGCGAGGTGGTGCTCGGGGTACGGCTGTGGCTGGGCGCGTTCATCCCGTGGACCGAGGTGGCGTTCGGTCTCGCCCTCGCCGCGGCCTGGCCCGGGGCGATGGCCATGGCGGGGGCGTACCGCAAGCGGGTGCACGGCGAGGGATCGGACGAGTTCCGCGCGGTGTTCAACGGCGGGGTGACGCTCACCGCGGCGGTGGCGATCGGCGCCTACGCCACGCAGACCATGCTCGCGCGCAGCTTCGTGCTCGGCACGATCCCGCTCGCGACGTTGCTCACGCTCGTCTTCCGGCACCGCATGCGCCGGCGGCTCCACCGGCGGCGCATGGCCGGTGAGTACCTGCGCCGCGTGGTCGCGGTCGGGCACCGCGAGTCGATCCTCGACCTGGTGATGCAGTTCCGGCGGCAGCCGTACCACGGGATGAACGTGGTGGCGGCCTGCCTGCCCCCGGTGCCGGACACCGTCGGCGGCTCCGTGAACGGCACCGTGAACGGCACGGCGAACGGCGCCGGCGGCGGCCCCGGCGCCGGCGTGGACCTCGAGATCGACGGGGTCCCGGTGCTCGGCGACTTCACGAACGTCGCCGAGGTGGTGGAGAAGGTGGACGCGGACGCGGTCGCGGTGGCCGCCTGCCCGGAGCTCGACGGCGCCGCGCTGCGCCGCCTCGCCTGGAGCCTCGAGCCGAGGGGCACCGAGCTGTTCGTCGCCCCCGCGCTCGTGGAGGTGGCCGGGCCGCGCACCAGCATCCGCCCGGTCGCCGGCATGCCGCTGCTCTACGTCGAGCACCCCGAGTTCGACGGCCTGCGCGGCATGGTGAAGAGCGTCTTCGACAAGGTGGTCGCGCTGATCGCGCTGATCATCCTCGCGATCCCGATGCTGGTGATCGCGATCATCATCCGGTCGACGAGCGAGGGCCCGGCGCTGTTCAAGCAGACCCGGATCGGCCGCGGCGGGCGCGAGTTCCGGCTGCTGAAGTTCCGCACCATGGTGAACGGCGCGGAGCGGCTCAAGGCGCTGCTCGAGCACGAGAACGAGCACGACGGCGTGCTGTTCAAGATCAGGAACGATCCAAGGGTCACCAAGGTCGGCGCCTTCCTGCGCCGCTACTCCATCGACGAGCTGCCGCAGCTCATCAACGTGCTGCGCGGCGAGATGTCGCTGGTCGGGCCCCGGCCGCCGCTGCCCGAGGAGGTCGCCCGGTACGGCAGCGACGTACGGCGCCGCCTCGTGGTGAAGCCCGGCATGACCGGCCTGTGGCAGGTGTCCGGCCGGGCGGACCTGAGCTGGGAGGAGTCGGTCCGGCTCGACCTGCGGTACGTGGAGAACTGGTCGCTCATCCTCGACCTGCAGATTCTGTGGAAGACCTGGGGCGCGGTGAAGAGTGGGGAGGGGGCCTACTGAGGTGAAGGCGCTCGTCCTCGCCGGCGGATCCGGGAAGCGGCTGCGGCCGATCACGCACACCTCCGCCAAACAGCTCGTGCCCGTCGCGAACAAACCGGTGCTCTTCTACGGCCTGGAGGCGATCGCGGCCACCGGTGTGCGCGACGTCGGGATCGTGGTGGGCGACACCCACGCCGAGATCGAGGCCGCGGTCGGCGACGGCTCGGCGTTCGGGCTGCGCGCCACCTACCTGCGCCAGCCCGCCCCGCTCGGGCTCGCCCACGCGGTGCTCATCGCCCGGGACTACCTCGGCGACGAGGACTTCATCATGTACCTCGGCGACAACTTCATCGTCGGCGGCATCGAGGACATCGTCGCCAGGTTCGTCCGGGACCGGCCCGCCGCCCAGATCATGCTCACCAAGGTGAGCGACCCCCGGAACTTCGGCGTCGCCGAGCTCGACGCCGAGGGCCGGGTGATCCGGCTGGAGGAGAAGCCGCGCAACCCCAAGAGCGACCTCGCCCTCGTCGGCGTCTACCTGTTCACCCCGGCGATCCACGAGGTGGTGAAGGACCTCAAGCCGTCCTGGCGCGGCGAGCTGGAGATCACCGACGCGATCGGCCGGCTCATCGAGACCGGCCACCGGGTGGAGTCGACGATCATCTCCGGCTACTGGAAGGACACCGGCAACGTCGCCGACATGCTCGAGGTGAACCGGCTCGTGCTCGAGTCGCTCGAGCCGCGGGTGGACGGCCGCGTGGACGAGGCCAGCGAGCTGATCGGCCGGGTGGTGGTGGAGCCGGACGCGGTGGTCGAGCGGTCCCGCATCGTCGGGCCCGCGATCATCGGCCCCGGCGCGCGGATCACCGGCAGCTACGTGGGGCCGTTCACCTCGATCGCCGCGGGCTGCGCGGTGGTCGACAGCGAGATCGAGTACTCGATCATGCTCCCCCGGGCGGCGATCTCCGGCGTCGCCCGCATCGAGTCGTCCCTCATCGGCCACGACGTGGAGGTCACCCGCGCCCCCGGAACACCGCGAGCCCACCGCCTCGTGCTCGGCGACCACAGCAAGGTGCAGATCAGCTCGTGACGTCCGGGCCGGTCTCCGGCCGTGTCCCCCCCGATCGTATGGAGATCCCCCTGATGCAGCGCGCAACGTCCCCCTGGGCCGCGTTACCCGATATATCCGCCGATGGCGGGCGTTCCGGCTCGCCGTACCCCGCCCCGGGGGCGCCGTGAAGGTCCTCGTCACCGGCGGGGCCGGATTCATCGGCTCGCACTACGCGCGCGCCCGGGTCGCCGCGGGCGACACCGTGACCGTGCTCGACAAGCTCACCTACGCCGGCAACCTCGCCAACCTCGAGCCGGTGGCGGGCCGGCACGAGTTCGTGCACGGCGACATCTGCGACGCCGAGCTGCTCGCCGCGGTCGTCCCCGGCCACGACCTCGTCGTCAACTTCGCCGCCGAGACCCACGTCGACCGGTCGATCGAGGGCGCCGAGGCGTTCGTGCGCACCAACGTGCTCGGCACCCAGACGCTGCTGCAGGCGTGCCTCGACGCGGGCGTGCCCCGGGTGGTCCACGTCTCCACCGACGAGGTGTACGGCGAGATCGAGACCGGGTCGTGGACCGAGGACGCGCCGCTGCGGCCCCGCTCGCCGTACGCGGCGGCGAAGGCCGGGGGCGACCTCATCGCCCGCGCCTACGCGATCACCCACGGGCTGCCGGTCTCGATCACCCGGTGCGGCAACAACTACGGGCCGTACCAGCACCCGGAGAAGCTCATCCCGCGGTTCGTCACCAACCTGCTGCGCGGCCGCAAGGCCCCGCTGTACGGCGACGGCCGCAACGTGCGTGACTGGATCCACGTCACCGACCACTGCCGGGCGATCGATATCGTCGCCGAGCGCGGCGAGGTGGGAGAGGTCTACCACGTGGCGGGCACCGCCGAGCTCACCAACGCCGAGCTCACCGGCCGCATCCTCGAGCACCTCGGGCTCGGCTGGGACATGGTCGAGCACGTCCCGGACCGCAAGGCGCACGACCGGCGCTACTCGCTCGACGACACCCGGCTGCGCGCGCTCGGCTACCGGCCGGCCGTGCCGTTCGAGAAGGGCCTCGCCGAGACGATCGACTGGTACGTCGCGAACCCCGGCTGGTGGGAGGCGATCGCGCCGTGAGATGGCTGGTCACCGGGGCACGCGGCATGCTCGGCGCCGACGTGGTCGCGCACCTGTGCGACCGGGACGGCGAGCACGTGGTCGCGCTCGGCCGCGAACAGCTCGACGTGCGGGACCCGGGCGCGGTCGCCGCCGCGCTCGACGCGCACCGGCCGGACGTGGTGGTCAACTGCGCCGCGTGGACCGCGGTGGACGCCGCCGAGGAGCGCGAGCCGGAGGCGCTCGCGGTGAACGGCCACGCGGTGCGGGTGCTCGCCGAGGCGTGCGCGGCCCGGTCGGTGCGGCTCGTGCACGTCTCCACCGACTACGTGTTCGACGGCACGGCGAGCGCGCCGTACCCGGAGGACGCGCCGCCGAACCCGCTCGGCGCGTACGGGCGCACCAAGCTCGCCGGGGAGCGCGCGGCGCTCGCGCACGGCCACCTCGTGGTGCGCACCGCCTGGCTGTACGGCGCGCACGGGGCGAACTTCGTGCGCACCATGCTCCGCCGCGCCGCGGCCGGGGAGGGCGTCGCCGTGGTCACCGACCAGGTGGGCCAGCCGACCTGGTCGGCCGACCTCGCCGCGCGGCTGGTCGCCCTCGCCCGGGTCGGCGCGCCGCCCGGCGTCTACCACGGCACGAACGCCGGCCAGACCACCTGGTACGGCTTCGCCCGCGAGATCTACGCCGCCGCCGGGGCCGACCCCGCCCTGGTCACCCCGACCACGTCCGCCGCGCTCGGCCGCCCGGCGCCGCGGCCCGCCTACAGCGTGCTCGGCCACGCGGGCTGGGCACGGGCCCACCTGCCGCCGATGCGGCACTGGCGGGAGGCGTTCCGCGCGGCCTGGCCGTACCTCGCCGGGGCCGTCACGGCGTCATCGGGAGGCGCCCGGTGAGCTCAGCCGTCCTTGCGCAGGGACGCGTAGAAGTCGAGGCAGGCGTCGTAGCCGGGGAGCAGCCCGGCGGCGCGCGCCTCGGCGAGCGTCGGGGCGGCCGCGTCCTTCGCGGACAGCACCGGCTCGCCGTCGAGCGGCCAGTCGATGCCGAGCTCCGGGTCGAGCGGGTGGATGCCGTGCTCGCGGGCGGGCGCGTACGGCTGCGAGCACAGGTAGAGCACGGTCGCGCTCTCGCTCAGTGCGAGGAAGGCGTGGCCGAGCCCCTCGGCGACGTACAGCGCGCGCCGGTTCTCGTCGTCGAGCCGTACCGCCTCCCAGCGGCCGAAGGTGGGCGAGCCGACCCGGATGTCCACCACCACGTCGAGGATCGCCCCGGCGACGCAGGTGACGTACTTCGCCTGGCCGGGCGGCACGTCGGCGAAGTGCACGCCGCGCAGCACGCCGCGGCGCGACACCGAGCAGTTGACCTGGGCGAGGTCGAACCGGTGGCCCACCGCCTCGCGCAGCTCACCGGCCCGGAAGGCCTCCAGGAACGAGCCGCGGGCGTCGGTGTGCACGCGCGGGGTGTAGCACCACAGTCCGTCGATGCCGAGGCGCTCCATGGGCCGAAGCATCGCACAGGATCCGGGCGGATTCGCGTGGCCCGCCCCATCTGTCCGCTGATGGACGCCGGGCCCGGTACGGCCCGGCCGCGCCACCCCGATCAGCCGGTGACCGACCGGCGGATGTCCGACAAGCCACGGCCGCGCGGTACGCGGCCCGACGAGCCGCGCAAGGCGGCGAGGGGGAGTGCCCGATGACCACCACGTGCCGGCTCTGCGGCTCGCAGGATCTGGTGAGCGTCGTCGACCTCGGCGCGACGCCGCCCTGCGAGCGGTTCCTCACCGCCGAGCAGCTCGACGAGCCCGAGCCGACCTACCCGCTCCACCTGCGGTTCTGCGTGGACTGCCACCTCGCGCAGCTCCCGCCGCTGATCACGCCGGAGGAGACGTTCACCGAGTACGCGTACTTCTCCTCGTACTCCACCTCCTGGGTGGAGCACGCCCGCAGGTTCGTCGCCGGCGCGGTCGAGCGCCTGGGCCTCGGCCCGGACGCGTTCGTCGTGGAGGTGGCTAGCAACGACGGCTACCTGCTGCGGCACGTGGTCGAGCGGGGCATCCGCTGCCTCGGCATCGAGCCCGCGGCGAACGTCGGGGCGGTGGCCCGGGAGCGCGGCGTGCCCACGCTCACCGCGTTCCTCACCCCGCAGACCGGCGCGCAGGTGCGCGCCGAGCACGGCCCGGCCGACCTCGTCGTGGCGAACAACGTCTACGCCCACGTCCCGGACGTGATCGGCTTCACCGAGGGGCTGCGCGCCCTCGTCGCCGACGACGGCTGGGTGGCGATCGAGGTCCAGCACCTGCTCACGCTCATGGCGGGCAACCAGTTCGACACGATCTACCACGAGCACTTCCAGTACTACACGGTCGACTCGGCCCGGCGGGCGCTGGCGAGCGGCGGCCTGGCCCTCGTCGACGTGGAGCGGCTGCCCACGCACGGCGGCTCGATCCGGCTGTGGGCCCGGCCCGCCGAGGCGGTCGCGGCGGACGGCCCCGCGCCGAGCGCCCGCATGGCCGCGGTGCTCGACGAGGAGAAGGCCGCCGGGCTGCACGAGCCGGCCGGGTACGCGGGCTTCGCCGAGCGGGTCGCCAAGGTCCGCCGCGACCTGCTGCGCTTCCTCATCGAGGCCGCCGAGCAGGGCCGTACCGTCGTCGGGTACGGCGCGCCCGGCAAGGGCAACACGCTGCTCAACTTCTGCGGGGTGCGCCCCGACCTGCTGCCGTACACGGTCGACCGCAACCCCTACAAGCACGGCAGGTACACGCCGGGCGCGCGCATCCCGATCCTGCCGCCGGAGCGCATCGCCGCGGACCGGCCCGACTACGTGCTCGTCCTGCCGTGGAACCTCCGCGACGAGCTCGTCGCCGAGCTGTCCTACGTGCGCGAGTGGGGCGGCCGCCTGGTGTTCCCGATTCCCGAACTGGAGGTGGTGTCGTGAAGGTCGTCCTGTTCTGCGGCGGCTACGGCATGCGCATGCGCACCGGAACCCCCGGCGACGTGCCGAAACCGATGCAGCTCGTGGGCCCCCGCCCGCTGATCTGGCACGTGATGCGGTACTACGCCCACTTCGGGCACAAGCAGTTCATCCTCTGCCTCGGGTACGGCGCGCACCACATCAAGGAGTTCTTCCTCAACTACCAGGAGACGACGTCGAACGACTTCGTGCTGCGCGGCGGCAAGGTCGAGCTGCTGTCCACCGACATCTCCGACTGGGAGATCTCGTTCGTGCAGACCGGCATCGACTCGCCGATCGGCGAGCGGCTGCGCCGGGTGCGCCACCTGCTCGAGGGCGAGGAGATGTTCCTCGCCAACTACGCCGACATCCTCACCGACGCGCCGCTGCCGGACATCATCGAGCGGTTCGCCGCCGCGGACGCGGGCGCGTCGATGATGGTGGTGCCGCCGCCGGGCACCTTCCACTGCGTCGACGTGGGCGAGGACGGCCGGGTCGGGGCGATCCTGCCGGTCGCCGAGATGCCGTTATGGGTGAACGGCGGCTACTTCGTGTTACGCCAGGAGATCTTCGACCACATCCCGGAGAACGGCGACCTCGTCGCCGACGGCTGCGTGCAGCTCGCCAAGCGGGGGCGGCTCATCGCCTACCCGTACCGCGGCTACTGGCGGCCCACCGACACGGTGAAGGAGCGCATCGCGCTCGACGAGGCCTACTCGCGGGGGGAGCGCCCCTGGGCGCTGTGGGAGCGCGAGCGGGAGCGGGTGAGCGCATGATCGGGCTTGTGCCGTACCGGCCGGGGGAGGTGGCCGGTGCGACCGGGTCGGGGCGGTCCGGGCTGCGCGCGATCGCCGCGGTCGCCGCGCACTGCGACGACATCGCGATCGGCGCGGGCGGCACGCTGCTCACCGTGTGCGCGAGCCACCCGGGGATCCGGGTCGACGCGCTCGTGCTCTCCGGCGGCGGCACGGTGCGGGAGGACGAGGAGGCGGCGGCGCTCGCCGCGTTCTGCCCCGGCGCGGACCTGCACCTGACCGTGCTCAAGCTGCCGGACGGGCGGCTGCCCGCGCACTGGGACGAGGCGAAGACCGCGGTGGAGGAGCTGCGCGCCCGCACCGATCCGGACCTGCTGCTCGCCCCGCACCCGGGGGACGCGCACCAGGACCACCGCGGGCTCGCCCGGATCGTGCCCACAGCGTTCCGGGACCACCTCGTGCTCGGCTACGAGATCGTCAAGTGGGACGGCGACCTCGGCCGGCCGTCCGTGTACCAGCCGCTCGCGCCCGAGGTGGCCGAGGCGAAGGCCGATCTGCTGCTGGCCCACTACCCGTCGCAGCACGGCCGTTCCTGGTACGACCGGGAGACGTTCCTCGGGCTCGCCCGGATCCGGGGCGTCGAGTGCAACGCCCGCTACGCCGAGGCCTTCCACGTCGCAAAGCTCACCCTCGACCTCACCGCTGGAGGCTGACAGATGCGTGTGCTGCTCACCGGGCACCAGGGCTACCTGGGCACGGTCATGGGCCCGGTGCTCGCCGCCGCCGGGCACGAGGTGGTCGGCCTCGACTCGGGGCTGTTCGCCGACCGGGTGCTCGGCCCGCCGCCGCGGGACCCGGCCGGGTTCGCGGTCGACCTGCGGGACGTCACCGCGGAGATGCTGGACGGGTTCGACGCGGTGATCCACCTCGCCGCGCTCTCCAACGACCCGCTCGGCGCGCTCGACCCGGCGCTCACCTACGCGATCAACCACCTCGCCGCGGTACGGCTCGCCCGGCTCGCCCGCGACGCCGGGGTGCGGCGGTTCCTCTACGCCTCCACCTGCTCGGTGTACGGCGCGGTGGGCGGCGACGAGCTCGTCAACGAGGACGCGCCGCTGCGGCCGGTCACGCCGTACGCGGAGTCGAAGGTGCGGGTCGAGGACGACGTGGCCGAGCTCGCCGACGACGACTTCTCCCCGGTGTTCCTGCGCAACGCCACCGCGTTCGGGTTCTCCCCGCGGCTGCGCTGCGACATCGTGCTCAACAACCTCGTCGCGCACGCGGTGCTGCACGGCGAGGTGCGGGTGCTGTCGGACGGCACGCCGTGGCGGCCGCTGGTGCACGTGCTCGACATCGCCGAGGCGTTCCTGCACGCGCTCGAGGCGCCGCGCGAGGCGGTGCACGCGCGGGCGTTCAACGTCGGCTCGGAGCAGAACAACCGCACGGTGGCGGAGATCGCCGCCGAGGTGGTGGAGGCGGTGCCCGGCTCCCGGCTCGTCATCACCGGGGAGACCGGGCCGGACCCGCGGTCGTACCGGGTGGACTTCTCCCGGATCCGGCGGGCGCTGCCCGGCTTCGCGCCGCGCTGGACGGTAAAGGCCGGGGCGGTGGAGCTGTACGACGCCTACACCGGGCACGGGCTCACCCGGCACTCCTTCGAGCGCGACTTCACCCGGCTCGCCCGGCTCGCCGACCGCCGCGCCGCCGGCGAGATCGACGCCTCGCTGCGCCCGGTGGAGCGGCCATGACCGCGCCGGAGCCGGAGCGGGACGCGGTGCCGGAGCCGGAGCGGGGCGAGCTGCACGCGCTCGTCGCGCGGCTCTACCCGATCTGCCGGAGCATCACCGGCGACGGCGTGCGCCGCACCCTGCAGATCATCGCCGAGCAGGTGCCGCTCGAGATCCACGAGGTGCCCACCGGCACCCGGGTGCTCGACTGGACGGTGCCCAAGGAGTGGAACATCCGCGACGCCTACATCAAGGACGCCGCGGGCCGCCGGGTGGTCGACTTCGCCGCGTGCAACCTGCACGTGGTCGGCTACAGCGTGCCGGTGCACCGGCGCATGACCCTGGAGGAGCTGCGCCCGCACCTGCACACGCTGCCCGACCGGCCCGACCTGGTGCCGTACCGGACCAGCTACTACCACGAGACCTGGGGGTTCTGCCTCAGCGCGGACACGCTCGCGGCGCTGCCCGAGGGCGAGTACGAGGTGTGCATCGACTCCACGCTCGCCGACGGGCACCTCACCTACGGCGAGCACGTCGTGCCCGGGGAGACCGCGGACGAGGTGCTGATCTCCTGCCACGTCTGCCACCCCTCGCTCGCCAACGACAACCTCGCGGCGATCGCGGTGGCGACCCACCTCGCCCGGCGGCTCGCCGCCGGCCCCCGCCCCCGGTACACGTACCGCTTCCTGTTCGCCCCCGGCACGATCGGCGCGATCACCTGGCTCGCCCGCAACCGGGACCGGATCGAGCGGGTACGGCACGGCCTCGTGCTCGCCTGCGCCGGGGACCGCGGCCCGCTCACCTACAAGCGCAGCCGCCGCGGCGACGCCCCGATCGACAAGGCCGCCGCGTACGTGCTGCGCGCCTCGGGGCGGCCGCACACCGTGGTGGACTTCTCCCCGTACGGCTACGACGAGCGGCAGTACTGCTCGCCCGGGTTCAACCTCGGCGTCGGCTCGCTCACCCGCACGCCGTACGGGCGCTACCCCGAGTACCACACCTCGGGCGACGACCTCGGCTTCGTCACCGAGGAGGCGATGCGGGACACGCTCGAGACCGTCTGGGAGATCCTCCGGGTGCTCGAGCGCGACCGGCGGTACCTCAACCTCAGCCCGTACGGCGAGCCGCAGCTCGGCCGCCGCGGCCTGTACGACTCGCTCGGCGGGCGCAGCGACACCAAACAGGCCCAGATGGCGATGCTCTGGGTGCTCAACCTCTCCGACGGTGACCACGGGCTGCTCGACATCGCCGAGCGGTCCGGACTGCCCTTCGACGTCGTGGCGGACGCGGCGCGTGCGCTGTGCGACGCCACCCTGCTGGAACCGGTGAAGGAATGCTGAACGCGACTCGCCGGCGCGCCCGAACCGCAGGACGGCGCGCCGGTCTGCCCGCCGCGTTACGGGTCGGCGACGTGGTCGAGGTCCGCGGCGCGGCCGAGATCCTCGCCACCCTCGACGAGCGCGGCGAACTCGACGGCCTGCCGTTCATGCCGGAGATGCTGCGGTTCTGCGGGCAGCGGCTGGTCGTGCACAAGGTGGCGCACAAGCTCTGCGACACGATCGAGCGCAGCGGCCTGCGGCGCATGGACGGCGCCGTGCACCTGGCCGGGGCGCGGTGCGACGGCGCGGCGCACGGCGGCTGCCAGACCGCCTGCTCGCTCTACTGGAAGGAGGAATGGCTCCGCCGCGTGGACCCCGGCGACGCCCTGCGGAACGGCGCCGCCCCCTCGGCGGAGGAGGCCGCGCGGGAGGAGCAGGCCCGGCGGCGGCTCGAGGAGCTGCTGGCGGCGAACACCCGCAGGCCGCCCGGCCCGGACGGCGAGGTGCGCTACCGCTGCCAGGCGACCGAGCTGCTCCGCGCCGCGCCGGAACGCCTGCCGTTCCGCGACCTGCGCCAGTACGTGTGGGACGTGCGCACCGGCAACGCGGGCGTGCTCGCCACGCTGCGCGGCATCCTGATCGGGCTGTTCAACCGCTTCCAGCACCTCAGCAGCCGGGTGCTGCCGCCGTGGCTGCGCATCAAGGGCGGGCTGCGCTGGGGGTTCGTCAAGGGCACCGCGGCCGGCCCGACCCCGACCGCGCACCTCGGCCTGAAACCGGGCGAGCTCGTGCGGGTCAAGCCGAAGGAGGAGATCCTCCCCACGCTCAACAAGGACCTGCTCAACCGGGGCCTGGGGTTCGAGGAGGAGATGGCCCGCTACTGCGGACAGGTCGCCCGGGTCGCCGCACGCGTCGAGCGGTGCATCGACGAGCGCACCGGCCGCATGCTGCGGATGAAGAACCCGTGCATCGTGCTCGAGGGCGTGGTCTGCGCGGGCGTGTACAACCTCAACTGCCCCCGGGAGTTCGTGCCGTTCTGGCGGGAGATCTGGCTGGAGCGGGTCTCCGAGCACGGCGGCGCGGCCGCGGACGCCGGCCTGAACGGCACGGCGAACGGTGCCGTCACCGTGAACGGCACCGCGGGCGGTTTGCCGCGGGCCGCCGCACCGGGGCGGGATCGGGCGGACGCCGAGGACCGGCGCGGCGATGGCTGAGACGACGGGCACCGCCGTCCCGGCGGACGGCGCCGCGGGCGAGGGCGGCGCGGGCGCCGCGGTACGGACGATCGGGCGCAAGGCCGGGCGCGGCCTGCGGTGGAGCCTGCTCGGCAACGTGGTGATGAAGGCGGGCTCGTTCGTGATGAGCCTCGTGCTCGCCCGCCTGCTCGCGCCCGAGGACTTCGGCGTGTACGCGGTCGCGCTCGCCGCCACCCAGTTCGTCATGATGATCAAGGACATCGGGATCATCGCGGCGACCGTGCAGTGGCGCGGGCGGCTCGCCGAGATGGCGCCGACCGCGACGACGCTCGCCCTGGTCTCGGCGACCACGCTGTACGCGGTGTTCTGGGCCGGGGCACCGCCGTTCGCCACGCTCGCCGGGAACCCGGACGCCGCCCCGGTGGTGCGCATCCTCACCGCGGTGATCCTCGTCGAGGGGGTCACCGCGGTGCGCAGCGGCGCGCTCATGCGCCGCTTCCAGCACGACCGGCTCTCCGGCGCGATCCTCGCCGGCTTCACGGTGAACGCCGCCGTGGCGATCACCCTCGCCGCGAACGGGGCCGGGCCGTACAGCTTCGCCTGGGGGCAGCTCTCCGGCGCGGTGGTGACCGGCGTGGTGGTGCTCGCCGCGGCGCGGGTGCCGTTCCGGCTGGGGTTCGACCGGGCGGTCGCCGGGCGGCTGCTGCGGTTCGGGATCCCGTCCGCGGCCGGGACCGGCCTGGAGGGGGTGCTGCTCAACGTCGGGTACGTGATCGTCGGCGCGGTGCTCGACGAGGAGCTGCTCGGCTACTACCTGCTCGCGTTCAACATCTCGAGCTGGGTGCCGGGGCTGATCGGCACCGCGATCCGGTACGTGTCGATCCCCGGCTTCTCCCGGCTCGCCGAGCGGGACGCGGCGACGCTGCAGGAGGGCGTGGCCCGCTCGGTGCCGCTGCTGGTGGCCGCGGTGCTGCCGGTGGCGGTGCTCATGGCGACGCTCGCCCACCCGATCGTGGTGTTCCTCTACGGCGCCAAGTGGGAGATGTCGGCCGGGGTGCTGCGGTTCCTCGCGGTGCTCATGCTCGCCCGCATGCTCACCTCGTTCGCGTTCGACATCCTCACCTCGCAGGGGGCGACCAAGGCGACGGTGTGGATGAACCTCGGGTACGGCGTGGCGCTCGTGCCCGCGATCATCGCCGGGGCGCACCTCGACGGCATCCGCGGCGCGGCGATCGGCAACGCCGCCGCGGCCGTGTTCGTCGCGCTGCCGCTCGCCGCGCTCGCGCTGCGCCGTACCGGGCTACGGCTCGGCCCGGTGCTGCCCGCCCTCGCCCGGCCGCTGCTCGGCGGGGTGGCCTGCGGCGTGGTCGCGCTCGGCGCGTCGTCCCTGGCGCGGTGGCTGGGCGGGAACGCGTTCGCCGAGCTGTGCCTGGCGGGCGGCCTGGGGCTGCTCGCGTACGTGCTCGTCACGGTGCCGCGCGCGGCCCTGGCGCGGGCCGGCGGCGTGCTGCCGGCCCGGTTCCGTGATCGTTCCGTCTCCACCCGGTGAGATCGTGAGGAGCCCATGACCGTAGAACCAGGCCCCGGCACGCTCGTGTCCATCGGCCTTCCGGTGCGCAACGCCGCCGACCGGGTGGAGGGCGTGATCCGCTCGGTGCTCGCCCAGGACCACGACCGGATCGAGCTGGTGATCAGCGACAACGCGTCGACCGACCGGACCGAGGAGGTGTGCCGCGACCTCGCGGCCACCGACCCCCGCGTGGTCTACCACCGCCAGCCGCACAACATCGGATTGCTCAACAACTTCATCGCGACGATCCGGCTCGCCCGGGGCGAGTACTTCCGGTGGATCGGCGACGACGACCGGCTCGAGCCGTGCTACGTCTCCCGGCTGCTGCGCGAGTTCGCCGCCGACCCGAGGCTCGTCCTCGTCACCAGCCGGATCGCCTACACCGGGCCGGACGGCAAGGTGGCGAGCGGCGACTACACCGGCACCGCGCTGGGCTCGGACGACCCGGTGGAGCGGCTCGGCGAGATGCTCCGGCTGCTCAACGAGAGCCACCTGCTCATCGACCCGCTCTACGGCATGGTGCGGCGCGCCCCGGTGGCCGCGATCCCGCGCCGGAACATGCTGCGCGAGGACGAGGTGTTCGCCTGCAAGCTCGCGCTCGCCGGGCCGTGGGGCCACGTGCCGGAGGTGCTCGCCCACCGGCACTGGAAGCTCGAGCGCATCGGCGTGATCGCCCGCCGCCTCGGCGTGCCGTCCTGGCAGTCCCACTTCTCCAACACGCTGCAGTTCCGCGAGCTGCTCGGCTGGATCCGCACCGCCGACCTCACCCCGGAGCAGCGGCGGCGGGCCCGCGCCGCGATCGTGCGCATGTACGCCCGCCGGGAGCGGCGCCAGTTCGTGCACCGGGCCCGCAAGCTGCTCCGCCTCGCCGGGATCCTCCGGTGACCGGCCGGTCCTCAGGCCCGGCGGCGGGCGAGCCGGGCGCGGACCGCGGCGCGCAGCGCGGCCCAGCCGCGGTGCCGCTGGAACGGCAGCTCGAAGGCCGCGGCGAACGCCCACGCGACCGCGAGCGTGAGCGGGACGCCGACCGCGAGCGTGACGAGGAACGCCGGCACGCCGGGCGCGACCCGCGGCGCCACGAGGAGCTGCGCGACGATCACCACGAGCGGCGCGTGGGTGAGGTAGAGGCTGTAGGAGAACGAGCCGAGGCGGCGGAGCGGGCGCAGGTCGAGCAGCCGCACCAGCACGGCCGGTCGGCCGGTGGCGAGGGCGGCGAGCAGCAGCGCCACGGCCGGGCCGAGCGCGAGGTCGACCCAGAAGAAGTTCGCCACCGTCCACACCGACCCGTTGACCGCGATCAGCACGGGCACCGGGACCGCGGCGGCGAGCGCGAGCCAGGGCAGGGCCGCCCGCCACCGCGCCCGGCGGCGTGCGGCCTCCGGGTCGTCCCGGTCGCGCGGTACGGCGAGCACCCCCGCGGCGACGATCCCGGCCGCGAACAGGGCCGCGAACTGCGGGGTGAGCCGCATGAACAGGTCCACGGCGGCCACGTGCGGGGCGAGCGCGCCGATCGCCACCACGATCGCGGTGACCGCGCCGAGCATCACGGCCGCGCCGTACCGGCGCAGCACCAGGAGCATGATCGGGAAGACGAGGTAGAGCTGGGCCTCCACGGCGATCGACCAGAACGCGCCGTTCGGGCTCGGCGCGCCGAACAGGTCCTGCACGAGCAGGCCGTAGACGAGGACCGACTTCGCCGTGGGCGGGCCCTCGCCCGGCTGCGGCACCACGGTCCAGGCGATCACCAGGCTCATCGCGAGCGCCGCCCAGTAGGGCGGCAGGATGCGCCACGCCCGCCGCCGGAGAAAGCGCCGCACCCCGCCCAGCCGCCATTCCGCGCGGGCGGGCGAGACCGCGAGGGAAAAGCCGGACAGCACGATGAAAACGACGACCGCGAAGTGCCCGTAGAGCAGCCAGCCGGCCCATCCCGGCCCGGTGTCCGCGGGATAACCGGGAAAGGACAGCAGGTGGCAGTGGTGGAGCACCACGAAAAGCGCGGCGAGACCGCGAATGCCGTCAAGTCCGGCCAGCCGGGTGACCTCGCGTGCCCGTCCGGCGACGGCCGCCCCGGCCGCCGGTGCGGTAGGCGCCATCCGCTCTCCTCTTCACAATTGGCGTGCCACGTGGTGAAACCGCGATATCGGCACTTCACGTTTCGCGTTGCCGGGTGTCCGGAATTGCGGCGCCGTACGCCGTGGCGCGCGGCGACCGGCGGTGTGCCCCGGATATATTGCCCGTCCTCCGATCCATCGTCATGTGTGTGCGGTACGTAACATCCCCGGCGGGATGCCAATGGAGTCACGATAGTTCCGTAATGCGGCGGCGGGCATATACTTGTTTTCTCTGGTGGTCGCCGCCCCGAAACCTTGCAGAGGGCAGGAAGGCATGGATTTCTGGACAAGCTTGCTCTTTCTGGTGAGAAAGAGGTCCGTCGGCCCTCCGCTGATCGCCCTCGCGCTCGCCGTCGCGGGCCTGGCGTTTTACCTGGTGCCCACGGTTTACGTTTCCACGGCGTCGCTCGTGCTCACCGCGCCGCCGCGCGGCGGGACCCTGTCGCCGGACGCCGAGCGGTCCGGGGGCCTCACCAACCCGCTGCTGCAGTTCACCGACACGCTGCGGACCACCGCGAGCATCCTCATCCTGGTGATGAACGCCCCGGACGTGCAGGCCGAGCTCGGCGTCGAGGAGGACGGCCCGACCGAGCTGATCGTCGACGACGGCCGCAGCAAGCCCGAGCTGCTCCAGATCAGCGCCACCGGGCCGTTCATCCACATCGAGACGCGGAGCCCCTCGGCGGCCGTCGCGCGCGAGGTCACGGTCCGGGCGCGCGCCCGCATCGAGGACGAGCTGGCCCGGCGGCAGCGGGAGCTCCAGGCGCCGCGGTCGACCTTCATCGGCACGGCCGACGTGATCCCGCCGTCCCCGCCCAAGGCCTCGCTCACGCCGAAGCTCACCGCCGCCGGGGCCGGGCTCGGCGCGACCCTGTTCGCGGGCTTCGGCATCGCCTACGCCGTGGCCCGGCTCCGCGCCGGCCGGGCGGCGGCCCGGGCCCGCGAGCAGGAGCGCCCCGCCGCCGCGCCGCAGGCCGCGTCCCCGCCCGCCGTACCGGAGGCCGGTCCGGATGCCGGGAAGGACGCGGACCGGCCCGAGACGGTCACGGTCATCCGCCGGTCCGGCTGGCCGGAGTTCCCCCCGGACAAGGCGGAGACCGAGGGCGCGCCGGCGGACGGGCGAGCCGTCTCCGGCGATACGCCGGCCGACGACGACGGGGCGGCGGAGGCGGACACCGTCGCGTGGAGCGACGAGGCGGCCGCACGGCTGCGCGCCCGCCTGGCGGAGGCGAACGGCACGGCGGAGCGGCCGGGCGGCAACGGCGCGAAGCCGTCCCGGCCGGAGGAGTCCCTCGCGTC
>ERZ777003.2675-NODE-2675-length-19695-cov-5.115580_pt1 | contig 19695 bp, 20 predicted proteins | sample MGYA00374956_ERZ777003 | MGnify/ENA primary metagenome ERZ777003 (study PRJEB29302, sample SAMN06268252) | bioreactor metagenome | isolation source: Joint BioEnergy Institute, California, USA | place: USA:Joint BioEnergy Institute, California, USA | collected... | reverse complement strand
CGGATGCGACTTGGGCGACGCTGCAGAAGTACTACGACACGAAACAGCTCATCGAGATCGTCTACACCGTCGGCGGCTACACGATGACGGGACTGGCGATCAATAGTCTTGGGATTCAGGTCGAAAGCAGACTGTAACTGTAGGCTGTAGAAAGTGCGCTCGCGCACGACTCTGGCCAGAGCCCAGAGCCCAATAACAACCATGATCCACTCACGCTTCGCATCTCGCACCGCCCTGCTCTTCTGCCTCACCGCGTGCGCGACATCCGCGCTCGCTCAACAAGGCATGCGCAACGGCGAGTGGCATTCGTGGGGCGGCGATTTGGGATCGACGCGTTATTCCTCGCTCGATCAGATCGACGCGACGAATGCGAAGAAGCTGACGATCGCGTGGCGCTGGAAGGCGCTGCCGATCAAAACGGGACCGGATACGAACTATCAACAAACGCCGATCATGGTCGATGGCGTTCTCTACGTGAGCACCGGCGTGCACCAAGCGGCTGCAATCGATCCGGCCACTGGAAAAACACTCTGGGTGTTCACTCCCGAGCCGAAGGATCTACCGACGGGACGCCCCGGCAATTCGAGCGGACGCGGGCTCGCTTACTGGACCGATGGAAAAGAGAAACGCTTGTTTCGCAATACGCTCGACGGCCGCCTGATCTCCATCGACGCGAAAACCGGTCTAGCCGATCCGAAGTTCGGCAAGAACGGTACGGTGTACTTGCGCGAAGAGCTCAGCGATCGCGAAGTACCCGTGCTCGGCTCGACGTCTCCGCCGATCGTCGTCGGCGATATCGTCATCGCGCAGACCGTCCCGGAAGTCTACGCGCCGAACAAGGAAGCAACGCCCGGTCACATCCGCGGCTACGACGTGCGTACCGGCAAGCGTCTCTGGACCTTCCACACGATTCCGCAGGCCGGCGAATTCGGGGCCGAAACCTGGGAGAACGACTCGTGGAAGTACAACGGCAACACTGGCGTGTGGACAATGATGAGCGCAGATCCCGAGCTCGGTTACGTGTACTTGCCGGTCGAAACGCCGTCGCACGATTTCTATGGCGGTCACAGGCTCGGCGACAACTTGTTCGCCGAGAGCATCGTCTGTCTCGATGCGAAGACCGGCCGACGCGTCTGGCATTATCAGATCGTGCACCATGGCGTGTGGGACTACGATCTGCCCGCCGCACCGATCCTCGGCGATATCGTCGTCGACGGAAAGCGCATCAAGACCGTCACTGTACTCACGAAGCAAGGTTTCGCGTTCGTGTTCGATCGCGTGACGGGCGAACCCGTGTGGCCGATCGAAGAGCGGCCGGTCCCGCAATCGGACGTGCCGGGCGAACGTCTGTCGCCGACGCAACCGTTTCCGACGAAGCCCGCGCCCTACGAACAATTGGGCTATAGCGAAGACGGGCTCATCGATTTCACGCCGGAGCTTCGTGAAGAGGCGCTCGAGATCGCCTCTAAGTATGTACGCGGGCCGCTCTACACACCGCCGACGCGCGTCATTCCAGGAGGCACGCAAGGCACTTGGGTACAACCTGGCTACGGCGGCGGCGCGAACTGGAACGGCGGAGCGTTCGATCCGGAAACCGGCTACCTGTACGTGCCGACGAAGAACCAACCGCTCATCGCCGCGTTGACGCCTGCCGATCCGAAGCTCACGAACCACGATTACATCCGTGCGCCGACTCAAGCCGTGCAGGGCCCGCGGGGACTGCCGATCGTGCGTCCGCCGTGGAGCAAGATTACGGCGACGGACATGAACACGGGCGAGCATGTCTGGTGGCGCGCGATCGGTCCGGCGCCGGACTACGTTCGCAACCATCCGGATCTTCAAGGGCTCGGGCTCGACTTCTCCAACATGGGATATCCGGGCATTCGCCCGAGCCCGCTCGTGACGAAGACGCTGTTGTTCCTCGGCGATAGCGGCGCGCTGAACGGCGATCCAGGCGGAAACATGCTGCGTGCCTATTCGAAGAAGACCGGGGCGGTCGTCGCAGAAATCGAGCTGCCTTCGAAGTCTACCGGCGCGCCGATGACCTACATGCATCGCGGCAAGCAATACATCGTGATCGCCGTCTCCACGCGCGAGCATCCGGCGGAACTCGTTGCGCTTGCGCTGCCCGACGAGAATACCGTGCCGGCTTCTTCGCCGGCGAAGACCGCTGAACCCGCACGACGCGTCGTGAATCGCGGCTCGATCACGCAGGAAATGCAGGAACAGATCGATACCGGTCGCGCAATCTACGCACAGCACTGCGCGGTATGCCATGGAAAACAAGGCGAGGGCGTCCGGGACACCGCCCCCGCGCTTTCCACGTTTACCGGTTCCGGACCCGCGAACTTTGATGCGCTCATCCAGCGCATCAAGCTGGGCGGCATCCAGATGCCGCCGATGCAGACGGTGCTGACCGAACAGCAGATTCGCGACGTCGCGATGTTCGTCGAGTACGAGCTGGGTGCTGCCGAGCGCTAAACGCGCCGAAAAACTTTCAGCTGTCGCTCGTCCAGGTCGCTGATACGGGCAGGACCCATTGCTGCCAGCGCTGCGACGTCTGCGGCATCCGCTATACTCGCAGCGCAAGAAACTCTCAGCCCGTCCCATGACGCTTTATCAAGACCTGCAATTCCGCGGCATCATCAAGCAAGTCACCGATCCCGAGCTGGAGCAGGCGCTCGACTCTGGTCCGATGACGCTGTACTGCGGTTTCGATCCGACGGCAGACAGCCTGCATGTCGGCAGTTTGCTGCCGCTCTTGACTCTGCGGCGTTTTCAACTCGCCGGACACAAGGTGATCGCGCTCGTCGGCGGCGCAACCGGCATGATCGGCGATCCGAGCTTCAAGGCGCAGGAGCGTGCGCTGCTCGATGAGGCCACGCTGCAACGAAATCTCGAAGGCATCAGCAAAGTCATACGCAAGATCCTGCCGCTCGAGGGCGAGAACCCAGCCGTCGTCGTGAACAATTACGACTGGTTCAAGGACATGTCGTACCTCAAGTTCTTGCGCGACATCGGCAAGCACTTCACGGTGAATCACATGATCGCGAAAGAGTCGGTGCGTGCACGGCTCGAAGATCGCGAACACGGCATTTCCTACACCGAGTTCTCGTACATGCTGCTGCATGCCTACGATTTCTATCGGCTGCACAAGGATCGAGGCTGCAGGCTGCAGATCGGCGGCTCGGATCAGTGGGGCAACATTACGGCGGGTATCGAGCTGACGCGGCGCATGGAAGCGGCGGCAGGCCGTCCACAGCCGAAGCTGTACGGACTCACGCATCCGCTCGTCACAAAGGCCGACGGCACGAAGTTCGGGAAGACCGAACAGGGAACCGTTTGGCTGGATGCGAAACGCACTTCGCCTTATCGGCTCTATCAGTTCTTCATCCAAACCGCCGATGCGGATGTGATGACGTTTCTCAAGTATTTCACGTTCCTGTCGCGAGACGAGCTGCAAGCGCTCGAGAAGTCCTTGCAGCGCGAACCCGAGAAGCGAGCCGCCCAGCAAGCGCTCGCTCGCGAAGTCGTACGCCTCGTTCATGGCGAGACGGAGCTCGCACGCGCGGAGAGCGCCACACAGGCGTTGTTCGGAACTTCGATCCGCGATTTGGATGAAGCAACACTGCTCGATGTGATGTCGGATGCGCCCTCGACGCAGAAACCGCGCGAGGTGCTCGACTCGTACACGCTCATCGATGCGCTCGTGGACAGCGGTCTCTGCGCTTCGAAGGGCGCGGCGCGCAAGGACATCGCAGCCGGCGGGATCTACGTGAACAACGAAAGGGTGAGCGATGTCGCGGCCACGCTTCGAACCTCGGACTTGATCGGCGGTTCTCACATCGTGCTGCGCAAGGGCAAGAAGAACTATCACCTGTTGCGCTTCGCCTGAGGCATCCCGAGCGGATAGTTCACCCCCGATCTGCGCGTGCACTTGCTGGGCGCGAAGGCCGGTCTGCAGCGTTGAGAAAAGACCGCCAGCGCAGGGATCGGCTTGACGTTGGCTCCCGTCGAACTCAAGCTCAGCCTGTTGCGTTTAGCCTTTGCTGGTGGAATCGCATGCGCTCATCGCCCCGCTGGGTCGTTCTTGCCCTTGCCGCTGTTGTAGCGGCAACTCTGCGCGCGGATTCCGACCCCAATGGCGGCGGCGGTCCGCCCCCGCCGCGCGACGGCCATGAGTTCCATTTCGTTCGCCTCGCCTACACCGACGTCGGGTTCGGTCGCCGCCAAACCTGGTTGACCGACTGGCCCGAAGCGGAAATGCATTTGATCGGCGGATTGCGCCGTCTGAGCCGCATCGACGTTTCCGAAGAGAATCGCTACCTGACGCTTCGCGACGAGCATCTATTCGAGTATCCGCTGCTCTACGCGGTGGAAGTCGGCTATTGGTATTTGGACGATGTCGAAGTCGCGCGCTTGCGCGACTATCTGCTTCGCGGCGGCATGCTGGTCGTGGATGACTTCCATGGAACCGCCGAATGGGCGAACTTCATGGAGAGCATGCGGAAGGTCTTTCCGGATCGCACGGTCGTCGACATTCCGGACACCGACCCGCTGTTCAATATCGTCCATGAGCTCGACGATCGTATTCAGATCCCCAGCATCGGTGTCTTGTTTCGCGGCGTGACCTACGAACGCGACGGCTACACACCGCATTGGCGCGGCATCTACGACGACCACGGACGATTGATGGTCATCATCAATTTCAACATGGACCTGGGCGATGCCTGGGAGCATGCGGATACGCCCGAATACGCGCTGCAATACACGAATCTCGCCTATAAGTACGCGGTTAATTACATCGTGTATGCGATGACGCACTGACCCGAGGGCTACGGGCAGGCGACAGGCAACAGCTTGGGCGCGCGGAGCGCGCAAGTTCGCCTCTCCCTTGGAGAGAAGCAGCGAGAGCAAATGCGTCGCGGTAAGGGGATCGCGCGAAGCGCGCTTCTACTTCAGCCTTCAGCCTTCAGTCTTCAACCTTCAGCCTCTAATATCTCAGCGGCCTCAAACACCGCGGACATACGGCGCGGCTGAACCGCAGATCCTCCGTCGTGAATTCCGCTTGTTTCGCCTTGCATCGCGAGCAACGCAGCCGTTGGGCAATCACGTGCGTTTGCGACGCCCACCCGAAGCGCTGGGCAAAGTCGTAGCACTCGATCGCCTTGTAGTGCCCGCATTTGCGGCAGCGGATGTAGACCTGACGGCCGGATTCGCCGAGGTACGCCAGTGTGCCGGGTAATGGAGGGCGCTTTGCAGGCATGGCATGAAGCGGTCGGCCCCAGGCGGTTCGCACCCGCTGACCGGCCGTATTCCTTGTCTGCGGTTCGGGTGCAAATCAGTCCTCGCAACTCAAGCACATTTTTTGCTGGCGCGAGATCAACTGCGGCTGCGCAAGACGAGCTGCGCGCAGCTTGGGGATCAGCACGTTGATCGTCATCAGCGCTTCCTTGCATCGTCGGGCTTCGGGGCTCAACGCGGCTGCGGCCGGCAAGCCGGCGCCCGTTTCGTCTTCGAAGTGCGCTGCCAAGGTCTGCAGACGATCGATCGTTTCATCGATCAGTTGGACAGGGTCGATGAACATGGAAGTCCGCCCTCCACGGTTGATGCTGATGAAGGACTGTATATAACTACAGTTACCCCTCTCTCGGCAAGCGGGGCGGACGACGAAGTGGTGAGGTCGTTCGACGAGAACAACGTGTCGCAAGGCGGTCGCTGTACTTGCTTGTTTATCCGCTCTTTTTTTCGAATGAGACGCGCCGCCGAAAAAAGCCGAGCAGAGATGCTCGATACCGCGTATAGTGCTTTTCGGCTCGCGACTGTCCTTTTTATCTTTCTTTGGCCAACGCGCATTCGCGCCTCCATTGGCCAATCCAACTAAAACCGATCGTTTCGAACCGTATGGAGACGGCTTCAGGCCGTGATGTTTTACCGGCGCATTCAACGGCGACATCGCCTCGCGCCATTTCGAGAGTTGTAACAATGAGCAAGATTTACGTGGGCAACCTGCCCTTTTCCGCCGATGAGAATGCGGTTCGCGAGCTGTTTGCGCAGCACGGCACCGTCGATTCCGTGGCTTTGATCATGGATCGCGATACAGGCCGTCCTCGCGGCTTCGGGTTCGTGGAGATGCCTCGCGCAGACGCTGCGCGCGCCATTCAAAACCTGAACGGCCACAGCATGGGCGGTCGCCCGCTCAAGGTGAACGAGGCTCAGGACAAGCCCCGCGGCGGTCGTCGCTGGTAATCGAAAAATGCGCCGCGCGCAAACGCGGCGCATCCCCTCCTTAAAGTCACTTCGTCATGTCGTCCAACCGGAAGGCCGACGACTTCGGCATCGGTGCCGAATTCAAGGATCCGCGCGCGCTAGCGCTGCGTGCCATGGAAGCGAAGGCAGAGTTGCGCAAATCGCGCATTGCCGCCCTACGTGCTTCCGACACACCATCGGCCGAACGAATTTCTCTCTGGGAGAGCTTTCACGAGCTTCGCCTGCCCGTCGATCCGCATCATCGGCTCATCCCGGTCATTGCGAAAGACACGGCGCTTTCCATCGGTGAGATTCACGATGAGCAAAAGCGCCGCCTGGCGGCCAAGAGTGAGGTCAAACCATGAGTAACGAGCCCGCCGATTCGACCGTCCTCGAGACGAGCTTTCAAATCGATTCCATCGTCCCAACAGCGGATCCGACGAACGGCTCCGGCCAATGGGTCAGATACGTGATCTCGCAAGGACCGAATGCAGAGAATGCAATCACCGGCCTGCGCCAAGGCACGCTCGACGAAGCAGTCGTTGCGCTTCGCGACATGGTCGAGAAGCTCAATGAGCGTTGCGGGAAGTTGGCGAAGAAGAAGAAATGAGGCTGAATACTCAAGACTGAAGGTAGAAGCGCGCGTAACGCCAGAAGCGCAGGCGCGCTTCTTGCTCGAGCCCCACGCCCCGAGCCCAAGCCTTAACACTAAGAAGTGTCGCTCCTTCGTCTCACAATACTCGTGAGCGCCAAACCAAGCGCGAATGCTCCGTAGTTCGCAACCAGCGCACCTCGACTGATGTGCTTGCGGAAACCTGGGCGAAATCGTCTAGGCGTCACGACGTAGTCGACGAAGAACGCGACCGCCGTCGTGACGGCCGCTTCGCTGAAAATTCGCGCTGTCGATATGTTTGCGAGAGGGCGGCGAGCGCGCCCGAACGCCGCCTCATAAAATGTCGCCCAGAAGATCGACATCGCGTGATGGATCGCGTAACCGACCACTGTGTGTCTGAGCGTTGCGCGGCGCGTATACGCCTCGCGTTCGCCCCAAACCCATTGGCTCGGTCCATTCAATGCGCCCGCAGCGCTGTCCTCCGAATGCTTGCTGGCTATGGACAGGACGACCGTCGATAGGATCGACGCGGCAGAGCCCGATCCCACGGCGCCTCGGAGCGCACACCCGATGCTCTGCGTTACTTGAGTCATATCTGAACAACGTTTGTTTTCTCATGCTTGGTTCCTTGCACGCTCACTCGCGTTTCTTGCCGTCCGTACCCCTTCTTCGCGCTTCGCGCGCTATTCTGGCCGTCGCCCGTAGCCTGTAACCCTCTTTCGACCCGCTGTCGCCGCACCCTGTCGCCTCTTAGCCATGAACATCCTCCTCACCGGCATCACAGGCTTCATCGGAAGACACCTCGCGCACGCATTGCGCGAGGCGGGCCATCGCGTGATCGGCGTCAGTCGTTCCGGAACGGGCTCGGACATGGTTCGCGGCGATTTCACGAAGGATCTCCAGCCGGAAGTGTGGGTACCTCGGCTGCGCGGCATCGATGTCGTCATCAACGCAGCCGGGATCTTGCGCGAGCGAGGCACGCAAACCTTCGACGCCATTCATACGCGGGCACCGCAAGCGCTGTTCGCCGCGTGCGTCCAATCGGACGTCAAGCGCGTCATTCAGATTTCTGCACTCGGCGCCGACCGCGGACAGAGCGGCTATTTCCGCAGCAAGCGCGCCGCCGATGATTTCCTCGCTTCGTTGCCGCTCGACTGGACGATCGTGCAGCCATCGCTCGTCTACGGAGAAGGCGGAACGAGCGCGCGACTGTTCACCATGCTCGCCTCGCTCCCCGTCATTGGTGTCCCGGGCCATGGCGAACAGCGCGTTCAACCCATCCATGTCGACGATGTCGTTGCTGCCGTCGTGGCGTTGTGCGAACGGTCGATGCGCAGGCGCGCCCCGCTCGTCGGACCGCAGGAGATGTCTTTCAAAGAGCTCCTGCTGCAATTGCGCGCTGCTATGGGGCTTGGACGGGGCCGCCTACTGTACGTGCCGATGCGCTTCATGCGCTTTGCCGCGCGCATTGCCGAGATTTCCCCGCATTCGCTCTTGGATCGCGAAACGCTCGCAATGCTCGAAGCGGGCAATGTTGCAGATCCATCGCTCACGGCTCAGTTGCTGGGACGCGCGCCGCGCGGCGTGAAGCGGTTCGTCGATCGGGGCTCGCGCGAAAACGTCGTGCGCGCCGCGCAACTCGGCTGGCTCTTGCCGCTGCTACGCATCGGCATTGCGCTCGTCTGGCTGTGGACGGGCATCGTATCGCTCGGCCTCTATCCGCGCGAAGAGAGTTACGAATTGCTTCACCGTACAGGCGTGCCGGCAGACCTAGCGCCCATGTTCCTGTATGGAGCCGCCACGCTCGATCTGCTGCTCGGCCTCGCAACGCTTCTTCTCAGGCGGCGACGATTGCTGTGGCTGGCTCAGATCGCCGTGATTCTGGCGTACACCGCGATCATCACGGCCGAGCTCCCTGAGTTTTGGCTCCATCCTTACGGACCGGTTCTCAAGAACATTCCGATGTTGATCGCGTTGTATATGCTGTACGTACTCGAGAGACCGCCGTGGAATACCTCATCGTAAAGACGCTCCACATCCTGTCGTCGACGGTGTTGTTCGGCACGGGCATCGGATCTGCGTACTACATGTTGTTCACGAGCCTCACGCGCGACGCGCATGCGGCCGCGAACGTCGTTCGTCTCGTCGTCATCGCCGATTGGGCGTTCACGACCACGACGATCGTCATCCAACCGCTTACCGGGTTGTATCTCGTCCATCTGATGGGTTACCCGCTGACGAGCGCCTGGGTTCTCTGGTCGATCGTGCTGTACTTCGTCGCCGGCGCTGCGTGGCTGCCCGTCGTGTGGATGCAAATCAAGATGCGCGACATGGCGAAGGTTGCGGCCGCCTCGAACAGTCCGCTCCCGCCGAAGTATTGGGCTTACTTGAAAGTATGGACGGCGCTCGGCTTCGTGGCCTTTGGCGCGCTAGTCATCGTCTTTTATTTGATGGTCGCAAAGCCCGCCTGACGCTCGTCGTGCGTCGCAACCCGAAGAGTACGCCAGAGCTCTTCCAGCACCGGCCCACCGCCCAGAACGAAGATCCCTATCAGCACGGCAGCAAGCTCGCCCGCTCGCAATCCTGGCTCGCGAAGCGCAACGCGCCAGCTGCCGTCCGCGATCGGCCATTCGATTACGATCCAGCATGCAATCGCCACGATCGGTAGGACGTCCAGGAATGCATGCGCATGCTGTTCGAGCGGCGAGATATGCCGCCGCGGCTGCGTGAATCGCACATCAGCATAGGACAGCGCTGTATGCGCGATACCAGCGAGCGCGACGATGACGAACAGAGCGAGCGACGGCGCGAAGAGCGCAATGCCGAGCACAATGACCACGATCGTCGCGAGCTGCGCCACGTGAAATACGCCTTCGATCCAACCTGACGTGTGCTCGATGTCGCTGCGTCGGTGACACAAGTAGTCGACACCTCCGGCGAGCAGCCAAGCCGGATAGAAGCCGTAGGCGATCAAAGAATAAATGTCGCTGCGCATGGGATTCGTCGTAGAGCTGATCCGATCGAAGCGGCGTGCGCGTTCATTGATTGTTTTCGATCGTAAGCTCGAGTTGCGGGACGATGCCCTTCTGCCAGGCATCGGCATCGGGATCGATATCTGGATAGCGAATGTCGCTCCGCGCCTCCCGCTTCTGTTCGCTCGACACCTCGAAGCGTCGATCGCGTCCCGCCACCATTTCAGGATCGGCTTGCAACGCGTCCGTGAAGCCCATCATCAGCATCGGTATCCCGGTAGGAAGACCCAACCCCGCCGGATCGTTCTCGTTGGTTCCGAGCATGTGCCACGTGTGCCACGTCTTACCGTAGGTTCCGGCGAGTTTCTCCATCAATGCATGCTCGGCCGCTTGCGGAATCCCTGGCGCAATCAACGTACCCGACCGGACTTCGTGAACATGGCTATGCCAGAGATGTTTCTCTTGCGGCGGCAGCTTTTCGAACAACGCGCGCGAGATGATGTACTCGACGCCCATGAGCTTGGCGTTCTCCGCGTTGCCGTCGAAGATCACGCACTGAATCAGCTCTTCGTTGAGGTGTCCGCAATAGTGATGCGCCTCCACCTGACGCTGCGGATTGCCGCTGTAGAAATGAAAGCCGTCGAGATAAGCATCTAGCGCGCGTAGCGGCGCCTTGCCCTGCAAGAGCCCGGCACCCGCTTCCAACGCCTTCGTCTTTGCGGTTTCTTCGCGTCCGGGCGCCGTCAGGTTCGAGTCCGTGCGCTCACCGCCGCACGCCGCAAACAATGCAATCCCTGCACTGAATCCCAACGTCCGCAACTTCATGACAGCCCCGAGTACCTGACAACGGCATCGGGACGTTTCAGCACGGCGGACGGTTCCGCAAACGACTTACTCTGGAGCGCGCTCTTGCGCAAGGTGATAGATCGCGCGCGCCTAGCGGGCACGCAACCGGCGCGGCCGAGGCGAACCCCCGTCCACACCGGCTGCGTGAGAGCGCGCTGCGTTTTCCGAGATCCCTGGGAAGGAGGTGTTCGTGCGCAATCGCGCGCTTCTGGCCGTAGCCCGTCGCCCGTTGCCCGTCGGGCCAGCGCCCGACTAAAGCGGCAACCCCACGTAATTCTCTGCAAGCACCTTTTGCGCAGCCGGCGAGCTGAACAAATAGTTCAGCTCCGTTTCCTGAATGCGTCTCGCGAACTCGTCCTGATCCGGAAAACGATGGAGTTGCGTCGTCATCCACCAGGAGAATCGCACGGCATTCCAGATTCGGCGCAGGGCGCGTGCCGAGTAACCGTCCAACCCACGCTCTGTGCCTTGCTTGTAGTAATCGCGGAACGCCTCGTAGAGATAGAAAACGTCGCTCGCTGCGAGATTCAGACCCTTCGCGCCGGTCGGCGGCACGATGTGCGCGGCATCGCCCGCCAAGAACAACTTGCCGTAGCGCAACGGCTCGGCGACGAAGCTGCGCAGCGGCGCGATACTCTTTTCGATCGAGGGACCCGTGGTCATGCGGGCAGCAACGTCCTCGCCGATGCGCAACTTGAACTCCTGCCAAAAACGCTCGTCGCTCCAGTTCTCGACCCGATCGTCGAGCGAGACCTGCACATAACAACGCACGCGCGTCAGCGATCTCATGCTGGCTAGCGCGAATCCGCGATCCGAGTTCGCATAAATGAGCTCATCCCACGCCGGCGGAACGTCGGCCAGCAGTCCGAGCCACCCGAACGGATACGTGCGCTCGTACACGGTGAGCTTGTCCGCGGGAATCGTGCGCCGGCTGACGCCGTGATAGCCGTCGCAGCCCGCGATGAATTCGCACTCGAGCTCGCGCTTTTCTCCCTTGTGCACGAACGTGACCTTCGGCCGGTCGGCGATGTCGTGCAAAGACACGGACTCCGCTTCGTAAATCGATACGGCACCGCTCGCGGCACGCGCAGCCATCAGATCGCGCGTGATCTCGGTCTGGCCGTAGACGATCACCGGCTTGCCGACGAACTCCCTGAAGTTGATCCGCTGCCGTCGGCCGCGAAACCCGATATCGACCCCGTCATGAGTCAACGATTCGCGATGCAACCGGTCAGCAACGCCGGCCAATTCCAAAATCTGCACCGTACCTTGCTCGAGCACACCCGCACGGATGCGGCCGAGCACGTATTCGGGGGTTCGCTGCTCGAGGATGACGGCATGGATACCCTCTTTATGCAGCAGCTGGCCGAGCAAGAGGCCGGCGGGGCCGGCACCGATGATCGCGACCTGGGTTTTCATCGTGTCGAATGCGTATCAGCGAAATTTCGGCACGATCCTCCCGCGGAGGGACGCGAGAGACGATGGAAAAAAGCCAGGAATTCTTGGACTTTTCCCAACCGAGGGGGTAGCTTTCCCCCAGACGAACTTGATGACCCGCGAAGATCTCGAAACCGGAGCGCCGACAGCTCGAGACTTGCGCCGCAGCTTCCAATCCCATGTCACGTCGGACGATTCCGCAATATTTCCTGTACGGCGAAGCGACGCAGGACGTCGATGAGCGCTTCCTGCACGTCGAGTCGATCGCCGAGCGCAGCCGTCGCCACAACTGGACGATTCGTCCGCATGCCCATCGCGACCTGTATCACCTGCTGCTCGTGCTGAAAGGCGGCGGCATCTTCCACGCAGAAGGCGCACAGCATGCGTTCTCGGCCAATGCGCTGATCAACGTGCCGCAATCCTGCGTGCATGGGTTCGATTTCAAACCCGGTACTGACGGTTGGATCGTCACGGCATCCGGCATCTTGCTATCGCGGATTGCGCGCGACTACGACGCACTGCAGCCGGTCTTCGCCGAAGCGAGCGTCATTCCGATCGTCGGACCGGTCGCACCGATCAGCTCGCTGTTCGAAGCCCTGGTCGACGAGTTCCATGGGCATCTGCCCGCACGTCGTGCAGCAGCGGAATCGTGGTTGACGATGATTGCGGTGGCGGTGCTACGGCGAAAGATGGAGCTTGCACCGAAACCCGCACGACCGCCGACCGCAGACGCGGTCTTGGCCTCGAAATTTCGAGCGCTCGTCGAGGCGAACTATCGGTCGCAGTGGGGTATCGCGGATTACGCGCGGCGCCTTTGCATCAGTCAGGAAAGGCTGCGTGTCGCCTGCGTACGCACGACGGGCAGCTCGCCGCTTGCGTTGCTGAATGCGCGGCGCCTGCTCGAGGCGAAACGGAGCTTGCTGTACACGAACATGAGCGTGGCATTGATCGCCGAATCGTGCGGCTTTCCCGACCCGGCGTATTTCTCGCGCTTCTTCGCACGCAGCACCGGTCAATCGCCGCGCGCGTATCGGCTGAGCAGGCGCGCAGCCGTCGAGGAAGACTGACGGCCGCACACCCGAGCCGAAATGAGATGAGCTAAGTCAGCCCCATGAACTCCTGCATCGCGATCCGGCGTTCCTTGGTCGGATCGCTCACGACTTCGCTGCGGTCGTTGAATACCATCGTCGCACGCTGTTTCGCGTCGTAGGGCATCCACTTCGGAAGCTTCGGCGTGTCCGGAGAACCGGTACGTGCGAATGCAATCCACGCATCACTCATCTTGTCCGCGAGCGCCGCCGGACGCGGACCGCCGCCCGTAAACCGCGCCGATTTCTCCGTGTTGTCGAACACGAACGAGATCTCGAGCGCATGCGGAGACATCAAGCGCCCGCCAGCCACGGGGGTTTGCCACGTGAAGTAATAGTGGTACACGGGCGCGCCGTTGAGTGCCGCGCGCCGCTCGGCGATCTTCATCATCGGCGCGCAGTAACGCAGGTCGCTCATGAGGAGGAAGAACAGTTCCGAGGGCGATGCATTCGGCTCGGCCCGACGATACGTCGCAATGAGACTTTCGGCTTTCGCTCCGAAGACCTCGCCGGCCCGTCGCTTCAAACCGTCCTCGTCAAGCTTGAATGCTTCGGCGTCGCCAGCCATCTGGAGCGTCAATTCCGTACGATTCGACCCGGCGATGAGCGGCACTTCGGGCATTACGGGCGACGCCGTCGGATGAAAGATGTGCTGCGGCAACACACGTCCGTCGACGACGGGAGCGAATCCGGTCGTCGTGTGGTTGAATCGATGCTTCAGGCTGGCTCGGAAATAAGCCGGCATCAGCTTGTCGAGCGGAACTTCCTGTAGCTTGCGAAAATCGCGATGCGCGATCTGCAGCTCGTCCAGCACGGCGCGTGCTGCAAAAGTCGCATCCTCGCGCGTGATGTTCTTGATGGAAGGACCGCTTTGAATGACCGCGCGATGGAACAATCCTTTCGCAGCGGGCATCCCGAGGAGCGTTCCGACTTTCCTGCCGCCGCCGGATTCGCCGAAGATCATCACGCGGTTCGGATCGCCGCCGAAGCTTTCGATGTTCTCGCGCACCCACTTGAGGGCTTGCACGATGTCGAGCATGCCGACGTTGCCCGTATCGGCGAATTCCTCGCCGCCCAGCTCGCCGAGATACAAGAAGCCCATGACGTTGAGCCGGTGATTGATCGTGACGACGACGACGTCGCCGCGCTTGCACAGGTTCGTACCGTCGTAGCCCGGCGAGGAGCCCGAGCCGGCCTGAAATCCGCCGCCATGAATCCAGAACATCACCGGCCGCTTTCCGCCGTCGGCGAGTCCGCGCGTCCAGATGTTGAGCACGAGGCAGTCTTCGCTTTCGGGCCGATCGCTCAGTTCGCCGATGAAAGCGCTCGCAGCGCTCGGTCGGCGTCTTGCAGTCGGATCGCTCTGCGGCGTGCTGGGTCCGTAATCGAGCGCATCGCGCACACCGGTCCATGGCTGCGGCGGCTTGGGCGGCATGAATCGATTTGCACCGCTCGTCGGCGCGCCGTACGGAACGCCCTTGAACACATAGACGCCTTCGTTCACGTATCCGCGAACTTGACCGTAAGCCGTCTTGGCGATGGGTCCGGTCGTTGCGAACGCTCTACGCGGGCTCAACATCCCGGTCGCAAGAGCTGCTCCGACGCTCAAGCTGCCACCAATGACTTGTCGGCGCGAATACCGGTTGGACATGGGCTTCCCCTTATTGGTTATACCGTCTCCTCAGCGTAAGCGATCTTCCGTAATAGCGCGATTTCCCTTCAGCTTTCTTTACGACCATCCAACGCAGGCCGGCGTGGATCTGCCACCGGACAACGGGCGGACGTTGCGATTTCGGCTGACGGGCCGCACGGAACACGCATTGACATTGAGAGTTGTGTCCGTGGGGTCACCCAAGCGGATCTCGATTCGAACATCGAGGTCTGCGCCGAGATAGAGAGCATGCGATCGAAGAGGATTTCTCCGACAGGACGACACGGATCTCCGCGCCGCATGGGCATGTTCCATCATCTTGCCCTGCTAGGAGAGCAGAATCGCGCACTCGCACCTCGCCCTACCCAAAACGGCGGTGACTTACTCGACCCAGCCCGCGGCATCATTCGCGGTGTGCTTGCCGGTCTTCTCGCATGGAGCACGTTTCTCCTCGCTTGCTTCGCCTGAAGAACTGTTGTCTGAGCTCGTCACTGATGTAGTCGATCGTCGGAAACCTGCGGCTGCGGAAAATCGAGAACGACGTCTCAATTGCTGTCGGTTACTCGGCTAGTTGCGGAACTTGCGCTGCACAACGTGGATTTGTGCAGCGGAGCTTATGGTTGTACTCATCCTCGAATCGGAAGCCATCGTCGGACTCATGCTCGAAACGGAGCTTCGCGACGCCGGCTATACCGTCCTTGGCCCGGTCACGACCGTCGACGATGCGCTCGCCGTTGCGCGACGGCAGTGGATCGACTGCGCGCTCTTGTCGGTACAAACGAACGGCGCGCGAACCGCCGATCTGCAAATTGCCGATCTCGTTGCGACGCTCGCGAAGGAGCTATCCGTGCCGGCCTGGATCATTTGCAACGACACCGACCAAGCTCGTCATGCGCGGACGCATGCAATCGGGTGCATCAAGAAGCCCTACGCGATAGAGACGGTCGTTCAGGCACTGAACGTCACGCATGAGATTCTCTCCTTGCAGCATCCGCATCCCACGCGACTCCCGAGCGGGTTGGAATTGTTTTGGCATTCCGCGCAGTCGTTTCGTGCGCGCCGGGCGGACGATTCCGCACATATGCATACCGGAGCGCGGCAAAGTATGCTGGGTCGCGGACGTCTGTAGCCCCGAGAAGCTCTACCCTTCGATAGATGATTGAGCTGCTATCCGCGCTAGAGAGACGCGCCAGGCTTCTCGCGTCAGCCAATAAGCCGCTGTGGGGAACTCGACGTTTCGCGAGCACGTTGGACTACGTGACGACGAAGCTCTACCTACACACAAGTATGCGGCGGATGGGGTTCTCATGCAGCGATCTTCACGGTGCGCGCCCAGCGCGCGAGTCGCGTTTTTCTTCGCTGTGTGCGCCCTTGTCGCCGGATGCGGCGGAGGCGGCGCGGAATCGGTGGGCCCTCCTCCTTCCAGCAACGTAAGCGTCAACGATAGTCTTGCGGACACGCAACCTCCGTCCATCGTTTCGACAACTCCGACGAACGCGGCGACGTCCGTCAGCACCGGAGTCTTGATTCGCATCGTGTTTAGCGAGGCCATGAGCCTCGAGACGCTGCGCGCGGCGTTTTCGCTCGTGGATGGCGACGATCGGTCCGTGGAAGGCACGATCGCATACGCCGAGCGAACGCTCACGTTCGAATCGCGCGAGGCGTTAGCGCCACTGGAAACCTACACGGCGGCGATCGGAACCGATGCGGCAGATCTTGCCGGTAACAGACTTATCGCCGCATATACGTGGACATTCGAGACCGGCACACCTGTCTACGAAATCGTGGCCGTCGGCGAAGATTCGAACGAGAACCAGGAATCGTTCACGCTGCTCAGCGACTTGAACGAGAGCGGCGCCGTCGTCGGTGAAATCGTCAGACTCTTGAACGTTGAAGACGGGCGCACGCGCCAAGCCTCCTTTGCCTTCCATTGGGAAGACGGACAGCTCAACGAGCTCGGCGCCTTCGATCCACTCGTACATGACTCACGAGCTCAAGGCATCAACGATGCGAACGAAGTCATCGGCTGGAGTTACGCCGGCACGGATGCGCAGCCGGCATTCGTTTGGCGCAATGGTCAAATGACTTCGGTAGGACTGGCAGATGCGTACGCCATCAATGATGCCGGGCAAATCGTCGGTTATGTGACCCGAGTACGAGGCAACGAAGCCTTTAATGTGGCCGTCGTCTGGCAGGCAGGCCAACTGACCGAGCTCACGGACCTCGCCAATCCTTGGAACATCAACGATGCGGGCGACGTGGTTGGGTTCTCGTATGTCGACACGGCTCCGCAGGCATCGCTCCATCGTAGCGGGGTTGTCACGATACTCGGAACGCTGCCCGGCTCTGCCATGAGCCAAGCATTCGACATCAACGAGGCCGGTCAAGTCATCGGCACGAGCCATTTCGTGCCGACGGACGGAAGCGATACCTACGATCGCGCCTTCCTTTGGCATGACGGGCGAATGCAGGAGCTGCCGCGACTGTCCGCTAACGACAGAGCGACAGGTGCATACGGCATCAACGATCGCGGGGATGTCGTCGGACGTAGCGGTGGAGCGCGGTCCTTCGCCGTGATCTGGTTCGATGGTGTCGCTTATGACCTCAATCAGCTGATCGATGAAGGCGATCCGCTCCGACCATACGTCACACTATTGGAAGGCCGCGAAATCAATAACCGCGGTCAGATCATCGTCCAAGGCACCGATAGTCGACGATCGGGTTCGTACTCGGGGTATTTGCTGACGCCGAAGCGTGCGCGGTAGCGCCGTCGTGCTCACGGCGGCGCAATCGGCACTTGATAAGTGTCAATTCAGGCATCTATTAACTGTCAACTATCAACTTCAACTCAACTCTCAATTCTCAATTCACGCCTAAGACCTCCTTATCACCTTCCCTCTCCCCCATAACCCTTTTGTCACCGTCCCTCGACTGAACACTTACGCGGTGTCACCTACGATACGTGCCATCCGATTGATTCGCTTCCACAATGGTGGGGGAGGTGCCATGAGCGCCATTTGCCACGCGGCTGATTCCAGAGGGGTTGTCCCGGATAGCTGGATATTCAGCGCGCATTTCACGTTGAGATACTCATTCAATGGCATGCGCGACTTTCGCTTTGCGCCCGGCTTTGCCTGCAATCGCACCGTCGGCGGTTGGGCGAAGGCACAGAAGTACTTGGCCAATCGCGCGATTGTGATCGGATCACGGCGTAGTAAGGGCCAAGGCTGCGATCGGCAGTCTGTGCTTGCGTAAGGTCGACTGGCTAGTACAAGAGCACTGTTCGTCTCAATCCGTCCAACATTCAGTTCCATTCCACCGCCTTGGCATTGCTTCGTACGATCACTATCGTCGGCGGCGGATTCTCCGGTACGGCGCTGGCATCGCATCTGCTCGAGCAAACCTGGCGCGGGCCGACGCGTATCGTCTTGATCGAACGCGACAAAGCAATCGGCCGCGGCGTCGCGTATGTCCAGCGGCGTCATCCGTTCCTACTCAACGTGCCGGCGTCGCGGATGTCCGCAACGTCCAAGGCACCGCTCGAATTCCTTCGATTCGCCGAACGCCGAATCCCGGATGTTCAAGGCGATGATTTCCTGCCTCGCGCGCTGTACGGCGAGTATCTCGAGGAACGACTGATCGCTGCTCGCTTGAATGCTGCGACCAACGTGTGCTTGGAGATCTGGCAGGGCGAGGTCATCGACGTTCGTCGGATCGATAGACGACTGCCGTTGCAGGTCGTGCTCGCAGGCGGAAGCTGCATCGCAAGCGACGAGGTGGTGCTTGCGCTCGGCAATCCGCCCCCCGCTCCCCTCGCGGCCGCTTGCGACGTCGCCGAGCATCCTGGGTATGTCGCCGATCCGCACCGCGTCGATATCTCGTTCTCGCCTCACGAGAACGTCTTGTTGATCGGAACGGGATTGACGGCGGCCGACATCGTCACGGTCGCCGCCGCATCCCCGGCTGGAGCGCCGAACATTTGCATGCTCTCCCGACACGGACTGATTCCGCCTCGCCAAACCGCATTCCGCCCGGATGCATTCAAAGGCGACGGCCATGCGCTGCTATTTGCAGCGGCCACTTCGTTGCGACGACTCACGCGCTCAGTTCGTCTACTCGCGCGCGAGGCCGAGCAGAGCGGAGGCGATTGGCGAGAAGCGATCACGTTCGTGCGGAATATGGCGCCCACGCTCTGGCAACGCTTGAGCGAACGCGATCAGCGCCGTTTCCTTCGGCATCTTCGGACGCAGTGGGAAATCCATCGGCATCGTCTGCCCGCGGTCACGCTACAGCAGATCGAGCGGTTGCGCGCCGAACGGCGCTTGGCGATCGCGGCAGGACGCATCCAGTCCATGCAGCCGGCCGGCGAAAGAATTCGAGTCACGTGGCAGGTCCGCGGATCGCAAGACTCGCGCTCGGGCGTGTTCGATCGCGTCATCAATTGCACGGGGCCAGATTACGCAATCGTTCGTTCGCAGGAACCGTTGTGGCGCAATCTGCTCCGCTCAGGTTTGTGCGTTCCGGACACGCACAACCTGGGGCTTCGCACGGGTCCGAACGGTGCGGTCGTCGATGCCGACGGATGGCCCGGTCCGCATCTCTTCTATCTCGGTCCCATGCTGCGCGCGACGCATTGGGAAGCGACTGCTGTCGGCGAGCTGCGCGGACATGCCGAGCGACTTGCACAAGCGCTGGCAACCGGCAGCACCTAGGCGGACTGCGGCTCGCGGGAACCCGAAAACAAAGCAAGAAGGGCAGCCGCAGCTGCCCTTCTTCGATCGGCAGCGCCGATTTCGCCGACAAGCGCGTTGTAATAATTGCCGAGCGTCGCGCTCGTCA
>ERZ777003.2671-NODE-2671-length-19725-cov-8.204270_pt1 | contig 19725 bp, 14 predicted proteins | sample MGYA00374956_ERZ777003 | MGnify/ENA primary metagenome ERZ777003 (study PRJEB29302, sample SAMN06268252) | bioreactor metagenome | isolation source: Joint BioEnergy Institute, California, USA | place: USA:Joint BioEnergy Institute, California, USA | collected... | reverse complement strand
GGGACGGGCACCACACCCCGGTCACCGGTGGCGGTGACCGTGTCGCTGTCCCCGTGGGTGACACGGCGGGCGAGACAGAGAACGAGAAAGAGGCGGGGCGGGGTGAGATCGGGTGGCTCGGCCGGCCTGAGGCCGGGCATCGTCACGGCACGGTCTTCGGGGACGCGAGGGTCAACAACCCGCAGCCGTACGCCTTGGCGTGCCCGATGCCGCCGACCAACGCCCGACGGAAGGCGTCCGCGTCGGTGATCTGGAGGATGCCGTCGTACGTCGCCGTGGTGAGGGTGACGGTGCCCATGCCCCGTCTGAAGGACTGCTTCTGCCGCCGGTGCAGGCGCAGGTTGGGGCGGCCGTCGTCCTGTCTCGCCAGGACGAAGCCGTGCCGGGCGGCCCGGCGCTCCAACCACCCGACCTGCTCCTCCTCGCGTAGGTAGCCGAAACGCTGGGTCTCCTTGGCGTCGACGGTCTTCCGCCCGCTGTGGGTCGGGTTGGCGGTGAGCCGGAACGCCCAGCTCTGGCCGGCACGCAGCGAGTCGAGCAACCCGTCGTAGTCACGGGTCACCCAGGTCTCGTCGCTGGTCGGCCAGCCGGCCTGCTCGATCAGGTGGGTGAGGTCGGGGCGCCCGGGGCTGACGATGTAGAGGTGGACGGTCCCGACGGCCGGGGTGTCGACGCGCCACAGGGTACGGGCACCGGCGCGCTCGTAGTCGGCGGCGTGCGCGAACGCGGCACGAACCGCCCCGTGCATCGCGTGCGGCGAGGAGAGCAGTCTCCGGGCGTCTCGACGCGCTGGGTTGATCCGGAATCGGGTGAGATACATGCTCAGCCTCCCAGCAGGCTCAACGGGTCATGGTCGTCGACTCCGGCCCGCTCCGCGAGGTCGTTGGTGACGTCGACGTACCGGCGCAGCACCGACCGCCAGGTGTGCTGCCGACGCGCGGGGTCGAAGCTGAGCGGCTCGTCGGGCAGCGTCTCGTTGACCGGGTCACCCGGGCGCGCATCCCGGATGATCTCCAACCGGACCGTGCGGGCCGCCCTCCTGCGGTGCCACTCGGCCGCGAGCCACGGCCATCCGGTCAGCGCGTCGTCGAGGGTGCCGTCGTGCACCCCGAGGTTGATCGGACCGACCGGCGGACACGACCGGCGCCCCAGGTAGAGGGGGAACCGCGGCCGGTCGAGTGCCTCCGCGAGACCGTGCAGCAGCTCCGGGTCGCCGCCGACGGCGGCGAGGAAGACCGCGTCGGACAGGTAGAAGCGGTAGGTCAACGGTGCCCGCTGGCGGCCGTCGAGCGACTGGGCCGTCTGGAAGTCCCGCAGGATCTGCCCGGGCTGGTCGATCCGCACCCCGAACTCCAGGCCGAGCAGCTCGGTGAGCGGTTCCGTCCGCCGGATGCCCCTGGCGGCGGCGAGCAGGCCGATCACCCCGCTCTTGGTCGGTGCGATCTCGGTGCCCCGGCGGGCGAAGCGGCTGGACGAGCCCCACGACTGCAGCGGACCCGCCAGCCTCAGCAGCAGCACGCTCATGCCGGCTGTCCGAGCGCGACGGCGACCTGCTCCCCCACCTCGGTGACCAGCTCGTTGAAGCTGACCGCCTTGCCGAGGTCTGCCAGGACCGCGGTCTTCTCCCCGACCTGGGTGACCCAGCTCGCGACCGGGCGCTCGCCGTAGGCGCCCTCGACCGCGGCCGTGTGCGCGGCCAGGGCCGCCGCGGCCTGCTCCACCCGCCCCGCGGTGTGCGTGGCGCGCACCGGTGTCTCGAACGCCCCGACCAGGTTGATCGGCTGGGTGTCCCGCAGCCGCACCAGCACGGCGTCGGGCAGCGTCCGGTGGGCGAACGTGTTCTGCTTTCCGCTGGGCATGCTGCGGGCGAACGCGGTCAGGAACGCCTCCACGGCGGCCCGGGTCGCCGCCGCGTCGCCGAGGGTGCGGTGCAGCGCGTCGACGTCGACTGTGGCGTACCGGTAGAGCGTGGACGAGTTGAACTCGATGGTGCCGATCATCCCGGCACCCGTCTCGTCGGCGTCCTCCTTGCGGTCGTCGACCGCGGTGAAGTAGTCGAACTCGTTGTCCACGGCGTGCACGCTGATGGCGTGGGCCACCTGGCACGCGGCGTCGACGTTGATGTCGGCCATGTCGGCCACCATCCGGCCGAACAGCGCGATGTCGACCGAGTGCTCGGTGTTGGCCAGCGCCTTGAACGTCGCCTTGTCGAGCGCCTCGCCGCCACGCGCGGCCTTCAGCGCGGCGGCGGCGAGGTTGTCCAACTGCCGGTGGCTCAGGAACAGCAGGTAACCGGACTCGACGTCCTTGATCTCGCCCTTCTTCTTGTCGGCCTTGGCCAGGCCGGCGGTGACGAAGACGTCGGCTGCCAGCCGGGAGGCGTCCTCCTCGGAGATGCCGGGGTCGAGGGCCCGGATCCGCGCCGCGAGGGACTCGCCCACCCGCTTGGTCCGCTCGCCGAGCTGGGAGTGGTCGAGCAGCTCCCTGAAGGCCAGCCGGATGGCCCGCTTCCAGGCCTGGCTGGAGACCCGCGCCCGCCGGACGCCACCGTAGACGGCGGTCTTCGGCGAGCCGGTGTCGTCGCGGTTGAGGTTGCTCGGCGGCACGGTGTGCAGCGCGTAGACGTCGATGATGGTGCGGCTCATGACAGGTCCTCCTCGGGGGTGTCGCTGGCGGCGGTGTCGGTGGCGGCGGTGTCGGTGCTGGCGGGGTCGGTCTCGGCGCCGGCGCCGCTACGGAAGAACTCCCGGCCCCAGATGGCCTGCACCCTGGACTGGCCGTCGGGCCCGCGCAGGGTCAGCAGGTCGTCGGCGAGCAGGCCGTAGTCCAGGGAGACCTGGTGCTCCCGCAGCATGGTGATCAGGCTGCGCAGGTGGTAGACGCTCTCGTGGTAGGTGCTGGCGGTGCCGAGGGCGGCGAACCGGCGGCGTACCCCCTCCGGTCCGGCGGACCTGCGCACCAGGTCGGACAGGGCCCGACCCAGGCCGCGTCCGTCCGCGTGCATCGGCTCCCGGCGGGACTGCTGGTGCAGCGCGTACAGGGTCACCGCGTCGTGCACCGCGTACTCGGCGTCGGTGGCGTCCTCGGGCGGCTGGTAGCCCAGCAGGTGCTCCGGCACCTGGAGGTACCGCTCCAGGGTGAAGTCGAAGCCGGGGGCGCGGCCGATACCGCGCCGCAGCCGGGCGAGGGCGCTGACCGCCTCGGGGTGCGGCACGGTGCGCAACACCTGCGCCTGCAGGACGCTGACCGTCCGGGCGACGTGGTCGCCGAGCTCGCGGCGGTGCCGGCTCCACGGTCGGCGGTCCGGGTCGACCGACGGTTCGGTGTGCGTGGCGACCGGCGGGTCGGTGTCCACCATGGTCATGCTGCTTCCTCCTGCCTGTGGGGTGCGGGCTCGGCCGCCAGCGGCAGCGCCCTGGCCAGGCCGGCACGGAACCACGCCTCGGCCTGGGAGCTGGAGTAGTGGATCTCCCGGCCGGCGCGGTCGGTGCCCACCCGGCCGACCCAGGCCGTCGGACCGGCCGCGGCGACCAGCTCGGCGCCGAGCCGTAGGACCGCCCGGCGGACCAGCCGCTGCCAGGCCGCGCGCTCGGCCGCCGGGTCGCTCTCCGGGCCGAGTCGGGCCAGCCAGTCACGGAAGGCGCGGTCCAGCAGGGCGTACGCGCGTTCGGCCGCCCGCTCGGACTCACCGACGTCGGTGTCCCGGTTGCCGGCGGCGCGGGCCAGGTTGTCGGCGAGCCGGCGCAGCACCGACACCGCCGCCTCGGCGTCGGCGGCGGCGTCGACGGCGGTCGCGCGCAGTGCGGAGTCCTCGACCAGCAGCAGCACGTTCATGGTGAGCGCGTCGCTGAAGATCTCGTCGACGACCGCCTGCTGGTTGCCGTAGGTGACGCTGACCGCCCGCGTTCTGGTCCGGAAGTCCGAGCCGACGACACCGGTGACGGTCAGACTGCCCAGCCACCGCACCACCATCGGCGACAGCCGCTGCGGCGGCTCGCCGCCCGGCTCGGGCGGCGCCGGGAGCAGGCTCTGCAGCCCTCGCCACAGTGCCCGACCGTGGTCGTGGGTGCGGGGCAGGTAGACCGGGGTCCGCTTCTGCGCGCGCTCCCGCGGCCCGCTGCGCCCCCAGATGCTCATCGGTTCGAGCAGGTGCCGGTCCTGCCACTCGAACCTGTCGCCGTTGGCGACCAGGGCGCCGGTGATGCCGTTGGTGTCGCCGAAGAGCCGGATCCGGCGGGACTGCCAGGTGTAGAGGCTGAGTACCCCGTACGGGCCGCGGGTGGCGGCCGGCTCCTCGGCGGCGGTCTGCGGCTCCCGCTCCCACACCGGCAGGTCCCGCTCGTCGGCCTCCCGCCACCGGGAGTCGGCCGGCACCAGGTTGAGCAGCAGGGTCTCCCGCAGGGTCGCGCCCTCCAGGTAGACGCCACCCAGTGACCCGACCGACCCCACCCCGATCGGATAGCCTCGCCCGCCCTTGACCCGTGGATCACCGACCGCGCCGGTCTTGATGCCGGAGACGTCGTACGCCTGGCAGTGCACCAGCCAGCGGGCCGCCTCGGCGGGGGTGATCGACTCCATGCCGGACCCGGCCCGGGTCGTCAGGAACGGCAGGCCGGCCGGCACGTCGGCGATGAGCCGTTCCAGCCCGTACGTGTTCTCCTTCGCCGCCCGCAGGTCGGCGACCTGGTAGAAGGGGTGCGTCGGGTGTAGCAGGTCGAACCGGTCGCGGAACTCGTCGAGATAGTCGGCGACGTCCGCGGTCGGCAGCTTCCGGTCCCGCCAGAGCGTCCGCCAGGCCGCCTCTCCGGGCGGTCCGCCGGTGGTGCGGTGCAGGATCGCCAGTGCCAGCCTCAGGATCGCGAAGGTCTGGGTGGGCAGTTCGCAGGCGATCATCCGGACGTTCTCGGCCTGCTCGAAGAGGCCGAGCAGTGACACGTCGCGGCGTTGGCCCGTGGTGTCCAGTACCGGGATCCAGGCCTCGTCCACGAGCGAGAACCCGGCCGGGTGCGGCGAGCTCGGCACCGGCATCACCTCCTCTCGGGATGTGGACAAGTCGTTTCAGAATGCGGAAGCGACGTCAGGCGTCGGCGCGGGTGACGCGCAGCCCCTCGTTCGGGTCGTAGTGCAGGTCGAAGCCGGCGACCGTGGCGTTTCCGTCCTCGTCGACGTCGAGGACGAGTTCGTCGGCGAGCCACGGACTGTCCTTCCAGGCGCGGACGTCGACCCGGCTCCGCAGGTCGGACCGCACGCTGTCGAACACCTCGTCAGACGTCATCGCCCGGGGCAGGGGCAGGGTGCACCGTGCGACGGAGCGGGCCAACTCCCAGTCGGGAGTTCTGTCGACGGGCACGAGTACCCCACCGCCGTCGATCCACGGGGGGATCACCAGGCCGGCCGAGGTCCGGACCAGCAGCAGGACCTCCACCAGTTCGGCGTCGGTGTCACGGACGTGGCCCCGTGCCACGTGCTCGTCGGCGTCGCCGACGCCACCGGCCAACCAGCCGATCAGCGGGGTTCCGGGCTCGCCGACCGCGGCCAGGCGGAAGGCGTCGGCCTTCAGCTCCTTCGTGGTGAACGCGTCGCGCTGCTTCGCCTCCGCCTCGGCCATGACCGCCTGCCAGGACGGTGGCCCGACCGGCGCGTCACCGTAGGCGGCCTGGGTGAGCGGGGCGATGTCCGCCGGCAGTCGCAGCGGCGCGCCCTCCAGGTGTGGCAGCAGGACGGCGGCGCTGCGCAGCAGGCTGGCCGGCTGGTAGACCCGGCGGGAGCCGCTGACCGGCTGGGGTGGCTCGGTCGTCCAGTCCGCGCCGGTGATCCAGCACACCGGCTCCGCCAGCCCGGCCGGGCGGTCGTCGCGCGGGTGCCGGTGCAGCCGGCCGATCCGCTGCAACACCAGGTCGACCGGGGCCAGGTCGGTGACGAGCAGGTCGAAGTCGATGTCGAGGGACTGCTCGGCGACCTGGCTGGCGACCACCACGTACCGCCGTGGACGGCTGCCGGTCCCGGGCGGCCCGAACGTCTCGCGTAGCCAGCGGTCCTTCGCGGCCCGGTCGACGGCCATGAACCGGGAGTGCGCGACCGCCACGGGGATGTCCGGTCCGAGCGCCGCCCGCAGCGCGGCGGCGGTCTCCTGCACCCGGGCCACGGTGTTGCGGACCACCAGCGCGCAACCGCCGTCGGCCAGCCGCTCGCGCAGCAACCCGGCCAGCGCGGGCAGGTCGTCGGCCAGCCGCCGCAGCGTGACCTCGATGTGCCGTCCCGAGTCGGCGCTGCCGGTCGCGACGGCGCCCCGCTGCCCGGCGGAGACCGTGACCAGGGGATAGCGCAGGTCGGTGCGGAGCGGGGCGTACGGGTCGACCCGCGGCCTGCCGCGGTCGCGCCAGGTCGGCCTGGGTGGCGGGCCGAGCCGGCCGTTGTCGTACGCCGCCACCAGCTCGGCCCGGCGACGTGCCGGCAGCGTCGCGGAGAGCACGACCACCGGCACGCCGTACGCCCCGAGCCACTCCAGCGTCCGGTCGAGGAACCGTCCCATGTAGACGTCGTAGGCGTGTGCCTCGTCGATGACGACGACCTTGCCGGCCAGGCCGAGGTGGCGCAGCACCAGGTGCCTGCTGCGCAGGGCCGCGAACAGCAGTTGGTCGATGGTGCCCACGACGAAGCTGGACAGGAGTGTCCGTCTGGGCCCGGCGAGCCACCTGTGCACGCCGATGTCGGCGCCGCCGGCGTCCGCGGCGATGCCGCTCGGCAGGGAGGTCACCCGCAGCTCGTCGTAGTCGGGGTTGAGCGCGGCCTTGGCGTGGGCCAGCCGTACGTCCCGGTCGCCCCGGCCGACCTGTGCGTCGGGCAGCCGGCGCAGCCAGGACAGCATGCGGCTGAACATGGCGTCACTGGTGGCGCGGGTGGGCAGGGCCAGGTAGCAGCCGGAGGCCCCGGTACGACGGGCCATGATCTCCACCGCCGCGAGCGCCGCCTCGGTCTTGCCCTCGCCCATCGCCGCCTCGACGATCAGGACGCCGGGCAGCGGCATGGTCTCGGCCAGCTCGGCGACGGTCCGCTGCACCGGACGGGGCGCCGCACCGTCGGGCAGCGCGAAGCGCGCCCCGAACAGCTCGTCCACGCTCGCCGACGGCGCGACGGGCCGCCACGGGACGGGCAGGTTCAGCGTCTCCCAGCCGGACCGCAGCCGGTCGGCGTCCGTGCCGGCCAGGACGTACGGGAAGTACTCCTCGTTGCTGGCGATCCAGTCGGCGACGACGACGAGCCCGGTGAGGATGGCCTGCGCGGGTTGCGACAGCGCCACGCCGCTCCACTCGACCAGCCGCTCGCCGGCGCCCGACCGCTCCGCCATCCAGGTCAGCAGCTCCCACTGCACCTGCCGCCAGGCACCGTCGCCGAGCAGGTACGGGCGTAGCTGCACGTTGCGGAGTCCCTCGTCGGTGGGCGGCACGCCGTGGTGGCCGCCGACGACGACCGCGAACGGGTGCGGGTCGGTCCAGTCCTGTTCGTTCAGCCAGTCGGCCAGCACGAGGTGGCCCGCGGTGGCGTGTGGGGCGTACCTGCGGTCGGCGCGGATCAGGTTCCGGTCGTAGTCGAGCCCGTGGTCGCGCATCCTGTCGGCGAGGGCGGGCGCCTGGTGGGCGAAGGCGGGCGTTGCCTTGCCGATGTCGTGCACCCCGGCGAGCCAGACGGCCAGGGTCCGCCCGTCCGCGTCGCCGCCGGGCAGTTCGTCGGCGATCCGGTGGCGGACCGCTCGGCCGAGCCAGTGGTCCCAGAGTTGCCCGGCCACGTCGGCGGTGTCGGCCAGGTGCCGCCACAGCGGTAGCCAGCCCACCGGGGAGGTGCCGGTGCGGTCGGTCTTCCCCCAGACGGAGCGTGCCGCGTCGCCCAGTTTCGGGCCGCCGGCGGCGGGCGCGCTCATCGCGGGGCCACCGGCAGCAGCGGGCTGGGCGACCCGCTGTGCGACAGGTAGAGGACGTCACGGGCCCGGGTCATGGCGACGAAGAGCAGGCAGCGTTCGCGTTGCAGGTCCTGCCGGTGGGCGTGCGGGTCCTCGGCCGCCGAGGTGATCGCGTGGGGTGCCGGCAGCAGGCCCGCGTCCAGGCCGACGACCGCGAGGCACTGGAACTCCAGGCCCTTCATCCGGTGCATCGTGGCCACACGCACCCCGTCGACGCCCCGCTTCTCGTCGGCGACCGGGATGTGGGCCTCGCCCAGGATCCTGCTGATCGACCTGACGAGCTGCCCGGTGCGGGCGGCCACGCCGATGGCGTGCGGCTCCACGCCCTGGTCGAGCCAGGTCCCGACCCGTTCGATCAGCGCCTCGTACTCGCCGTCGCGGCTGTCGTGGGCGGCGAGTTCGGGTACGGCTCCCCGGGTGACCGCGCGGTATCCCCGCAGCGTGTCCTCCTGCCCGTCGAGGCCGACGGTGGGGTCGCCGCCGAGCACCCTGACCGACAGGTCCAGGATCTCGTGCGTGGTGCGGTAGTTGAGCGTGAGTCTGCGGGTCCGGCCCCGGACGTCGATGCCGAGCTGGGCCAGGGACACGTGGCTGTCGTAGATGCGCTGGTAGGGGTCGGCGAGCAGGAACATGTCGTCGGGTCCGGGTTCGACCAGGGCCCGCAGCAGCCGCCACTGCGCCGGGTGCAGGTCCTGCCCCTCGTCCACGACGACGTGCCGGTACGGGGCCGGCCCGCGGCGGACGATCTCGGCGGCGTCGTCGGCGAGCTGGGTGTGGGTGCGCAGCCGCCGCCGCTCCAGTTCGCGCACCACCCAGTCGATCGCGGCCCACACCTGCGCGCGCTGCGCGGCGCGCAGGCCGGCGCCGCGACCGCGCCGGGACGCCTCCTGGTACGCCTCCAGGGTGGTGAGTCGCTGGGCCAGCACCACCTGCTCCCACTCGCGTCTGAGGAACGCGGCGCTGAAGGTGCTGACCTGGCCGGCGCGGTTCAGGAAGGTGGGCGCCTGCTTCGCGGCCGACTCCCAGAGCTGGTCGAGGACGTCGTTGTCCGCCACCGTGACCCGCCCCCGGTGGCGGACGACGATGTCGTAGGCGAGCCTGTCGATGCTGATCACGTCGATCCGGGCCCGCACCGCCGGGTCGGTGGCCAGCAGGTACAGCTGGTTGGTCAGCGCGTCGGCGAGCGCGCGGGTGAAGGTGGTCAGCAGCACCTTCTCCCCGTCCGCCAGCCGCCTGGCGAGGAAGACCGCCCGGTGCAGGCCGGTCACCGTCTTGCCGGTGCCGGCGCTGCCGGTCACCAGCGCGGGCCCGCTGTAGGTGTCGCGGAAGGCGATGTCGCGCTGCGTCGGGTGCAGGAACGTGCGCCACACGTCGAACGGGTGCCTCAGGATCTCGGCGAGTTCGATCGGGCCGGAGACGAAGGCGATCCGCTCCGGCGTCCGACGCGCGGCGGTCAACAGGTCGTCGGTGTCCACCTTGCCCGACATGATCCGGTCGGCCAGCTCCGCCTGCACCTCCTCGACGGACATCCCGCTGGCCAGACCGCGCAGCACGTCGAGCTGGTACTCGGGCAGGCGGCCGTCCAGGCTCTCCAGCTGCTCGTCGGTGGCGATGACCCGCAGCAGCGGCACCAGGTCCTCCTCCACGCCGAGTCGGACGAGGTCGGCGGTGGCGACGTGGTCGAAGAGCCCACCCCCGGCCGGCTGCGGCGCGGCGGTGCGGGCGAACTCGTCGAGGCCCGCCTCGTCGCGGGTCTCCAGCACGCCGAGCACCTGGTTGACGGTGAACCGGCGGCTGACCGCGTAGGCGATGGCGTCGTCGTGCGGCAGGATGTTGAGCAGCGCGTACCTCTCCTGGCCGAGGGCGAGCACCACGCCGCGGTAGAACTGGTCGATACGGATGGTGCGGATGTTCGGGTCGCGTGCCCCGGTCAGCTTCTCCAGGTGCAGGCCGGCGTGGGTGTGCTCGGCGAACTTCCTGATGGCGGCGTCGACGGCGCGCTGGACCCGGCGTTGTAGCCGGGCGTAGGCGGGAAGGAAGTCCCGGCAGATCGCCAACTCAGCCATACCGCCCCCGTTCGTGGACGCCCGGCCGAAAGCCAGGGCTTGGTCGTGGGAACTGTCGTGTGCCGGACAGGCCCAGCCGCCTCGGTCGCGCAGCATGAACCAGCCAGCCGCGCGGTGCGGCACACATCCTGGCACCCGTAAATATGCTTTGCAAGTTCATTCATGTGACATTGATTCACAAGATCTCCTGCGGTGGACGGTGAGACGCGGAACGCCCGTCGATCCCGGGGGCAGGGTCGACCCGGGACTAAGCTGTGCCCGTGGTTCCCGGCACGAGCCTCAAGGGCCGATACACGCTGGGCCGCTTCCCGTTGGCCCACAGGGGAATGGGCAAGGTCTGGCCGGCACAGGACACCATGCTCAGGCGCCCCGTCATCGTGAAGTTCGTCGACGCCACCACAATGGACGCGGCGGCCGTGCGCCGGTTCCGCCGGGAGGCCCTGCTGACCGCGCAGTTCGACCACCCCGGCGTACCCGCCGTCTACGACCTGGGCGAACACGACGGCCACCCGTACGTCGTGCTACAGAAGATCAACGGGATCGCGCTGTCGGACCTGGTCGCGGAGCACGGTCCACTCCCGACCGGCTGGGTGGCCGCCATCGGGGCGCAGATCTGCAGCGTGCTCCTCGCCGCGAAGCGACTCGGCCTGATCCACCGGGACATCAAGCCGAGCAACGTCATGCTGGAGCCCAGCGGCGCGGTGAAGGTGCTCGACTTCGGACTGGCCGTGATGCCGGACGACGGCCGGTACTCGCGGATCACCACGAGCGGGCAGAGCCTCGGCACGGTGGGCTACATGGCACCCGAACAGATCCTCGGCGAGCAGACCGACCACCGCAGCGACCTGTACGGCCTCGGGGCGACCCTGTTCGACCTGCTCACCGGGAACCCGCCCTTCGACGGCGCGACCACCGTCACCACCGTGCGCCACCAGCTGGACACTCCCCCGCCGCGCGCCACCGACCGGCGGCCCGACATCCCCGCGGTGCTCGACGACCTGGTCCACGCCCTGCTGGCACCCCGCCCCGAGGACCGGCCGGCCGACGCCGCCGAGGTCTACGCGACCCTGGCCCCACTCTGCCAGGACCTGCCGCCGATCCCCGGCGTGGTCGACGACACCGTCGGCGCCGTACGGGCGTACGCGGCGATCGTCGGGCGGGTACCGCAGCCGTCCCGCCCCGGGACGGAGCCCGCCGCCGGGCAGACCGGGCCCGACCCGGAGCAGGGCGTGCGGTACGCGGAACGGTTGCAGTCCTCCGGGCAGTTCCGTGCTGCCGCACGCCAGTGGCGGCGGCTGGCCGACGACCGGGTGCGGCAGCACGGCGACGACGACCCCCTGGCGTTCGACTTCCGACTGCGCGCCGCGCGCGCCCACGTGGCGCTCGGCGAGCACGCGCGGGCCCTGCGGCAGCTCAACGCGCTGCTGGAGAGCCGGATACGCGCCGACGGGCCGGATCACCCCGCCGTGGCGGAACTCCGCCGGGAGATCGCGCAACTGGGCGGGGAGCAGGTCACGCCGCCCGGCTCAGGGACACCAGACGCGGATCGCTGAACGACCGGGGCAGCAGCACGGCCTTCTGCTCCGGGAACCGGTGCCCGTCGTAGCGGAAGATCCGGGCGCAGGTCTGCCCCCGGGTCTCGGTCGCCAGGGCACGTGCGGCCAGCGGCGAGTACATGGTGCTGTGCTTGAGCCAGGCCGCCTCCTCGCCGTGCCGGTCGAAGCCGCGACCGCTCGCCGCGTGACCGAACACGTCGTGGACCGCACGGAACATGTCGTTCTCCGCGTCGCTGAGGTACGGGTGCGGGTTGCCGCTGGCCGCGGTGGCCCAGACCCTCAGGCGGCGGTGCCGCACATCGTCGATCATCGACTCGACGTCCGGGTACGGGTCCTCGTCGACGATGCGCACCGACACCCCCAGGCCGCCGTACTCGGGCCGGCCCACCATGAAGTGGTACTGCTGGACCGTCTCCCGACAGAACGCGGCGTACGCGGCGTAGGCCCGCTCCTCACGGACCGGCGCGGCCAGGTACGCGTCCGCGATGGCCGCACCGACCGCCGGATCAAGGCGCACCCGTGCGTAGACGCGCGAGGGGATGGTGGTGGCGCCGGGTGCGTACCGCCGCACGCCGTGACACACGTACGCGACCGGCGGGAAGCACGTGGACGAGTCGGTCGACGCTGCTGGTGCGAGCAAGGGTGTTCATGGTCCTCCTCAGGCCGTCGGGTCGGGGAAGCTTCGCTCAGCGTGGGGTCGCCTGGTCCCGCTCGCCGCGTGACCGCGGCCTCTCGGCGGCGCGGGCGGCGTTCCGCTGCTGCTCACGGCGGAGCACCTCGCCGAGCATCCGGATCTCGGAGGCCCGGCGGTCCTGGTAGAGCTTGGCGAACTTCCCGATGGTGGTGCTGCGTCCACGACGCGGCATGACGTCCTCCACGAGACGCTGACGTGAACTGGATGGCCACGACCATAGCGTCTGTGAACTACCACCACAAGTTCCGCCGACATGGTACTGTTCACGTGTGAACAGTGAGCCGAACCTGGCCCCGAGCGAGACCACCCTGACCGCCAGTGGCATCGCACGCCTGGCCAACGTCGGCAGGGCGGCGGTGAGCAACTGGCGGCGGCGTTACGCCGACTTCCCGACACCCGTGGGCGGCACCCCGACAAGCCCGTCGTTCGACGCACGGGAGGTGGAGCAGTGGCTACGCCGCCACGGCCGACTCCACCGGGTGGGCACCGAGGAGTGGGCCTGGCGGCACATCGAGAGCTACCAGCCGGCGGCACAGATCAACGACGTGCTCGGCATCGCCGGCGCGTTCCTGCTCACCCGCGCCGACCGGACCGAGACCGCCGGCACCGGACTGCCGACACCGCGACAGCTCACCACCCGACTCCGCGCACTCGACCCGGACCTGGCCGCGACGGTCGACGCCCTCCTGCCGAAACAGTGGAACCAGCAGCTCACCACCCTGCTGCGGACGCTCGACCAACTCAGCACCGAACGGGACGCGGAGGCCGCCTTCGAGTACCTACACAGCCGGTACGTCACCTCGGCCCAGTCACTGTCCGGCCTCGCCGGCACCCCGGACACCGTCGCCGAGGTGATGCTGGCCCTCGCCGGCACCGGAGCCCGCACCTTCGACTTCACCAGCGGCACCGGGTCGATCCTGCGGATGGCCGCCGACCAGGCCGTGAACAGCGGCCGGGTCACCCGCTGCTACGCCCAGGAGATCAACCAGCAGTACGCCCTGATCACCAAGCTGCGGCTGTGGTTCGTCCACCTGCGCGCCCGACGCGCCGGCCTCGACGCGGAACCACCCGTCGTCCACGTCGGCGACAGCCTGCTCGCCGACGCCCTGCCCGACCTGCGGGCCGACGTCGTGGTCGCCAACTTCCCCTTCGGCATCCACGACTGGGGCCACGACCGACTCGCCTACGACCCGCGCTGGGTGTACGGCCTGCCGCCACGCACCGAACCCGAACTCGCCTGGGTACAACACGCCCTGGCCCACCTCGCCCCCGGCGGCACCGCCGTCGTGCTCATGCCCCCGGCCGCCGCGTCCCGCCCCGCCGGCCGGCGCATCCGCGCCGAACTGATCCGACGCGGCGCGCTGCGCGCGGTCATCGCCCTGCCCGCCGGCCTGATGCCACCCTCCGGCATCGGACTGCACGTCTGGGTACTCACCCAGCACGACCCGGACGAGCCACCCGCCGGAGACCTGCTCGTGGTGGACACCACCGCCGACCCGGACAACCGGCCCCTCGCGGAGATCGTCGCCACCGCCTGGCGCGCCTACCGGTCGGACCGGTACGCGGAACTGCCCGGCGTCCACCGTGCCCTGCCCGCCATCGAGGTGCTCGACGACCAGGTCGACCTGACACCGCAACGCCACCTGCCGCAGGCCCACGGCCTCACCGTCGAGCCCGCCCAGATCGTCACCCGGATCGGCGACTTCGACCGGCTCCTCGACGAGCTGCGGCGGACCCTGCCCGAGGTACGGCAGGTCGAGAAGGCACCACTCCGCGACGCCCCCCACGCCGACGTCGCCGACCTCATCCGGTCCGGCAGCATCTCCGTCCAGCGCGCGGTGACCCGCCGGTCGGCGGGCGCCAGCGCCGACACCGCCGTGCTGACCGCCGCCGACATCCTGTCCGGCGGACCGGCCACCGGCCGGGCGACCCGCGCCGCCGACGACGAGCCGGGACCACGGGTACGCCCCAACGACATCCTCGTCCCCGTCATCGGCCACAGGATCAGCGCCCGGGTGGCCACCGCGGAACAGGTCGGCGCCGAACTCGGGCCCGGCGTACAACTGATACGCGTCGACCCGACCCGCTTCGACCCCTGGTTCATCGCCGGTGTCATCTCCCGTACCGACAACCTGCGGATAGCCGGCCGCGCTTCGAGCGGCGCCAGCGGATCCCTGCGCCTCGACGTCAGGCGACTCGCGATACCCGTGCTGCCGCTGGAGCAGCAACGGGCGTACGGCGAAGCCTTCCGGCGGCTCGTCGAGTTCCGCACGGTCCTCGACCGTGCCGCGACGACCGGGGCCGCGCTCGCCCACGACATCGGCGAGGGCCTGGCCGTGGGCACCCTCGGACTTCCGTCCTGACCACACGGGCGGACCCGCCCGAGAGCCCCGGTCAGCCCAGGTCGTCAGACTGCCGTACCCCTCCCGTCTTGATGACCGAGTCATGCATGCGGTTGCGATCCTCACCCGGTCCGAAGACCGGGTGCAGCCGGTCTGCACAGCCACGGGATCACGTCCGGCCCCGAGTTGCGATCCTCACCCGGTCCGAAGACCGGGTGCAGCGCGAGACTGACGCCCGCCGCCGGGGACACGTAGTTCGCGTTGCGATCCTCACCCGGTCCGAAGACCGGGTGCAGCGCCGTATGGTCGCACGACCTCGGCTGCTCGTGTTCGAGTTGCGATCCTCACCCGGTCCGAAGACCGGGTGCAGCGAGTGGACGTGTCCCAGCTCGGGCTCCAGCTCTGGACGTTGCGATCCTCACCCGGTCCGAAGACCGGGTGCAGCGCGGTAGGGGTCAGCCCGTCGCGGAAGAGCTGGGCGGAGTTGCGATCCTCACCCGGTCCGAAGACCGGGTGCAGCTCGGCGAGTGCGGACAGGTCCGCGATCGGCGTGGTGAGTTGCGATCCTCACCCGGTCCGAAGACCGGGTGCAGCTCGGCGAGTGCGGACAGGTCCGCGATCGGCGTGGTGAGTTGCGATCCTCACCCGGTCCGAAGACCGGGTGCAGCCACGGCATCGATGCCGGGCAGCGCGGTGTTGGCAGTCAGTTGCGATCCTCACCCGGTCCGAAGACCGGGTGCAGCGAGGCATCGACATGACCAAGAGGCCCACGACCGATGTTGCGATCCTCACCCGGTCCGAAGACCGGGTGCAGCGCGGGCGAGCTCCACGCCCCGTAGGCGGCGGTTGTCGTTGCGATCCTCACCCGGTCCGAAGACCGGGTGCAGTCGATCCACTGCTGCGCCGCGCGAGCCGGGCACCGGTTGCGATCCTCACCCGGTCCGAAGACCGGGTGCAGGGCTCCAAGTACTTGCCCTGACGTCCGCTGTCATGCCGTTGCGATCCTCACCCGGTCCGAAGACCGGGTGCAGGCCGGGCGCGTCGGCTCTCGACGGTGTGGGCGGCCAGGTTGCGATCCTCACCCGGTCCGAAGACCGGGTGCAGCAGGCCGCGATCGGGCGCGCTCGCGAGGGCAACCAAGTTGCGATCCTCACCCGGTCCGAAGACCGGGTGCAGATCGACATGACCAAGACCAAGAGGCCCACGACCGACGTTGCGATCCTCACCCGGTCCGAAGACCGGGTGCAGCTCGGCAATCGAGGCCGGGCTAAACTGGGCGACCGAGTTGCGATCCTCACCCGGTCCGAAGACCGGGTGCAGCGCGCAGCGAGGCCCGGGCGCCGTCACGCAGCCGGCCGTTGCGATCCTCACCCGGTCCGAAGACCGGGTGCAGTCCACCTCACCGGACTTGACCGCGCCCGGCGAGCTCGTTGCGATCCTCACCCGGTCCGAAGACCGGGTGCAGCTACCCGCGGCGGGCCCGGTCTGGCCACCGAGCGCCGCCGTTGCGATCCTCACCCGGTCCGAAGACCGGGTGCAGCTCCGTTTGTGCCCGTAGATCCCCAGCACGGCCCGCCGGTTGCGATCCTCACCCGGTCCGAAGACCGGGTGCAGCGTCGAGCGCCACAGACAGAGAAAGCTCCGGTTTCTCCGTTGCGATCCTCACCCGGTCCGAAGACCGGGTGCAGCGCCGGGCGGACAGAGCCCGGTCCGGCGATGTGGGCGTTGCGATCCTCACCCGGTCCGAAGACCGGGTGCAGCCTCGACGGTCTCGCCGTAGCTGGCAAAGTTGCCCCGGTTGCGATCCTCACCCGGTCCGAAGACCGGGTGCAGCAACCCGTCGGTTGCCCAATACGTCACCGTCACGGTTGTTGCGATCCTCACCCGGTCCGAAGACCGGGTGCAGCCCGGAATCCGGACGCTATCGGTGACGTCGCGCTGCAGTTGCGATCCTCACCCGGTCCGAAGACCGGGTGCAGCCTCCCTCCCGGAGGACTAGGTGTTGGCGATACCGGGTTGCGATCCTCACCCGGTCCGAAGACCGGGTGCAGCTCAAGCCGAGCTTGCGGAACTGCGTTGAGTATTCCGAGTTGCGATCCTCACCCGGTCCGAAGACCGGGTGCAGCTCGGGGTGGATCCAGGCATGTCGTCTCCTCAGAGTGCGTTGCGATCCTCACCCGGTCCGAAGACCGGGTGCAGCCACCTCGCGGGCGCCGTGCTTGTCGATCAGCCGGACGTTGCGATCCTCACCCGGTCCGAAGACCGGGTGCAGCCACCTCGCGGGCGCCGTGCTTGTCGATCAGCCGGACGTTGCGATCCTCACCCGGTCCGAAGACCGGGTGCAGCCTGCGTGTCCACATACGGCGTCAACACCACGTCCGTGTTGCGATCCTCACCCGGTCCGAAGACCGGGTGCAGCGACCTTCCCCTATAGTGGGAGGATGGACATGATGAGGGAACCACCCGTCTTCAACCCCGGCAAACGGCGGAGCGACTACCCGCTGTCCGGCCGGCAGACCGGTCCCGCGTGGCGTACAGCGTGGGAGCTCCTGTGGTGGCAGGAACCGGAGACCTACGTAGACGCCGTGGAACTGAGCGCGGAGGTCAGTCGGCGGACCGGGGTCAACCAGAACACCGTCCGCAACCTGCTCATCTCCGCCCACCGCGCCAACATCCTGGAGGCCACCACCCGTCTGGCCGGTGGCCGCAACCGCACGCACTACCGCATCGCCCGGGAGTACCGATGACCGTGACTCCGGTTCGGCCCGACCTGTCGGAGCCGGTACCCGCCGAACACGTCCGAGCACTCTGCTCCGACTGCGCGTTGCGATCCTCACCCGGTCCGAAGACCGGGTGCAGCTCCGCCTCGGCCCCGCTAAAGTCCATGAGGTTGTCGTTGCGATCCTCACCCGGTCCGAAGACCGGGTGCAGCAACGTGTGGTCCATTCCAGGCCGAACGTTGACCGTGTTGCGATCCTCACCCGGTCCGAAGACCGGGTGCAGCTCCTCCTCGTCGACCAAGTCGACGTCGACGGTCCGCTCGTTGCGATCCTCACCCGGTCCGAAGACCGGGTGCAGCCGCGTGATCGACGGTGACGCTGTGGATGGTGCCGCATCGTTGCGATCCTCACCCGGTCCGAAGACCGGGTGCAGCGCGGTCCCCGGGGGGCAAGGCTCGGCGTAGCCGACGCGTTGCGATCCTCACCCGGTCCGAAGACCGGGTGCAGCGCCTGTCGGGTAGTGCGGCAAGCGGTTTGGTTTATTTTGAGTTGCGATCCTCACCCGGTCCGAAGACCGGGTGCAGCCGGGTCCAGGCCGTCGACGTCTACGCCGAGCTGCTCGTTGCGATCCTCACCCGGTCCGAAGACCGGGTGCAGCTTCACACCTACTCAGCCGTAGGTGGTGACATACTGGTTGCGATCCTCACCCGGTCCGAAGACCGGGTGCAGCGCGGCCGGGTCGCCGTGCTGGTTGGCCAGGGTGTCGTTGCGATCCTCACCCGGTCCGAAGACCGGGTGCAGCCCGTTCCAGGCCGAGGTCAAGCCCGCCGATCCCGGCGTTGCGATCCTCACCCGGTCCGAAGACCGGGTGCAGCCCAGGTCTCTGAGGTGTGCACGGTGTGCAGACCCAGGTGTTGCGATCCTCACCCGGTCCGAAGACCGGGTGCAGCGTGCAGACCCGTTGGAAAATCCCCTATATAGAGCTTCGTTGCGATCCTCACCCGGTCCGAAGACCGGGTGCAGCGGGGACCGGGGTACAGGTAGGTACGGGCCAGCCCTCGGTTGCGATCCTCACCCGGTCCGAAGACCGGGTGCAGCGTCGAGCCCGGTCCCGACCTCGTTGTAGGGGTTGCAGTTGCGATCCTCACCCGGTCCGAAGACCGGGTGCAGCGTCGTCGGGTGGATGTCTCCACGTCCGGCAGCGGCGGTTGCGATCCTCACCCGGTCCGAAGACCGGGTGCAGCCGGATGACGGGATCAGGGTGACCGCCGTCCCTGGGGAGTTGCGATCCTCACCCGGTCCGAAGACCGGGTGCAGCCACGAGCCAGGGCGAAGGCCCGCTCCCGCAGCTCCTGTTGCGATCCTCACCCGGTCCGAAGACCGGGTGCAGCGCGCGAGCTGGTCGAGGAGTACCTGCGGGTCGCCCGCGTTGCGATCCTCACCCGGTCCGAAGACCGGGTGCAGCTAGTGGATCAATACACGGCCGCTCGTCGGCGCGACGTTGCGATCCTCACCCGGTCCGAAGACCGGGTGCAGCGATCGACGCAGGTGGACTCTGAGCACGACAGCGACGTTGCGATCCTCACCCGGTCCGAAGACCGGGTGCAGCCGTGCGGCCAGTACGGCGACAACGGGTTGTCCGGAGTGTTGCGATCCTCACCCGGTCCGAAGACCGGGTGCAGCACGGCCACTTCTTCGTCTGGGGTGAGATCGACGCGCAGTTGCGATCCTCACCCGGTCCGAAGACCGGGTGCAGCCGACGCCGCCCGCCACGCCTCCGGTGCGGGCGCGCGTTGCGATCCTCACCCGGTCCGAAGACCGGGTGCAGCCCCAACCCGGAGGGTGGAACCAGCGATGAGCGCGATGTTGCGATCCTCACCCGGTCCGAAGACCGGGTGCAGCGCGGGGACGGTTCGCGGCCGCCGGCACCGAGATCGGTTGCGATCCTCACCCGGTCCGAAGACCGGGTGCAGCGCCCCGGTGGGGAGAGCCCCTGCAGGACGGGATCGTTGCGATCCTCACCCGGTCCGAAGACCGGGTGCAGCTACCGGACTCGCCGTTTTCGATCATAGACCGCTGGCTAGTTGCGATCCTCACCCGGTCCGAAGACCGGGTGCAGCGGTTCCTGACCAGGGTAGACAGCGTGAAGTCGTCTCCCGCAGACTCCAGCCAGAGAACCGAAAAATCCATCTTGCCCGGTATTCAAGCTTAGGAACCCCCCGCGTACGTCTCGTTCGCCGGGGGTTCCTAGATCACGAATGAGCCGCGTGGATCCACCGCCCGGGGTCTACCCAGATGCTCGACGTCATCGAGCGCCTGTGCCGGCAGTCGATAGATGCGGATGCTGTCTCGCACGGGGTCGATGACGGCCTGCAGTGCCGCGACCAGCC
>ERZ777003.2670-NODE-2670-length-19728-cov-16.319372_pt1 | contig 19728 bp, 17 predicted proteins | sample MGYA00374956_ERZ777003 | MGnify/ENA primary metagenome ERZ777003 (study PRJEB29302, sample SAMN06268252) | bioreactor metagenome | isolation source: Joint BioEnergy Institute, California, USA | place: USA:Joint BioEnergy Institute, California, USA | collected... | reverse complement strand
CCAGGCCGAAGCCCGCAACGGCCGCCAGGCCGCCCAGCCGAACGCGGCGCCCGCCGCTCACCGAAAGCGCTGCAGCGCCTGATAGATCGCCTCCGCCCCGAACGGCAGCGCCTCCACCGGGATGCGCTCGTCGGCGGCGTGCAGCGTCTCCCAGAAGCTGAAGTCCGGCGGCAGCCGCATCGGCAGGAAGCCGTAGGTCTGGATGCCGAGCCGGCTGAAGAACCGGGCGTCGGTGACGCCGTGGACCATCAGCGGCGTCGGCGTCCCCTCGGGGTCCGCCTCGCGCAGGATGCCGGCCAGCACGCCGAACAGCCCCATGTCCACCTGCGCCGGCCCGCGCTCGAAGCTCAGCACCTCCAGCTCCACGTCCGGCCCGAGGTGCGGCCGCAGCTCGGCGATGGCGTCCTCGGGGGTGAAGCCGGGCAGCAGCCGCACGTCCAGCTCCACCGTCGCCTCGCTGGGGATCACGTTGATCGCCGGCCCCCCGGCGCGCACGATCGTCGGGCTGACGGTGTTGTGCAGCAGCGTCTCGAGGATCGCGCCCTGCGGGCCGATCAGCCGCAGGATGCGGTCGGTAAGCGCCGGGTTGAGCACCTGGCTGAAGACGATGCGCTGCGGCAGCGGGAGCGCGGCCAGCATGTCTTCGAGCATGCGGCGCACCACGGGCGTGATGTGCACCGGCAGCCGGGCGCGGTCGAGCGCCCGGAGCAGCTCGCCGAGCCTGGCGGCCGCCCCGCCGCGCACGATCGACGCGCCGTGCCCGCCTGGCCCGCGCACGGTGGCGCGCATGCGGCAGCACTGCTTCTCGCTGACCATGATCGGGTAGAAGCGCCGGCCGCTGAGGTGGGCGCTGAACCCGCCGAACTCGCCGAGGGCGTAGCGGACGCCGCGGAACAGGCCGGCGTGCTGCTCGACGAGGAACTGCGCGCCGTGGAGGCTGCCGGCCTCCTCGTCGCTCATCAGCGCCAGGATGACGTCCCCCGGCGGCGCGGGGCCCTCCGCCGCGCAGCGCAGGAAGGCCGCGAGCATCATGGCGACGCCGCCCTTCATGTCCAGCGCGCCGCGCCCCCAGATGTAGCCGTCGGCGACGCGCGCCTCGAGCGGCGGGAAGCGCCAGCGCTGGCCCTCGGTCGTCACCACGTCGAGGTGGCCCTGGAGCAGGAGCGGCGGCGCAGCGCCGCGCCCGCTGATGCGGGCCACCAGGTTCGGCCGGGCCGGGTCGCGCGCGAGCACCTGCGGCGTGACGCCGGCCTCGAGCAGCAGCTCGCGCACGTAGGCCACGCAGGCCGCCTCGTTCCCGGGCGGGTTGGTGGTGTCGATGCGGATGAGCTGCTGGAGCAGCTCGGCGGGGCGCTGGTGGATCACGGCAGCCTCGGTGGTGGCAGGCTGCCCCTATTGTACCGCAAGAGATGTGGTAGTATGGCGCGCGGCTCCCCGCCGCGCGGCGGGGCCCTGCTGGCCCGAGCGCGTGCGCGCGCCTCCCACACGGCGCACCCTGCCAGCGAGATCGCAGATCGGGCCTCGCCCGAAGAAGAAGGACCCCATGTCAGAGAACGAGGCCGTGCGCGACCCGGATGCCGCAGCACAGCGCATCATCGAGCGTCACGCCAACCGCAACTTCATCCTGAATGTGCTCGACGGAAGCACCTTCTACCTCGGGATAAGCATGGTCTCGCGCTACACCGTGCTGCCGCTGCTCGTCGAGCGGCTGTCCGGCGAGCGCTGGATGCAGGGGCTGATCCCGACGATCTACTACAGTGGCTGGCTGCTGCCCTCGCTGGTCGTCGCCCCGCTGCTCGCCAGCCGCCCGCGGCGCCTGCCGTTCCTGCTCACCGTGACCATCTTCGAGCGCCTGCCGTACCTGTTCCTCGGGCTGCTCCTGCTGCTCGCGCCCGATGCGCCGCCGTCGGTGCTGCTGGCCGCCTTCCTGGTGCTGTTCACCGTGAACAGCTTCGGGGGCGGCGCCAGCGGCGTGCCCTGGCAGGACTACATCTCGCGCGTCATCCCCGGCAGGCGCTGGGGGGTCTTCTTCGGCCTGCAGGCCGGCCTCGGCGGCGCGCTCGGGGTCGGCGGCGCCGCGCTCGCGACCATGGTGCTGGACCAGCAGCCGTTCCCGCAGAGCATCGGCATCCTCTCGCTGGCCTGCTTCGCGTGCATGGTCGTCGCGTACATCTTCCTGGCCCTCACCGTCGAGCCGGCGATGCGGCCCCAGCCGGCGCAGTCGGTGGGGATGTTCGTGCGCAGCATCGTCCCGCTGCTCCGCCGCGACGTTGCCTTCCGGCGCTACCTGATCAGCCGGGCGGCGATCGCGCTCGGCATGGTCGGGCACAGCTTCGTCACCGCCGCGGCCCTCGAGCGCTTCAGCCTGCCGAACGAGCAGGTCGGGCTGTTCACCGCCGCGCTGCTCGCCTCGCAGGCGGTCAGCAACCTGGGGCTGGGGGTGCTGGCCGACCGCTGGGGCCACAAGCAGGTGCTGGAGCTCTCGACGGCGCTGGGGATGCTGGCGGTGCTGCTCGCGGCCGTGGCGCCGGCCGCCTGGTGGTTCGTGCTGATCTTCGTGCTGGTGGGGGCGGCGCAGGCCGGCTACATGCTCACCGGCTTCACGCTGGTGTTCGGCTTCAGCAAGCCGGCCGACCGCCCGATGTACATCGGCGTGGCGAACCTGGCGATCGCGCCCGTCGCGGTGTTCGGCCCGCTGCTCGCCGGCGCGCTGGCCGAGGCCGCCGGGTACGTCGCGCTGTTCGTGGCGCTCGCGGCGCTTGGGCTGTTCGGCCTCGGCTCGCTCCACTGGCGGGTGCCGACTCCGGCGAGGGGGGCCGGTGACCCGGCGGCGGGCTGAGGCGCCGGCCTACGCGTAGGGGTCCACCGCATCCCGGAGGCCGTCGCCGAGCAGGTACATGCACAGGCAGGCCAGGACGATCGCGCCGAGCGGGATCAGCAGCCAGGGGTAGAGCATCACCGACTGCACCTGCTGCGCGTCCTGCAGCAGCACGCCCCAGCTGACCGCCGGCGGCAGCATGCCCAGGTTGAGGAAGCTGAGCGCCGTCTCCGCCGCGATCGCGCCGGGGATGGCGAACGACGCGACGACGATGATGTGGCTCAGCGCGTTGGGGATCATGTGCGTGCGGATCACGCGCCAGTGCGAGGCCCCCGCCGCGATCGCCGCGTTGGTGTAGTCGTTGTTGCGGTAGCCGAGCACCTTGCCGCGCACCTCGCGCGAGAGGCCGGTCCAGCTGATGAAGGCCAGGATGACCGTGATCAGCACGAAGCGCTGCACCACTGGCATGCCCGCCGGCAGCGCCGCGGCGATCGCCACGAACAGCGAGATGAACGGGAAGGTCTGGATCAGCTCGATCACCCGCTGCATGATGTTGTCGATCCAGCCGCCGAAGTAGCCCGAGGCAGTGCCGACGATCGTCCCGATTATGACCGAGATCAGCACGCCGATGAAGCCGATGCTGAGCGAGATCTGCCCGCCCTTCAGCACGCGCGAGAACAGGTCGCGCCCCTGCCGGTCCGCGCCCCACAGGAACACCTTGGCCTGCACGTCGGGCGGCGACTCGACGCCGAACAGGTGCAGCCGCGAGGGGATGAGCCCGAACAGCCGGTACTCGTACCCCTGCACGAACAGGCGGATCGGGTAGACCGTGCTCGTGTCGACGACGTAGATGTACTGGTAGTTGACCGGGTCAAGCTCCTGCTTGACGCCGTGGATCCCGAAGCCGCCGTTCGCCCAGACGAGCGGCGTCGGCGCGGCGTACTGGCTGCTCGAGTCGAGCTCCGTCGGGTCGTACGGCGCCACGAAGTCGGCGAAGATCGCCAGCAGGTACATCACCACCAGCACGCACAGCCCGAGCACCGAGAGCTTGCTCTTCATGAAGCGCCGGCGCATAAGCTCGAACTGCGAGAGCTGGCTGAGATCTTCCTTTTTCTCGCTTGTGCGCTTGAGCTCTTCGGCTACGGTCGCCATGTGTGTATCCTTCCAGCCTCACTCACCGGGTGGCGAAAAGAACGCAGAGAACGTACGGCGCGTGTCGCGCGCCGCTGGCCGCCCGTGGCCAGGTGCGCGCTCCCGATGACACCAGACCAGTCACTCCAGGCGCACGCGCGGGTCCACCCAGGCCAGCAGCAGGTCGGCCACCAGGTTGCCGAGCAGAAGCATAATGCACTGCATCATCAGAATGGTGATGCCCAGGTACATGTCCGTCGCCTGGAGCGCGCGCAGGTAGAGCGCGCCCAGCGTCGGCAGGTTGAGGATCACCGCCGCGATCGCGTCGCCCGCCACCAGCGCCGGGAGGATGTAGCCGACGCTCATCACCAGCGGGTGCACGGCGTTGCGGACGGCGTGCTTCCAGATCACGATGCTCTCGCGCAGGCCCTTGGAGCGCGCGGTTTGGATGTACTGCGCGTTGAGCACGTCGAGCAGGTTGGCGCGCATCACGCGCGTGAGCCCGGCCGTCGCGCCGGCCCCCAGCACCACCACCGGGATCCACAGGTTGCTGAGCAGGTTGAGGAACTTGTCGAAGCTCCACGGCCGGTCGATGTACTGCGGCGAGAAGAAGCCCAGCCCGACGTCCTGCTTCAGCACGAAGGCGGCGAACACCATGAGGATCAGCGCCAGCGCGAAGTTGGGGATGGCGATGCCCAGGAACTGCGCGAAGGTGATGATGTAGTCCGGTATCGAGTAGCGGTTGACGGCAATGTACACGCCGAGCGGGATGGAGATCAGCCAGGCGAACAGCGCCGTCCCGAAGGTCAGGCCGAAGGTGATCGGCAGGCGCTGCTTGATGATCCCGGCCACCGGAGTGTCGGTGTCGAACGAGTTGCCGAAGTCGCCCCGGAGCGAGCGCGAGATCCACTTCCAGTACTTGACGTAGATCGGGTCGTCGACGCCGTAGCGGATCTTCAGGTCCTCGATCTGCTCCTGCGAGACGCTTCCGCCCTGGGCGCGGATCTGGCTGATCTTGATGTCGACGATCGACCCGGGCGGCAGCTCGATCAGCAGCATGCCGATCATGGACGCCAGGATCATCGTGAAGACCATATAGGCCACGCGCCGGACGAGGAAGGTTGCCATACGTGTGCCTTGCGGGTTACGGGTTGCGAGCTACGAGCTTCGGTTGCCGGTAGTGGCTGGGGAGGCAGAGCCTCCCCCAGATTCCTCGCCCCGCAGCGCTGCGACGAACCAGTCGCAGCGCTGCGGGACAAAGCGTCCGTTGCGGGGCGCGTGCCGCCGCTACGTGTGCGCGGACGGGTCGTCCCAGTACCAGGTCTCCGGGTCGTACACCGCCGGCGTGGGGTGGATCCAGGGGTCGGTGAAGCCGCCCAGCGCCAGGTCCTCCTTGCGCGGCACGTTCATGAGGCCGTTCTTGACGATGAACACGCGCTCGAAGTTGGCGACCGAGCCCTGCACGAACGGCCCGTACTGGACGTGGATCTTGATCATGTCCCAGACGAGCTGGTGGCGCTTCAGCGCATCCGGCTCGACCTTGGAGCGGTCGTAGATCTCCCACAGCTGGCCGATGAGCGGGTCGAACGCCTCGTCGCTGGGGGTGATGCGCGGCGGCGTGCGCTCCCACGGGTCGAGGTCGAGCTGCTGCTGCTCGGCGGCGGTGCCGCGCACCTCGTAGCCGCGGCCGTGCAGCGAGGCCCAGCGGGTCGGCTCGAGCGGCACGAGCCACTGCGGGTACACCAGGTGGTTCGGCCCGTCGCCGATGCCCCAGCCGGCATCGCTCATCTCCTCGCCGGCGCCCTTGCGCGCATCGCGGCCCTGGGGCGGCACCGGGCTGATGGTGGCCTTGATGCCGATCTGCTCCCAGTCGCGCACCATCTGCTCGTTCTGCGCGATGTCCTCGCGGGCAGCGGTGGAGTTGAGGATGAGCAGGATCTCGAGCGGCGAGCCGTCGGGGAAGGTGCGCATGCCGTCGGGGCCTACCGGGAGCCCGATCTCGTCCAGCAGCGCCTTGGCCTTCTCCGGGTCGTAGGCCACGTAGCTATCGCGCCACTCGCGGTACTGCTCGTTCTGCGGGCTGGAGTTGCCGTTGGCGTCGACGTTGTACTCGATCGCCTTCGGGCTGAAGGTGCCGGTGGTCAGCTCGCCCGAGCCGAAGTAGCGGTTCCGCTGCACCTCGGCGCGGTTGAAGCCGTGCGAGAGCGCCTGGCGGAACTTCGGGTTGCGGATCAGCTCGCGCCACTTGGCGTCCTTGTAGTCGTAGTTGAAGAAGAACGCGGTGCCCGAGCCCGAGCCCGAGTCCCAGAAGCGGATCTCGTAGCCGCCGGCCTCCTGCTGCTGCCGCAGGTTGGCGACGTCGGTGAGCGAGAGCACCCAGTGGTGGGTGAAGTCGCTCCGGCCCTGCAGCACGTTGAGCTTCTCGACCTCGCTGTTCTGGAAGGCGGTCGAGACGATGCGGTCGATGTAGGGCAGCTGGTTGCCCTCGGCGTCCACCACCCAGTAGTACGGGTTGCGGACGTAGACGGCGCGCACGCCCTCCTCGAAGCTCTCGCACATCCAGCCCGTCATCGTCGGGCAGTCGGGGTTCTGGTTCCAGTTGATCTTGTTGGTGTGCTCGTCCCAGTCCTTGTACTGCCCGTTGTTGAGGACCGGGTTGAACTGCTCCATGTAGTGGCGCGGGGCCATCCAGCGCGGCCCGATGCCGCCGTTCACCCACATCGCCAGCCGGTCGGCGGTGAGCGGCGCCGGCGCGTCGAACTTCAGCTGCAGCGTGTAGTCGTCGATCTTGACGAACGTCGCCAGCGAGCCGGTGCCCGAGCGGCCCTCGTCCGGCGGCGTCTCGATCGGGTTCAGGCCCTCGGGGAACTCGGCCTCCTTGCCGTTGCCGCCGACCATGTACTCCCACCAGTACATGATGTCGTCGACCGTCCAGGGGTGGCCGTCGGACCACTTGAGGCCCTCGCGGAACTTGAAGGTCCACTCGCTCGTGTCGGCGTTGGCCTCCCAGCTCTCGACCAGACCGGGGCCAATCGCCAGCCCGTCGTCCAGCCAGCGCAGCGGCGAGTGGCCGTACAGGCTCTCGCGCACCACCTGCGCGTGGTCGGCGGCGCCGCCCCAGCTGTTGGTGAAGTTCAGGGTGCCGCCGTACTTGCCGATCGTGAGCCAGGAGTGCGGCGGGGTGTACGGGTTCTTCGGCAGGCGCTCTTCCACCGGAGGCAGTTCGCCGGCGGCGACGCGCTCGGCCAGCATGGGCGCCTCTTTGTACTGTGAGGCGGTGGCGGGTACCGCCGTTGCTACAGGCGGAGTTGTCGGGTCTGGACGGGCGGTAGGAGCGGCGGTTGGCTCAGCAGGAGCGGCGGTTGGCTCGGCAGGAGCGGCGGTTGGCTCGGTGGCAGGTGTGCTCGGTGCGCCGCCGCAGGCTGCGAGCGCTGCACTCGCCGCTGAGGCGGCAGACAGGTAGAGGAACTGACGTCGGGTGATGGAGCGTCTCTTAGCCACGAACTACCTCCTCGTCGGTGTATCTGTGCTGCTCGACCATTGAGCAGCATGCTCGTGGGCCCGCATCTGCGGCAGGGGCATCTGTCGTGCGGACGTACGGGTGACCGAGCGCTCTGTTTCGCTCGCCTCCTTTCTGTGCTCAGTATGGGGGGATGCGGCAATGGTACACGCATTTGACGGCGCTGTCAACCGCTGGTTCGTACCACTGGCATCAGGTGAGCGCGGCCCACCACCGCTCCAGCCACTCGAGCCACGCGGGCGGCCGGCTGCCCCGCAGGTCGGGGAGCTTCAGGTCGTCGATCGCCAGCGACTTGAGCGTGAGCTGGCAGCCGGTGTCCGCCGTGCGGCACTCCAGCCACCCGTATGCCTCCCGCCCGTCGGCGAGACGGACGTGGACGGCCGTGGTCAGCGGCCCGGCGTACGCGCCGTACTGGCGGTTCACGTGGTCCGGCCACGTGTCGCCCAGCGCGATCTGCTCGTAGGCGACGCCGCTCCGCTCCAGCCCGTAGGCCACCAGGTCGCGGTAGGTGCGCAGCGGCGGCGGGCGCAGCGCCAGCGCAAGCAGGCCCGCCGCGACGCACAGCGCCGCGAGCGCGCCCAGGGCCAGCGCGAGGCGCAGCGCAACCTGTGGGCGTTCGGCCATAGCTGCCCGTGGTGGCGGCGCGCGGCCGCCGCTACAGCAGGAACTGCCGGATGTGCCGCTGCGACAGCAGCAGCATCGTCCGCCGCAGCGGGTCGCGGCTCCACAGCGGCCCGTGCGGCTCGATCGTCAGGTACCCCTCGTAGCCGGCCTCGTAGAGGAAGGCCATCACCTTGCCCCAGTGGATGTCCCCCATCCCGGCCGCCGGCTGCGCGGCCACCTCGCCCGCGTGGTTGAGGTGCTCCTTGATGTGGACGTGCCAGATCCGCCGGCCGTGCTTCTTGAGTATCTCGACATAATCTTCGCCGGCGTGGTCGACGTTCGCCGGGTCGAACTTCATCCCGACGTCGTCCACCGCCTGCCACAGCCGCTCGTAGGCGGCGCCGCTGCGCAGGAAGCCGCCGTGGAAGCCGTAGATCGCCACGCGGATGCCGGCCGCCTTGGCGCGGTTGATGTGCGGCCGCATCTCCGCCGCGAACATGTGCACGTTCTCGTCGAGGTCCTGCGAATGCTCGCCGGCGCCGGTGATCAGGATCGGCGCGCGCATGATCTCGGCGAACTCGATCGCCCGCGCCAGCTGCCGCTGCGACTCGGCGCGCTGCTCGGGGTCGGGGGCGATGTGGTTCCAGCCCCACAGCCCGAAGGTCGAGCACTCGATGCCGTAGGCGTCGAGGGCCGCGCGCATCTGCCGCACGGTCTCGGCAGTCAGATCCCTGAAGCCGGCCCAGTAGTTGAACTCCAGCCCGCTGAAGCCGTGCTCGGCGGCGAAGCGGCAGTCCTCCTCGATGCCCTCGAGGTGGTTGTGCGCGATGAATCCTATCTTCAAAGGGGTCTCGCTCTCTTCCATGCCCTCCGCGGATCTCGCTGGGGCGCGGCGCGCCGCGCCCCAGCGCCGGATCACTGGAGGCAGATCTCCCGCCCGGTCGCGGCGCTCTCCAGCAGCGCCTCCATCATCTCCTGCACCACCAGCCCGTGGCGGAGCGGCGCCAGGCACGGCGTGCCATCCAGGATGCAGTCGCAGAAGTGGTCGGCGATCACCTGCCACACGTCCGGGCCCTTCGGCAGGGTGACGGCCATATCGGCCGGGGCGCCGTCGCGCGTCTGGTAGATCGTGAGCGGGTCGTAGCGCGCGCCGGCCTCGGTGCCGAACAGCTCGATCTGGAACTCCTCCGGCTGGTGCGAGGCCCAGAAGCTCTCGACGTGCAGGCCGACGCCGTTCTCGAAGCGCACCAGCCCGCCGGCGTAGTCGTCGGCGGCGTAGATCTCGCCCAGCTGCGGCTGCGGCCGGAAGTCCCAGTAGCCGATCCCGCGCGGGCCGAACTTCGCGCCGCCCACGCCGCTCACGCTGACCGGGCGCGGCATGCCCATCAGCCACCACGCCGCGTCGAGCGCGTGGACGCCCATGTCGCGGAACGCGCCGCCGCCGGCCTGCACGAAGCCGGCGCTCCAGCTCGGGATGCCGCTGCGCCGCACGCTGCGGGCGCGCGCGTAGTAGACCTCGCCGAACATGCCCTCCTGCACGCGCCGCCCCAGGTACTGCGTGCTGGCCGAGAAGCGCACCGCGAGCGACATCATGTTCACCACGCCGGCCGCCTCGGCCGCCTCCACCAGCGTGCGCGCCGCCTCCACCGAGTCGGCGAGCGGCTTGGTGACGAGCACGTGCTTGCCCTGCCGCACTGCCTCCAGCGCGACCGGCACGTGCAGCTGGTTGGGCGTCCCGACGAACACCGCGTCGATCTCCTCGTCGCGGCACATGTCCACGTAGTCAGTGTAGAGCTTGACCGGCCCGGGCAGCTCCTTGGCGAACTCGCGCATGCGCTCCTCGACGATGTCGCACAGCGCGACGACCCGCCCGCGCCGGCTCTTCATGAAGCCGCGGGCGTTGGCCTTCCCGATCCCCATTCCGACGATGGCGACGCGTACTGCTTCCACTTGTTTGCCTCGTTGCAATTCTGCGGAGTTTCCGATGGACGTGCTGGCGGTTATAGCGGGGGACACAAAGACGGGACACCGAGCGCATAGTGCAGCTCCGTGTCCCGTCCTGCTTCGGTCAGCTCCTTGTGCCGTCGCCGGTCTGCTACTCGGCTGCCGCCGGCGCCGTGGCTGGGGTGGGCGAGCTCGCCGGCGTGGCTGGCGTCTGCCGCTTCGGCAGCTCGATCAGCGGCAGCTCGTTGAGGCGGGTGACGCCCTGGAGCTTGAGCTCCTCGGCGAAGTGGCACGCCACCCAGTGCTCGTTGCCCACATCGCGCAGCGGCGGCCGCTCCTGCTTGCAGATGTCCTGCGCGTACTGGCAGCGCGGGTGGAAGTAGCACCCCGACGGCGGGTTCGCCGGGCTCGGCACGTCGCCGGGCAGCCGCACCGGGCGGTGGCGCCGGCGCGGGTCCGGCTTCGGGATAGCCGCCAGCAGCGCCTCGGTGTACGGGTGCTTCGGGTTGTAGTACAGCTCCTCGGTGCTCGCCATCTCGACGATGTAGCCGACGTACATCACGGCCACCCGGTCCGAGATGTGCTCCACCACGCTCAGGTCGTGGGCGACGAACAGGTAGGTCAGGTTGTACTTCTCCTGCAGGTCCTCGAGCAGGTTGAGCACTTGGGCCTGGATGGAGACGTCCAGCGCCGAGACCGGCTCGTCGCAGACGATCAGCTTGGGGTTGAGCGCGAGGGCGCGGGCGATGCCGATGCGCTGGCGCTGCCCGCCGGAGAACGCGTGCGGGTAGCGCGTCATGTTCTCCGGGCGGATGCCCACCTCCTGCAGCAGCTCCGCCACCCGGTCCTTCAGCGCCTGGCCCTTCGCCACGCCCTGGATCTCGAGCGGCTCGCCGACGATCTGGCCGACGGTGAGGCGCGGGTTGAGCGAGCTGAACGGGTCCTGGAAGATGATCTGCATGTTGGGGCGGACCTTCTTCATCTCCGCCTTGCTCAGCTTCTCGATGTTCACCCGCCCCAGGTTCGGGTCGTCGAAGATGATCTCGCCCGCCGTCGGCTCGTGCAGGCGCAGCAGCGCGCGCCCGGTGGTCGACTTGCCGCAGCCGGACTCGCCCACCAGCCCGAGCGTCTCGCCCTTCTTGATGTAGAAGTTGATCCCGTCGACCGCCTTGACGTAGCCGACGGTGCGTCTGAGGAAGCCCTTCTGGATGGGGAAGTGCTTCTTCAGCCCCTTCACCTCAAGCAGAATGTCGTTCTTTTCCTGCTGCTCCATGGGCGTCCTCGCTACGTGTACAGGTGGCAGCGCACGGTGTGCGTGCGGCTGTCGCCGACGAAGATCTCCTCCGGCATCACGGTGTCGCACAGGCCGGGGATGGCGGCCGGGCAGCGCGGGTGGAACGGGCAGCCGGACACCGTCGAGTACGGGTCAGGCACCGAGCCCCTGATCGTCTCGAGCTTCATGCCGCGGTTAGCGCCCAGGCGCGGGATCGAGCGCAGCAGCGAGATCGTGTAGGGGTGCTTCGGGTCGTAGAAGATGTCGTCGACCAGGGCGCGCTCGACGATGCGCCCCAGGTACATCACCGCCACCTCGTCGCACATCTGCGCCACCACGCCCATGTTGTGCGTGATGAACATGAACGAGGTGCCGATCTCCGCCTGCAGCTGGCGCATCAGGTCCAGGATCTGCGCCTCGGTCGTCACGTCGAGCGCGGTCGTCGGCTCGTCGGCGATCAGCAGCGTCGGGTTGCAGGAGAGCGCCATCGCGATCATCGCGCGCTGGCGCATGCCGCCCGAGAGCTGGTGCGGGTAGGACTCGGCGATGCGGTCCGGGTTGGGCATGCCCACCTTGCGCAGGATGTCCACCGCCCGGCGCTTGGCCTCGTCCTTGTCCTGCGTCTGGTGCAGGAGGATCGCCTCCATGATCTGGTCGCCGACGGTGTAGCACGGGTTGAGCGAGGTCATCGGCTCCTGGAAGATCATGGAGACGATGTTGCCGCGGATGTGGCGCATCTCGGGGCCGTTCTTCTCCAGCTTCAGGATGTCGATCGGCTCGCTGTTGTTGAACTCGCGCACCAGGATCCGCCCGCCCTCGAAGCGCCCGACGTTCGGGGTGAGCTGCATGATCGCCAGCCCGGTCTGGCTCTTGCCGCAGCCTGACTCGCCCACGACGCCCAGCACCTTGCCGCGCGGGATGTTGAAGCTGACGCCGTTGAGCGCGCGGACGACGCCTAGCGTCGTGTAGAAACTGAGGCGCAGGTCTTCGACACGTAGGACATCGTCCTCGCTGACGATCTGGGTGCTGACCCGCTCCGGTTGTGTAGCCGTCTGCGTCATCGCTTTCTCCATCATTCTTGACTACGCGTACGGGTCCACCGCGTCGCGCACGCCGTCACCGAGCAGGTTGAAGGCCAGCACGGCGATGATCAGGCAGGCGACAGGGATCAGCAGCCAGGGGTAGGTGACGACCGCCTGGATCGTCTGCGCATCGCGCAGCAGAATACCCCAGCTCACTGCCGGCGGAAGGATACCGAGGCCGAGGAAGCTCAGCGCCGTCTCCAGGCCGATCGCGCCCGGGATGGCGAGCATGCCGACCACGATGATGTGGCTCATCGCGTTCGGCAGCAGGTGCTTGGTGATGATGTGCCAGTGGCTGGCCCCGGCCGCGATCGCGGCGTTGGTGTAGTCCGCCGAGCGGAAGGCCAGCACCTTGCCGCGCACCTCGCGCGCTAGGCCAGTCCAGCCGATGAGCGCGATGATGATCGTGATCAGGAAGAAGCGCACGAGCACGGGCACATCGATCGGCAGCGCCGCTGCCAGCGCCATGTACAGCGGCAGGTCGGGGAACGAGCGGATCAGCTCGATCAGCCGCTGGATGAGGTTGTCGCCGAAGCCGCCGAAGTACCCCGAGGTCGTGCCGACGAGCGCGCCGATCGTCACCGAGAGGATCACGCCGACGAAGCCGAGCGTCAGCGAGACCTGCGAGCCCTTCATGACGCGCGAGAACAGGTCGCGGCCCTCTTTATCCGCGCCCCACAGGAACACCTTCATCTGCACGTCGGGCGGCGTCTCGACGCCGAACAGGTGGATGTTGGACGGGATGATGCCCAGCAGGCGGTACTCGTACCCCGGCACGAAGAAGCGCAGCGGGTAGATCACGCTCGTGTCGGTCGTGTACACCCACTGGAACTTTTCCGTGTCGAGCTCCTGCTTGATTCCGTACACCCCCGGGCCATCCGGCCCCCAGATGATCTGTGTGGGCGGCGCGAAGGAGGAACCTGAGTCCAGTTCGTCGTGCGGGTAGGGCGCCAGGAAGTCGCTCAGGATCATCAGCGTATACAACACCAGGAGCACGAACAGCGCGCCGACCGATAGCTTGCTCCTGGAGAAGCGCCGGACCATCAGCTTCCACTGTGGAATCTGGCCGACATCCTCGGTCTTCTTCTGGCCCGTTCGCTTGAGCTCTTCGGCTACAGTTGCCATAGACGTATCCTTCCAGCCTCACGCACCTGGTGGCCTAACGAACGCGTAACACGTAACAGACTGGCGTGTCGCAGACGACGGCACCCACCTCGCGAAAACAGTGACGGTCTACTCCAGGCGGACGCGTGGGTCGACCCATGCCAGCAGCAGGTCGGCGAGCAGGTTGCCGAGCAGCAGCAGCGCCGACAGCATCACCAGGATTGTGCCGGCCAGATACATGTCCTGCGAACGCAGCGCGTCGAGGTACATCGGGCCGACGGTCGGCATGCTCAGGATGATCGCGATCAGGGTCTCGCCGACGACCAGTGTTGGCAGCAGCGTGCCGAGCGACATCACCAGCGGGTGGATGGCGTTGCGCACGGCGTGCTTCCAGATCACCACCGACTCTTTCAGCCCTTTGGCGCGCGCGGTCTGGATGTACTGCATATTGAGCACGTCGAGCAGGTTGGCGCGCATCACGCGCGTGAGGCCTGCTGTCGCGCCCACTGCCAGTACCACCACCGCGATCCAGACGTGCTGGACGAAGTCGACGAACTTCGCCCAGCTCCACGGAGCTGATGCGTACTCAGGGGAGAAGAGGCCGCCGATCGGCTGGTTCCACAGGCGCGAGGCCATGATCAACAGGATCAGGGCCAGCAGGAACCCGGGGATCGAGAGGCCGAGGAATTGGACAAATGTGATGATATAGTCCGGCCAGGTGTAGCGGTGTGTCGCCGAGTACACGCCGATCGGGATGGAGACCAGCCAGGTGAACAGCAGCGCCGTGAGCGACAGGCCGATCGAGATACCGATCCGGTTGTAGATACGCTCGGCGACGCTCTGGTCGCTCTGGAACGACGTGCCGAAGTCACCCTGGAACGAGCGCGAGATCCACTTCCAGTACTGCACCAGGAACGGGTCGTCCACTCCGTAGCGGGCGCGCATGGCCTGGATCATCTCCTGAGGCAGGTTACCGCCCTGCGCGCGCAGGCGTTGGAGCTGAACGTCGAGGATCGAGCCGGGCGGGAGCTGAATGATCCAGAACCCGACGAACGATACGACGACCAACAGCACGAGCATGTTGATGACGCGCCGGGCGATGTAGTTCAGCATAGCTGTCCCTCTCCTAGCCCACAAATGCGCCGGGCGCACCGGCTGAGGCGAGAAGCGAGGTGGTGTGTACGAAAGGCCGCACCCCGCTGTGCGATCCCCCTACGGAGGGGAGGAGAATACCGTGTCTTAGATCGATGGGTGCGGCACGTGGAGCTCGTAGCCACGAGCTCCACGTGTCGATTGCCGTGTGGAGTCTTCCGGTCGTTCGTCACAGGCTCTGGCGACCGGCTGGCGGGCGCCAGAGCCTGATCCTCACTGCCAAAGCCCGGCACTAGCCCCCGTGCGCGGACGGGTCATCCCAGTACCAGGTCTCCGGGTCGTACACCGCCGGCGAGGGGATGATCCACGGGTTGACGAAGCCGCCCAGGCCCTCGGCGAGCAGGTCGTCGCGGGTCGGGACGTTCATCAGGCCCTTCTTGACCAGGATGATGCGCGGCGGGTTGGCGATCGTGCCGGAGAAGAACGGCCCCTCCTCGATGTGGATGCGGATCATGTCCCACACGAGCTGGTGGCGCTTCATCGCATCCGGCTCGACCTTGCTCTGGTCGTAGAGCTGGTGGATCCGGGCGATCGGCTCGTAGGCCGCCTCCTCGCCGTCGTTGATGCGCGGCGGGTTGCGCTCCCACGGGTCGACGTCCAGCTCCTCCGTCTCCGAGTTCGTGCCGCGCAGCGTGTAGGCGCGCCCGTGGAGCGGCGCCCAGCGCTCCGGCTCATCGGCCACCAGCCAGGAGGGGAACACCAGGTGGTTCGGCCCGTCGCCCACCTCCCAGGCGGTCTTCATGGGGATCTCGCCGAAGCGCCACTGCTCGTCGTACCCCTCGGCCGGGAGCGGCGTCAGCACCGCGTCGATACCGATCGCCTGCCAGTCGCGGACCAGGCGCTCGTTCTTCGAGAGGTGCTCGCCGCCCGGCGCCTGGTCGGCGCCGTAGGTGACCTGGATCTGCAGCGGGCTGCCATCCGGCAGGGTGCGCTTGCCGTCCGGCCCCTTGGTGTAGCCGGCTTCGTCGAGGAGCGCCTCGGCCGCCGCCGGGTCGTACCTCACATAGCTGTCGCGCCACTCGGCGTAGACCTGCTTGCCCTGGTCGTTGATGTTGTACTCGATCGCCTTCGGGCTGAGCGTGCCGGTGGTGAGCTCGCCGAGGCCGAAGTACACCGCCTTCTGCACGTCGGCGCGGTTGTAGGCCAGCGACAGCGCCTGGCGGAACTTCGGATCGCGGAACGCGGCGCGCAGCTTCGGATCCTTGTAGTCCAGGTTGAAGAAGTACATCGAGCCGGTGCCCGAGCCGGAGTCCCAGAAGCGCACCTCGATGTTGCTGGTGGCCTCGGCGTTGCGCAGATCCTGGATGTCGCCCAGGGTCTGGCTGTGGAAGTGAGCGTGATCGACGCGACCCTCGGTGAAGGCCAGCTTCTCGATCTCCTTGTCCTGGACCACCGTCAGCACGATCTGGTCGATGTAGGGCAGCTGGTTGCCCTCGGCGTCCACCACCCAGTAGTACGGGTTGCGGTCCCACACCGAGCGCACGCCCTCCTCGAAGGTGGTGAGCTTCCAGCCGGTGAGGCGCGGGTAGTCGGGGTTGTTGTGGTTGTACTTGCGGGTGTGCTCCTCCCAGTCCTTGTACTGGTCGTTGTGGAGCACCGGGTTGAACTGCTCCATGTAGTGCCGCGGGATGAACCAGGCGGGGCCAATGAAGCCGTTCACCCACATCGCGAGCCGGTCCGCGGTGAGCGGCGCCGGCGCGTCGAAGCGCATGATGAAGGTGTAGTCATCGGGCGCCTCGAGCGTCATCAGCGAGCCGGTGCCCGAGCGAGCCTCGTCGGGCGGCGCGTTGATCGGCTTGAGGCCCGCAGGCCACTCGGGGCTGTTCTCCTTGTCGTTGCCGCCGATCGTGTACTCCCACCAGTACATCGCGTCGGCCGTGGTGAGCGGGGTGCCGTCGGACCACTTCACGCCCTCGCGGAGCTTGAAGGTCCACTCGCTCGCGTCGGCGTTCGACTCCCAGCTCTCGACCAGGCCGGGGCCGATCGCCAGGCCGTCCTTGAGCCAGCGCAGCGGCGAGTTGCCGTACATCATCTCGTGGATGAGGCCGGTGGTGCCCCAGGCGTCGGTCTTGTAGGTCTTGTTGAGCACGCCGCCGTACTTGCCGATCGTGAGCCAGGAGTGCGGCGGGGTGTACGGGTTCTTCGGCAGGCGCTCCTCCACCGGCGGCAGCTGGCCAGCGGCGACCAGCTCGGCCAGCATGGGCGCCTCTTTGTACTGCGAAGTGACCGGGGGCGCCGCGGTAGCGGCAGGAGCGGTCGTAGCGGCGGGAGCACTCGTAGCGGCAGGGGCCTCAGTAGGGGCCGGAGCCTCACCGGCAGGGGCTTCGCCGGCGGGGGCTGCGGTGGGAGCGGGGGCGGCTGGCTGGCTACCACATGCAACCAGCGTCGCGCCGACAGCGGAAACTGCGGACACACGCAGGAAGTCGCGCCGCTTCAGCTTCTTAGCCATCTGTTACCTCCTCGTAGAGCGGACTGCTTAGTCGCTCGTCCATCGAGCTATTCGATCGTTGGCGTGAGGCGGCCCTACTCGGGCCATCGGGAATCTGAGGATCGTGACGTCAAACGCGAGGTACGATGAGCTTTCCAGCCATTGTCCCCCTTTCGCTATGCACTTTTAGGCGTTCGGAGAATGTGCGGCTATTGTACGGCGAACCCTGACCCTTGTCAAATCTGAACCGGTACACTCGCGAAAGCTGCTGATCGAAATCGCTCCATCCGGAGGACTCCGTTGGGCCCAGGGCCAGCGCTCCCCCACAGATCGGCCAGCCGCGCCTCGAGCCAGCCCAGCCACGGCCAGCTCCGCCGCTCGCTCACCTCCGGCAGATCCAAGCCTTGGATGCCGAGGCGCGGCACGTCGAGCGAGCAGTCGCGGCGGTCGTCGCGGCAGGCGAGCTGCCCGTGCACGGTGCTGCCATCTGCAAGCACCAGCACGACATCGGCGCTATACGGGTATATCTGTGGGCCGTAGGCGAAGTAGTTCATCGCCGCGGGCCAGCTCTGCTGGTAGAAGATCGCGCGGTACGCGACGCCGCGCTGCTCCAGCGCGTACGCGATCGTCTCGTGGCGCGAGGCGAACGTGCGCGGCCGCAGCGCGAGCGCGAGCGAGGACACGAGCGCGCAGGCCAGCGCGGGCGCGAGGATCAGCACCACAGCCGTGCGCTTCATCGGTCACTGCTTACGAGCGAGAGCCTCCGAGCAGCACCCCGGCGAGGTCGCGGAGGGTGCGATCGACCCACCGCAGCCACGGCTGCTGGCGCTGCTGAACCAACTCCGGAAGCGGCTCGCGCACGATGCCGAGCGAGGGGAGCGAGTAGCGACACTCCTGCCGCCCGGTGCGGCACTCGATCAGGCCGAAGACGCGCCGGCTGCCGGCCAGCCGCACATCCAGAGTCGCGGCAAAGCGCTGGGTGTTCAGGTTCTCGGGCCAGGCGTGCTCGATGTAAATATTCTCGTACCCGATACCGTGCCGATCCAGCGAGTACGCGATCGCATCACGGTGGGTGGTGAACCGCGGCGGCAGAAGCTGGACAGCTACGACGGCGAGCGCAAAGCAGAGGATGCTCAGCGCCCCTAGGGCGAGCGCCAGGCGGCGGATCCATCGCTGCCGGCGCTCGTCGCTCATGCCTGGGCCTTTCTCCCGCGCGGCACGCGCTCCTTCGCCTGCTCCTCCGTCGACGGCTTCATCAGATCGCGGTCGGTGGCGAACCACAGCTCCGGCGGGATGTTGAAGTGCATGAAGGCGTAGTTGCCCATCGGCAGCCAGTACTCCCACTCCTCAGGGCTCTCGCCCTGGTAGGTCATCACGATCTGCCAGTAGTCCACGTACAGGATCCAGATCTTGCGCTTGCGTATCGCGTCGCCGTCGCGGAAGGTGAAGACGCGCTCGAACTTGATCAGGTTGCCGTACGTACCGTCCTGCTCCGACTCGACCTGGCACTCGGGGAGCTGCGCGAGCCCTTGCGCGACGCCGCTGCGCAGCACTGGGAGATCCTCGGCCACCACATGCTCGTCCAGCTTCCGGATCCAGGAGGAGATGAAGGTCTGCGGGTTCTGGGCCTGCGGGGAGAACATAACTCCCTCGAGGCCGTTGTCCAGCTCGAAGCGGTGCCAGTCCATGGGGACACGGTACGTGTACCGCCCGAGCGGATCTGCATAGGTGTCGATGCCGGTCCAGCGCGGACGTGCGGGTCGTTCGGTCATCTGTCGCTCTTCTCTATTATCGCCAGAGGCGCAGGTGGTACAGGGTGTCGCCATGCTACCACGTGGGGCTGAAGCACGCAAGTGAATGCAAACGCCGCGCTGCAGTGGCAGAGCCACCGCAGCGCGGCGTCGATGAAGGGGCCTGTCGGCGCGTCTAGGGCGCCGGATCGGCGCGGCGGCGCCTGCGCTCCATGTCGGCGACGTCGTCGCTCTGCAGCAGGTCCTCGGCCTCCTCGGTGTCGGACGCGGCCTCCTCGCGGGGCGTCGCGCCCAAGATCCCGCCGGCCGCGTAGGTCGTGCCGGCGCCGAGCGGCGCGCCCATCACACCGCCGGCGGCCGCGCCCTCGCCCATATCGGTGACCCGCTCGATGCGCTCGCTGGCGTTCCAGTCGTTCGCCTCCGAGTCCTCGCCGGCCGCCGGGTGCAGGGCCGAGGCATCGCTCGCGGGCGCCGTGCGCCCCATGCTGCCCATGCCGCCGGCCTCGAGCACCTCGATGCCGGAGCCGCCGCCCCGGCGCATCGCGGCGCCAGCTGCGTCGGCCACCTCGTCCGCGACTTCGGCGGTGACGATCATGCCGCCGTGGGGCGCGCCGCTCGGAGCGCGGTGGTCGCCGTGCTCGCGCTGGAGCCCCCTGGCGCCGCCGGAGACGCTGATCATCTCGTGGCTCACGCCGATGCGGTGCAGCGTCTCGATCGCGCGCTGCACGCCGGCGTCGTCGTCGAACCGGGCGGTGACTATCTTCATGGTGTCTCTCCTCTCACGAGCACGACTTACGCGGTGGCTTCGCCCCCGCGCCCCCAGGCGGAGTTTGGGAAGGTTTGCTTCCCTCGGCTCTCTTTCCGCTGCTCTGCGGCGACGCATCGCCGCAGAGCAGCGGGGAAAAAAGGATCTCGGAGGGCC
>ERZ777003.2663-NODE-2663-length-19766-cov-6.221044_pt1 | contig 19766 bp, 14 predicted proteins | sample MGYA00374956_ERZ777003 | MGnify/ENA primary metagenome ERZ777003 (study PRJEB29302, sample SAMN06268252) | bioreactor metagenome | isolation source: Joint BioEnergy Institute, California, USA | place: USA:Joint BioEnergy Institute, California, USA | collected... | reverse complement strand
CTCGAGCGCGTCCCCGGCGAGATCCGGGACGCGCTGCGGCGGGATCGCCGCGATCACCGCGCGCCGCGCGCGGACCACCGTGCCGTCCTCGAGCTCGACCGCGCTCGCGCGCCCGTCCGCCGTCTCGATCGCGAGCGCCCCGGCGCCCGTGCGGGCCTCTCCCCCGTGCGCGCGCAGGCAGCGCTCCAGCGCCACGATCACCGCGCCCATGCCGCCGATGGGCCGACCCGCGCCGTGGTGGTGAAGCAGCGCGGGCGCGAGCAGCGCGATCCCGCCGCCCTCGTCGAGCGGCGGGCTGAGGATGGTCGCGATCGCGGCGAACGCGCCGCGCGCCTGGGGGCTCTCGAAGTTGGCGGCGATCGCGTCGGCCGCGGTCGAGGTGAGCGCCGCGGCGAGCGTGCGCCGCACCGCGCGCTTGCGGATCAAGGTCCATGCCGCCGCACCGAGCACCCCGAACCCCGGCCGCTTCGGGTTGACGCCGCCGAAGCGGTCCTGGAGGCCGAGCGCCGGGACCGCGGCCTCCATGAGCTCGCGGTAGCGCCGCCCGTCCTTGCGCGAAAAGCGGGAGAGCTCGCGCGCGGTCCACTCGACGTCGCGGCCGAGAACCAGCGACTCGCCGTCGTCGCCCAGCCACGCCCACCCGGCGGCGTCGACATCGCGAAAGCCGTAGTCGGCGAGCCGCAGCTCCTCGACGATCCCGCTCGCGCGCAGGTACACGTTTTCGTAGGAGCGCGGGCTCAGCAGGTGGTTCGGCGCCTCAGCCACGAGCGGCGCGGTGAGGGCCATGCCCCCGAGGCGCTCGCTGCGCTCGACGACGAGCACGTCGAGGCCCGCGCGCGCGAGGTAGCAACCGGCGACCAGGCCGTTGTGCCCGCCCCCGATGACGACGACGTCGTACTCCCCTGCCCCTGCCGCCGCCACCTTGGCCTCAGGCGGGAACCGGCTCGCGCACCGGGGCCAGCTTCACCGGGATGCCGCTGAGGACCGTCATGCCGACGAGCGGCTCGAGATCCTCGTGGGCGGCGCTCGCGAGCAGGTTCGAGTTGGCGCCACCCGCCTCGTTCGCCCGGCGCCAGCCGCCCTTGTGGCCCCATCCGTGCGGCAGCGAGACCGAGCCGGGCACGACCTCGTCGGTGACCTCCACCGGGACCTCGATCGAACCCGTGCGCGAGGAGAGCCGCGCGATCTCGCCGTCGGCCAGGCCCAGGCGCGAGGCGTCATCCGGATGCACGCGCAGGGTCTGGCGCCGCCCGGCGCTCATCAACTTCGGGCTGTTGTGCATCCACGAGTTATGCGAGCGCAGCTCGCGGCGCCCGAACAGCCGCAGCGGGTATTCGTCGTCCTCGCCCGCGCTCGCGAGCAGGCGGTCCACCTCGCCGGCGATCGGCTCCGGGGCCAGGTGCAGCCGGCCGTCGTCGTGGTAGATGCGCTTTTCGATCACCCCAGTGGGCATGGTGTCGGCAAGCAGGATCCCGTGCTCCGCCCGCTGCACGCGGCGGAGGTTGAGCCCTCCGCGGCGCAGGCCGAAGCGATCGCCACCCGGGCCGAGCCGCAGCATCAGATCGGCCAGTACGCGCGGCTTCAGCAGGCGCGTCAGCCGCCCCAGGCGGCGGATCTTCTTCGTGCTGAACGGGACGATCCCGATCCGATCGGCGATGTCCTGGATGATCTCCCACTCCGGGCGGGCCTCGCCCCGCGGGGCCACGACGGGCTCGGTCCACTGAACGAACGGCCGCACCTGGTAGGCGAGCATCGCCAGGTTCAGGTCCTCGCGCTCGAGGAAGGTCGTGGTCGGCAGGACGTAGTCGGCGTGGCGGTTCGTCTCGTTGACGTAGATGTCGAGCGAGACGAGCAGGTCCAGCTGCGGCAGCGCCCGCTCGAGCTCGGCGCCGTCCGGCGCGCTCACCACCGGGTTGCCCGCGGAGACGAAGAGCGCGCGAAGCTGCCCCGGCCCGGGCGTGGTGATCTCGTCGGCCATGACGCCGGAGGGCAGCATCCCGACGATGTCCGGGAACCCGCCGACTCGCGTGCGGATCTTCCCGTAGCTGTCGAGGCCCTCCTTGTGCGCGGTGTCGTAGATGTCGACGGGCGGCGAGGGGAAGATCGCGCCGCCGGGCCGGTCGAGGTTGCCGGTGACCGCGTTGAGCGCGTCCAGCAGGAAGTTGACGAGCGTCGAGAAGCTGCCGAGGCACGCGCCGGTGCGCCCGTACACCGCGGCGCCCTCGGCGTCGGCCAGGTCGCGGGCCAGCGCGCGGATGCGGTCCGCGGGCACGCCGGTGCGCTCCGCGGCCTGCTCCGGCGTGACCCTGGCCGCGAGCTCACGCAGGCGATCGGCGCCGTCGGCCAAGCGCGCGAGCGCGAGCGCGTCGTGGCGGTTCTCGGAGAGGATCACGTTCAGCATCGCGAGCAGGAGCCAGGAGTCGGTGTCGACGCGGATCGGAACGTGCTCGAACTCGCGCGCGGTCTCGGTCCGCCGCGGATCGACGACCACGACCCGCCCGCCGCGGGCGACGATCGCCTTCATCTCCTCGCGCATGCGCGTGCCGGAGATCAGGCTCCCGTGCGAGACCACCGGGTTCGCGCCGACGATCAGGAGGAAGTTCGTGCGCGGCAGGTCGGGCACCGGGACCACCAGGGGCGAGCCGTAGAGCAGCGCCGACGCGGCGAGCCTGCTGTTCGTGTCCTGCGAGCCGGCGCTGTAGTAGTGCGGCGTCCCCAGCCCGTCGAGGAACCCCTTGAGCCAGAGCGAGTGCGAGTAGGAGAAGGCGACGGGGTTGCCCATGTAGAAGCCGATCGACTCGCCGCCGGACTCGCGGATGACCGCGCGCAGGCGCCCGGAGATGTCGTCGAGCGCCTCCTCCCAGGAGACCGGTTCGAACCCCCCGTCCGCTCGCCGGCGCAGCGGGCGGGTGACGCGGTCGGGGTCGTTCTGGATCTCCGTCATGGCGATGCCCTTCGGACAGGCGAAGCCCCGGGAGATCGGGTGGTCGGGGTCCGGCCGGAGCTTCGTCACCTTCCCGTCCTCGACGGTGGCCACGAGCCCGCACAGGGGCTCGCAGATTCGGCAGAACGTGATCCTCTCCTCGACTGACACCTGGTGTGCCTCCCCGTTCGCGGTCGCCTCAACGCATCCTAATGCTTGTATCGCCCTCGATTCAAAGTTTTCGTATCGCGAAGCCTCACCGCAGCGGCACCCGGAAGCCGTCGCCGCCCGGGCACGGGCCGTACTCGGTCCCCGTGATGCCGGGCGCGTCGCAAAGCCCGTTGATGAGGTGGGCCGGCGTCTCCGGATACGGCGCGGAGTAGAGGGTGGCCGGCACGCTGAGGAGCCCCCACCCCGCGATCACGACGAGCTGGCAGGTCGCGATCGTGGCCAGCAGCGAGACGACGGTCCGGCGGGACGGGCTCATGCCCTCGGTTCCGCGCTCGGGGAGCGCGAGGCCGTTCTCGTCGAGGAAGAAGCGCAGGCACGCGATCGCGCCGAACACGATCCCGCCCGACCAGAAGAAGAAGGCGAACTCGTTGTCGGCCAGGAACGTCGCGCGGAAGCCGGGGGCGTGCATCAGGTCGAGCAACTTGAAGACGCCGAAGGCGACGACCGTGGTCGTTCCCGCCGACGCAAACGCGACGGCGACAAGCCCCGCGGGCCCGATCCCCGGGCGGCGGCGCCGCACCCGCCGCATGACCGCGTTGTCGAGCGCGGCGAAGGCGAGCCCCCAGAACGAGTAGCCGACGAGCACCGGGAAGATCGGCCAGGGCATGCGGCCGTGATCGGGGTTGAGCGCCAGCGGCGCGTGCGAGAACCAGTCGTTCAGGTTGAGCCAGTTCGAGCTGTACAGCCAGGCCGGGGTGATCCAGTTGTAGATCGGGTCCCAGAAGGCGGCCGTCGTGAGCCCGATGATCAGCATCGCGTCGAACGTGAGGCGTCGCTTGCGCAGGCAGTCGCGAACGACGATCCCCGCGATCACCAGCGTCCCCGCGAGGATCAGGACTTCGGCGACCCGCGCCGCGTACCACGAGGTGCTGTCGCGGTCCCGGAACTCGGTGATCTGGTGCGGGCCGTCCGCAAGCCAGCCGGCGAGCGTCCACGCCTGATAGGCGAAGAGCGGGACCGCGAGGAGGGCGAGGACGCGAGCGGGCTTCATCCGCGGCGAGGTAGGCAGGCGCGCAGCAACACGACCGTCATCACGCGCAGTTCGGGTGCGCGGTAGGAGCTTGACCACTATGTTGCGTAGCGACGTGTCGGAGCTGATCGACGACCTGGATCGCGCGCTGGTCGAGCGTCTGCGGGTTGACGGACGCGAGAGCAACCGTTCGCTCGCGAACGCCCTCGGCATCAACGAGGCGACGGTGGCGAACCGCCTGCGCCGGATGGAGAGCTCTTCGATCATGCGGGTCGTCGCGCTCGCCGACATGGAGGCCTTCGGCTACGCGCACCTCGGCTTCGCGAAGATCACCGTCCGTGACCGGCCGGTGTCCGAGGTCGGCGCCGACCTCGCGAAGCTCGTCGAGAGCATCGTCGTCACGATCGCCACCGGGCGCTACGACCTGATCGTCGCCTTCCTCGCGCGCGACCGCGCGCACCTGGCCGAGACCCTGGGCAAGTCGATCCCTTCGATCAAGGGCGTCGACGAGACCCGGTGCGAGCTCGCCCTCGAAGTCCTGCGCTACGACTCGATGTGGGGCGTGCTCGACGCCCCGGACTGGCCGTTCGAGCCGTGGGAGGAGAACGAGGCTGTCGACCGGCTCGACCTGGCGATCATCCGCGAGCTCCAGAAGGACGCCCGCGTCTCCAACCGGCGGATCGCCGCGGAGCTCGACGTGTCGGAGGGCACAATCCGCTCGCGGATCCGGCGCATGGAGGACGAGAAGCTGATCCGCATCCAGGCGGTCTCCGACCCGTTCGCGTTCGGCTTCACCTCGCACGCGTACGTCGGCGTCGAGGCGGTCCCGGGCAAGATCGACGAGGTCGCGAAGGGACTGCTCGAGATCGACTCCGTCTTCGTCCTCACCCGCACGCTCGGCGAGTTCGACTTCCTCGCGCTCTGCGCGACCGGCGACCGCGAGTCGCTGATCGAGACCGTGCTCAACCGCATCCGCCCGCTGAAGGGCGTACGCCGGACCGAGACGATCGAGAACTGGGCCGCGCTCAAGCATGCCTACCTGTGGGCACGGCTCGTCTGAGCTCTAGGCCTTACGCGTCCTGAGCGTCGGGGAAGGCGAGGACCTCGTCGCGCATGTTGTGGACGAGGTCGTCGATCTCGACGACGAACTGCGCCGGGTCGGGCGGAGTGAAGCTCCGGGCCGCGACCTCGTGCCCGCCCGCCGCACGCTCGGCCGCACGCGCGCGGTCCATGATCTTCTTGACGCGCGGGCCCATGAAGTTCTCCCACATGGCGATCCCCCGCGGGCTCCCCATGTAGGCCTTGAGCGCCCGCAACGAGGCCTTCACGGCGAACTCGAACCGCAGCTCGGCGCGCCTGTTGATCGCGAGCAGCTCGAGGTCGTCCGGGTGCATGGTCCGCAGGCAGATGTCGGTGAGGGCGCGGACGCCGCTCGCCACGCCCTTGCGCTTCAGCGGCGGCAGCTCGCCGATCACGCTGCCGGGCGGATAGTCGCCGTAGGCGAACGGGCGCAGCACCTGACGCGCCTGCCACCCCGTCGCCCAGCGGTACCGGGCCTTCGCGAGGTAATAGTCGAGCTCCGGCTTGGTCGACGGCATTTGCTCGGGCGGAATCCCGAGCAATGCCCCTGCGACCTTCTGCTCGATCAGGAACTGGTCGCGCTCGGCGTCGGTGAGCCGGCCGTGAATCACCTCGTACGCGGCGATCCACGAATCGGAGAGAAGGGTCTGGGTGAGCGAGAGCTCGTACTCGGAGTGCGCCTGGTACGGGAGGCCGGTGATCGGCTCGACGCCGACCACCCGCGAGTGCGCCCGCCGCACGTAGCTCGCGACGCGGGCTGCGTCCTCCTTGTAGCCATAGACCGTGCTGTAGGCGTAGCGGGCGATCGTCCGGTAGCGCTTGACCGGGTCCTCGTGCACACGGTCGTGCTCGACGGCCGCTGCGGCGAACTGCGGGTGCAGGGTCAGCAGGATCCCCTCTCGCAGGAGCGCGATCACGTAGACCGCGGGGTTGCGGAGGATCTTCCAGCTCACGGCGCCGGGGCCCAACGACCAGTCGTGGCCCCCGTCGCTGCCGTTACGCGCTGCGGCCGCCTCCGGCCGCGTCTCTGTCGCTCCCGGTTCGATGGCCGGGATTCTGACATGTCAAGCGGTGAACGTCAAGAAATGCGTGGCATACCTCTCAGCTTGCCACGCATAGCCCGATTGTGTTACCAATGTCCTGCTTGATCGCGGAACCCCTAGGGCAGCGCCCGCCCCAGCCGGCTGCCGCGAACGACGGGCACGAGCAACCGCGAGCCGCTGCCCGGGCCGACCCGGACCGTGTTGATCGCGGGCAGGCCCGGCAGCGAGAACGCCGAGGCGCCGACGATCGAGAGACGCAGGCGGTGACCGGCCGCAAAGCGGTTGCCGATCGGCCAGAACTCCACCCGGTAGGCGCGCTCGGCGCCGATGGGCGCCGGGTCCTTGCTCGCGAAGCGCGAGTACGGCTGGACGACCTTCCCCTTGTGCTTCAGCGACCGCTTGCGGTTGATGTGCGGGTAGGCGGTCGAGAGGCGGCCGACCGTGAGCGGGTGCGAGGAGCCGTCCGGCGCGACGTCCGAGAGCACCGCCCAGATGCCGGTCTCCGGAGCCGTGCTCGAGAGGCTCACCTCGAGGCTGGCCGGGCCCGCCATCGTCACGTCCTGCGCAAACGGCGCGGTCGTATAGGTGAGCCCGAGCGCCTCGGGGAGGTTCATCTCGGTCAGCATCGGCAGCTCGTTCGAGAGCAGGTCGAGTCCCGCAGCGCCGACGAGCGCGGTCGTCGGGATGTCGGTCATCGTCGGGATCGTCGGCAGCACCGGGTAGGCCTGCCTGGCGCCCGCCCCCGGCTCGCCGAGCACGAGCGAGCCGTCGTTCAGCGAGCTCGCGCTGCCGCTGCGCGTGGCATCGAGGGCGAGGGCCGGCCACCGCGTGCCGGGCAGCGGCCAGTCGCGTCCGCGCTTGCGGACGTAGCGGCCGGCGCGCCACTCCTCGCGGTCTCCCTCGGAGAGCCAGAGCTGCACACGCGGGTGGCGCCCCACCCCGTTGCGGATCCCGCGCACGTAGCGGTCGAGCCAGGCGCGCGCCTCCCCCACCCCCGCGTCGGTTCCCGCGGGCGACCCGTCGTGCGCGCCGATCACGTACAGGTGCGCGCCGTCACCCTTGAGCTCCCGATACGCCTCGAACGCGCCGCGTGACTCCACGTCGAAGAACCCGTTGATGATCAGGATCGGCAGGTCGTTCGCGTCCCCGCGGAAGCGGCGCTGCTTCCAGAACTCGTCGAGGGTCGCGTGCGAGAGCCCGCCGAGGCCGGCTTCGAGCAGGCCGGCGATGACCTCGACGCCGGAGGCCGGGTCGCGGATGAGGCGGTCGGGTCCCTGGATCAGGGCCGGCGCCCCGATCGCCACCATCACAGCCGCCGCCGGCACCAGGTTCGAGATCCCGCCGGGCCAGATCAGGTCGCGGTAGAGCTCGAACGTCCCGGACTTGAGGATCGCCGCGCGGACGCACCGCAGCTTCTGGTGCAGCGAGTTGTAGATCGTGATCGCGCTCGCCGAGAACCCGTTGATCGCGAGGCGGCCGTCGCTCCACGGCTGCTTGCAGGCCCAGCGCAGAACCTCGGCCACGTCCTTTTGGGTGCGCGGGCCGAGCGCGTCGAAGCGCCCGCCGCTGTCGCCGGTTCCGCGGATCTGGACGAGGAGGAAGTTGTACTCGGGACCGGGATCCAGCGTCCCGGAGCTCCGGCCGTAGGGGCTGAACTCGACCACGGTCGGGCGCGGCTCGAGCGGCGCCTCGCCGGTGACGGTCGCCTGCAGCTCGACGCCGTCGGATGCCGTCACCCGGAAGTCGAGCGCCTCCTTCGCAGCCGAGGCGTGCGGCGCCGCACCGAGAAGGAAGAGCGCCGCGAGCGCGGCGATGCGTCCGGCCGCGCCCCTCACTTCGCCCGGCGGAGGATCGCGCTGAAGCGATCGTTGATGAGCTGCATCACCAGCGGATAACCGAACTCGAAATGGCGGCGTAGGAAGTGGAAGATCCTGATGTCAGCCGAGGTATAGACCCAGAAGCGGTTGCGCTCGACCCCCTGGATGATCTTCGCGGCGGCCTCCTCCGGGGTCGCGGCGTGGCGCTGGAAGCGCCCGGTGAACTTCTTCAGCGTCGAGCTCTCCTTGTTCACGCCCGCGATCTCGACCGTCTCGACCAGGCCGGTGTCGACGGCGCCGGGGCAGACGAGGCTGACGCCGATCCCGTGGCGGCGCAGGTCGAAGCGCAGCACCTCGGAGACTCCGCGCAAGCCGAACTTCGTCGCACTGTAGGGCGCATGCCACGGCAGCCCGAAGATCCCGGCGGCCGAGGAGACGTTGACGATGTGCCCGCCCCGGCCCGCCTTGACCATCTCCGGGACGAAGTACTCGATCACGTGGATCGGTCCCATCAGGTTCACGTCGATCGTCTTTCGCCACTGCTCGTGGGTGAGCTCGTCGACGGTGCCCCATACCGCGATGCCGGCGATGTTCATGACGATGTCGAGGCTGCCGTGCTCGGCGTGGATCTCCTCGGCCATCGCCTCGACGGCGGTGTGGTCGGCGATGTCGAGCGCCTTCGCGTAGGGCACGGTCCCGCCGGCGGCGCGGATCCCCTCGGCTACCGCTTCGAGCGGCTCCTGGTTGATGTCGGTGATGAAGACGCTCGCGCCCTTGGCCGCGGCGGCGCGGGCTGTGGCGGCGCCGATACCGCTCGCGGCCCCGGTGACCAGGACTTTCTTGTTTGCGAATGACCGCGGCGCCATGCGGAAGCTACGGCACCGTAGCCGTTTCGGAGCGGCCGCGCGCAGGCCGGCCGCTGGGCGCCGTGCTGACGCCTACGGGCGCGACTCGGCGCGGGCGGTGCCGACGTGCTCGACGTCGAGGGTCGGCAGGATGCGCTCGAGCCAGGCGGGCACCCACCAGTTGCGCTTGCCGAGGATCGCCATCACGGCCGGGACGAGCACCATCCGGACGACGGTGGCGTCGAGGAAGATCGCCGCAGCGAGCCCGATGCCGATGAGCTTCAGGAAGGTGTCCGGCGTCGCCAGGAAGGCCAGGAAGACGACCACCATGATCGAGGCCGCCGCCGTGATCACGCGGGCGGTCTTCGCCAGGCCATCGGCGACCGCGCGGCGGGTGTCGCCGTCCTTGAGGTACTCCTCGCGGATCCGCGAGATCAGGAAGACCTCGTAGTCCATCGAGAGCCCGAACAGGATCGCGAACATCATCACCGGCACGAACGGGGCGATCGGCACCTCGCGGTCGATCCCGATCAGCTCGCTGAGGAAGCCGCCGCTCGCGAACAGCGTCATCACGCCATAGGCGGCGCTCACGGAGAGCAGGTTCATGATCGCCGCCTTCAGCGAGATCAGCGGCGAGTGGAAGGCGACGAGGATGAGCAGGAACGAGAGCCCGACGACGCCGGCGATGAACAGCGGCATGCGGTCGGTCATGTACTCGCTCTGGTCCTCGAGCGCGGCGGTGACGCCGCCGACGTAAGCGGTGATCCCGGTGCCCTGGGTCTCCGCGGGAACCACTTCCTCGCGCAGCCGCTTCACCAGATCCTCGGTCGCCTCGTCCTGCGGCGAGGTCGTCGGGATCACGGTGACGATCGCCTCGTTGCCGGACTCGCTGAGCACCGGGTCGGCGACGAACTCAACGCCGGACGTCTCGCGCAGTGAATCGGCGATGCCGTTCAGCTCGTTCTCGGCGATGCCCTGCTCGTCCTCCAGGGCGAGAACCAGCGGGCCGTTGCTGCCCGGGCCGAAGCCCTCGGTCTGCAGGTCGTAGTTCTGCCGGGTCATGGTGTCGGTTGGGTCGTTGCCGGCGTCCGGGAAGCCGAGGCGCATGCCGAGCGCCGGGGCAGCGATCGCGAGCAGGAGCAACGTGGCACCGATCGCGAACGGCCAGGCGCGGCGCTGGACCAGGTGACTCCAGCGCGCCGCCGGTGACTCGCCGTTGCCCTCCGCGCGCACGGTGCGGCCGAAGAAGGGGATGTGGAGGCGGTTGACCTTCGGCCCGAGATAGGAGAGCAGCGCGGGCAAAAGGCTGATCGCGGCGACCATCACGACGAGGACCGCGAACGAAGCGGCGAGCGCGACGCCGTACATGTAGCCCAGGCCGGTGAGCACGAGACCGAGGACGGCGATCACCACGGTCGCACCCGCGATGACGACGCTGCGCCCGGCGGTGGTTACGGCTTCGACGATCGCGTCGTGGGTGTCGCTGCCCGCGGCCATCGATGCCCGGAAGCGGGTGACGACGAGCAACGCGTAGTCGATGCCCACGCCGATGCCGATCAGGCCCGAGACGGCGGTGGCCCAGTCGGGAACGTCGACGACGTTCGTGAGCAGGGCGATGAGCCCGCCCGTGCTGATCCCGAGCCCGACGAGGGCCATCGCGAGCGGGAGGCCCGCCGCGACCACGGAGCCGAAGGCGATGAGCAGGACGACGGCGGCCAGCGCGAAGCCGATGCCCTCGGGGCTCGCGCCCTCCTGGGCCTGATAGATCGGATCGCCTCCCAGCTTCAGCTCGAAGCCGTCGCCGGTCTGCTCCTCGGCCGCTGCGACGAGAGCCTCGCCGTCTTCCTTTTCGACCTCCCAACCGGGGACGGTCAGCGGCAGCGTGGTCGCGCCGATCGTCCCGTCCTCGGAGAACCGGAAATCGGTCTCCTCGGCGATGTGAGGAACTTCCTTCGCCTCGGCGAGGAAGGCGTTGACCCGCTCCATCGCCTCCGGGCTGTCGGCGCCGCGTTCGTCCTTCCAGACGACGTACACCTCCTGGCCCGAGTAGCCGTCGAAGGCGCGCTCGGTGAGCTCGCTCGCGGCCTCGGATTCGGAACCGGGCGTGTCGTAGTCGGCGTTGAACTCGCCGCCGAAGCTCGAGCCGAGGCCGATGATGACGACGGCCGCGACAAGCCAGGCGAGAACCATCCGCCCGCGGTGGTGATAGGCCCAATCGGCAAGTCGTGCGAGAGCTCGGGTCATGGGCGGCAGCGTAAGTCCAGGCACGCCGACCACACAGTGCGGCCAACCACACTTCTACGGTGGGGAAGCCTTGAGTTGATCCGGGCCAACCGTGCGGATAGGTTCGAACGAACCACTCAAGGAGGAGATATGACCTCAACCACACCCGAAACCGACCTGAAGGCGCGTCATCGCAAGATGTGGGCGTCGGGCGACTATCCCGCGATGGTCGAGACGTTCCTGACCCCGCTGGGACCCAAGCTCGTACGGGCCGCCGGAATCGGGGAAGGCGACCGCGTCCTGGACGTTGCTGCCGGCACGGGCAACTCATCGATCCCCGCGGCGCAGACCGGGGCGCAGGTCACCGCCAGCGACCTCACGCCGGAGATGTTCGACGCCGGGCGCCGGCGCGCTGCGGACGCGGGTGTCAAGCTCGAGTGGGAGGAGGCGGACGCCGAAAACCTCCCCTTCGCCAACGACTCCTACGACGTCGTGATGTCGTGCATCGGCGCAATGTTCGCGCCCCGCCACGAGGCCGTCGCGAGCGAGTTCGTCCGCGTGGGCAAGCCAGGCGGAAAGGTCGCGCTGCTGAGCTGGACCCCGGAAGGGATGATCGGGGCCTTGTTCCGGACGATGGGGCCGTTCGCGCCCCCGCCGCCCGAGGGCGCCTCGCCGCCGCTGCTGTGGGGTTCCGAAGAACACCTCGCGGAGCTCTTCGGCGACCGCGTCGAATGGACGTCGCACGAGCGCGACAACCTGAAAGTCACGGCGTTCGAGCGCCCGGAGGACTGGGGCGAGCATTTCAAGGCGTACTACGGGCCGACGATCGTGGCCCGGGCGAACGCCGAGAAGAACGGAAAGGCGGAAGAGTTCGACGAGGCGTTCGCGAACTTCTGCCGCGAGTGGAACCTCGCGACGGACGGCCGCGCCCGCTTCGAGCAGGAGTATCTGACCTCGGTGGGCACCATCGCCGGGTAGGCCCGCCGGCCGGCAGCGAAGCGGCGTCAGTTCGCTCGGATCTGCGTGAGCCAGACGCCGTTCAGCGGCGGCACCGGGTCCGTGGGCGGGATCCCGCGGACGGAGCGCTCGGCGACGATCCCCTCGTCTTCGGAGACGACGGCGAGCAGCGGGTCCTCGGCGAGCGTGCGTGTGGCCAGGGGCGAGAGGCCGCTGGCCACCTGCACCGTGCCCTCCGTGAGCATGCTGGAGCTGTCGGCCTCCGCCGGCACGGCGGTGAACTCGAGCTGATCGATCTCCGGGCCGAGGGCAAGTCCGCTCCCCCACCACTCGGCGTTGCGGGCAAGCAGCGTCACCCCCTCGCCCCGCTCGCGGAGCTCGAACGGTCCGCTGCCCGCGCCGGCGAGCAGGCCCTGCCCCAGCGGACGTCCGTCGGCCCGCTCGAGGACGTCGGGCGAGACGAGGCCGAGCGCGGGCGAGGCGAGCTTGCGCTCGAAGTCCGGGTCGGGCTTCGCGAGCTTGAAGCGGACCTCGTACGGCGGCTTCGGGGCAAAGACGAACAGCTCGGGCGGCGCGGGAAGCCCGCTGCGGCCGGGCACCTGCTGCCAGCGCTCGGCGTTCGCGAGGACCGCAGCGGCGTTCACCGGTGAGCCGTCGCCGAAGCGCACGCCGCGCCGCAGGACGATGCGCCAGACGGTCGGGTCCTTCGTCTGGCGCACAACGCGCACGACGCCCGGCACCCGGCGCGGATCGTCGAACGGCCCGGCGAGGCGCGACACGGGCGGCTCGAAGATCTGCCGGGCGACCAGGCGCTCGGAGTGCGTGCGCGCATAGAGCGGATCGAGCGTGACCGGGCGCTCGGGGAGCGCCCACTTGAGCGTGCCGCCGGCCCCCGGCTGCGGGCTCGAGCCGCCCGCGACCGGCTCGTCGTCGTCGCCGTTGCAGCCGGCGATCGCCACCGCCGCGAGGGCGAGGGCAACGAGTGCACGCAGCCGCGTCACCGCGCCGCCGCTAGATCTTCAGCAGGACGAGCGTGTTGAGGACGAAGAGGACGGCGAAGAAGATCGTCCAGCGGTCGAGGTTTCGCTCCACGAGCGAGCCGCCGCCGATCGAGCTGCCGGCCTGGCCGATTCCGAACGCGCCCGAGAGCCCGGAGTCCTTGCCCGAGTGCAGGAGCACCAAGAAGATCAGGACAACCGAGATCAGGACCTGTACTACGCCGAGTACGCCTTCCATCGCGGGGGCAGTGTAGCCCCTGCCCTCGGGTTAGGCCGTAGCGCCGCGCGTGTGGGTGGTGGCCGGCGCGCTCGCCGCTCCGGCGGCGATCCCGACGGCGGCGATCACCAGATGCAGGACGTTGTCCTCCGTGTTCACCGGCAGGAAGCCGAGAATCGACTCGCCGTCGCCGATGATGAAGCCCCAGATCGCGACCACGAGGTAGACGGCGCCGAACCCCAGCGCGAACGTGCGCGAAGCGGAGGCGCCGGCCGCGAACGCCGCAAGGCCGAGGATGCCGCTCGCGATGTGCACGAGGTTGTGCCACCCGTTCACGTCGAAGATCCCAAAGACTCCGTCGACGTCCCCGGGCGAGCCGAAGGCGGACGAGTAAAGGAATCCGATGAGTCCCACGACCAACAGCACTGCACCGAAGGCTCCGGCGTAGACCTGTGCCGGCGTGTATTCGTCGTGCATGGCTCCTCCTTTGGGGTGCGCCCGTTCCCCGGGGCGCTCGATGGCTGCGCCCCGACTGCCCCGGCTCCCCGGCCGGTAAACCGTCAGGGACGCTTTAGAAGAGCCACATGCCCGGCGCCACCGGGACCTCGAGCAGGCGCGGTTCGGAAGCCGGGATCGCCTCACGGAGCGCTTCGACAACCGCGTCCGGGCCGCCGCCGACCTCGCGCGCATCGACTCCGTAGCCGCGCGCCACCTCGACGCAGGAGACCGCCGGCAGGTCGAGCCCCGGCGCCCGGTCGACGCCCTCGACCTGGGAGAACCACTTGAGGATCGCGTACTCCGAGTTGCGCAGGACGAGGAAGGTGACCGGCACCCCGTACGCGGCGGCGCTCCAAAGCGCGGTGATCGCGTACTGGGCCGACCCCTCCCCCACCACGCACACGACCGGGCGGTCGGGCCGCGCGAGCTGGACGCCGACGGCCGCCGCCAGGCCGAACCCAAGGCCGCCGCCGGCGCCGAAGTAGTAGCTGCCGGGACGCGAGAGGCGGAGCTGGTTGCGCAGGGCGAGCGTCGCCGACGGCGCCTCGAGGACGACGATGCCGTCCTCCGGGAAGACCTCCCGCAGGCCATGGAAGAGCAGAGTGGGCGTGATCGGGTCGGAGTCCTCGCCGCCGACGGGATCGGGGAGCGGTTCACCGGACGGCTCGCGGTCCGGCGCCTCGACGGCGCCCAGGAGCGCCTCGAGCGCCAGCTTGACGTCCGCGACAATCGCATCGCCCATCGGGGCGCGCGCGGCCTCGTCGGGGTCGGAGGTGATCTGGACCAGCTCGGCCCCCTCCGGGAGCAGCGGGCCGGGGATGTTCGGGTAGTACGGGAAGACCGAGGAGCCGACGACCAGCACGAAGTCGTAGGAGGCGAGCGTCTCCGCAACGGGCCCGATCGCCGGCGGCAGGATCCCGCGGAAGAGCTCGTGCCCCTCGGGGAACCCGATGCGCCCACCGCCCGGCGCCGGCACCGCGAAAACCGGCAGCCGCGCGTGCTCCGCGAAGGCGACCGCGGCATCCCAGGCACCCGAAGCGTCGATGTCCGGGCCCGCGACCATCACCGGGTTCCGCGCACCCGCGAGCCGCGCCGCGAGCGTGACCAGCTCCGCGTCGTCCGGCGCCCCCGCTCCACCCGTGACCGACCTGCGAACGGCGTGCTCCACCGCCTCCGCGTCCACCTCCGCGCCCCAGTCGTCCATCGGGATCGAGACGAAGGCCGGCCCGCGCGGCGGCAGCGAAGCGAGGTGGATCGCCCGGGCGAGCGCGAGCGGGACATCCTGCGCGCGCGGCGGCTCGAACGAGTGCTTGACGAGCGGATGCACCAGCCGTGTCGCGTCGCGGTTGGTGAGGTTGGCCTGCAGCGTCACCAGCTCCCGCGCCTGCTGGCCGGCGGTGATCAGGAGCGGCGAGTGGTTCGCCTGCGCGTTGAAGATCGCCCCCATCCCGTTGCCGACCCCCGGCGCCGTGTGGAGGTTCACGTGCGCCGGCCGCCCGCTCGCCTGCGCGTACCCGTCCGCCATCCCGACCGCCACCGCCTCGTGGAGCGCCAGGTAGTAGGTGAAGTCCTCGGGGAACTCCGCCAGCATCGGCAACTCGGTCGACCCCGGGTTGCCGAACACCGCCGTCATCCCATGGCGCCGAAACAGCTCGAAGGTCGCCTCACGGACGCTGGCCACGCAGGGAGCCTATTTCGCGGGGCGGCGCGTGGGTAACCGCGGCCGTCCGAGGTGCGCCCCGCGCGTTGACCGGAGCGTTTGTCGCGCATACGCGGAAGTACACTCCGCTCAAGCGAGCGAGGCGCCTCGCGCCAGGCGACCCGGCCGATCCCGACCCGCCACACCGAACGTCCCTCGCACCCCTCTGTAGGCCGTACGGCGGGACGTTCGGCGATGCGCCGCAGGGTGGCGTGGCGCGGCTAGTCCCCCGCGCCGCCCTTCACCCGATCGAGCTCCTTCAGGATCTCGATCGCCTCTTGCCTCAGCTCGGCGTCGATGCGTGCCCAGTCGGCTTCGGAGAGCTTGCCCTGCTCCCGGTCCAGCTCGGCGTCGCGAATCTCGCGGTACTTGGCCTCCTTGCGGGCTTCGAGGTCGGCGACGGCGGGGTCCTCGTCGGCGCTCGCCGGGGCGGCTTCGGCCTCGCCCCCGCGTAGCGGCGCGGCGACGAACCAGGCGAGGAGGATGATCAGGAGGGCTGCGAGGAGGAACTCCACAGGGCGGGAGCGTAGGGAGGCGCGGTTCGCGCGGTCAGGCCCGGCCGAGGTCGCGCGCGAGGCGCGCGGCGTAGACGTCGGAGACGCGGCGCCGCCGGGCGTCCGGGGTCGGCCACAGGGCGATGAGCGCTCCACCCACGCCGATCGCGCCGCCGACCCACAGCCAGATCACGAACGGGTTGACGTTGACGCGGAAGTCGACCGGCAGCGGGGTCGCCAGGTAGACGGAAGCGAAGCGCCCGATGGCCTCGCCCTGGCGATCGGCGAACGAGCGCATCGCCTCGATCTGCTCGGGCGTCGGGCCCTCGGGGCCGACCTCGGGCAGGGTCTTGAGCAGCTTGCGGTCGGCCGCCTCGATCGCGCGGTCTAGCGGGGCGAAGTCCGGGCGCATCGCGGTCCAGAGATCTTCGGTGATGCCGGCGCGCCGGCCGATCTCGCTCGTCGCCTCACCCTCGAAGAACCCGCGAAGAGGCCCCGCCGTCGGATCGCCGGCGTTCGTCGAGTAGTAGTTGCGCGACGGGTGCAGCGTGGTCACGTGCTCGCCGTCGCGCTCTACGCGCAGCACGGCCCCGAACGTGAGCTTCTGCTCCTCGCTGTCGATCGCGGCGGTCGGCTCGACGTAGGTGACCGTGTAGTCCTCGACCTGCACCGAGTCGCCCGGGACCATCCGCAGGTCGCGGCTCGTCTGGAAGCTCGACGAGGCGGCGACCGCGATGAACAGAATCGCGACGCCCGCGTGGACGATGTAGCCGCCGTAGCGGCGCCGGTTGCGGGCGACGACGCGCGCGAGCGCGGACGCAAACGAACGGCCGGTGAGCGAGCTCTGCGCGGATGCGCCGCGCCAGAACTCGGCGGCCAGCGCTGCGAGTGCGAAGAAGGCGAACGCGAAGAGGACGAGGGCGAGTGGGTGCTCGAGCGCGTCGGTCAGCACGACGACCGCGGCGGTCGCGACCACCGCCGCGACGAGCGGCCAGCGCACGAGCTGCCACAGCCTCCCGGCGCTGATCCGCCGCCAGGCGAGCAGCGGGCCGATTCCGGTGAAGAGCACGAGCAGGATCGCCAGCGGGGCCGTGTAGCGATCGAACCAGACCGGACCGAGCGAGGACTTCTCGCCGGTGACCGCCTCCGAGATCAGCGGGAAGAAGGTGCCCCAGAAGATCACCCCGATCATCCCGACGAGAAGGAGGTTGTTGACGAGGAAGACCGACTCGCGCGAGATCAGCGACTCGATGCGCCGCTCCGAGCGCAGCAGGTCGAGCCGGGAGATGATCAGCGCCGCGGAGCCGATCACGACCACCCCGATCAGCACGAGCAGGTAGGGGCCGACGGTGGAGTCGCCGAACGCGTGGATCGACTGCAGGATCCCGGAGCGCACGAGGAAGGTGCCGACGAGGGCGAGCGCGAACGTCGCCACGACGAGCGAGACGTTCCAGACCTTCAGCATCCCCCGCTTCTCCTGGACCATGATCGAGTGCAGGAACGCGGTGCCGGCAAGCCAGGGCATCAGCGCGGCGTTCTCGACCGCGTCCCAGCCCCAGTAGCCGCCCCAGCCAAGCTCCTCGTAGGACCACAGCGAGCCGAGCAGCAGCCCGATGCCGAGGAAGGTCCACGCGATCAGCGCGAAGCGGCGGGTCGAGCGGATCCAGCTCGCGTCGACGCGCCGCGCCGCGAGCGCCCCGATCGCGAACGCGAACGGGATCGAGAAGAAGACGTAGCCCGAGTAGAGCATCGGCGGGTGAATCGCCATCGCCCAGTGGCGCAGCAGCGGGTTGAGGCCGGCGCCCTCGGCCGGCGCCGGGTCGAGCTCGGCGAACGGATTCGCCTGCGTGCCGACCAGCATCAGCATCGTGAAGAAGAGGCCGAGGCCGCCGAGCACCGCGGTCGCCCACGGCACCACCTCCCGGTGGCGGTGGCGGGTGAGGAAGAGGACGGCGCTCGACGCGATCGAGAGCACCCAGGCCCACAGGAGGAGCGAGCCGCCCTGGCTTCCCCAGAGCGCCGTCAGCTTGTAGCCGGTGGGGGTCGTGGTCGAGGAGTGCTCGGCGACGAGCCGGAAGGAGAAGTCCGAGCGCGCGAACGCGGCCTCGATCACGATCACGCACACGGTCAGCAGCGCGCACAGCGCGTAGATCGCCCGGCGTGACGCGTCCACCCAGCGGCGGTCCCCGGGACGCACTCCCAGGGCGACGACGAGAGCGGCGACGATCGCGAAGACACACGCGACGCGTGCAGCCCAGAGCGCGGCGATGCCCAGCTCGATCACCGGGCAAGTATCGCAATGCAGCCCCGGGCGCCGGGGGCGTGCATTAGATTCGGTTCCTCCCGGAGGATCCGGGAGGGGGAACGATGGAGCGCTCGCACACCGCCTCGACCTTGCGCTTCCGCTGGCTGATCGCGGTCGCGGTGCTGGCCGGGGCGGTCGGAATCGCGGCCTACGCCACGGACGCGTTGCGCGAGCCCGAGCTCGACACGGTCGACGCCCGCTTCTCGATCCGCGGGACCGAGGAGCCGCCCGACGACGTCGTAGTCGTCGGCATCGACGACGTCACCTTCTCGCAGCTCGACCGGCACTGGCCGTTCCCGCGCTCGCTCCACGCGCGCGTGATCGATCGGCTGGTCGCCGACGGGGCGAAGGTGATCGCCTACGACATCCAGTTCACCGAGCCGACCACGCCGCGCGAAGACAACGCCCTGATCCGCGCGGTCAAGCGCGCCGACCCCACCACGCACATCGTGCTCGCGACCACCGAGGTCGGCCGCGACGGGCGCACCAACATCTTCGGCGGCGATCGCGTGCTCGGCGAGATCGGGGCGATCCCCGCGAACGGAAACCTGATCCCGGATCCAGGCGACGTCATCCGCCGGGCTCCGTACGAGCTCCAGAACCTGACGAGCTTCCCGGTCGCCGCCGCGACCGCGCCCGGCGACATCGAGGTCGACCCGGGCCGCTTCGACGATGACGGCGGAGCGTGGATCGACTACTCCGGCCCGCCCCGCACGCTCGAGCACGCCTCGTTCTCCGAGGTCCTGCGCGGCCACTTCGAGCCGGGCACGTTCACCGACAAGTTCATCGTCATCGGAACGACGGCCCCCTCGCTCCAGGACGTCCACCCGACGTCGGTGAGCGGCGGCGACACGATGTCCGGGCCCGAGATCCAGGCGAGCGCGCTTGCCACCGTCCGCGCCGGCCTGCCGCTGCAGGCGAGCCCGGGGGCGCTCGACGTGGCGTTGATCGTTCTCTTCGCGCTGGCTGCGCCGCTCGGCACCCTGGTGCTCTCGCCCGTGCGGGGGCTCCTGCTCGCGCTCGCCGTCGGCATCGCATACGCGGTCGCCGTACAGCTCGCCTTCGAGTGGGAAGGCCTGATCCTCACCTTCCTCTATCCCGTCGGCACCCTCGCCATCGGCACCGTCGGCGCCGTCGCCGTCGCCTACGTCACCGCCACGATGGAGCGCCAGCGCACCCGCGACATCTTCGCCCGGTTCGTCCCCGAGAGCGTCGTCGACCAGGTCCTCGCCCGCGCCGACCAGGACCTGCGCCTCGGCGGCACCGAGCTCGAGGGGACGATCCTCTTCAGCGACATCCGCGGGTTCACCACCTTCTCGGAGACGCACCCGGCGGCTGACGTGCTCGAGACCCTCAACGTCTACCTGGGCGGCATGACCGATGCGATCCTCGCCCACGGCGGCACGATCCCCACCTACATCGGCGACGGGATCATGGCCCTGTTCGGCGGGCCGATTCCCCAGGAC
>ERZ777003.2658-NODE-2658-length-19787-cov-5.936803_pt1 | contig 19787 bp, 14 predicted proteins | sample MGYA00374956_ERZ777003 | MGnify/ENA primary metagenome ERZ777003 (study PRJEB29302, sample SAMN06268252) | bioreactor metagenome | isolation source: Joint BioEnergy Institute, California, USA | place: USA:Joint BioEnergy Institute, California, USA | collected... | reverse complement strand
CGGACATCGACGAGGTCGATGCCCTCGGCGAGGCAGCCGTCGTAGATCGAGAAGAGGTGGCCGCCGGAGAGGGTGAACAGCTTGTCGACGCCGCGCGAGGCGAGCGCCTTGGCGACCAGGCGACCGCCGTGCATCTGCCCGGAGCCCTGCTGGGCCTCGGCGCGCGCGCTTTCCTCGGTGGTCGCCACGCCCGAAAGCTTATGGGTCGGGCGTGGCGACCGGGGCGCCGGCGCTCAGGGCTACCCGAACGGCGCGGGCACCCGGGTCAGGTCACCGACGTCCGCCGCGGCCACCGGCGGAGGCGCCGGGCGGGCGGGAGCCTCGGCCTCCGCGGGTACGATCGCCTCGCTGATGTGGCGGGACCCGGCCTAGCTGCGGCCGGGCACGCCGACGCTGAAGCTGATCTTCTCGGGCTCGAGCGAGCGCACCAGCGGCACCTTCAGCAACCGCGCCAAGCGCCAGGCCCAGGCATACGGCCAGGCCACGGGCAGCGCGGGCTTGTAGGTGGTGACGGTGCCATTGCGGGCCTGCACCTCCAGTTCGACCTCCGCCGTCGGCAGGATGAGCCCGCGCGGCTCGCCGACCCTGGCGAGGCGGATGCGCGCCGGTCCCCCGCCGCCGGCCAGGCGCTTGACCTCGCGCGCGGCGGCGTGGATGCGAAACGGGTTCAGGTAGCGCAGGCGGTTCATGCCTTGCGGCTACCCGGCTGCGCCGCACCTAGCCGGGCGGGATGTTCTGGTTTCGGCGCAGGACGTTCTCCGGATCGAACCGGCGCTTCAGCGCCTGCAGGCGCTCGAAGGAATCGCCGAACGCCGCCCCCACCCGCTCGAGCGGCTCGTCGGCCTGCATGTAGTTGACGTAGCCCGCCCCGGTCTCCGACCACGGCGCGATCTCCGCCGCCGTCTCGCGCGTCCACGCGACGTACTCGTCGTCGAGCGCCGGATCGAGCCAGGTGCCCATCGCGCTGATGTTGTGGGCGGCGCCGCGGAAGCCGAGCGCGGCCGAGTCGGGATCGGCGTCCTTCGCCGCGCCGTGGAGCGACTCGATCAGGATCTGGCCCGGCGAGCGCTCCCCCATCGCAGCCATCCGCGCGAGCAGGGTGTCGATGAGCTCGTCGGGCAGCTCGCGGACGAAGTGGCCCTTCCAGTACGTGCGCTCGATCCCGTAGCTCGGGTTGACCAAGTGCTGCTGGGCGGCGAACGAGCGCACGCCGAGGCGCTCGTCGATCACGCCCGGCAGCCCGCGGATCTCCGCCAGCGCCTGCGGCTCCCCCTCCCCGGTGAAGCACGGGATGAGGACCACGATCGTGCCGACGCCGGGCGTCCGGTCGAGGACGGCGGAGAAGCTCAGGTCCCGTGGGCCCGCGGCGCAGGCGTCGCGGTAGCGGCGAAGCGCCTCGCGCGCCGCGTCCTCTCCGCCGAAGGCGATCCGCCCGCCGTAGACGCGCTCCACCGGGTGCAGGCGGAACTCGAGCTCGGTCGCGATACCGAAGTTCCCGCCGCCGCCGCGCAGGCCCCACAGGAGCTCGGCGTCGTCGTCGGCGCTGGCGCGCACGGTCGCGCCGTCCACCGTGACGAGCTCGGCCGCGAGCAGGTGATCGCAGGTGAGCCCGAGCTGGGAGGTGAGGTGGCCGATGCCTCCGCCGAACGTGAGCCCGGCGACTCCGGTCGTGCCGACGACCCCGCCCGGGGTGGCGAGCCCGTGCGCCTGCGCGGCCGTATCGAAGTTGATCCACGTCGCGCCGCCCTGCGAGCGCGCGATCCGGCGCTCGGGATCGACGTCGACGCGCCTCATCAGGCTCAGGTCGATCACGAGCCCGCCGTCGCGCACGCAGTGACCGGCCGGGTTGTGGCCGCCGCCGCGCACCGCGATCTCGAGCCCGCGGTCGCGCCCGAAGGCGAGCGCCGTCGCGACATCCGCCGCCCCGAGCGGGCGCACGACAAGGGCCGGGTGGCGGTCGATGAACGCGTTGAAGCAGCTCCGGACCCGGTCCCACCCCGAGTCCCCCGGTTCGATCACGGCGCCGGCGCACGAGCCGCGCAGCTCCGCCAGGTCCCCCGCTTCGATCGTCGATGTGCTCACGGCGCCCTCCCTCCCCCGCCTCATTGCCTTTCGAAGACCAGGCGGAAGTGGTCGAGCAGCTCGCGCTCGAAGCAGATGCTGTTCGCCGAGATGCCCGAGGTGAAGGCAAGGCGGAAGTCGGCGCTCGTAAGCCACTTGGGCACGAGCCGCGCCTTCATCAGCGTCTTGCGGAAGGTGCGCCGGCCGAAGCGCTTTCGCCACTGCTTGATCGTCTCGATGTAGTCGAGCCTCCCCGACTCCGCGGAGACGAGCCGGAAGTCGGGCTCGGCGTTGCGGACGATCTGCTCCTTGCCGAACGGCAGCCACGAGCCGGGGAACTGGCGGCCCATGAGCGCAAGGATGAACTCGTCCGAGTCGCGCGGTGCGTCGACCGAGATCTCGGGGAAGCGGTCCGGCGAGATCATGTTGCGGCCGAAGACCATCGTCTGCAGGTAGAGGCGTCCGCCCGGCGGCAGCACCGAGGCGATGTTCGCGAAGAGGTCGCGGTAGACCTGATCCTGTCGGCCCGCGTCGTAGTCCTCGGGCGCGCAGAAGTGCTCGAACGCGCCGAGGCTGGCGACGGCGTCGAACGGGCCGAACGTGTCGCGGTCCACCGCCCGGGCGTCGCGGATGTGGACGTCGAGACCGTGGCGCCGGCAGGACTCCGCCTGCGCGCTCGACAGCGTCACGCCGACACCCTCCGCCCCGCGCTCGCGGATGTAGTTGAGGAGCGGTCCCCACCCGCAGCCCAGGTCGAGCACCCGCCTGCCGGGCTCGATCCCGATCTGCTCGGCCACGTAGTCGTGCTTTCGCCGCTGCGCCTCCTCGAGCGTGAGCGAGAAGTCGCCGTCGTACTTCGCGCCGGAGAAGTCGGCCAGCTCGCCGAGGCTGAGCCGGAAGATCCGATCGATCAGCGAGTACGTGAACTCGAGGTCCCGGCGGTCCGCCATTCGCGGCTCACCCTACCCGGACGGCCGCAGTGTGATGCGCGTCACAAAAGCGTAGTGCCTACTCCGCTTTAGTGGAGCAGCTACTCCGTTTGTGGTAGCGTGAACCGAAGTCAGGACTCTCACTTTTCGCAGGAGGCCCAAGCGTGTCGGAAACTCGTTTCAACCCCTGGTGGGCACTCGCGGTGGTGTGCATGGGCCAGTTCATGGTCATCCTCGACGCCACCGTCACCAACGTCGCCCTGCCGTCGATCCAGGCCGACCTCGGGATCTCCGACTCCTCGCTGCAGTGGATCGTCAACGCGTACACGCTCCTCTTCGGCGGCTTCCTGCTGCTCGGCGGCCGCGCGGCCGACCTGATCGGCAGGCGCACGCTGTTCCTCGCCGGCGTCACGCTCTTCTCGCTGGCGTCGCTCGCGTGCGCGCTCGCCCCCTCCGAGGAGTTCCTGATCGTCTCCCGCGGCCTGCAGGGCCTCGGCGGCGCGCTGCTTTCCCCCGCGGCGCTCGCCGTGATCACGACGAGCTTCGCCGAGGGCCCCGATCGGACCAAGGCCCTCTCGGTGTGGGCGGCGATTGCGACCGGCGGCTCGGCCGCGGGCCTTCTGCTCGGCGGCGTGATCACCGAGGCGCTCTCGTGGGAGTGGGTCTTCCTCATCAACGTCCCGGTCGGGATCGGGATCGCGCTGGCCGCGCTGCGCCTGGTGCCCAACACCCGCACGCACGCGCACGGCCGCCACTTCGACCTGGCGGGCGCGATCTCCGTGACCGCGGGCCTGGTCGTGCTCGTCTACGCGATCGTCAAGGCCGAGGCCTGGGGCTGGGGCTCGACCGAGACGCTCGGGCTTGCGGGCGTCGCGCTCGGCCTGCTCGCGCTGTTCGTCCTGATCGAGCGGCGCTCCCCCGCCCCGCTCGTGCGGCTCTCGCTCCTGCGGATGCGCTCGCTCGCTTCCGCCAACGCGATCCTGCTGGTGACGATCGGCGGGATGTTCGCGATGTTCTTCTTCATCTCGCTCTACATGCAGAACATCCTCGGCTACACCGCGCTCGAGACCGGGTTCGCGTTCCTGCCGGTGACGCTCAGCATGCTGGTCGGCGCGACGATCGCCCAGCAGCTGATCAGCCGGATCGGCGTGCGCACCGTGATGGCCGGCGGCCTGGCGATCGGCGCCGCCGGCATGGCGACGCTCGCCGCGCTGACCGCCGTCGACGGCAACTATCTGCGGGTGCTCGCCGGCCTGGTGCCGATCGCGGTCGGCATGGGCATGGCGTTCGTCTCGGCCACGCTCGTCGCCACGACCGGCGTCGATCGCGACGACGCGGGCCTCGCCTCCGGCCTGTTCAACACCTCCCAGCAGATCGGTGGCGCGCTCGGGCTCGCGGTGCTCTCGACGCTCGCGAACGACCGCGCCACCGGCATCCTGGCCGACCTCGGCGCGCTGCCGACCGTGGCCCAGCAGCAGGCGGCGATGGTCGACGGGTTCCAGCTCGCCTTCGGCATCGCCGCGGGCCTGCTCGCGACGGGCGCGATCATGGTCGTGGCGCTGCTTCGCCGCCGCCACGTCGAGCGCATCGACGCGGGCGAGGCCGAGGCCGTTCCGGTGGCCGCTTAAGCGGTCGCCGGACGGCCGATACGATCCCCCCGATGGCGACCGCGCCCGAGATCGCCCCGGCCCTGCGTGCCGACGCCGCGCGCAACCGGGAGCTGATCCTCGACGCGGCGATGGAGGTCTTCGCGGAGCGCGGCCTCGACGCCTCGACCTCGGAGGTCGCGCGCCGCGCCGGCGTCGGCGAGGCCACCCTCTTCCGCCGCTTCCCCCACAAGCAGGACCTGATCGACGCGGTCCTCGAGCGCACGATGCGCGAGGTGAACGAGCTGCTCGCCGAGTGCGCCGCCGATCCCGATCCCGCCCGCGGCCTCGAGCGGTTCTTCTTCGAGCTGCTCGAGCGAAAGCTCCAGAACGACCGCGCGTTCTTCGAGGCCGTTCACGAGCGCTGCATGACGAGCACCAACTTCGAGGACCTGCGCGCGGAGGCCTTCGACCTGATGACCGTGATCCTCCGCCGCGCCCAGGAGGCCGGCGCCGCCCGCACCGACCTGCAGCCCCCCGACCTCTTCTTCCTCCTCCTGAGCGCCGGCGCCACCCTGCGCCTCCCGCAGCTGTCCCTGCGCGAGGACCTGTGGAAGCGCTACGCGCGGGTGATCCTCGACGGCCTGCGGCCGCAGTCCCCCTCGAAGCTGAAGCCCGGCGCTCCCTCGCGGAAGCTGCTCGAAGAGGGCGGGGAGTAGCTAGCCCGCCGGGCGGCTCGCCGAGACGCGCAGCCCCTCTCGCTTCAGCTCGAGCGCCAGCAGCTCCGCGAGGTTCGCCTTGCGGGCGCCCGGGAGGTTGACGAGCTTGCCGAGCCGGTATGCCCACGCGACCGGGAAGGGGATCGGGAAGTCGCGATCGATGCGGATGCGGTTCGCCGCTCCGGTCTCGCCCTCGAGCTCGAGCACCACGTTCACCCGCGGGGCGAAGATCCCCTTCGGGTTGCCAACGTCGACGATGCGCGCGGTTTGGGAGCGGCTCGAGACGATCGCGCGGACGTCGGTGACGAGGCCGCGCACCATGAGGAAGCCGCGGCGGATCGCGAGCATGAACGAGATCGCCATTGCGAGCAGGAGGAGGACGACCCCGACCGCGACGTGGGGCTCGCCGGTGGCGAAGACGGCGACCGCGCCCGCCAGGAAGACGAGCCCGAGCACGTTGAGCGCGACGATCACCGGCGCAACCTCGGCCTGCGGCGTCGCCGCCGGCTCGCGGTCTCCCCGTTCGACGCCGCCGTCGAGGCGCCGCGGAGCCGCGGCGCGTAGAGCGCGAGCGGCTCATCGATGCCCTTCACGGCGACCTTGCCGACGGTCTCGGCCTCGAACTCGGGGCCGAGCCGCTTCCAGGTGTCGACGGTGATCAGGACGGACTCGTCGAAGTGCCTCGTCGCGCCCTCCACGCGGGCGGCAACGTTGACCGCGCCGCCGATCACCGAGAAGTTGAGGCGGCCGGCCCCGCCGATGGCCCCAGCGACGACCAGGCCGGTGTTCACCCCGACGCCGACGCGCAGGTCGCCCGCCTCGCGGCGCACGTTCACGGCCGCGTCGATCTCGCAGGCAGCGCGCACGGCCCGGTCGGCGTGGTCGAGGAACGGCTCGGGCGCACCGAAGACCGCGAGCAGGCCGTCGCCCTCGAACTTGTCGACGTGGCCGCCGTGCCGGGAGATGATCGGGACGATCACCTCGAAGAGCCCGTTGAGCGTGGCGACGACCTGGGCCGGCGAGGCGGTCGCCGCGAAGCTCGTGAAGTTGCGCACGTCGCAGAAGAGGACGGTGACCTCGACCTCCGCCCCGTCCTCGTCGAACCCGTCGCTGAGGATGTACTCGGCGACCTCGCGGTCGAGGTAGGTCCCGAACGCCTCGCGGATCCGCTCGCGCTCGCGCAGGCCCTCGACCATCTGGTTGAACGAGGCGGCGAGGTCGCCGATCTCGTCGCCGGTCGTCACCGGCACCGAGACCGTGTAGTCGCCCGCGTTGACCGCCTCGACCGCGCGCTCGAGGTCGCCGATCGGCCGCAGGACCGAACGCGAGAGCAGCATCGTCAGCTCGAGCGAGATCGTCGTCGCGACCGCGAGCGCGACCAGCACGTCGACCCCTAGGTTGGAGGTCCCGCCGCCGCCGTCCGAGGTGATCGCGGCCACGACGAGGCCGGTGACGACGTTGATCAGCGGCAGCGCGATCAAGAGGCGCCAGCGCAGCGGGACCGCGGAGAGGTTGGTGGTGCGCGGCGAGATCTGCGAGTTGATGTGGAGCAGGACGGGGCGCATCCCGTCCTCGATCGCCAGGTAGTGGAGCATCGCCGCGTACCCGGTGACGACCAGCGACCCGGCGGTCAGCGGAAAGAACGCGAGCCAGCTCAGATCGAGGATCACGATCACCGCGACGCAGGTCGCGAGCACCGCGCCCACGACCGGGATGGGCATGTCGCGCCGCACTAGCGTGAGCGGCATCCCGACGGCGGCGCTCCAGGCCCGCGCGGTCGCATCCGGGTCGCGCTCGCCGCGGATCCACGCCACGACCGGCGCCATGTGGCGGCGGGCGCGCACGAACGCCCACAGCAGCGCGATCTCCGCGATGCCGAGCGCGACGATCAGCACCTTGAGGTAGTCCTCGGCGTCGCGCTCGAGATAGAAGGTGAAGAGGGCGAAGGCGCCGGAGACGACGAGCAGCGCCGAGTGGAGTTCGACCAGGAGGAAGGCCGTCGGATACCACGGTCCGAGCCGGCGGTAGAAGAAGTTGAGCGGCTCCACGGATCGCCGATTGTCCCATTCCGGTGGGGTCCGCCTTCAAGCCCGGGCGGGAAGTGCCGATGGAGATTCCGTGGGCGAATCCGTCGCCATCCACCATGCCGCCAACGGGGGATTTCCTGAGCCTCCCCCGGGCGCTCCCGTGCGCACGCTCGCCGCGCGCCACGGGGGCTGCGGCACGCGCACCACGCTGCGCATCCCGGCGGTCCTCTCCCCGCTGGTGGTGCGCCGCGTGGAGTGCGCGGGCTGCGGCCGGCCGTTTGCCCCGATCGAGGTCAAGGAAGTCCGCGTCCCCGGGCGCCTGTGGCAGCTCGCGTCCATCCCGGTCGCCGCGGCCCTCGTCATCGGCGGCCTCTTCCTGATCCAGGGAGGCGGCGGCAGCAACGCGCCGCTCGCTTCGTCCACCGCCTCACCGGCACCGGCCCGGCCCGCGGCGAACGCCAAGGCGGAGAAGGGCGCGCGCGGCGCCAAGGTCCGGGGCGCTGCCGAAGTCGTGCGCGGCGCGAACTTCAGCCTCGCCCTGCCGAAGGGCTGGCGCAAGGTGAGCCCGCCCGCGGGCGCCACCTTCGCCGCGGCGGCTGCCGGTGGCGGGGCCGAGGCCACGCTGTGGATCGAGCGCAACGCGAACCTCGAGTTCCCCGCCTTCATCACCCAATCGCTCGAGCAGCTGCGGACGCTCAGCCCCGACCCCCGCGTCTGCGAGCGCACGCCCGGCCCCACCCCGGAGACCACCGTGGTGCGCCTGTGCGCGGACGCGCCGCCCGGCGAGCCCGTCTACGAGGCGGTTCTGCGCGCGGCCGGCCCCTACCGCTACTACCTCGCGACCACCGTCGCGGCGGACGCCGCACCGGACGCCGCCGCGGGCGTCGACCTGCTCGCGGGCTCGCTCACCCCGGAGGCCCGCCGCTGATGCTTCGCACACGGCGCACCCTCCTCCTCGCGCTCCTGGCGCTCGCGGTCCCGCTGCCGGCGCTCGCGCTCTCCGGGCACAGCCGCGGCGCTCCCCCCACCCCGGCCCCGCTTTCGGTCTCGACGTCGCTCGGCGGCTGCGGCGTCGCGACGAACCAGATCATGTGCAAGCTCGTCGTCTCGTTCAACCCGATCCCCGGCGCCACCTCCTACACGGCCTCGGTCACCCGCGCCGACGGCTCGGTCATCGACTACGGCGAGATTGGCGCCGGCGGCGGTCCCCTCTGGGTCCCCTACGCGGGTTCGGGCTCCTACTCCGTGCGCGTCTCGGCCTTCGGCCGGCCCCCGACCGCGAACGTGGGCGACGACGCCGGCAACGAGCCGATCGCGAGCGAGACCACCGCGGCCGCCCCGGCCACGAAACCCTCACGTGCTCCCGGCAACCCGGAGACGGCCGAGAACCCGGGAGCCCGCCCGGGCAAGGGCGGCCCGAAGGGCAACGCGACGGCGATCGGCAACCCGGGCGCGCCCGCGCAGCAGGCGCCCGACCCGGTGTGCGCACCGCAGCCCGCCACCACCCCCGATCCGCCTGCGCTTCCCGAGCCCCCGCCGACCAACCTCGATCCCGAGGACCCGGACGAGGACCGCGACGGGATCCTCGACGAGGAGGAGCGCCAGGAATACGTAAAGGCGCTGCTTTCCCGCACGGCCGCCGCACTCGCCGCCCAGGCGAAGCTGCCGGACTCGGCCACCTGCGCCGAAGCGCCTGCTCCGTAACGGTTTCCACTGGCCACGGCGCGTGACGCGTGATAGCGTCGCGCCAGTTCATAGGAGGGCCTGTACCGAGGGGAGAGCACCGTGGGGGCAACGTTTGTGGGGACCAGCCGGACTCGGCGTGCGCTCGTCGCGCTCGCGATCGCACTTGTCGTCGTAACCCCGGCCGCAGTCGCGCGCCTGGCGGCACCGCCGCCCGCCGAGGCGCAGAACGTCGGCGGTCTCGTGGGGCAGCTCCTCACCACGCTCACCCGCACCCTCTGCCCGATCGTCACCCAGCTCGACGACGCGGTCGAGCCGGTCCCCGTCGTCCGCGACGTCACCGGGCTCGTGCGCGCGCTCGTCTGCAACCTCGGCGTCCTCGAGTACCGCTTCCACACCGTCTGGGAGGGCCCCGGCGGCCAGCGCATCGAACGCACCCACAACGCCGTCATCGGCGTCCCCACCCCGCTGAACGTAGACAACAAGCCGGGCTCCGACGTGAACGGCACGATCGCCCCGGTCGGTCTCGGCCTGCAGCTCGCGATCCAGCGCCAGAACACCAACGTCCCGCTCGCCGCCTCGGTCGAGGCCGTGATCAAGGATCCGACCGGCTCGCTCGGCGCCGAGAACGTCGCCGTCGGCTACGACCAGCTCGGCGACCGCGTCCCGCGGAAGTTCACCGCGCGCCTCGACCTCTCCAAGCTCGCGGTGGGCGAGTCGAGCCTGGGCATCAAGGTCACCCAGCACTCGCCGGGCGACGACACGGACGTGATCGCGTCCATGTTCGACGGCACGCCATCGGACCGCCAGAACGCCACCACCGGCCGGATCGAGTTCGACAACTCGCCGACCGACCTCGGCATCGACCTCGCGCTGGGCGACCCGCTCGTGGCGACGCTGTCCACGAACACTCCGGGCCCGGTGAACGCCACGGTCAGCACCACCGACGGGACGGACACCAGCAACTTCAGCGCGAAGATCCAGGACCTGCCGAACAAGATGACGCTCTCGGTGGGCCAGGCCAGCCCGCGCGTCGTCTACACCGGAACCGACGCCGGCGGCAACCCGGTCGCGATCGACCACCTGGCGCTCACCGCGGACTCGACGACGCCGCTCTTCTCGCGCGCGACGAACCTGGCCGCTCGGATCGACGGCCTGCCTTCCGGGACCGAGCTCAGCTTGGACCAGGCCTCGAACCAGGTCACGCTCGACGCGACCCAGGCGATCGGCAAGGTCGAGCTGTTCGCCGGCTCGCAGCCGGAGGCGCCCGGTGATCTGCCGCCGGCCGGCGAGCAGGGAGCGCGGATCGTCGACCGGCCCGCCGATCCGTACGTGATCGGCGCCCGCGTCCGCGGCCTGCGCTCGCTCGCCGCCGGGCTGAACGAGCCGTACACGCTGCACACGGAGACGGCGGGCGGCCCCTTCGGGATCGAGGCGATCCTCCCCGACGTCGAGGCCTCGATCGGCATCAACGACCTGCCGACCGTGCTCGACCTGACCGCCGACCTCGCCGGTGGGCAGATCGCCTACACCGGCGCCGGCGAGATCGACGAGATCGGCATCGACGTGGCGTCGGCGACGCCGCTCTTCCTCGACGCGAACGAGGTCGGGCTCCTGCTCCAGGGCGTGCCCACCTCGTTCACGCTCAACCTGGCGCCGTCGTTCGACAACTTCGCCTTCACCGCCGACAACGGCATCGACAAGATCGAGGCGAAGGCGAAGAGCCCGTCGGCCGCCGACGACAGCGGCGTGCTCGCCGCGAACGACGCGGGGGCCGTGCTGCGCAAGGTCGGCGCGAACACGTTCGTCTTCGCCCGCGTGTTCAACCTGCAGGAGCTCGCCGTCGGGCTCAACCCCGTCGACGTGACCGCGCGGATGGAGTCGGGGCACAGGTTCGTCGGCGACGTCATCCTCGAACAGGGCGGCGGGGCGCCCAACCTCGACCTCGATGCCACGATCGCGAACCTGCCGTCCGAGGTCAACTTCGGCCTCGGCAACGACGGCACCGGCGGCAGCCGGATCCACTACGCCGCCAACGCCGAGATCAACGAGATCGGGTTGAACGCGACCGGGCTCGAGCTGCTGCCCGGCGCCGATCCCCTGCGCGGCATCCTCACCGGGATCCCGAGGGAGTTCACGCTGGACCTGCCGGCCACCGGGCCCGTCGCGAAGCTCAACGTGCCGAGCGGCCAGCTTGGGATGGTGCGGGTCTCCGCGGGCGCCCTGGCGCTGCCGGGCACCGGCGGCAACGACCAGTTCACCTACCGCGACCTGCCCGGCCAGTTCGGCATCGCCGGCCGGCTGTCGGCGGTCCGCGGCTTCAGCATCGGCCTCGACCCGGTCGACATGCGGCTCGACCTCAGCACGAACGACGCCGACCGCAAGCCGATCCAGGCCGATGCCCGCATCCAGGAGAGCGCCTCCGACCCGGTGCAGCTGATTCAGGCGTTCCTCAACAAGCCGTCGGCGTCGACCACGCTCGGGCTCGTCACGGCCGAGAACCAGCCCACGCGCATGGCCTACACGGGCACGAGCAGGATCGACCAGATCGACCTGCACGCCGAGAACCTCGCGGGGCTGCCGTTGATCGACGGGCACCTCGTCGACATCCCGCGCGAGCTCGACGTGTGCTTCGACCCCGGCGAGGGCTGCCACCGCCCGAACCCGCACAACATCAACCGCCGGGAGACGTCGAACATCTCGATCGACATCGACGACAACGACAGCTCGGGGTCGGTGCCGCTTCAGCTCACCGCTGCGGACATCGTCACCGAGCCCGGCGCCGACCCGATCGTGCTCCGCGGCATCCGCCTGCACGAGCTCGGCGCGGACATCGGCATCGACCCGGAGTTCGATCCGCCGTCGGACATGAACGCGCATGTGTTCATCGACAGCGACAACCGGCCGTTCAGCATCGACCGGGTCACCTACGACTCGGTCAAGCACTTCGCGCTCGGGACGGTCGCGAGCCCGGCGAGCGCGCAGGACCGGCTCGTCAACCTGAACGGCCTGGGCATCACCGGCCTCGACACCGAGCACAGGGGCAACCTGAACTGCGGCGGGCGCCAACAGCTCGACATCGAGGTGCTCGGGATCACGCTGAACCTGCTCGACCTCCCGATCGTCGGCCAGGCCGTCCCGCTCTGCGGAAACGGCTAGCCAAACCCGCGCCCTGCGCGTAGGATGCCCCCATGAAAAGGGGGTATCGCGCGCTTGCCGCGACGGCAGCGCTCTTGGCAGTGGCCGCGGCTCAGGCCGTCGCAGTCGAACCTGGGACGAACGTCCTCGTCAGCCAGCCGACCGGCACCGCGCCGGCGGCGATCCCGGCGACGAACAGCAGCCTGATCAGCAGCTTCGGCGGCATCGGGCCGTCCTCGAGTGAGTCGGCGCGCGTCGTCTCGAGCGCCCAGAACAACCGCTTCGTGGCCTTCGTCTCGGACGCGGACGGCCTCTCCCCCGACGATGACGACAGCGTCAGGAACGTGTACGTGCGCGACACGCTCACGAACACGGTCGAGCTGATCAGCCGGGCGAGCGGGTTCGCGGGCGCCGGCGCGAACGGTGACTCCTTCGAGCCGGCGATCGACGCCAGCGGGCGCTACGTCGCCTTCACCTCGGATGCCGACAACCTCGTGGAAGGCAGCGGCGGCATCGACCACGTCTACCTCCGCGACCGGGTGACCGGCACGACCCGGATCGTCGATCGCGCGGATGGCCCGAACGGGGCAATCGCGAACGACAGCTCCGGCGATCCCTCGGTGACGACCATCGGCAGCGACCCGGTCGTCGCGTTCACCTCCTGGGCCGACAACCTCGACGGGGCCAGCAACGTCTCGCAGGTGTTCGTGCGCTACTTCGGGTCGCACGACACCGAGCGCGTGAGCCTCGCCGACAACTCGACGACGGTGGCGGCGAACGCGAGCGCGTCCAAGCCGTCGATCTCGGCCGACGCGAGCTCGATCGCGTTCGAGACCCAGGCCAACAACCTCATCCCGGGCCCCGACAACAACGGCGCCCACGACGTCTACATCCGCCGGCTGGCGACGAACGACACGGTGATCGTCAGCCTCGAGGGCATGACGCTCGGCGACGGTCCCTCGTATGCGGCCTCGGTCAACGGCGACGGCTCCGCGGTCGCGTTCGTCTCCGAAGCGACCAATTGGGCGGGCGCCGACGACACGAGCGACGACCAGGACATCTACGTGCGGACGTTCACCCCGAACGACGACCTACGCCTCGTGAGCCGCGCCTCCGGCGTTGCGGGTGTCAAGGGCAACGGGGACTCCCTGCACCCGGTGATCGACGAGAGCGGCCAGACGATCGTCTTCAGCTCGCGGGCGAGCAACCTGGCGGCGGGAGACACGAACGGCGTCGAGGACGTCTTCATCCGCACGGGCGCGCTCGGCGGAACCCCCAACACCGCGCTCGTCAGCCGCCCCGACAACAACTCGATCGCCGACGGGCCCTCGACCTCGCCGTCGATCGCCGGCCAGCCCTTCCTGCTCGGCAACTACCGCGTCGCCTACGCCACCGGCGCCGACAACATGGGACCCGACGACGAGGACGACTTCGCCCAGATCTACGCCCGCACCGTGGGCACGGTCGTCGGCGACAACCCGGCGAGCTACGTCTCGCGCCCCGGGACCGAGCCGTTCCGAAGCGGCGTGAACAACAGCATCATGCGCACGAGGACGCGCGGGAGCGAGCCGATCGACGCGACGAGCGCGGACGGCCGCTACACGGTCTTCATGTCGCAGTCCGACGAGCTCTCCGACGCCGACGACGACCGCTTCGTCAACGTGTATCGGCGCGACAACGCGACCGGCGAGACGATCCTGATCTCCCGCGCCTCCGGCGACGGCCCCGGCGGCAACGCCAACTCGGGCCTGATCGACGCCGTCGCGATCGTCATCGGCGGGATCCCGGTGGGGGCGCCCGCGATCAGCGACGACGGCAACCTGATCGCGTTCACGAGCAACGCTTCCAACCTGGTCCCGGGCGACAGCAACGGCGTCGCCGACGTGTTCGTGCGCAACGTGAGCGAGGGGACGACGACGCGGGTCAGCGTCGATGCGGCCGGTGGCGAGCTCACCCAACCGTCCGGCGACCCCGCGATCTCCGGCGACGGCAACCGGGTGGCATTCGTGACCCTGGCGGCGATCGACCCGCAGGACACGAACAACCGCAACGACGTGTACCTGCGCGACCTCGCTGCCGGGACGACGACGCTGATCTCGCGCCGCGGCATCGGCGCCCCCGCCGGAAACGACTCCTCCACGCAGCCGGCGCTCGACGCCGACGGAAGCCACGTGGCGTTCGCGTCCGTGTCCACGGACCTCGCCCCCGCCGCCGTCAACGACGTCGACCCGAACGACCCGGACGTGTGGCTCGTCGATGTCGCCGACGGCGTCCCGAAGCTGATCAACCGGAACGCGGGCGACAACACGCCCCCGATCGACACCTCGAACCAGGGGGCGGCCGAGCCGGCTCTCGACGCCGACGGCGACACGATCGCGTTCTCGAGCGCCTCCACGAACCTCGGCGCCACGGGCGACCTTCCCGGCACGGACGTCTTCGTGCAGGACGTCACCACCGGCGCAACCGAGCTCGTCAGCCGCACCGCCACGACCCCGAGCGTTTCGGGCAACGGCACCTCCGTGGCGCCCGCGATCGACGCCGCGGGCCAGCGCGTCGCGTTCGAGAGCGCTGCCTCCAACCTCGTCTCCGGCGACATCAACGGAACCCGCTCCGACGTCTTCCTACGCGACCTCGCGGCCGGGACCACGACGCTCGTCGCCCGGAGGCCCGACGGAACCCAGCCCGCGCAGGGCAGCGAGGCCCCGAGCCTCTCGGCGAACGGCGACTGCCTCTTCTTCGAGTCGAACGCCGACTCGCTCTACCCGATGCCGGCCGGAACCGACTTCACCAAGGTGTTCGGCCGGGCCTTGCGCGGCAACTGCCCGTTCGAGCCCCTGCCCGAGACCGGCGCCGGCGACACGACCGCCCCGGTGATCTCCAAGGCGAAGGTCAAGCCGAAGAAGTTCCTCGCCGGCAAGAAGGTCCGCCCGGCGAGGAAGGGACGCCTCCCCGTCGGCGGGATCCTCCGCTACCGGCTCTCCGAGGACGCCAAGGTGGTCGTGACGATCCACAAGCGCAAGGGCGGCAAGCGCAAGGGCAAGCTGACCCAGAACGCCAAGGCGGGCAAGAACCGCCTCAAGATCACCGGCCGGGTGAAGAAGCGCAAGCTGCTTCGGCCCGGCGCCTACCGCGTGGTCGTGAGCGCGACCGACGCGGCGGGCAACCGGGCCAAGCCCGTCCGCAAGGGCTTCAAGATCCTGCGGCCGTAAAGCGCGCCTAGCCGGTAAGCCGCACGGTCCGCTTGGCCTTGGCCTTGGCGCCCCCGCCCTTGGCGGTGGCCTTGACCTTCACGGTCACCTTGCCGCCGCGGCGCAGGGCACTCGCCGCCACCCGGCGGGCGACGGCCGGGACCTTCAGGGAGAGCTTGCCCTTCTTGCCGGCCTTCAGCTTCGTCTTGCCCTTGACCTTGAACTTCTGGCCGCCCGCAAACAGCGAGCCCGTCGCCTTGACCTTGCACTTGGCGCTGCACTTGGCCCGCAGCGCAATCTTGCTGCCGAGCTTCTGGGTCTTCTTGCCCGAGAGCTTCAGCTTGAGCCCGCCCTTCGCGTTCACCTTGACCGAGGCCGTCGCGGCCGCGGATCCCGCGCAGTCGGCGGTCTGGCCGGTGTAGACGAGCGTGGTCGAGCAGCCCTCGTCGTCGGTGACGGTGACGGTCGCCGTGAACTTGCCCTTCTTCTTGTACGTGTGGCTCTGCTTCGGCGAGGTGCTCGTGGCGGTCTTGCCGTCGCCGAAGTCCCACTGATAGCTAGCGACCGTGCCGCCGTCGGGATCGGAGGAGCCGCTCGCATCGAAGGTCACCTTCGCGCCCTTCTTCTTCGCCTTGAGCGCGGCCACGGGACCCTGGTTGGGCGTCACCGTCACGGCCTGGAACTCGGCCTGCGAGATGGTGGTCGCGGACGCGTTCGTCACCGGCGTCAGCGCGCCGTCGGCGCCGATCGCGAACGAGTTGTACGGGCTGGCGGCGACGTCGAACGAGGCGCTGTAGAGCATGCCGCCGGGCGAGGCGTCGACCGCCTCGACGAAGTCAGGGGCGGCGACCGGGTGGCCCGGAGCGAAGCTCAGCTGCCCGTCCGCGGCAACCGCGTACGCGGCGATCCCGCCCGGGGTGTTGAACCCGGCCGCGTAGATGAAGCGCGCGTCGGGGGTGAGCGCAGCGGTCACGAGGTCGAGCCCGGAGGCCAGGTTCGCAATCGAGGGCTGGAGGCTGCCATCCGGGTTGACCGGGAAGGTCCGGATGCTCTGCCCGCCCGTGGTGAAGACGAAGTCGCCCTGCGGCGAGACCACGACGCTCTTCGGGTTGGCGCCCGTGACCTGCGCGGTGCCGACCTCGGTCGCCCCACCCGCGCTGATGTCGTAGGCGTGCACCGTGTTCGCGGTCGCGTCGATCGCGTAGAGGCGCGTCCCGTCCGGGTTCACCGCGATGCCCTGCACCTGGTAGCCGAGCGCGAACGGCGAGCCGGGGATCTCGGTGAGGTTGCCGTCGGGCGCGAGGTCGAACGCGGCCAGCTTGCCGTTGCCCCCGTCCTCGCTGCTCGTGTAGACGCGCGAGCCGTGCGCGGCGACGCCAAACGCGTTGTTGGGGATGGTGAAGGGAGAGCCGGAAGCCTCGGTCAGGGCCCCATCGGCGCCGATGTTGAAGCTGGCGACCTTGCCACCGAAGTCGACGATGAAGAGGTGCTTGGCGTCAGGCGAGATCGCCGACCCGCGGATCGCCGCGAGGCCCGTGGCGACCGGTGGGACGGCAGGTGTGAGCGATCCGTCCGCGCCGATGGTGAAGCCCTCAGCCTGGCTCCCGCCCGCGATGTAGGCGAAGCCCTTCGCGCTCGCGCCGGGCGCCGCGACCAACCCTACCGCCAGTACCGTCGCGACGGCCGCCGCGGCCCTGCCTGACATCCGCTTCATCTTCTCTCCCCCTTATGGGTGTTTCCGAGCGACGCGAGGAGCCTAACCCACGCGGTACTACGATCCCCGCATGCCGACTGCCACCGCCGAGCAACTCACGAACGAAGCCGCCCGCGAATTCATCTCCTCGGGGCCGAAGAAGCTCTTGATCGGGGGTGAGTGGGCCGAAGCCGTGAGCGGGAAGACGTTCGCGACCATCGACCCGGCCACGGGCGACGAGATCTGCGAGGTGGCGGAGGCAGGCGCCGAAGACGTCGACCGCGCGGTCAACGCGGCGCGGGCCGCACTCGACGGCCCCCTGCGCAAGGTCTCCGCCTCGAAGCGCGCGGGACTCATGTACACCCTCGCCGAGCTGATCAAGGCGAACGGCGAGGAGCTCGCCCAGCTCGAGTCGCTCGACAACGGCAAGCCGGTCAAGGCGGCCGCGATGGACGTCGCCGCCTCGGTCGCGCACCTGCGCTACTACGCGGGGTGGCCGACGAAGATCGAGGGCGAGACGATCCCGGTCTCCGCGCGCGACACCTTCGCCTACACGCTGCGCGAGCCGGTCGGCGTCTGCGCCCAGATCGTCCCCTGGAACTTCCCGCTGCTGATGGCCGTGTGGAAGATCTCCCCCGCGCTCGCCGCGGGCTGCCCGCTGATCCTGAAGCCGGCCGAGCAGACGCCGCTGACCGCGCTGCGGCTCGGCGAGCTCGCGCTCGAGGCCGGGTTCCCCGAGGGCACCGTCAACGTGCTCACCGGGGCCGGCGAGACGGGCGCCGCGCTCGTCGACCACCCTGGCGTCGACAAGGTGGCCTTCACCGGCTCGACCGCGGTCGGGCGCGAGATCGGCGCGAAGTGCGGGCGCTCGCTCAAGCGCGTGACGCTCGAGCTCGGCGGCAAGAGCCCCAACATCATCCTCCCGGACGCGGACCTCGACGCCGCGGTCAAGGGCTCCTTCCAGGGCATCTACTTCAACTCCGGCCAGGCCTGCAACGCCGCCTCGCGGCTTCTCGTCACCGCCGAGCTCTACGACGAGGTCGTGAGCCGCCTCGCCGAGTTCGCCTCGAAGGCCCGCGTGGGACCCGGCCTCGACCCGGAGACGCAGTTCGGCCCGGTGGTCTCCGAGGAGCAGTTCAGCCGCGTCACCGGCTACATCGACTCGGGGATCGAGGAGGGCGCGGAGGTGGTCGCCGGCGGCAAGCCGAACGGCGACGGCAACGGCTACTTCATCGAGCCGACCCTGTTCGCCGGGGTCTCCGACGACATGAAGATCGCCCGCGAGGAGATCTTCGGACCCGTGCTCGTCGCCCAGCCGTTCGAGTCGCTCGAGGAGGTCGCGGCGCGCGCCAACGACACCGAGTACGGGCTCGCGGCGGGCCTGTGGACGCGCGACGTCTCGAACGCCCACAAGCTCGCCGCCCTGCTGAAGGCCGGCTCCGTCTACATCAACACGTGGGGCGCCGGCGACCCGGCCGTCCCCTTCGGCGGTTACAAGGCTTCCGGCATCGGCCGCGAGAAGGGCCATCACAACCTCGACGCCTACCTCGAGACGAAGTCGGTCTTCGTCCAGCTTTGAGCCCCTCGCCGGTTCCGACTTGACTGCCGCGGGCGCGGCGGATTAGGGTCCGCGTTCGTGAACTTGTGCGTTCACGAACGTAAGGGAGAAAAGGTCCCAGGGATGGGGGTTCAACCGCACCGGGCCTGCACGGCCCGGGGGACCGACATAGGAGGGGAGCGAATGAGCTCAGACCCGAAGCCGCGCCGCAGTCGGCTGGCGCTGGCGGCGATCGCGGTCGTTGCCGCGATTCCGCTGGTGGGGGCCAACTCGGCTTCGGCGGCCAACTACGCGTCGCCGTACGACGTCTTCAACGGCTGTCCGGTGGACAACCCCGACTTCCTCGCCGCCGACGGTGAGGCCGGCTGCGTCGGCGCAGTCGCCCATGAGGGCACGATGAAGCTCGGCAACATGGAGGCCGTGCTCGGCCCGATGGTGACTTCGATGGGCGTCTACGTCACCCAGGCGGAGCCGAACGCGCCGGTCACGCTGCCGGGCGCCGGGGGCAACTCGATCGCCGCGGAGCCGGTGACGGTCCCGGGGGGCCTGCTCAACATGATGTGCCCGGGCGCCTCGACGAACGTGATCACTCAGCTCTGCAAGACGCTGGCCGACTCCGCCCTGAACAAGGTCACGGCGACGGCCGTGAGCGCGGGGACCCCGGAGTTCTCGCTCGATCCGGGCCCGACGGTGCCGATCAAGATCAAGCTCAACAACCCGCTGTTGGGTAACAACTGCTACATCGGCTCGGACGCAAACCCGATCGTGCTCGAGTTGGCCCTGGCCCCGGCCGGCGACTCGGCGGAGATCGTCCTCCTGCCGCCGATCCCCGGTTATGAGCTGGCCGGCTTCCTCGGCCTCGCGGGCCTCAAGTTCACCGACGAGACCTTCGAGGTGCCGAAGGCCAAGGGCTGCGGTCCGCTCAACCTGTTCGACGGCGCGATCAACAACCGCGTCGGCCTGCCGTCGCCGTCGGGGAACAACTCGATCACCCTGCTCGGCGATTCGTACATCGCCATCGCGAGCTCGTTCAACGGGATCCCGAACCCGGGCGAGTACCTGCACGACGCGCTCGCGTCGACGGCGCAGTAACCCGCTCATTCAACCCACAGACGGAGGCCGGGCCGAGTGCCCGGCCTCCGTCTTTTTTGGGCCGGACGCTGCTCCCGTCGGTTGCCACTTGACCGCGAGGACGGCCACGGGGT
>ERZ777003.2653-NODE-2653-length-19862-cov-5.115363_pt1 | contig 19862 bp, 25 predicted proteins | sample MGYA00374956_ERZ777003 | MGnify/ENA primary metagenome ERZ777003 (study PRJEB29302, sample SAMN06268252) | bioreactor metagenome | isolation source: Joint BioEnergy Institute, California, USA | place: USA:Joint BioEnergy Institute, California, USA | collected... | reverse complement strand
AAATCCAGCAAAAGGTTAAATTGAATAGCTGACGGACTGGGTCCATCTGCCCCACGTGCAGCGCCCCACAGATCCCAGTCTTCAATGAGGTCTACTACCCATTCAAGGTCTTCAAGGTGGAAATAATGTTTCAGGAGGTCATATACCAAACGTGTACCGCATCGGGTATTGTCCACCATAGCCCACGGATATTTGTCAGCCAGCCACTTCGCTGTATCATGATGGTCAAGCAGACTGACCTTGCCACGACGATCAAGGATTTTTGCTACTTCCGGCCCAACGGAGAGGTCAGAGATCATAATGTCCTCATCACCGTCTTCATCCAAGATGTCCATTACGATGTCGTCAACGTTGTGGTAGTCTGCATAAATTATCCGGCACTTAGGATAACATTTGAGGAAGATGAATGCACAACCCACTCCGTCAAGGTCTGTGTGGGTAATGAGCAGTTTGTTTTGGAACAGTTTCGGATTAAGATTCACAACATTATTCATGGATAACCCTCCATTGATAGAATTTTTGTAGAGTTGTTAATTCTGGGCTTTCATACAGGGGATTCTTCCAGTAACCTCCTTTCCCGTCTCTGTATTGATGATTTGATACTTACCATAGAGCCCTTTTTCTTTCATTACTTCATCCGGTTTGTTCATCTTCATTTTCCACCTCCACTTGAATTGCGAACCAAAGTGCAGGACGTTTTGTTTTATCACAGTAGATCAAGTTTTTACGTACTAGATTTTCCAGTTTGCTTCGCAACGCTGTTCGTCCTAATCCTGTAGCTGCAAGGAGCTCTTTCTCCGTCATTCCATTTGACGACCTGAGTGCCATTAAGATTTCATCCTCAACCGGTACGGTATGATCGGTAATTTCCGGGGAATAAGTATCATCTCCGGGTTTACCCATGATATACTTAACTTCAATGTTCTTTGGTTTAGGAAACGACCTAAATTCACGGTCGATAATGACCTCATGTTCTTCCTCATTCTTGACCAAAGAATATATAGCGGACTCTACCCATCCGTGAAGTGTCACAGAACCCAGCATACGTTGTCCGCCGCGGGTGGATACTCCATTCTTGTTCCAGTGGTGGACAACCATGATAGCAGTCTTGTAGGTGTAACGTAAATGAATTAACCAGTTCAGCAAAGGACGTAAATCCTTAGAACTGTTTTCATCCTTCCCACCAAGCATCAGATACAAGGGATCAAAGATGATGAGCACAGGACGAACTTTCTTAATGCGCTCCTCTAACAACTCTCGGGATTCTTCTTCTGTGAAATCAAATCCCTTGTTGTTTAAGAAATCAATGGGCAAGTCCGGCGGGAAAGTAATGTCCACCCGATTGTTACCTTTAATCTTTACTTTTCCTTTTAGTAAGCCCTTACTGTTGGCGACCTTACGGAACCGATCTTGCATTAAGAAGGGCGAGTTTTCCTCTTGAATCATGATGACAGGACCCGGGTTATGTACGGGAAACTGCCCGAATAAGGGCTTTCCACTTGCAACACTAGAAGCGAACTCAGCGACCAATGTTGACTTATATGTTTTAGGTTCTCCAGCTATGATGCCGTGGGAGTCTTTCTGCCACCATCCTTCTACTAACCATCCCGGTTCAGACATGTTGTAACCCATGAGGTCTGAGTATGTTGTCCAAATACGTCCGAACCTGTCTTTAAACCGGCTTTCTTCTTCCTCATTAGTGGTAATATTATTCTTTACTTCTGCGTAGGCTTTCCTAACTTCCGTCAGGATTCGTTTCCGTTCGTCACGTCTGCCCCGATACTTATTCCAGTTCGACAGTCGGACAATATTAACCACGTCTTCGATGGGGATTCCCCGCTCAAGCAAACGGCATTCAATTTCCCAAAGGCGTTCTGAGCGGTCTTCATTTTCAACCTCCTCCAAAGTTGCGAAGATAAGATCAAACAGCTTACCCTTGATTCGTTTTCGATGCTTAGCAACCAGCTGATGGAGGTCTGCTTCCTCATCCCAAACATCTTCTCCGTCAAAGTCATCGTCTAGGTCTTCTACTTCGGGTACAAATGAAAAATAATCAAGGGCTACACGTTTTGATCGATTCCACAGCAGCTTTCCCTTTGGCCCGTTTTTGTATTTAAAATTACGTGATCCGGGTACACGTAATACTTGGGTGAGGTCCCACCCTCCGGTATCTGCTCCTAAGTAGTATGTGATATTTCGATTGATAGATTCAGCTTCTTCGGGGTCATAATCCTTATCCAAGTACCAAATTCCTTGATACCGCCCCGGTGAAGACTGGTAGGCCAGATGTGGTTTTAATTTGGATTCAATTCGTTGTGGATTAACCTCGTCCAAATCGGCCCACAGGCATTGAACGGACTTCACATACTCTTTCTTTCGGATGGGCTGGGTAAAAAGGGTGGGACACCAATAGATGTTTAGTTTATTCTTTTCCGCATCTTTCACCCATTTGATGATTTCTTTCTTTTCTACCGGCCATTCAAAACATTTCTCGTCCCATTTATCATTAACAATATCTTTGGTAGGGACGAAGACGTAGCCCTTCCGCTTCCCCCAAATAGAGAAGACGACTTTAAGCCCCTCACCCATTGTTTTTATTCTCCCCTCCGTCTACCCCTCCTGAGTATAGGCCACTGTTCGGGTAAGTCATCTTCATCGATGACGTAAATGTGTCCCCACTTTTCGGCCTTTAACCTACGAGTAATGATGGCATATATCACCTGATACATGCTAATCCCGTAACGATTGGCTACCTGTCGTGTATTCAGCTTCTTACCCATAAAGTCTACTACCCCCTTTCGACAGGACTATATTAATAGGTAGGAACATGTCGAAACTCCTAGCTTTGTCCGACATCTTTCCATTATATGCTATTCCATTCTACAGTATTATTAAAAAAATTTCAATGAGTTTTGTAGAAATTTGTTGACAAGGGTCGTATGATAGCTTACAATATGATTAAGCATTATGATTTATCTTTAGTAGAATTTTACTAGAAAGGAGTTTTGGAAGAAAATGGAAAATGAAGAATATGTCGAGGCTTTTGTTGATGATGTCGAAGACAATCATTCTGTATCGGTAATGGCCTCATTGTTTCACGGTGGTAGGATTGATGTTGACCAATTTGAAGGAACTGGAGCTTTGTACGCAGTTATCAATCGTCACGAAGACGGCGAAACCATAACCACTTCAATTCGGGCATTCGGCTTGAATCAACGGGAAATGATCGCTACAGTTAAGAACATCGCTTCAGCCGTAAGTAGGGCTTTTGATACACCTAAACAACGTTTGGTATTGTCTATGGCCTTGATGGAAGCAGCCGGCGATGTATTATCAAATAATAATGGGGAGGACTGAGCAAAATGACAAAAGAAAATTTCAACGAAATCAAAGAAGTACCCTGTGAAGTGGAGGTTAGTCTTACGGCTAACTGGAAAGATGGGGAAAAGCTGGAAAGGTCGTTTAGCGGTGACGGTATCCTCGGGGTTGTTATCGAGGGAGACAATGCTCAACACATCATCATGGGCTTAACGAATAAACACCTTATCCATGCTGTATCCAATCTGGTTGATATGGCATTGGAACATTTGGATGTTTTGGAAACGGCACTGTTCGGTCATATGATTAACGATCTTTTCCTGACTAAGGCCAAAAACCTTCGCGAAGAAAGAGGTGTAGGTATTCATTCATGAAAGCAGTTAGCCCCTCAGGTCCGTGGGGTATTAGCATAAGAACAGCTAAGAAAAACATCATGAAGGTAGTACCCCGTAAAGATGGTGAATCCCTAAAGGACTGCCTTCAACGGGCTAAAAAAGCAGCCAAAGAACTTAAGGACAAATACTCCCACAGGGATGACATCATCATTGAAATTATTTCGCGGAAAAAGGCTTTTGAAAAACCCGATGACATCGTGATAAAAGGAAACCAGTTATGGTGCCCATACTGTAGAAAGCCAAGACGTTTTAAGACCGGTCAGAAAGTCGAGATAGATGGTATCACATTTGTTTCCGATGGTCGTAGATGTGTTGTATGTGGAATCTCAGACCGTGACTTCTATGTTAGAACCTACAATCATCTGTGGCCGGAAGTCAGGGTTAAGTGAGGGTTTACTGAATGTACTATTACTTCCACACCAAACCATTTAAACATCAGAAGAAAGCCCTAAAACTATCATTGAAACGTGGTAGTTTTGGTTATCTAATGGAGCCGGGATCAGGGAAGACCAAACCTGCTATCGATTATATAGGATGCCGACACCTCCGAGACAAACACAACAAGATTCTTGTCCTTGCCCCAAAGTCGGTTATAGGGGTGTGGGAGGATCAAATTGCAGAACATCTTCCTCCGTCGATCAAAAGGACGGTTATTAGATTGGAAGGATCGCGGAGGAAGACCCTCATTAATCAGTATAAAAACCCGGACAGCTTGACCATCTTCTTGATTTCTTATGATTCAGCATGGAGGTCTAAAAAAGACCTAGTTAAATGGAAGCCTGACGGAGTAATTGCTGACGAAAGCCATTATATCAAGGGGGCCACTTCCAAGAGAAGCAGGGGTGCAATTGCAATACGGATGGTAGCACAGTGGGGGATGATTCTCACAGGAACGTTCATGTCGAAGAACCCACTGGATGCTTACGCCCAATTAAGGTTCATAAATCCGGACATCTTTCCTATGAGTTGGACTAAATTTAAAGAACGGTATGCTGTATGGATTAAGATGCCGGGTGGATGGTACAAGATTAAACGATTCAAAAGGATGCACGAACTCAAAAAGATCATTAAGGAGAATTGCATCATCGTTTACAAAAAAGACGTTCTTGACCTTCCTCAGCAAACCGATCAAATCATCCCTGTGGAGATGCCTCCTAAAGCATGGAAATATTACCGACAGCTAAAGAACGAACACTTACTGGAGTTTAAGGAAGGAAAGGTTAGGGCTAAGTTAATCGTCACAGAACTCCTTCGGTATCACCAAATAACTAGCGGATTTCTGTCCGTGGAAACTGGTAAATATGACCATCGGAATAACCCAATCAGAGAAGACGTTTTTATTCACGATGCTAAAATCAAAGCCCTTATGGAGCTTGTTCAAATACACAGGGAATACGGAGAAAAGATTATTGTCTTCTGCCGTTTCCGATGGGAGGTTGACCAAATATGTAAGGCTTTAAAGAAGGAAAGAATATCCCATGCGGTAATCGACGGAAGGATACCGAATCGTGAACGCGACCAGATCAGACATGATTTTCAAAGTGGGAAGTATGACGTGGCTGTACTGAATATAGGGGCTGGAGGTGTAGGAATTACCCTAACGGCTGCTAACATCGCCATCTTCTACAGTCTAACATTTCAGTACGACCACTATAAACAGGCGAGGGATAGGATTCACAGGCCGGGTCAGGAACAAAAGGTTACCTATTACCACCTGATTGTGAAGGGATCGATTGATGAAAAGATCATAAAATCCCTTGGTCAAAAGAAAAGCCTTGCCGACGAAATTACCCCTAGCAATTGGTCGGAGTTTGTGTAAGGAGGTGAGACAACATGATTATCGTAGAGGGATGCGATAACACAGGAAAATCCACTCTGGTTGAACTACTCCTGAGGCGCCATTCAAAACTGGTTCTCGGCCCCAAAAGGGTAGGACCTCCGGAGGACAAACAAACCTTCATCGATGAAATTTGGGAGACCCTTTCCAATGCTGAAAGGCTGACGAACGTCGTCTTTGACAGGCTGTATTTCTCAGAACTGGTATATGGAAGGGTACTCCGTGGTAAACCTTTCATCAGCTACGCTGAAGAAAAGATGATTGACCAAGTACTCCGGTATTATCAGCCGTTGATTATCTACTGCTACCAAGACCCTGCCATTATCCGAGAAACCTTTGCGGAACGGGATCAGCTTCCGGGTGAAGATAAAATTGAGGAAATCCTGAACGAATACACCAACGTCTTTTTGCCTTGGGCTAACTATCGGGATTTTCACATCTATGACTATCGTAACCCGCTGTCCGTAGCAAAGATCATGGGTAGGGTTAAGGAATATGTAAAAAGCCGTGTTGAACACGAACTCTTCTGGGGGCGGAACTGAATGAAAGAAATCTTTGAACGTCAACGGACTCTGATGGGGAACTTCCACCCCATCGAGTCCTCCAATTCTACTATCTTTCAGTACCAAGACATTCGGGTCCCTGTGGATATGAATACCCTAGGTGGTCAAGCCCGTATTAAACACTTGGCTTGGTACACAGTGGAGGAAATCGCTGAGGCTGTAGAAGCAGAGGATGCGGAGGATAAGTTGGAGGAGCTTATCGATGCTATTCACTTCTTTGTGGAGCTCTGTATTACGGCGGGGTATGATTATGACTTCTTTGACTCACTGGAATATTACTTTAAATCCTTTGAGCATAACCCGTCTTATATAAAACATAACAGGGTTAACGTAGCTGTAGCCAATTTTATTAGGAGACTTGGAGCAGCTATGAATCAACTCAAAAATAAACCGTGGAAAAGAACACATACTCCATTTGATGAAACTTACAAAATGAAATTTGAGGCTTATCTTAGGTTATCTATGTTTCATCTTTTGGAGATCGGATGGGCATTAGGTATCAAAAGTGCTGACCATCTTAGGGATATTTACAACAAGAAAAACAACATCAATGCCCATCGTCAAAGGAGTGGTTACTAATGACGATGCGTATTCATGCCAAGAACCTTGATGACCTTTGGGATAAGGTAAATCACACGTTCATATTCAACCCAGAAGTCATTGACTTCACTAGACCGGGGGTAAGTGTTCACTCATTCCACAATGAACTTATCGCGGATAACTGTGAATGTACCATCACCCTGAGCGCTTTGGGTTATACCAGAACCAAGTGGTCCATGCTTCTCCGCTTGTATTTCGACGACTACGAATACAAGATGATGATTAACCGCCTGATACATTACCGGACGGTGGAGAGACGTGGAAAGCATTATGTACCCGACATCGGGATGCAGTTCCGGTCACGAGAAAACCGAACGGGTGCTTGCCTGATGGGCCTTACCTTTAGGTACTCCTCCAAGACTGGATGGGAATGTTCGGTATTCTCACGAACCAATGAAACAACGGCACGATGGTCTGTAGATCTCATCTTCATTCACAGACTGGTTGCAACGGTGGGTGAAATTACTGGCTTCTTTACACCCAAAGATGTGAAGCTGTACTGGACTGCTGGCTCTATGTTCCAGTCTGCAACGACCGCCCCATTATATATGGTTATGATGGGGAGAGAAAAAGAAATTATCAAAATGATAAAGGGCAAGTACGGTAAACTCAACCGGTGGCAGGAAACCATAGTCCGACGTTACGGTGAATCTTATAATGCCAAGTACGGAACCGGTAAACTGAAATACCAAACATATAAATCACAGGCCAGAGTTACCAAGGCGTACTTAAGGTTAAAGGGTCAGGACGAAAATCCGGCACCGTCTATATCCAACGACTCACTGTTGATACCAAAGGTAGACCTTACCCTTGATGAAGACTTTTTTACAAGGAGAGGATTTAGATGATGAAAGCCCCTGTGAATATGCTGACGGACGAGGAACTCCAAATACGGAGAACGGCTTTGGAAACAAAAATGACACAGGAAAGAGCCCTGACCCAATCGGAAGCCGTGTACTTGGACAGCATCGTTAACGAACAAAACAGTAGGAGGGGTATCATCCATGTCAATGAGACGGTATTACGGGTCGTTTGAGTACGCCATTGAAGCGGCAAGACAAGCCCTTCTTCGTGAAGGGAAGCATGTCCATGTCGGCCACTGGCAGGGTGTAGACGTGAAAAATAAGCCGGACATGGCTACCTATGAACTTTTGAACCACTCTTTTACTTGTGCTGTTAGTCCGGTAGTCGAGGAATTAAGAAAGCAGATAAAACCCAACCTACCATGGGCTGATGATCACTTTTATGAGAGGGTCGGGGGAGAGGGTCTTAATCCGGGTGAACAGTATAAGAATTGGCCCTACTACGTGAATAAGGCCAATGACGTTCACAGGACGGAGGGTGGTAAATTTACCCATACCTATATGGAACGAATTTGGCCTAACAGTACCGAGGAGCACAACGGGCAAACCATGATGGGTATACGTTATCGGTACGGGGATTTGGATGATCTACTGAATCTCCTGTTAAGGGAGCCGTTAACTCGTCAGGCATTTCTTCCCATCTGGTTTCCCGAAGATACCGGTGCTCATCACGGGGGTAGAGTACCCTGCACGTTAGGATACCACTTCCTTCTTAGAGACGATGAGCTCCATATGTGGTACTTCATGCGATCATGTGATTTCATTCGTCATTTTAGGGACGACATTTATCTTGCTTGCCGTCTACTCTTATGGGTAATGGACGAACTAGCAAACGTTGACAGTGAAACTTGGGGAAAAGTTCGTCCGGGTAAATTGACCATGCACATTTCTTCCCTTCATGTATTTGCGGCAGAACATCACCTATTGAAAAGGGGGTGAACTTAGTGGCCTTGGTGGTGGTTGGGGATAGGGTAAGGGTTAAGGAATTAGGAATCAAAGGGGTAGTTGAGTACATTGACTACCCCAACCTTTTCAACGATTATCAATATCCCGTACAAATTAAACTGGATAAACCCTGGGATCGTAACGAAACAGGCCTTAATGCTTGGATGTATCGCACAGGATTAAGTGACTTGGTTAAGCTAAAACCAAAGAAGAAAAAGAAAGCTACCAAGGAAGAAATCAGGCAATTCTTGGACTGGCTAAAATCAGCTTATTGACAAATCATTATAGACATGTTATTATGGAAAGGTAGGTAGACGATGCGTATTTCCCGTGATGAAATGTTTATGCGTATTGCCCACGTTGTAGCTGAACGTGGGACATGCCCAAGGGCAAAGGTTGGTGCTGTCCTTGTAGACAAGCACAATCGTATTCGTTCTATCGGATACAACGGAAGCCCTCCTAACAAACCCCACTGTGAAGATGTGGGGTGTGACATACAGGACGGGCATTGTAAAAGGTCTATCCATGCAGAAATAAATGCCATCAAGTTCGCCAGCTTTCTCACAGGGCCTTATGAACAATATGATGTAGGTTACACTTTATACGTTACCCATAGACCCTGTGATAATTGCAAGGAACAAATTATACGGAGTGGACGAATCCAAAGGGTTGTCTATGATATTCCTTACCGTTATAACGGGTCAGATGTTCACGAAGTAGGAGGGGTCATCTTTGAAAGATATACGAAACCCGAAGTGCAAACTTTGTGACCTCCATCAATATTGTAAAACAGTCTGTTTGATGGGGCATGGCCCAAAAGATGCCAGAATTATGTTTGTTGGTGAAGCACCGGGTGCAACGGAAGACAATGGTGGACTCCCGTTTCAGGGACGGGCTGGTCAACTCCTTAATCGTCTTCTTGCCGAACGGGGAATCAGGAGGGAGGATGTATACGTTACAAATGCTGTGAAGTGTCGTCCTCCCGAAAATGCCACACCTAACCGTTCACAGGTGAAGGCTTGTAATCCTTACTTGATTCAGGAAATCGAAACGGTAAAACCCGAGGTCATCGTGACTTTAGGTAATATTCCCCTACAGGCAATACTTAAAAGGTCTGGAATCATGAAGTATCGCGGTCAAGCGGTAGAGGCTACCTTCGGTTCCCATAGATGTGTGGTTCTTCCCACACTCCATCCGGCTGCTGCACTTCGTAACCCAAAGAATGGGCCATTGATCGAAGTCGATTTGGACAACCTTAGGAGCATTATAAGCGGGGGTTCTGGTAGGTCAATCGTTGACCCAAAAAAGTTTAAAATACACTTTGTTACAAACCGAGCGATCTTAGCAAAGTGTTTAAAGAGTCTGGAGAAATCATACCGTAAGCGGGATTCTTATATCGCATATGATATTGAAACCGAGGGAAGAAATCCCTTTGTTCCAAATGTATACGGGAAGCCCAGAAGAATCTGGATGATTGCAATTGCAGATAGGGATGACCGGTCGTGGGTTATACCGTTAGAACACGAGGAAAGCCCATGGAAACATAAAGCGAATAAAGTCTTGAAACGACTTAAGAAGTATCTGGAAACTCCTTGGTTCTGGAAGATTGCACAAAACGGAAAGTTCGACAACCGATGGTTAAGGCTGCGTGGTATTAAACCATATCTAAACTTTGATATTATGCTTGCTCAGCACCTGATCGATGAAAACTCCCCTAAGAGTTTGGAGTTTCTTGCTACATTATATTTCAATGCTCCGAACTGGGGTAAGGGTCATATCATTTTTGAGGACAGATTTTCTAAAAAAGGTCAACAATTGGAAGCTGTCACTGATCTAAAAACGATGGGCCGCTACTGTGGCATCGATACCATCTACACAAGAATGTTATATCCACTGCTTAGGGATAAATTGTTGGAGGATGAGAAGACGGCTAAAATCTACAAATATATTACAATGCCCGCTTCTAGGATGATGGAAGAAGCCGAAGTCAACGGATTGTGGACTGATCGAAAGAAGCTGGGACAACGTTACCAAGAAGCCTGCCACAAAATTAACGAAACTATTGATGAACTGGAGTCTTATGTCCCCGATAATTTTTGGGAACTACAGGGTAAAAAGAAACCAAGGGGGATCAAAACAAAACTCAATTGGAACAGTCCGGATCAGTTAGGAATGTTCTTTTTCTCCCCGAAAAAGAAGGGTGGATTAGGCCTTAAAATCATACAGACTACAGGAAGTGGTAATCCGTCTACCAACGAGCATACCCTAATTGAACTAAAGGATTCCCACCCGGCTTGTCAACTCCTGTTAGAATACCGGAAATGGTCAAAATATCTGAATACCTACATAGAGCCATGGCTGGAAAAATCTGATAATGTTGACTGGAGGCTGCATCCTAACTTTAAGATTTATGGAACTGTCACAGGAAGGATTTCTTCTGAGGATCCCAACCCTCAACAAACTCCTAGAGATAAGTTCATTCGTGCAAATATAGGTGCTCCTCCGGGATGGAAATTCCTTGAATCGGATTATTCACAGATAGAGCTCAGGGTAGTGGCATTTTTATCCGGGGATCCTAGAATGGTCAGGGCTTACTTAACAGGAGAAGACATCCATGTTATTACGGCCTGTGACGTGATGGGTATAACGATGGAGCAGTTCAAAAGTCTCCCACCGGATAAACAAAAAGAACTCCGTAAACTGGCTAAGGCGGTGAATTTCGGATATGTTTATGGTATGTCGTGGAGAAAATTCAAAGACTACGCGAAAGATAGCTATGGAATTGATCTCACGGATGATGAAGCGCAACGCCATCGGGAAAGGTTTTTTAAACTCTACAGAGGACTTATTCCTTGGCACGAACGGCAACGGAGGATTGCCGAAAAAACGAAGCGCGTTAGAGCTCCACATGGACGCATCCGCCATCTACCTGATGTGGATTCTGATGACAAGGCTATCAAGGCGGAAGCACTAAGGCAGGCCATTAACTCCCCAGTTCAGGGCTTCGCATCTGGAGACCTTACCCTTTTGGCTGCTGTCTTGTTCCACAGGGTTGTTCAAAAATTTCTTGACCCTGATGCTATAAAAGTCGTATTATTAGTCCATGATGCTATTATGGTAGAAGTTCGCGACGACTGGGCTGAAAGGGCAGCATCCATACTTAAAGGGGTGATGGAAAATACTCCGTTAAAAGAGTACTTTGACCTAGACTTTACGATACCGATTGTAGCCGATACGTCCATTGGGCAGTATTGGGGAGAAGGAAAAGAATTAGATAATCTGAAATATGATGCGAAAGAAATCCGTAGGATGATTAAGGAGGTGATGTGGTATGACGAAGAAATACCGCCCGAACTCAGTAATGAGGGGGTATAAGCCCGAAGTTATTAGGTTCTGCTGGATTGCTCAAACTACAGACGGGTCGTACCATTCTGGTTTTACCTGGGGTGGTATACCTAATCTTACTCGTCGGGTGGGAAAGACCATTGAAACTCTTAGAATGGTGGATCTCAAATACAACAAGATTTATGTGGTCATAGATATAGAATCGTTTATGGATGATTGGGCGGATAATTACGCCAACCCTGATTGGGCTATCTCCAAGTGCCCTTACGTGAAAAAATCTTAATGATTTGTCATTGACAGGGTTGAACGACTATGTTACAATAAAATTGGAAAGACTGAAAGGAGGTGAAATACATAATGGCAGAGCAGGGTCTTATCGAAGTTTCCTTCTCAGAGCTCAAGACGTGGCGAAGATGCCAACGAATGCACCACTACAAGTATGTGGAAAAAATTCAGAAGCGTACCAAGGCTCTGCCCCTGTATAAAGGTAGTGTAGTCCACAGTTGTCTGGAATACCATTACAAGGGGAAGAATTGGAAAAATGCTTGGAAGATTTTCAAGGAGGAGTTCGATAAGCTATTCCCAGAGGAAAAAGCAGTCTATGGTGACCTCCCTTCTGAAGTTGCTCGCCTGATGCAGGGCTATACGGCTTATTATAAGGACGAAGAATGGGAAGTCGTTAAAGATAAAAAGGGAAAGCCCATCGTGGAACGTGAGTTCCGGGTAAGGATTCCTAAAACCCGAGTAGTCGTCCATGGAGTTATAGACCTCATCATTCAGGATGAATACGGAATCTGGGTTGTTGACCATAAGACGGTGAAAAAAGAGCCGCCTAGTGCAGAGTTCAGGATGTCGGACGTACAAACTACCTTATATTTCTGGGTGGTACTTACGCTCTGTGAAAAATGGGGGATAAACCCTAAACATTTACGCGGTGCTATCTTTAATTACATTCGAACAGAACCGCCGAAAGAACCTGAACTTTTAAAAACTGGCGGAATGTCCAAACGAGTCATTGACACGTGTTGGATGTTCTATCGTGCAGCATTGAAGAAGGCAGGGCTTGACCCTAAAGATTACTTGGACATGCGGGAAAAGCTTAAGGGAAACGAGGCAAAGTTTTACCATCGACACAGGATGGATAAACCTAAATCCTTGATGAAAATACTCCTCCAAGAAGCAGTATTTACGGCCTATCAAATTGAATCATTCCATGATTCAGTTGCCCGAACTCTGGATAAGTCCTGTGAATGGGGGTGCGACTACAAAGAACTGTGCTATGCTGAACTCCAAGGGTTAGATACCGACAGCTTGAGGAAGAAACTTTACGAAAGGAGGACTGAGGATGGCAAAGAAAGAAAAAAGAAAGAAACAAAAGGGCTCATCGAAAGGGACGAAATTTAACATCCTTAATGAGCTCATCAGCTTCGATGAAGAAGACCTGTACCTGTCCATCGTCGGGTACGGTAAACATGGCAGGGGAAAAACGACTTTTGCCGGAACTGCGCCTAATCCCGTCTTCTTGGACTTCAACGAACATGGTACTTTGTCCATCCGTGGAAAAGGGCTTAAGGGCTGGCGCATTGAGGATTGGGAGAAGGTAGAGGACATCTACTGGTTCCTTCACAGTGGGGAACATGACTTTGAAACTGTTGTTTGGGATACCGGTACGCAAGCTGCCGATGTCTGCTTGGAGTGGGTAATGGGCGTAAAGTCGCAGTATGATTCTTCTGCCGGAACGTTGGTAACACGTCAGGATTGGGGCAATATGTCAAAGCATATGAAATACTGGGTTACTAAGTTCCGCAATCTACCCATGCACAAAATCTTTTTGTTCCAAGAAAAATCCTTGGACGAAGAAGATGTGGAAGAAGGATCGTCACTGGTAGTCCCGATGGTCTCCCCTGCTGTGAGGGAGACGGTATGCGCGGCAGTTGACATTATTGCCCGGTTCGAACTGGTTGAGAAAAAGGTTAAGATGGGAAAAGGGGAAAACCAAAAGGTTAAAAAGGTTCCCACCTATCGTATGAGAATCGGGCCTAATGCCACTTACCATACGAAATTCAGAACTCCAGAGGGTGTGGCGCTGCCGGAAGAATATTATTTCATCGAAAGTCCCACCTTTGATAAGGTGTTGGACCTCTATAAAAAACTCAGTAAAAACAACAAATAAGAAAGGATGATTTTCTATGGCAAAGAAAAACAAGAGTGCAGGACTGACGGTAGACTTCTCTCATGTTGACGAAGGAGGTGCAAGACTTCCCGCCGGCGATTATGTCGTCAAAGTCGAGAAGGTGGAATTAAAGGAAGGGCAACAATATCCTTTCCTTCGCTGGACACTGGTAGTCATCACAGGGGAGTACAAGGGTAAAAAAATCCTCCACATCACGACCCTGAAACCCGAGGCATTGTTTAGCCTTCGGAACATGTTGATAGCCATTGGGGTCAACGTTCCGAAAGGAAAGGTAACGCTGAAACTTAAGGACTATGTTGGCAAAGTTCTTGGAGTATACGTTGAAGACGGCGAGTTCGTTATGACGAATGGCCGTAAAGTCAAACGTACGGAAGTCGTCGAAATATACCCGATGGAAAAACAGGGTAAAAAATGGGTGAAAGTCATCGACGACGAAGATGCCGACGACGCTGCCGATGATGACGAGGATTATGATGAGGACGATGATCTTGAGGAAGACGATGACGACAGCGATGATGATGATGAAGACGATGATGATGAAGACGATGATGATGACGAAGACGATGATGACGATGATGAAGACGACGAGGATGACGATGAGGATGACGATGAGGACGATGATCTTGAAGACGAATTGGACGAGCTCCTTGATGACGAGGATGACGAAGACGATGATGAGGATGAAGAAGACGCCAAGAAAAAGTCCGGTAAATCATCCAAGTCGGCTCCGAAGGGAAAAGCGGCCAAGGGTAAAGGCCGGATGAAATTGTAATGGCTAGGCAGCCGGAAGGACGGCTCGTAGGAAAAATTCTTGACTTCCTACGGGCCAATTACCCCGGCTGGTGGGAAAAGATTCACGGAAGCGTATTTCAATCCCGTGGGGTTCCAGACATCATCGGCTGTTACAGGGGTAGGTTTATTTCTATAGAAGCAAAGATGCCCGGAGAACAACCGACAGCACTACAAAAAGACAACGGTCAAATGATTAAGGAAGCTAAGGGTATCTGGATTGTTGCCTATTCTGTGAAAGACGTTCGACACACGATGGAACGATACTTTAAGAGGTGATTAAGATGACGGTAGCCAGCCTCACTAAACCATTGACCACAATGATCACCAAACTGGAACGACAATATTTTGACCCTGCTTCCGCTTCCTGCGACATTCTACACAGAATGAGTAAGATGACGGCAAACATCTACAGGAAAGCGGGGTCGGACAGTCTTCGTCAGGTTGATGAGTACATCAGCCGACAGGTAGACCGCTTTTGGACATGGATTCATCGTAGAATCGTAACGGTCAAAGAAGCCTGTGAAATTTTTGGTCGGAGTCGTTCCACTATTTACCGGTGGATTAAGAATGGTAGGCTGGCTGCCGTCAAACAAAAAGGAAAATGGAAAATCGCCTTACAGTTCTAGGGGCGTAAAAATTTCAAAAAATTTTTTCAAATAACTCTTGACAGATTTTGGGTGATACCCTTATAATGAAGTCGATTAACAAAAAGGAGGAGATCACAGTGGCAAAAAGCAAAAAGAAAGTTCAACCCGTGGTGGACGAAATCTTGGACGAAGAATTTGACGTTGCCGACGACTTGGACATCGAAGACATCGAACTTGACGATGACCTTGATGACCTAGGAGATATCGGTGAGGAAGAACCGGCCACGGAAGAAAAGCCGAAGAAGAAGGCCAAGGAAAAGGCTGCTGCCAAGTCTGACAGGAATACGGACACCCGGAAAGCTGGCAAACAGGTGAAGGAACCGAAGAAAGACCGGGAACCGAAGAAGGGTGAGCCTCCGAAACATCTGAAAGTACCGGCAGGCATGGTTACGGTGAAAGATTTGGAAGAAGAATTTGGAAAGACCGGTAAGGAAATCCGTACGATTCTTCGCGACAATGATTTCACCAAACCGGAGGGGATGGGAAGATGGGCATGGAAGAAATCCGATCCCGACCTGAAACGCCTCCGCAAACTGCTGGAATCCGGCGCTGCAAAAAGGGTGAAGAAAGAGGCTGCCTCTTCCAAAGAAGAAAAGGAAGAAACAGCCACGGACAAAAAGAAGGAAGGCGGCAAGAAGAAAAAGAAATAACCCGGCCAAAGGGCTCCTTTACTAACTTAGTAGAGGGGCTCTTTTACTGTGCTTACAGGTTGTAGCCGGGACTATCTGGTTTCGTCGGGTTATTGATAATACCCAACAAGACCAAAATTTCTAGAACCCGGTTAACCACCAAGTTGATCGTTTCCGATTCGGACGGAGTAATTACCCCCGTATAGATCAGAATATCAATCACCAAGGCAGCAATAGAAATCCACAGGCCATAGTTACGTAGGCGACGCTTCTTCATCCCTTAGCACCTCCTTTCTCTAATAGCTTAGCCACCACCTTAGCCAGTTCTTCCCTAGTGACGGGTTTACCCAATCCAAAAGTTCCATCGTTATATCCGACCATGATGCCCTCTTTCGCCACAGATTTAATGTAAGACTCAGCCCAATGTCCGACAGGAACATCTTTGAAGACAGGCCCAATTTTGGACTGGTTGAAAAATTCAGGTTTCATCCAATTCAAGTCAACCGCCCCGCTGATGCCGCTAACAGTACCTTTATCAGAGTACTGCCAGCATACCCAATTATCCCCCCAAGGAGTTTTACTGGAAGGTTTGGAGCCACTAACGTAGTGTGCCAACCACAGAGGGTATTCGGTCAGTGCGGAGCTCAAATAAGTTTGGGCGAAAGAAACATAAGTATATACCAATGGCTTTTTGCCCGTCTTCTTTTCAACGACTTCCAGCCATTTTTGAGTATATGCCGTAACGGCATTCTTGTCCTTTCCATAGCTGTTTTCCACGTCACAGACCAGCCATTCGTACTTGAAGTCCTTTACGGTATCTACGAAGTGTTGGGCTTCTTCCTCCGGTTTCCCATTGTCCGGTCGAAGGAAGTGATAAAACCCTACCTTAAGCCCGACTGCATCAGAACCCAAAGCATTACGACGGAACATTGGGTCTACGTATCCGATTCCCTCTGCGGCTTTAATAAAAGAAAACTTTACGTCCGTCTTGGATACTTTGACCCAATCGATTTCCCCCTGCCATCTACTCACGTCAATGCCCTTAATCATGACCTTAACCTCCTTTGATGAGAACTTGAAAACCCAGAAAGATGATACCTATACCTCCTGTAATAACTGCCCCAATCACTGTGCGCCACAGCCATGTTTGGTTGTTTTCTAGGCGTTCAATTACTTTGTCACGAAACTCCAGTTCTTTGTGCGTGACAAAAGACTGCTGCGCGGAGGTCAAGGCTTTCTCTATGCGGTAAACAGCAGTCTCAATGTTTTCTATTTTTTCTTCCATTCTGGCAACCTTGACCTCCATGGGTTCATCACTCCTTCGAGTCATGGAGCCTACTACCCCCTCAAGAATCGGGATAATCCTCTACCCATAGGAGCCTGTTCAAGTTCTCGTAGGGTAGGAACAGGTGAACCTTCGTCCCTAAGTTTTCTGAGCAAATCCTCTAAGCGACTGTATTCTTCACGCTGTCTTTGTTGTTCCCGCTGTTGTCGTGTACTGCTGGAAGCAGAAATACCAGTCAACATGGAGGATACTCCGAAGGGGTCAAAGGCCTCGCCCAAGAATACGTCCGCCAGTTTGCCCGCATTCTTAGCAGCAACAAACTGGTTCAAAAGATGTGAAATCCTCACAGGAACACGTAGTTCTGGTTGTCCTGTTTCCTCGTTGATGCCTACGGTGAACCCTAGATGGTTGGCGATACGGTTGAACGTTTCCGAATATACGGAATCCTCATCCATCGCCTGTATCATTCGGAATAGTCCTTGGAGGTATCCCGGTGCTCTTACCGTTTGACCTTCATATGATTCAAGATCACGATCAAAGTAAACGTTTCGATTGGCAATCTGTTCAAATGGAACCGTCAAAAGTGGAGTCATCATAGAAAACCACTCTTGAGGTCTAAGGGAGTTAACGTCACGGATAGGTAAGTCAACCCCTAAAGTAACGTCCCGCCCTCCCACCTGAAAAGGAAGCCTTATCGAATATAGGTCACGGAGATACCGGGGCAAGTCACCTTTTTCGATGTCCTCTCCTGTGACTTCTTCCGATAGGGCCTCAGCAAAGTTCTGAAACTTACCCATAAGGGCTGCATACTTGGGCTGCTTCACCAACTCCTTCAATTGGAGAGGGAGGTTAAATCTGGTGAAAGCGTAAAACGGTATAAACCTTCGCATGACATTCCGCTCAAACGGCGTTAAGCTGGAGTAGTCAAAGAGATATTTTTTCACAGATAATCCAGCTTCCAACGGAGTGTCGCCCTTTTGCAGACGGTCTATGAAATGAGCCAACCTCGCGTGGTCTTCCACAGTGGTTCCTGCTGACTCAGCTAAGCGGAACAACATGCTTTCTCTTGACAACGGGTTAAAGTCTTGGATGCTTCGCTGACTACGAAGGCGACGCAGAACATCATCGATTGAATTGGAGATGTCTCCAGAAATAAAGCCCCTTCCTACTACGCCTTGGAGCTTCGCAAGGAATTTAACACCAGTCATGTTTAGTTCTACTGTACGATTACCAAGGTTTACTTTTATCTTGGGTCCATCACCGCCTGTAAGAACCTCACGGAATCTTGGCTCATTAAATACCCGCTGCATGGCTATCTGTTCACCCGGAATGATACCGGCAGCATTGTCTCCGGCGCGAACCAAATCATAGAAATTTTCTAAGGTAGTATCGTTGGCTCGGATAGCTTGGGTTGCCAGTTTGTAAGGTTCAATGCTCCTTACCCCACCAAGGTAGTTATTAAAGATGTTACCCAAGACGTTGCGGAAGTGGAATCCCGGGTTTGGAATGGTTGCCATGCCTTTCCACCATCCCAGGATTTCATCGTACAGACGGAACAGTTTATTAGCCGAATCCGAATTTGTGAAAGATTCCGTGATGTCCTTAAGATGTCGGGCAATATCAGGTGGCACAGCATATCCTCTGAGTTGGGCTATAGGTGCCTTTACCCAAGATTCAGGAATTTCAACTCCTTCCTCCCCTACCTTACGGATGACATCAGGCCCAAGGTGTACCAGTTCATCCAACATCTCCCGGTTACGAATTGCTTTTTGGAGGCTGATTTTATAAATGCCCATGATTTTCGCTAAATCCGTTTCAGGTTTCAGTTTGGATGCCAGTTCAGGATTTTCCAAGATGGTTGATATGTCTTCCAGTATGGTACGTTCTCGGGCGAATCCAGTATTGGTCTGTACCCTAGCACCTCTACGGCGCAGCTGTTCAAGGGCTTCTGCTACCGCTTCCTTTTTGCCCTTAAAGATATGGGGTATGTAATTCTCCCTGAACTCATCGATGATCCCGTACTCTTGGGCTTTAAGGAAGTAATAATCAAAGAAGTCCTTAACCTGTCTGAATGCCTCCGCTTCGTTAGGGTTTAATTCAGAAACAGCAGACGGATTCTCAACAGCCTTGATAACTTTTAAATGGTCAACGTTCTTCCAGCCCTTAACAATGCCTGTGACCTCGTTAATAGTATCCCCGACATCCATGCGAAACAGGTCTTGCGACCTTTGGGTTGCTTGAGCCACAGATTCAGGTATACCGTAGCCTCGAGAGAAAAGACGTCCGGCTGTATCCCTTACTTCACGTCCTGCCTGTGCAAGTTCAGGGGAAAGGCGCTCCACAAAGCGTCCTAAGCTACTAGCCGCACCCCTCACAGTGGAACCTAAAGCATTGATGACTCGACCAGAATTGGGTACTTCCCAGTACCTTCCGAAGGCTCCTAGTTTTG
>ERZ777003.2649-NODE-2649-length-19885-cov-6.888704_pt1 | contig 19885 bp, 15 predicted proteins | sample MGYA00374956_ERZ777003 | MGnify/ENA primary metagenome ERZ777003 (study PRJEB29302, sample SAMN06268252) | bioreactor metagenome | isolation source: Joint BioEnergy Institute, California, USA | place: USA:Joint BioEnergy Institute, California, USA | collected... | reverse complement strand
GGCGATGTGGCGCGGCGTCGCGCGGCGTTCCTTCACGGCGCGGCAGGGCGGCGGCGCCTCCGGCCACTCGCCCGCCAGGGCGAAAGCGCGCGCGGCGGCGCGGATCTCGTCCCAGGCGCGGGCGGCGAGCGTTTCCGATTCCGCGTCGATCGACTCATCCGCCGCGCTGACGGTGACGCTGACGCCCGAGGGCCGCACCAGCACCCACTGCGCCAGGCCGCCGAGCAGGCCGACGAAGCGCACCGGCGTGCCCGGCGCCTCGCGGGCGAAATGCAGGTTGAGGATCGGCGCGTAGCGCGTGGGCACCGGGAGGTCCGGCAGCAGCCGCGCCGCACTCCAGGGCGGCAGGGCGAGCACCACCGCATCGTCCGCGCCGAGCGGGACCGCCTCGGTGCCGAAATCCAGGGCCGTGACCCGCCCCCCCGCAAGCGACAGCCCGCGCAGCCGTACCCCGGTGCGCACCGTGGCGCCCGCCCGCTCCAGCGCCGCGCGGGCCGGGGCGACGAGGTCGGGGCCGAGGCCGTGGCGGGCCACCAGCAGGCGCGCCGCGCCGGGCGCGCCGAGGCGGCGGAGCACCGCGCCGAGCACGCGCGAGGACGCCTCCGCGCTCGGCGTGTTCAGGGCAGCCACGACCAGCGGCTCGACCAGCGCGCGGTGCAGCGTGGGATGCGCGGCCATTGCCTCGGCGACCGGGCGGTCGCGCCGGAGCGGCAGGGCAAGGCGCGCGAGGGCCAGCACCGCGCGCGCCGAGAGCCCGGGCGGCCGCCGCGCGGGATCGCGCCAGGCGGCGGGCGAGAGCGCGATCCGCCGCGCCGTCCCGTCCGCCAGGTCGAGCACGGGCAGGCCCTCCGGCTCGGGCTCCACCCAGCCATCGGCCGCACCGATCGCATCGAGGAAGCGCAGCGCCGCGCGGTTCGCGGCGATCAGCGCGTGGGTGCCGTTGTCCGTGCCGTCCGGCAGGGCGCGGCAGCGCCCGCCGAGCAGCGGCGAGGCCTCGTGCAGCGCCACCGCGCGCCCCGCGCGCGCCAGCGCCAATGCCGCGGCCAGCCCGGCGAGGCCGCCGCCCACAACATGGACCGTCACGCCGCGCGTTGCCTCTGAGGTGCCGCGAGGCCGAGCGCCATCACCGCCATGCGCAGCTTCTCCGTGGCCGTCAGCCGCGGGCGCGGCTGGCGCGCACCGTCGAAGCCGCGGGCGATCAGCCGGTCGAGCAGGCGACGGTAGCCCCACATCATCACCCGCGCCGGCAGCAGGGCCCGCTGGTCGAACCGCGCGATCTCCGCCTCGGCCTCGGCGAAGCCGGCGCGCGCGCGCTCGACAAGCGGGCGGCAGGCCTCGGCGAGGCGCGGATGGCGCACGATCTCCGCCGCCGGCGCCTCGCCCTCGATGCCATGCGCGGCAAGAAGGTCGAGCGGCAGATAGACGCGTTCGCGCAGCGCGTCCTCGTCAATGTCGCGCAGGATGTTGACGAGCTGGAAGGTGTGGCCGAGGGCGAGGCCGAAGCCTTCCGCCTCCGGCGCGCCGAAGATGCGCACCGCCATGGCGCCGACGCTGCCGGCGACCTGGCGGCAATAGGTCCGGAGCGCAGCCTCGTCGGGGAGGCGCAGCCGGTCGGCCGCGTCGGTCTCCATGCCGGCGATCATCGCCTCGCACTCGGCGGGAGGCAGGGCGAAGCGTTCCCGCGCCAGGGCAAGCTCGCGCGAGAGGGCGCAGTCCGGCGCGGCGAGCTTGCGGCGCCATTGCGCGAGGAAGCGGCGCTTCTCGGCCTCCGGCATCGCCGAATCGGCGATGTCGTCTACCGCGCGGCAGAAGGCGTACACGGCCCAGAGCGCGCGCCGCAGCTCGCCGCGCAGCGCCGCCATGCCGCGCGCGAAGGAGGAGCCGGCGCGCCGGACCGCGGCGCGCACGATCGCCGCATCCGACGGGGGTGGGAAAACCGCGCCGGCGAAGGCGCGGGCGAAGTCGAGCCGCGTCAGCGCCACGCGCTGCGGCACCGGGTCGGCGGCGCGCAGCCGGGCGAGCAGGCGGCGTGCCAGGGCGATCGTCACCGCGCTCTGCGTCGCGAGCCGCCGCGAGCGCAGCAGGCGCGGCAGAGCGGCGGCCTCGTCGAGCTTCGCCTCCACCCGGTCCAGCGCCGCGTCCAGCACCAGGCGCCGCTCCGCCGCGCGTGCGGGGAGGAAGAACGCGGCCTCGCCGCCGGCGCGCTCCAGCCAGGGCACGGGGAGGTAGATGCGGTTCAGCGCGTTGCGGTCCGGCACCAGGTCCTGGAGGTGGTTGAGGATCTGCAGCGCCGTGCAGAGCGCATCCGCCGCCGGGCCGGCCACCGCCGCGTCCTCCCCGTGCAGGCGCAGCAGCATCCGGCCGACCGGATCGGCGGAGCGGGTGCAGTAGTCCTCGAGCTCCGCCCAGTCGGCGTAGCGGCGCTTCTCCGCGTCCTGGCGGAAGGCGGAGAGCATGCGCCGCGCCTCCTCCGTGCCGACTCCCAGCTCGTGCAGCCGCCGCGCCTCGCGCCGTGCCGTCGCGGGGTCGTCGAGGGCGCGCTCCATCGCGTCGAGCTCGGCGAGCTTCTGCCCCGCGCCGAGGCGCGGATGGTCCGCGATGTCGTCGGCGGTGCGGACGAATCGGTAGAAGGCAAGCACCTGCGCCCGCACCGGGCGCGCAAGGAGCAGCGAGGCGGTCGGGAAATTTTCCTCGTCGTAGTCGCGGGTCGGGCGGCCGGCGTCCATGCGGCTGTTGTGGCAGAGCCCGCGCGGCGGTTCCAGAGCGGGGCGGCGCGGGCCGCCGCTCTGTCGCCCGGATGCCGCTTGTGGCAGTCTGGCAGGCTCAGACGCAGGACGGCTGGCTGTCCATCCCCTGCCCTCCCGGTATGCAGGGGCCGGGGCTTGCGCGTCCCGGCGCCATCCTGCCCACCTGCCTCCGGAAGCCACGGTCCCAGATGCCACGTCGCGCCTATATCGGCCTCGCCACGACCTTCCACGACCCAGCGATCGCGATCCTCGGCGAGGATGGGGAGATCCGCTTCGCGGAAGCAGCCGAGCGCTTCCTGCAATACAAGCGCGCGCCGAACTGCGAGCCCGACCCGGCGGAGCGCGTCGCGGCGCTGCTCGATCGGCATGTGGAGCGCGATGCCGAGATCGTCGTGGCGACCTCCTGGAGCGCGCCCTTCGCCGAGGGGCTGGCGCAGCGCGCGGCGCGCGGCGGCTTCTCGCTGGAGGCGATCGCCCGGCGCGGCCTCGACCTCAACCGCTCCCTGGTGCCGGAGATCGCCGAGCTCGGCCTGATCGCGGCGCTGCACCAGCAGCAGGAGCGCGCGGGGCGTGGCGTGCTGCTGGCGCTGGCGCGGCACCGCGGGCATGCGCGCGTCACGCTGCGGCGCTACGACCACCACCTCTGCCATGCCGCCTTCGCCTGCTGGGGCTCGCCCTTCGAGGAGGCGGCATCGCTCGTCGTGGACGGGATGGGCGAGGTCGGGGCGGCGGCGATCCAGCGCTATCACGGCGACGGGCGGATCGAGACCCTGCGCCGGCATGTCGGACGCGAATCCATCGGCTTCTTCTTCGGCCTCGTCACCGACCTCTGCGGCTTCGACCAGGTGAAGGGCGAGGAGTGGAAGGTAATGGGCCTCGCGCCCTACGGCGAGCGCGACCCGGAATTGCTGGCGCTGCTCCGGCGGCTCTACACGGTGCGCGAGGGCGACCTGGTCTTCGCCGACGCCGCCACGGTGCGCGAGGTGGCGAGGGCGATCGCGGCGCGGCGGCCGCCCGATCCCGGCGGGCAGGGCTGGGCCGACCTCGCGCGCTGCGGCCAGGACGTGTTCGAGGAGATGATGGCGGTGCTGCTCGCCGAGGCGGCGGCGAAGGCACCGTCGGAGAACCTCGTGCTGTCGGGCGGCTGCGCGCTGAACTCCTCCTTCAACGGGAAGATCGCCGGGCGCACGCCCTTCCGCCGCGTCTACGTGCCCTCCGCGCCGGCGGACGACGGCAATGCGGTGGGCGCGGCGTGGCTGGCTGTCTCGGAAGACCACGGCGGTGCGCGGCCGCCGGCGGCGCGCGGCGGCTTCGTCTCGCCCTATCTCGGCTCGGCGCTGCGCACGGAGCCGTTCGAGGCGATGGCAGCCTGGGAGCCGAGGCTGAAGCGCCTGTCCGAGGACCGCGTGATCGCCGAGACGGCGCGGCTCCTTGCCGAGGGGAAGCTCGTCGGCTGGGCGCAGGGGCGGGCGGAGTTCGGGCCACGCGCGCTCGGCAACCGCTCCATCCTCGCCGATCCGCGGCCGGCGGGCATGAAGGACCTGATCAACGCCAAGGTGAAGTTCCGCGAGGCCTTCCGGCCCTTCGCCCCCGCCATCCTCGCCGAGCACGGGCCGGACTGGTTCGAGGACTACCAGGAAAGCCCCTACATGGAGCGCACGCTGCGCTGGCGGCCGGAGAAGCGCCCCCTGGTGCCCGCAGTGGTGCACGCCGACGGCACGGGACGGCTGCAGAGCGTGCGGCGCGAGTGGAACCCGCGCTTCCACGCTCTGCTTTCCGAGTTCCACCGGTTGACCGGGGTGCCGGTCCTGCTCAACACCTCCTTCAACGTGATGGGCAAGCCGATCCTGCACAGCGCGGAAGACGCAATCCTGATGTTCCACACCACCGGCCTCGACGTGGTGGTGGTGGAGGACGCGATGCTGGTGAAGGACCCGGCCTGGGTGAGGGAGTGATCGCGCGTGGAATCCGTCGAATGCGTCGTGGTCGGCGCGGGCGTCGTGGGGCTGGCGGTTGCGCGCGCGCTGGCGCTTTCGGGGCGCGAGGTGCTGGTGCTGGAGGCGGCGGAGGGCATCGGCACCGAGACCTCCTCGCGCAACAGCGAGGTGATCCACGCCGGCATCTACTACGCGCAGGGCAGCCTGATGGCACGCACCTGCGTCGCCGGCCGGAAGAAGCTCTACGCCTATTGCGCGGAGCGGGGCGTGCCGCACCGGAACTGCGGCAAGCTGATCGTCGCGACGAATGAGGAGGAGGCGGGACGGCTGGAGGCGATCCGGGCCCGCGCGGCGGCGAACGGCGTGGATGACCTGCGCCTGATCCCGGCCGCGGAGGCGAAGGCGATGGAGCCGGCACTGCAATGCACGGCGGCGCTCGTCTCGCCCTCCACCGGCATCATCGACAGCCACGCCTACATGCTGGCCCTGCAGGGCGACGCGGAGAACGCCGGCGCGGTCTTCGCCTTCCACGCGCCGGTCGAGGGCGGGCGCGTCGGCGAGGCCGGCATCACGCTGCGCGTGGGCGGCGCGGAACCGATGGAGCTCGCCTGCCGCCTGCTGATCAATTCGGCCGGGTTGCACGCGCCGCGTCTCGCGCGCAGCCTCGAGGGCATGCCGGCGGAGCACGTGCCGCAGGCCTATTTCGCGAAGGGCAACTACTTCACCTTCTCCGGCCGCTCCCCCTTCTCGCGGCTGATCTATCCGGTGCCGGTGCCCGGCGGGCTGGGGACGCACCTGACGATCGACCTCGCCGGCCAGGCGCGGTTCGGGCCGGATGTCGAGTGGGTGGACGGGCTGGACTACGCGGTGGATCCGCGCCGCGCCGAGAGCTTCTACGCCTCGATCCGCCGCTGGTGGCCCGGCCTGCCGGACGGCGCGCTGCAACCCGGATATGCCGGCATCCGGCCGAAGATCGTCCCGCCCGGCGCGCCGGCGCAGGACTTCGTCGTGCAGGGCCGCGCGACGCACGGCGTGCCGGGCCTGATCAACCTCTTCGGCATCGAGAGCCCGGGCTTGACCGCCTCGCTCGCACTGGCGGAGCATGTGCTGGAGGTTGTTGCGGCGGACTGATCCGGCGGCGCGCACGGCGCTGCGATCCCCGCGCCTCGTGCCAGGGGGAGACGGACCATGGTGGACATCCCGCGCCTGAACGGGGCGATCGGGGCGCTTGAATCCGGCAAGCCCGCCTTCGTCACCTTCGCGCCCGCGGAGGTGAGCACCGCCATCGCGCTCTCCTCCACCGCCTATGACGGCGTGGTGTTCGAGATGGAGCACGGCGCCTATGACATCCGCGCGCTGCGCGACTGCCTGCAATACATGCTGAACCGGCGACAGATCCTGGAGAGCGGCTCCCTCGCCCCGGCGGTGACGCCGATGGTGCGCATCCCGCCCAATGGCGGCGAGATGAACCAGTGGATCGCCAAGCAGGTGCTCGACGCGGGCGTGTACGGCGTGATCTGGCCCCATGTCAGCACGGTGGAGGAGGCGCGCAACGCGGTCGCCGCCTGCCGCTACCCGCGCCCGCCCGGCGCGCCCTACGCCGAGCCCGCCGGCCAGCGCGGCGACGCCCCGATGGCCGCGGCGCGCTACTGGGGCCTGACGCAGCAGGAATACTACCGCCGCGCCGACACCTGGCCGCTCAACCCTCTGGGCGAGATCCTGGTCGGGATCATGTGCGAGGAGGTGAAGGCGATACGGAACCTGCCGCGCATCCTCGAGGAGGTGCCGGGCATCGCGGTGGTGATCATCGGCGAGGGCGACCTGTCGCAGGATCTCGGCATCCCGCGGCAATACGAGCACCCGACCCTGCTCTCGGCGATCGCGGAGGTCGTGGCGATCTGCAAGGAGCACAACGTCGTCGTCGGCCACCCGCACGTGGATGCGCGAAACGTGGAGGCGCTGCTCGCCCAGAGGTTCCGCTGGCTGATGCCGAGCCCGACGCCCTCTTATGCGGGTCTGGAACTCGGGCGGCAGCTCGCCGGACGATGAGCGCGGGAGGAAGAGGGAGAATGATGGAGCATCGTGTCGCGACGCGGCGGGCGGGCCGCCGTGCCTTGCTCGCCGCCACCGCCGCGGCCTTCACGGCGCCGCCCCATGTGCTGCGTGCCCAGGGCGTCGCCGCCTATCCGACCCGCGCGGTGCGCGTGGTCAACGCCTACAGCGCGGGCGGCACGGCGGATACGGTCTGCCGCATCCTCCTCAACGCGCTGTCGGAGCGGCTCGGCCAGCAATTCGTCGTCGAGAACCGCCCGGGCGCGGCGGGCACCATCGCCGCCGCGACGGTCGCGCGCGCGCCGGCGGATGGCTACACGCTGCTCTACGACGCCACCGCCCATTCGGTGAACCCGGCCCTGTTCGGCGCGCGCCTGCCCTACAACACGGAGCGCGACCTGGTTCCGGTGTTCCTCGCCATGGTGTCGCCGAACACCCTCATGGTGACCAACGGCTTCGAGCAGAAAACCATCCCGGAGCTGGTCGCCTACGCCAAGGCCAATCCCGGAAAGCTCGACTGCGCCACGGCCGGCATCGGAACCGCGCAGCACGTCACGCTGGAGCTGTTCAACCATGCCGCCGGCGTGCGCATCAACCACATCGTCTATCGCGAGATCGCGGCGGCGCGGAACGACCTGTTCTCCGGCCGGGTGCCGCTGAATTTCAGCAACGTCCCGGCCGCGGTGCCGATCTTCCGGGCAGGCCGCGCGCGGATCATGGCCCATTGCGGCCCTCCGGGCGAGCTGTCCGTGCTGCCCGGCGTGCCGGCGATCGCCGAGCACTACCCGGAGGTTGTCACCTATGAGTGGAACGGCCTCTTCGCCCCCGCCGGCACGCCCGAGGAGATCATGCGCCGGCTCAACGCCGAGCTGAACGCCGTGATCCGCGATGCGACCGTGGCGGAGCGGCTCACCGCACTCGGGGCACTGACCCGCGCCAACACGCCCGAGGAGTTCAGCGCCTTCCGGGCGCAGCAGATCGAATTGCACACCCGCGTCGTGCGCCTCGCCAACATCAGGATAGACTGAGCCATGTCGGACAGCCCCTACACCATCGACCGCGCCAGCAATTCCCGCCGCAAGACGGTCGAGGAGGCGCTATGGGGCCTTGATCTGGTCTCGCCCGAAGTGCGCGACCGCATCGTGACCGCCTGGGTCAGCGCCTGGTCCTCGAGCCCCTACGAGGAGCTCTCGGACATGCCCTTCCAGGCCGGCCCGCCCTTCTATCCGCTGATCGAGCACGTCAACGAGGTCACGCGCGCCGGCGTTGACCTCGCCCGGCGCGCGGCCGCGGACTGGGGTGTGACCATCGATTGGGACACGATGGTCTCGATCCTCATCCTGCACGACGTGGACAAGCCGCTGCTCTACCGCCGCGACGAGGGCGAGGACGGCCAGGGCCATTCACGGCTGTTCCACGAGCTGCCGCACGGCGTGGTCGGGGCGATGCTGCTCAAGGATCTCGGCTTCCCGCATCTCGTGGTCAGCACCGTCGCGACGCACGCGACCAATGCGCCCTTCCACGGGAAGAGCGTCGAGGCGCATGTGCTGCACTATGCCGACCTGTTCGCCGCCGACCACGCGATGCGGGTGATGGGCAAGACGCCGCTCTACCTGCGGCACAAGTAGCCGGGTGCGGCGGGCGGACGGTGCCCGCGCCCGCCCGCCGCGCCGGCGCTTCAGTCCGCGCGCACGTTGCCGCGGCGGATCACTGCCGCCCATTTCTCCATCTCGCTGCGGATGAAGGCGGCGAATTCCGCGCGGCTGTTGCCGCCCGGGATCGCGCCCTGGTCGTAGAGGCTGCGCGCCACCTCTGGATCGCGCAGGGCGGCGACGGCGGCGCGGTGGATCGCGTCCAGGATCGGCTCCGGCACGCGCGCCGGGGCGACTAGGCCATGCCAGTTGTTGGTGTCCACGCCGGGCAGCCCGACCTCGTCCATCGTCGGCACGTCGGGCAGCCAGGGCAGCCGCTCCCGGTTGCCGACGGCGAGCGCACGGATGGCGCCGGCGCGGATCTGCGGCAACAGCACCGGCAGGTCCGCGAGGCCCATCTGGACCTCGCCGGCGAGCAACGCGGTCGTCAGCGGCGCGCCACCGCGGTAGGAAACCGCGACGATGTCGATGCCGGCGGTGAACTTGAGCAGCTCGCCCACGAGGTGCGGCATGCTGCCCGTTCCTGTGTGGCCGTAATTCAGCCGCCCCGGCTGGGCCCGCGCGGCGGCGATGAACTCCTGCATCGTGCGGAACGGCATGTTCGCCGGCACCACCACCGGCTCCGGCACCAGCACGCCGAGGGTGATCGGCGCCAGGTCGCGAAGCGTGTCGTAGGGCATGGTGCGGTCGGGCAGACCGGGCGAGATGGCGAGCGCACCCGCACTGCCGAAGCCGATCGTGTAGCCGTCCGGCGCCGCCCTCGCCACGACGTCCACGCCGGTGACACCGCCCGCTCCGGGCCGGTTGTCGATCACGATCGGCTGGTTGTTGAGCATGGCGCTCATCTTGGGGCTCATCGTCCGCGCGACGATGTCGGTCGGCCCGCCGGCAGCGAAGGGCACGACCAGGCGGATCGGGCGGTTCGGGTAGCCAGAGGCGCTCTGCGCCACCGCCTCCGGCGATGCACCGAACGAAAGACCGGCTGCGAGCAGTGCCGCGCCGAGCCAGGAACCGAGCCTCATGCGCTTCCTCCAATTTCCAGTGGTCGCCCTCCTATATCGCCCGGCCGGCGGCGATGAAGGAAGCCGTCACGTCGCCAGCCTGACGGCGGCATGGCCGCCGGCTGCCCTTCGGACCGCGCGCATGGCACTTCATGGAATGCGGTTGCGCCGGATATGCGTGGATGGCCCCGCTGCGTGCACCCAGCTCTCTCGATCCGCCTTACCGGAATTGGAGCGCGTGGCGCTGCCAGCAGACAGCGGAACTCGCCGAAGGATGCGGAGGGGGGTTCGCCGCCGCCGGGACCGAGTCTAAGCTTCGGCACGGAGCCAACCGGGCACGCCGCACCGGAGGCGCAACAAAGCAAGCGGACGGCCGAAAAGCGGCAGCGTCCGCGCAGGAGGAGCAGCCATGTTCGATCGACGGCCATCCGTCCCCAGACCCACAGGCGGACGTGCCCGGACCGGGAAGGCCTGACGGAGATGGACGATTTCCGCGCGCTCAAGGACAAGATCGCGATCGTCGGCGTCGGCAACACCGCCTATGGCAGCTTCCCCGAGACCGACGACTACGGCCTCGGTGCCGAGGCCTTCCGCCGCGCCGTCGCCGATTGCGGGATCGAGAGGGACAAGATCGACGGGCTGCTCGTCTGCCGCGTGCCCTACTACGCGCGCATGGGCCAGATCCTCGGCCTGAACCCGCGCTGGACCATCACCCTGCCGCCGCACGGGCGGATGTCGGCGATGGGCATCATCGAGGCGGCCGCGGCGCTGCATGCGGGGCTCTGCGACTACGCCGCGCTGATCTACACCAATATCGGCCGCTCGCGGCGCGTGAACTACGGCGGCGACGAATCGCCGGGCTTCTGGGATCCCTGGGGCATGACCTCGCCGGGCGCGGCACATGCGATGATGTTCCGCCGGCACATGGCGCTCTACGGCACCACGACGCGCCAGCTCGCCGAGGTGTCGGTGGCTTTCCGCGAGCACGCGATCCTCCACCCTGATGCGGTGATGAAGAAGCCCATCACCATCGAGGACCACGAGAACGCGCGCCCGATCTGCGAGCCGCTGCGCCTGCTCGACTATTGCCTGATCAACGACGGCGCGGTCTGCATCATCATGACGACGCGGGAGCGCGCGCGCGACCTGCGCAAGCGCCCCGTGCTGATCTCCGGCTTCGGCGCGCGCGAGGCCTACACCGAGTCCTCGATCGCCAATTTCGACCTGAACTTCTGGTATGACGAGGCGCAGGACATGGCGCGGCAGGCCTACGGCATGGCCGGCGTCGGGCCCGGCGACGTGGACGCCTTCATGTGCTACGACAATTTCAGCCCGACCGTGCTGTTCGCGCTGGAAGGCCTCGGCTTCTGCGGCCGCGGCGAGTCCGGCCCCTTCGTCGAGGGCGGGACGCTGAAGCTGGGCGGGAAGCTGCCGACCAACACCGATGGCGGGCACCTCTCCAACTCCTACATGCAGGGCTGGGCGCTGAACGTCGAGGCGGTGCGCCAGGTCCGCGGCGAGTGCGGCGAGCGCCAGGTGCCGGGCGCGGAGGTGGTGCAGTTCGCCGCCGTCACGCCCTGCTGCCGCACCATCATCTACACGCCCGGCTGAGCGGCCACGGAGGAGCACACGCGATGAGCGCCACCACCACGCCGGCCGCCGCGAAGCCGCTGCCGACGATCGATCCGGTCAGCAAGGGCTTCTGGGACCTCGCCAACCGCGGCCGCCTCTCCGTGCAGCGCTGCGACGACTGCGGGCACCGGCACTATCCGGGCGCGCCGGTCTGCCCGCGCTGCCTGTCGAAGGACCAGAGCTGGGAGCCGGTCTCCGGCCGGGCCACGCTGCTCTCCTGGGTGCGGTTCCATCGCGCCTACTGGGAGGGATTCGCGCCGGAGATTCCCTACGTCGTGATCCTCGTCCAGCTCGAGGAAGGTCCGCTGATGATCAGCAACCTCGTCGGCGCCAGGGCCGAGGACGTGCCGATCGGCGCGCCGATGGAAGTCGTGTTCGAACGAGCGACGGACCAGATCAACCTGCCGAAATTCCGGCCACTGCAAGGCTGAGACCTGCAAGGCTGAGACCACGTGGGCACACCGGGCATCATCCAGGAGGTTGCATTGGCTGAGACTACAGGCGCGAAGCCCGGCGTGCTCGCCGGCATCCGCGTGGTGGAGGTGGCGGATGAGACCGCCGAGTATGTCGGCCTCGTTCTCGCCGGCCTCGGAGCGGAGGTGGTGAAGGTCGAGCCGCCGGAGGGCAGCCCGACCCGGCGCATCGGCCCGTTCCTCGATGACACGCCGCACCCGGAGCGCTCGCTGCACTTCTGGGCCTACAATCGCGGCAAGCATTCCGTCGTGCTCGACGCCGACCCGGAGACGCGGAAGCGCCAGATGCTGGCGCTGATCGGCACAGCCGACGTGCTGCTCGATTCGACGCGCGGCGCCCTGCCGCGCGAACTGGGCCTCGCGCCGGGCGAGGTCACGAAGCGCTTTCCTTCCCTGGTCCACGCGCGCATGACGCCCTTCGGCGACACCGGGCCGTGGAAGGACTTCCAGGCGAGCGACCTGATCCACCTCGCCCTCGGCGGGGTGATGATGAATTGCGGCTACGACCCCGCGCCCGGCCAGCAATACGACACGCCGCCGATCGCGCCGCAGCTCTGGCACGCCTACCACATCGCGGGCGAGCAGCTCGCCGTCGGCATCGTCGCCGCGCTGATGCACCGCCTGCACACCGGCGAGGGCCAGGACGTCTCTTGCGCGATTCACGAGGCGGTGTCGAAGAACACCGAGCTCGACGTGATGTCCTGGGTGATGCGCCGCGCGCCGCTGTTCCGCCAGACCTGCCGCCACGCGGTGGAGCATCCGACCCAGGTGCCGAATGTCGGCCACACCAAGGACGGGCGCTGGTGCATCGCCTACGGCGTCTCGGTGCGCGACCAGGCCAACCTGGTGCCCTTTCTCGAGCGCTACGGCATGCAGGCGGACCTCCAGCGCCCGGCGGAGGGCGCCGACCTGCGCGCGCGCAACGTGCCGGGCTCGAGCGCCAACGACGAATCGCGGGCGCATGTGCTGGAGATCATCCAGCGCTTCATCCGCGCCCACACCTGGGAGAACCTGCCCTGGCGCGAGGCGCAGGAGGCCGGCCTGCTCTGGGCCCCGCTGCGCAAGCCGCACGAGAACGCGACGGACGAGCACTGGCTCAAGCGCCGCACCTTCGCCGACATCGAGCACCCGGAACTCGGCCGTAGCTTCCGCTATCCGGTGAGCAAGTGGCTGAGCGACAAGACGGCGTGGCAGACAGGCCGCCGCGCGCCGCTGATCGGCGAGGACACGCGCGCCGTGCTGGATGCGCTGCCTGAGACGCGCCAGGTGGCCTCCGTGCCGGCGCGGCCGCGCGCCGCCGCGCCGCCGCGCCTCTCGCCGCGCGGCAAGCCCTTCCCGCTGCAGGGCGTGCGCATCTTCGACTTCTCCTGGTTCCTCGCCTCCGCTGGCGGCACGCGCTTCCTCGCCGCGCTCGGTGCGGAGGTGATCAAGGTCGAGTGGAAGGAGAACCCGGATACGCGCCTCGCCGCCATGGCCCCGGTTGGCGGCCGCGCGGCGCGCGAGAAGGCGACCGCGCCGCTGCCCGGCGTGACGGACCCGGACATGGGCGGCCAGTTCAACAACAAGAACGCCGGCAAGCGCGGGCTGTCGCTCAACATCCGCCACCCGAAGGGCCTGGACATCGCGAAGCGCCTGATCGCGATGTCGGACGTGGTGGCGGAGGGCTTCTCGCCCGGCGTGCTGCAGCGGCTCGGGCTCGGCTACGACGTGCTGCGCTCGCTGCGGCCGGACATCATCTACGTGCAGCAGTCGGGCATGGGCGGCACGGGCACCTACGGGCGCTTCCGCACCGTCGGCCCGGTGGCGGCGGCCTTCGCCGGGACGGCGGATATGTCCGGCCTGCCGGAGCCCGCCATGCCGGCGGGCTGGGGCTATTCCTACCTCGACTGGATCGGCGCCTATGGCTTCGGCCTCGCGATCCTCAGCGCGCTCTACCACCGCGACCGCACCGGCGAGGGGCAGTGGATCGACTCCTCGCAGTGCGAGTCCGGCATCTTCCTCACCGCCTCGACGGTGCTGGACTGGTCGGCGAACGGGCGGGTGTGGCAGCGCATCGGCAACCGCTCGCCCTACAAGCCGGCGGCGCCGCATGGCGCCTATCCCTGCGCGGGCGAGGACCGCTGGGTGGCGATCGCCTGCTTCGACGACGCCTCCTGGGCGGCGCTGTGCCGCGTCGCGGAGCGGCCGGAATGGCGCGCCGACCCGCGCTTCGCGACGCTGGAGGCGCGGCTGGCGAACCAGGATGCGCTGGATGCGGCCGTCGGGGCGTGGACGCGATCACTCGATGCGTATGAGGTGATGCTGCGGCTGCAGGCGGCTGGCGTACCCGCCGGCGTGTGCCAGACCGCCGAGGACCGCTGCGACCGCGACCCGCAGCTTGCCGCGCTGGAATGGTTCACCGAGGTGACGGGCACGAAGATCGGCCGCTGGCCGGTGACCGAGCTGCCGATGAAGCTCTCCGCCACGCCGGCCTATTCGGGGGGCATCATCGACCGCGGCGCGCCCTGCTACGGCGAGGACAACCACGCCATCCTCGGCGAGCTGCTCGGCTACTCGCGGCGCGAGGTGGACGCGCTCGCGGAGGAAGGGGTGATCTGAGCGGGGTTGCCTACCCCGCGAAGCGCATCTCCGGCAGGCCCGCGACGCCGGCATCCAGGGCGAGGATCCCGCCGGCGAGCGGCTCGCGCGCCAGTTCGTCCTCCGCCATGCCGTGCCGCATGGAGGTGACGAACAGGGGGCGCAGGCCCTCGCCGCCGAAGCAGAGGCTGGTCGGGCGAGAGACGGGGAGTCGCAGCTCGCGCACGCGCCGGCCAGCGGCGTCGAAGCGCGCCACCAGGCCGGCCTCCACCACGGCGACCCAGAGGCAGCCCTCGGCATCCACCGCGCAGCCATCGGGCCGGCCCTCGCCCGGCCCGAAGCGGATCAGCACGCGCGGGTTCGCCACCGCGCCCGCACCGAGGTCGAAGTCGTAGGCGCGCACCACTGCGGCCGCTGTGTCGCAGTGGTACATCACGCGGTCGTCCGGGCTCCACGCGATGCCGTTGGAGAGGGTGACGCCGCCGGCCACGCGGTGCACCGAGAGGTCCGGGTCGACGCGGTAGAGCGCGCCGACCGGCTCGCGCAGCGCGCGATCCATGGTGCCGACCCAGAAGCGGCCGAGCCGGTCGCAGCACCCGTCGTTGAACCGCGCTCCCTCGCGAAGTCGAGCGGGCCGGTGGGCAGGTCCTCGAAGCGGCCCGCCTCCGGCTCGATCAGCGCAAGGCCGTTGCGCCAGGCCATGAGGAGCCCGGCGCCGTCGCGGCGCAGCGCGTAGGAGCCGGGGATCCGCGGCAGTCCCCCTCTCCCGTCAGCCGCCCCGCCGCGTCGTGGCGGACCATGCGCCGACCGATGCGTCCACGAAGAGGAGCACGCCCCTCTCCGCGTCCCACACCGGTGCCTCCCCGAGCTCCGTGCGGGGCGCCGGAAAGCGCGCATCCCGCCGGTCAGCCAGCCCGCCCGCCGTCGCGCCTGTCAGCTCCGCGGCCAGAGGGCCTGCATCGTCGCAATCGACTCCGGGAAGACCACCTGCGGGACGCCGCCGCGCCACTGGCAGGTCACCATCTCGGCGTGCATCAGGCGGCCACGCTCGTCGTACTTCAGCCGCCGGCTCGGGAACAGCAGCGCCGGGCCCTCGTTCTGGATGTCGAGGCTGCGGATCGCCTCCGCGACCTTGCGCCGGTCGGCGGAGGCGGCGCGCTCCATCGCCTCGCACAGGATCTTGATGTTGGCGTAGGGGATGAGAGAGTCGTGGCCCATCCACGGCTCGCCCGTGCGCTCCACGAAGCGGCGGTTCAGGTCCTCCAGGCCCTTGCCGGGCCAGTTTGAGAGCGTGAACATCATCCCTTCGAGAATCTGCGGGTTCGTCACCTGCGCCAGCTCCGGGGCGCCCCAGTGCCCGCCATTGCCGATCGTCGGCAGCCGCCCCTGGCCGAGGCCGTACTCGTTCAGCTTCTCGACCAGCAGCTTGTCGTCGGGGACGGCGGTCGAGAGCAGCAGCAGGAAATCGGGCCGCGCGCTGCGCACGCGCTGGATCAGCGGCGTCGCGTCGGAGAGCGGCGGGGTGAAGGTTTCGTCCACCACGATGGTGAGGCCGTACTTCTGCGCCTCGCCCTCGCGGATCGGCTTGACGATGCCCTGCGGCGCAGCGGTGTTGTCCGCGATCATGGCGAGCCGCCTCGGCCGCCGTCCCGTCGCGCGTTCCGCCAATTGGAGGATCGTCGGCAGAGTCGCCCGCGCCTGGGCGGCCGAGGTCGGCGAGGACTGGAAGATGTAGCGGAAGCCGCGCTCCGTGATCGAGTCCGCGTAGGAGAGGGTGAGCCAAGGGAGTTCCGCCCGCTCCGTCACCTCGCTCACGGCGAGGGTGAAGGAGGAGAGCCAGGCACCCGCGCCGCCGACGAGGTCCGGCTCCTGCGCGATCATGCGCTGCGCGGCGTTCTTCGCCCGCTCCGCGTTCTCGCCGGCGTCATAGATGACGAGCTTCACCTTCGCTCCGCCGAGGGAGCGGATGCCGCCCGCGCTGTTGACCTCGTCCACCGCCAGCTCGCCGCCCATGCGCGCCAGAATGCCCTGCCGCGCCCAGGGGCCGGACATCGGCGAGAGGATGGCGACCTTGACCTCCGAGGGGTTCTGCGCCCGCGCGCGGCGGAAGCCGCCGGTGGCGGTCGCCACCGCGGCGCCGAGGCCAAGCGCAAGGGCGCCCCGGCGAGTGGTGGCGGTGGTGGTGGTGCTGTCGGTCGTCATGGCCAGTTTCCTCCCTGCTAGTCGCCGAGCCCGAGATAGGCGCGGCGTACGCGGTCATCGTTGATCAGCGTCTGGAACGGGCCATCGAGCACGATGCGCCCGGTCTCCAGCACGTAGCCGCGGTCGCAGAGCTCCAGCGCCTCGGCGACGCGCTGCTCGACGAGCAGTATGGTGAGCCCGTCCTCCCGATGGATCTGCGAGATGCGCTCGAAGATCATGTCCGCCACCGCCGGGGCGAGGCCCATCGAGGGCTCGTCGAGCATCAGGAGGCGCGGGGCGGAGGCGAGGCCGCGCGCGATCGCCAGCATCTGCTGCTCCCCGCCCGAGAGCGTGCCGGCGAGCTGCCTCGCGCGCTCGTGCAGAATCGGGAACAACTCGTGGATGCGCTCCAACGTCTGCGTGAATCGTGCGCGCCCGGCCTCGGTGTAGGCGCCCATCTCGATGTTCTCGCGCACCGTCAGCGTCTTGAACACCTGCCGTCCCTCGGGGACGTGGGCGATGCCGAGATGCGGGCGCCGCGCGGGCGGGACCGAGAGCAGGTCGCGGCCGTCGAAGCGGATGCTTCCGGAGACCGGCGGGACGATGCCCGAAATCGCCTTGAACAGCGTGGACTTCCCCGCGCCGTTCGGGCCGACGATGGCGACGAGCTGCCCCTCGCCGACCGAGAGCGACACGCCGCTCAGCGCGCGCAGGCCGCCATAGGCGACGGAGAAATCCTCTATGTCGAGCATCGCGCGAGCCACTTCTTGCCGAGATAGGCCTCGATCACCGACCGGTCCTCCACCACCGTGCGCGGCGCGCCCTCGGCCAGCACCTTGCCGTGGTCGAGCACGACGAAGCGGTCGGCGAGGCGCAGCATGGCGTGCATGGTGTGCTCGATGATGACGATCGTCATGCCCTCCGCGCGCAGCCGGCCGAGCACCTCGAGCAGCTCGTCGCACTCCTCGCGGCCGAGGCCGGCGAGCGTCTCGTCGAGCAGCAGGAGGCGTGGACGGCCGGCGAGGGCGCGCGCCAGCTCCATCAGCCGCAGGCCCTTGTTGGTGAGCTGGCCGGCCGGCTGCGCGGCCTGGTCCAGCAGGCCGACGCGCGCCAGCGCCTCCTCCGCCGCCGCCACCGCTGCGTCCCCGGTCAGGCCTGCGCCGTAGGCGCCGATCAGCACGTTGTCGAGCAGGGCGAGGCGCGGGAAGGAGCGCACCACCTGGAAGGTGCGGCCGACGCCGAGGCGGCAGATGGCGTGGAGCTTGCGCCCGGTGATCGGCTCGCCGGCCAGCCAGGCGCGGCCGGAATCGGCCGGCAGCACGCCGTTGAGCACGTTGAACAGCGTCGTCTTGCCGGCGCCGTTCGGGCCGATGATGCCGAGGATCTCGCCCGGCTTCACCTCGAAGGAGACGTCGTCCACCGCGCGCAGGCCGCCGAACGACTTCGACAGGCCCTCGACGCGGAGCAGCGGACCCGAAACCTGCGGCGGGGCCGTGACGAGCGGCGCCACCGCGGCAGAGGCAGGGCGGTCGCCGCGCGGCACCGGCGCGGCCGGCCCGCGGTCGCGCAGCCAGCGGTCGCGCAAGGTCCAGAAGATGCCCTCCGGCGCCAGCAGCATCACCAGGATGATCGCCACGCCGTACACCACCCCCTGGATGCCGGGGACGATGTTGCCGAGCTCGGCGTGCAGCGTCTCGGCCAGCGGGATCAGGATGGCCGCGCCGATCAGCGGTCCCCAGACCGTGCCGACGCCGCCGAACAGCACCACCGTCAGCGCCTGCGCCGAGGTGAGGATGCCGAAGACCGCTTCCGGCGTGACGACGAGGAGGATGCAGGCGTAGAGCCCGCCCGCCGTCGCGGCGATCACGCCGCTCAGCACCAGCGCGCGCATCTTCCAGCGCCGGGCGTCGATGCCCGAGGCCTCAGCGGCTAGCTCGTTCTGGCGGATCGCCATCAGCGTCAGGCCGAAGCGCGAATTCTCGACCGCGAAGGAGATCGCCATCGCGACGACCAGCATCCCGACCGCGACGGCGGTGAAGGCGCGCGGATCGGTGAACTGCAGCCAGAAGAAGGGGTCCTGCCGCTTCATCGGCAGCGACACCTCCTGGTAGCCGAGGTACTGGAAGACGTAGAGCAGCACGAGCGGGAAGGCGAGCATCGCGAGGGCGAAGTAGTGCCCGCGCAGCCGGAAGGTCGGCATGCCGATGAACACCGCCGCCGCCGCGCCGACCACCGCGCCGATCGCGATGCCGAACCAGGGCGACAGGTCCCACCAATTCAGCGTCAGCGCCACCGTGTAGGCGCCGAGCCCGAAGAACACGGCATGGCCGAAGGAGGTGAGGCCCACATAGCCCGAGAACAGGTTCCAGGAGATGCCCATCACCGCCCAGATCGGCACCAGGGTGAGCATCAACTGGTAGTAGCTGTTCGTCACCACGCCCGAGACGGCGAGGTAGAGGGCGACGAGCGCCGCGAAGATCAGGGCATCCCGCCGGATGCGGGGGAGCGCGCCGGGCCGCATCAGGCGCGCTCCGCCGAGCGGCCGAACAGGCCCTGGGGCCGAAGGACCACGATCAGCAGGAAGACGACGAAGATCGCCGCGTTCTGCAACTGCGGCGGCAGGACCAGCGCCGAGATCTGCTGCACGAAGCCGATCGTCAGCCCGCCCCAGAAGGCGCCGAGCAGGCTGCCCATGCCGCCCAGCACCACGCCCGCATACATGATCACCACGAAGTCGAGCCCCATGAAGGGGGTGAAGGACAGGTAGCTCGCCACCAGCCCGCCTGCGACCGCCGTGATGCCGCTGCCGAGGGCGAAGGCGATGCGGTGCGCGCGGTCCACGTCGATGCCCATGTAGGTCGCGGCGGTGGGGTTGTCCGCCGCGGCGCGCAGCGCCTTGCCGAGCCGCGTGCGCTCGAGCAGCCAGTAGAGCGCGACGACGACGAGGATGGCGGCCAGGCCGGAAATGACGCGCGCCTTGTTGAGGAAGATGGTCGCGTCGCCGATCCCCGTCTCCACCATCCAGGCGGAGGAGGAGAGCGGCGTGCGCACCGCGCGCGGCATGGAGCCGAAGAGGATCAGGCCGCCGTTCTGCAGGATCAGCGCGATGCCGAGCGTGACGATGAGCTGGCCGAAATGGCCCTCGTCGAGGCTCGCCACGGTCCGCAGGCCGGAGACCCGGGCGACAATCCAGCGGTGCAGCAGCCAGCCCACGGCGAAGACGATGGGGCCGGCCAGGATGGCACCGGCGAAGGGCGCGACTTCCGGCCCCAGGAAGGCGAGGACGCCCCAGGCGGCGACGAGGTAGAAGGCCGCGTAGGCGCCGAGCATCAGCAGGTCGCCCTGCGCGAAATTCACCACGCGCATGATGCCGAAGATCAGGCTGAGGCCGACGCACATCAGCCCGTAGATGCAGCCGATGGTGATGCCGGCCGCCAGCGCGTTCAGCACGTTCTCGAGGAGGATCTCCCACTCCATCAGGCCGCCACTCCCCTCGCCGGGCCGCGCGCGGCGAACCGCTCCTGCACCATGCGCTTGCTCACCTTTCCCGTGTCGGTCAGCGGCACCTGTCCGGCCGTGACGATCTCGACCAGCCTTGGCACCTTGTAGGCGGCGGCCGCCTCGCGGCAGAAA
>ERZ777003.2648-NODE-2648-length-19903-cov-6.711507_pt1 | contig 19903 bp, 20 predicted proteins | sample MGYA00374956_ERZ777003 | MGnify/ENA primary metagenome ERZ777003 (study PRJEB29302, sample SAMN06268252) | bioreactor metagenome | isolation source: Joint BioEnergy Institute, California, USA | place: USA:Joint BioEnergy Institute, California, USA | collected... | reverse complement strand
TCCGGGCCGTGCGCTGCGCCGCGCGGGGGTGGAGTTGCCGCAGCCCTTCTGGCGCCTCGAGACGGGCTTCGGCGTGACCACGCCGGCCGTGGACCTGGTCGAGAACGAGAAGGAGTATCGCATCACCGCCGAGTTGCCGGGCATGGACGCGCGCGACGTCGAGCTGATGGTCTCGGACGACATGCTGACGATCCGCGGCGAGAAGAAGGAGGAGAAGGAGGAGAAGGCGGAGAACTACTACCTCTCCGAGCGCCGCTTCGGCTCCTTCCAGCGTTCCTTCCAGCTTCCGCAGGGCGTGGACCGCGACAAGATCGACGCGAAGTTCGAGAAGGGCGTGCTGACCATCACCCTGCCGAAGACCGCGGAGGCCGCGGCGCGGCAGAGGAAGATCGAGATCAAGCAAGGCGCGGGGTAACGCGCGACGCGCACAGGGGCTCCGAACGAGGCCGGAGCCCCTGGCGAGGCAGGCGGTCGGCGGCGGCACACTTGATTGCCTCGGCCGCACTCCTCCGTGCGATGCCGGTTCGGCCGGAAGTGCCCGAGGCCGGCGCCGGCGAGGGCGGCCCCGTGGCGTCGGGCAGGCGGAACGTGCGTCACCGGGCGTCGCGATCGGGTTCGAGATGGCACCAGCCATCGGGCCCGAGGGCGATCGGCGGGCGCCCGGGACGATGGAACATCCACCAGGTCCGGCCGCGCTTCTCGACTATCACGGGACCGAGCGCAGGGTGACGGTAGCGCCCTGGCGCGCGGTGCGCCGGCGGCACGACCGGCGTGGCCGCCCTGCGCTCCCGCAGCAGGCGCTTCGCCGCCTCCAGCTCCGCGCGGCGGCGCTCGGGCAGGGAGCGGCCCGCGCGGTTGATGAAGAAGGTCACCATCCGAATTGCGGCCCCCAGGCCGCCGGGCGAGACTTCCGGCCGCGCCATGGTCTCGGCGATCGTGCGCGCGTCGCGCTTGAACAGGCCCGCGGGCGGGAAGGTGGAGTCCGTCCCGACCTCCCGCGACCAGCGCCGGGGCGTCGTCGTCGGGTGCCTCGCCATGCGCTCCATCATCGCGGAGGGCATACGCCGGTTCGCAGCGCTCGACAGCACGCGCGGTTCCGGCGCCCCTGTCGCTGCCGAGCGCGGACAGGCCCGGCGCAGCCCACCGACAAGCGGCGCCGGTCGCCGCCACGGCACAGAGCGGCGGGCGCCGCAGCGCGCCCGATCAGCCCGCCGCCGGCGCGGCGTTCACTCGCCCGTCAGTGCGACATCAGCACCGGCAGCGTCATCTGGCGCAGCAGGGTGCGCGTCACGCCGCCGAGCACAAGCTCGCGCATGCGGGAGTGGCCGTAGCCGCCAACGACCAGGAGGTCGGCGCCCGACTCCGCCACGCGGTTCAGCAGCAGCTCACCGTCAGGAACATCCGGGGCGGTCACGCGGTCCACCTCCACCTTCACGCCGTGCCGCGCCAGGTGCACGGCAATGTCGGTGCCCGGCGCCTCGCCATGGCCATCCGGCCCGACGCGCGGATTGATCACCAGCACCGTCGCCGAATCCGCCCGCGCGATGAGCGGTATCGCGTCGTTGATGGCCCGGGCCGCCTCCCGGCTCGCATTCCAGCCGATCACCACCTTGCGACCCACGCTCTCGAAGCGTCCGGCATAGGGCACGATGAGCACGGGCCGGCCGGAAGAGAACAGCACCGCCTCGATCACCGCGCGGGCCCAGCGCGAGCCACCGCCCTCCGGGTCCTCCTGGCCAACCACCGTCAGGTCGGCATAGCGCGCGTGCAGCATCACGGTCTCGGGAGTGGGTCCCTCCACCTGGCGCCACTCGCCCGCGAGGCCGTCGAGCCGCAGGCGCTCGCGGAAGGCGGCCTCGACCTTCGCCGCGTCGGCGAGCGCATCCTGGCGCATCTGCTCCATCAGCTCGGCCACCACGGCGCCGCCGCCGCCGGGGTCGCCGACGAAGGCCGGCAGGAACAGGTCCACGACGTGCAGACCGGTGAGGTGCGCGCCGTGGCTCTGTGCAAGTGCCGCCGCGACGCGCAGCCGCGCATCCGATTGTTCCGTCGCGTCGAGGTGAACCAGGATGTCCTTGAGCGCCATCGAGTCCTCTCCCTCCAGGTCCGTCGTCCGCCTCCCCTCCCGGCGCTCCGCCGGCGGGGCCAAGAGACCGAGCGCACCATGCACGCCCGGCGCGGAACGGCCTTGACCGGGATCAAGCGTAGCGATCCCGATCACGGCGGCCGGCGGTCAGCGGCTGCGCACTCCGACGGAGCGCAACGGCGGCTGCCGGGGACGACGCCGAGGCCGTCGCGCGTCTGCCCGTTCCGCGCAGCGCACCCTGGCACCATCGCCCCGGCGCCGCGCGTGCTCACACGGGACCGCGCCAGGAGTTGATCTCACGCAAGGCTGCGCACGCCATCGCGGCGCACAGCTATGTACCAGGATGCGCTCCCCGATCGCTGCTCTCGGCCTCGTGCTCGCCGCCGCCGGCGCCGCCTGCGCACCCGTCGCTCCGTCGCCGCCGACCGCGGAGCGCGGCGCACCGCCGCATCCCTCCGACCTTCCGCCCGCTCGCGTCGCGGCCGAGGCCGCGCTCCTCCGCGCCGCGCTCCGCGCCGAGGTGCCCGAGCTGGAAACCCTGCCGCCGGAGCGGGAGCGCGCGTTGCTCGCCCTCGCACGACGGGAGGCCGCTCGCAGCGCGCTCGCGCTGGAGCGCACTCAGCTCCTCGTCGTCGTGGATCGTAATCCAGAGGTCCAACGCCTTGCCCTCGTCCTCGCCCGCCCGAACGGGGAATGGGAGAGCCTCGGCGCGGCGCGCGTCTCGACCGGCATGGCCGGCCGGCGCGGCTACTTCATCACGCCGACCGGCGTCTTCCGGCACAGCACGGCCATCCTGGACTATCGCGCCGAGGGCACCTTCAACGCGCAGGGCATCCGCGGCCTCGGCGTGCGCGGCATGCGCGTCTGGGACTTCGGCTGGGTTCCCGCGCAGAAGGGCTGGCGCGAGGCCGATGCCGAGCCGGGCGAGATCCGCCTGCTGCTGCACGCGACCGACCCGGACCTGCTGGAGCCGCTCCTCGGCCGGCCGGCGTCGCAGGGCTGCGTCCGCGTCCCGGCGGCGGTGAACCGCTTCCTCGACCGGCGCGGCGTGCTGGACGCCGGGCACGAGCGGGCCGCCGCAGAAGGCAACGCCCGCATCGGCGCGGTCCTGCGGCCGGACCGCGAACCGACCCCGCTCGCGGGAGATGCGATGGTGGTGGTGGATTCCTCGGCGGCGCCCTGAGCCACGGACGGGGTGCGCGCGGACGCGCACCGGCTGCCCGCTCACGCGATTGCCAGGAGGAGTTTGAGGTGGATCAACCCATCCGCCGGGCAACCGGTGTTCGCTCGCAGCGCATCCGCAGGGATGCATGTCGACGCGCCGTGGCCCGATCGAACGCACTTGCGGCCAGCGGGCGGAGTTGCGCGGCAAGGGATGGAGAGGGGCAATGACACGAAGCTCGGTCGCATCCGCCGATGCGCGTCAGGGCCACGGACAGGCGACCGGCCAGCGGCCCGCGGAGTCCGAGGCGGAGCGGCAGACGTTCACGGCCACCGGGACCGAACTCTTCCCGGAGGCTGCGGCGGCATGGGCCAACGCCTGCTGCTCGGCCATCGACGGCGCACGGAGGATGCTCGACCTGCATCGCAGTCTGTTCGATGCCGGGCGGGAGGCGCTGCGCCGCCAGCAGGACGCGGTCCTGGATGCCTGGTCGCAAAGCCTGGGGCGCCGGCCGTCCGGGGAGGAGCGTCACCGGACGGCGCCGGTGGACCAAGCCGGGCTTCCGCTGGCGGCGCTCGCACGGCTCAGCCTCGACGCGATGGATAGCATGATGCGGTCCCTGCGCACCGCCAACGACGCGGCGCTGGAAGCATCCCAGGCCGCCATGTCGCAGGCGCTCCAGCCCTGGACGGCACCGGCGTCGGCCGAAACGGGGAAGCGCCGCGCCGCCGCGGCGGATTGAAGGCCGGGGCGGCGCTCAGGCCAGTCCGATGCGCTGCCGGAAGGCCTCGTCGCGCATCGAGACGTCCTGGCCGACGAGATCGTCGGCAGCCGGGGTGCACAGGTAGAGGAGGCCGCGCACCGCGTGCTCGACGGGCGACAGCTCGGCGCGCGGGATGCGGCTGATCACGTTCATGCCGGAGGCGCGGATCTTCGCCTGCATGTCGGTGTCGATCGTGCCCGGCGCGAAGCCGAAGACCCGGATCCCCTTGCCCGATGTCTCGAGCGCAATGGCGCGTGTGAACATCGCGAGCCCGGCCTTGCCCGAACAATAGGCGCTCCAGCCCTCGAGCGGCCGGAAGGCGGCGCCGGAGGAGACGTTGACGATCGTGCCACCGCCACCGCCGGCCAGCATGCCCGGCAGCGCGGCCCGCACGGCATTGTAGGCGCCGACCAGGTTGATCGCGATGCTGCGCGCCCATTCCGCCGGGTCGGAGGTCGCGATCTCGACGATCGGCTCGATCACGCCGGCGTTGTTGACCAGGATGTCGAGGCCGCCCAGCGCCGACCGCGTCCGGGCCACCGCGCGCTCGACCGCGGCGTAGTCGGCGACGTCGCAGGCCATGGCTTCGGCCCGGCCGCCGGACGCCGCGATGTCGCGCGCCGCGGCCTCCACCGCCGCGCCGTCGCGCGCGACCAGCATCACGGCCGCGCCGCGCGCCGCGAGCGCCCGCGCCACCCCTTCGCCCAGGCCGCGGCTCGCACCGGTCACCAGCGCCACCCTGCCGTCGAGATCGGCCATCGCCCTGCCCCTCCCTTGAACGCTTCGCTGTCCGATGGTCTCTACGGGGCGCATCATCGGCGCACAACCGCGGGAGGGGGACATGACGAAGGCTCTGGAGGGAAAGGTGGCGCTGGTGACCGGCGCCGGGAAGAACATCGGCCGCGCCATCGCGCTGCGCCTGGCGCGCGACGGCGCCGCGGTCGTCGTCAACGGCCGCTCCGACCGGGCCGCCATCGAGGCGGTGGCGGGCGAGATCACCGCGATGGGCGGCAAGGCCGTCGCTCACCTCGCCGATGTCTCCGACCCGGAGGCGGTCGCGCGGATGGTCGAGTCCGCCATGGACGCGCTCGGCGGCATCGACATCGCCGTGTCCAACGCCGGGCTGCGGCGCCAGACGCCGTTCACCGAAATGTCGCTCGCCGAGTGGCGGGAGATTCTGTCCGTCGCGCTCGACGGCGCGTTCATTCTGGCGCGGGCCGTCGTGCCGCAGATGATCCGCCGGGGCGGCGGCGCCATCGTCGGGCTGTCGGGCATTTCGACCCATGTCGGCACGCCGAACCGCGCGCATGTCTCGGCGTCCAAGGCCGGGCTCGAGGGGCTGATGCGGGCGCTCGCGGTGGAGCTCGCGCCGCACAACATCCGCTGCAACAGCGTCGCGCCTGGCACGATCGACACGGTGCGCGGCGCCTCCGCCGGAGCGCGGCCGAGCACGCTCAGCGAGTCCACCGTGCCGCTGCGGCGCAAGGGGACGGTGGAGGAGATCGCCGAGGTCGTGCGGATGCTGGTCGGGCCGGAGGGCGGCTACATCACCGGCCAGACGATCCACGTGAACGGCGGCGCCTTCCTGACCTGAGAGGAAGGCCGCCGGCCAGCCCTCAGCCCCCCTCGGCCGCGCGCTGCGCAAGCCGCATCAGGCGCAGGAAATTCCCGGACCAGAGGAGGGCGATCTCGCGCGCGCCGTAGCCGCGGCGCATCAGCTCGGCCGTGAGGTTCGCGCTCTCCGACGCGTCCGCCCAGCCGGCGACGCCGCCGCCGCCGTCGAAGTCGGAGGAGAGGCCGACATGGTCGATGCCGATCCGCCGCACGGCGTAGTCCACGTGGTCCACGATGTCCGCGACGGAGGCGGTGGTCTTCCCGTCCTCGCCGGGCGCGCGCAGGAAGGCGGGCACCGCGGTGATCTGCACCAGCCCGCCGACCTCGCGGAGCATGTCGAGCTGCTCGTCGTCGAGGTTGCGCGGATGGGGGCGCAGCGCCGCGCAACAGGCATGCGTCGCGACGACCGGCGTGCGGGAGAGCGCCGCCGCCTGCAGCATCGCCGCCCGGGAGGCGTGCGAGACGTCCACCAGCAGGCCGACGCGGTTCATCTCCGCGATCGCCTCCCGCCCAAGGCGGGACAGGCCGCCATGCTCCTCCGGCCCGTCTCCGAGATCGGTCTTCGGGCGCGCGGAATCGGCGAGGTCGTTGTGCCCGTCATGCGTCAGCGTCACGTAGATTGCGCCGAGGGAGCGCCACAGCGCGAGGCGCGACAGGTCGCGCCCCATCGCATTGCCGTTCTCGACCGCCGAGAGCACCACCTGCGCCCCGGCGGCGGCGGCCGCCTCCACCTCCGCCGCCGTCGTGCAGAAGCGGCGCGTCTCGCCGTCGGCTCGGGCGCGGATGTGGCGCAGCATCGCCTCGGCGCGCTCCGCCGCGGCGGCGTGCCCGTCCGGGTCGCGCCGTGCCTGCGGGGTGTAGGCGATGAAGACGGCGGCGCGCAGGCCGCCGCGCGCCATCTTCGGGAAGTCCACCTGGCGGTCCGTCTCCGTGGCCGGGTCGGGCGGGTCCGGCCACCGGATGTCGATATGCGTGTCGAGCGTAAGGGTGTGCGCGTGCAGCGCGGCGACCGTGGCGGCGTCCGTCATGGCGTTGCTGTCCCCTGATCCGCGTCCGGGCCGCGCATCGGGCGACGGCGGCCTGTACATGGGCCGGATTTGGCGGCGAGTTCGACACCCCCGATACGCGCGGATGGCCGCCGCCACAATGACCCGGACGGCGGATCGGCGCCAGCGTGCGGACGGCACTCGCCTGGTCCGTCGCAGGATGGGCCGGCGGCGGCACGGCAGAGTGGCGGCGAACGGGCGCGACCTCGCAGGGGAACACGCGTCCCCTTCAGCCGCTGCCGAACACCGCCGGGGGGTGGCTCAGGGTATGCCTAGCCGCCTCCTCCCCCTCGCGCCGCTGCCGTCCGCCGCTTACGGACGATCCGGCTTGCCGGCTGCCTCCGCGGATGCAGCAGACCATCCCGCGTCGCGTTCAGCCTTGCGGCGCGCCGCGGCTTCCTCGCGTTCGCGGAGCTTCGCATCCTTCTTTGCCTGCTTGGCCCGGTTCCTCTCGGCCCGCTGCTGGCCGTAATTCGGCGTTCGCGCCATCGTTCCTCGAAGCTTTCTGCCTGTGCGTGGTGGATCGCCTTGGGGACTCGGAGGGGCCGCGGTTGCCACGGCCCCGGAGCCCTCACGGGCTTGGAAGCGGCGAAGGGCCGTCGCGGAGCTGGCTCTCCCGCACCACGCGTTCGTGGCCGTCGCGGAGATTCCTCACGCGGTACTCACGGTCGGCCGCGTCGTTCGGAAGGAGGCGCAGGATCGTGTAGGTCCCGCGTGGCACGTTGCCGTCCAGCTTGCCCGGCACGAACTCGACGCTCTGGCCGACGGCGTATTTGTGGAGCGGCATGGGCCGTCGTCCTTTCGAAGATCGTCACGGACGCTCCGGCCGGCGTGAGTGACGGGGTGGGTGCACGGAGCGAAGCGCACCGGAGGAGCGCACGCTGGCGCACGGTTTAAGACAACATGTGGGGTGGCGAAGCCCGGGCCGCAACGTCGGCAGCAATCATTGCAGCCGCCCGCCGTTCCGTGCGCGGCCGACAAGCGCGCACGAAGCCATCGTGGCCCGCGTTTCCAGGCCGGCGACCAGGCCCGCGGAGCGTCCGGCCACGACCGCGTGTGTTGCCAAGACGCGGCCTTGCGGGTAGGCACTGTCTGTCGGGTTTGCCTCGGGGCACCACGGTGCCTGCGGGCGGCGCGGTTCTCCCTCGGTGAGTTTGACGCCACGCGCACTTCCGCGCGCAGCAACTCCTGGAAGGAGAGACGCACATGACCTCCGGCACCGTGAAATGGTTCAACAGCCAGAAAGGCTACGGCTTCATCCAGCCCGACAGCGGCGGAGCGGATGTGTTCGTGCACATCTCGGCCGTCGAGCGCTCCGGGATCGGCAACCTGACCGAAGGCCAGAAGGTCAGCTTCGACATCGAGACGGACCCGCGGCGCGGGAAGACCTCGGCCACGAATCTCCGCCAGGCCTGAGCGCGGGCGAGCGGGCCAGTCGGTCGCTCGGCCGCCCGCCGACGGCGGTCGGCGGCATGCCGATCTACTACCTCCTACCGGTCGCGTCCCTGCTGCGCGACCGCGCCTGGAGCGCCAGCGCCCATCAGGGGCCGTGCTGCGTCTGCGCGCCGAGCGAGGCGCTCGCGCGGCGCTTCGCGGGCCAGGCCTTCTGGGTGCCCGCAGCCGCCGCCTTCGGCGCAGCGGCGCCGTGGCCGGCGGCAACGCCGACCTCGCCCTGGTCCCAGCGGCGCCTGGTCAAGGCGCGCGAGCTCGCCACTCCTGAGGATGTCGAGCCGCCACCGCTCGGTAGGATCTTCGTCCCGGCCGATCCCGATCGGCCGGACGACGTCTTCGTCGCCCTGGGCCGCACCTGAGCGGCCGGGCCCTCGGGGGAGAAAGCCCACCGAGGCCGGAGGACGTCTCCGCGCCATCCACGGATGGATGGCGTGAGCGCGGGGCAAGGAAGCCTCGCAGCAATCGGGTCACGTGACGCCGCGCCAGAGGTGGCGGCGTCCGGCACCAAGACGTGTCCGCGGGCCGACCGATGGCCCACGGAGGCGCAAGCCGAGGCGGCAGGTGTGGCCATACCCACCGGCACGCCTCCGGAGAATCGATACATGTCACCCACGCTCACCGACCACCGGCGCACCGCCCCGGCCACGCATGGCGCAGGGAAGGAAGACGACTTCGCCGCGCTGCTCGACGCCCATATGGGCGCGGACAGTGCCTTCGCCGGCTCCATCATTGCTGGCCGCATCGTGCGGATCGACGGCGACTTCGCCGTCGTGGATGTCGGACTGAAGAGCGAAGGGCGCGTGCCGCTGCGCGAGTTCACCCCCGCCGGCGGCCCCCCCGCGGAGGTCAGGCCGGGCGACCGGGTGGACGTCTTCGTCGCGCGCTACGAGGACCGCGACGGCACGATCGTGCTCTCCCGCGAGCGCGCGCGCAGCGACGAGGCCTGGACCGCCCTCGAGAAGTCCTTCGAGGCGAACGAGACCGTCACCGGCGCGATCTTCGGCCGCGTGAAGGGCGGCTTCACCGTGGACCTCGGCGGCGCCCGCGCCTTCCTGCCGGGCAGCCAGGTGGACATCCGCCCGATGCGCGACGTCACGCCGCTGATGGGCACGCCGCAGCCCTTCCGCATCATCAAGATGGACCGCGCGCGCGGCAACATGGTCGTCTCCCGCCGCGCCGTGCTGGAGGAGGCGCGCGCCGGGCAGCGCGCCGAGGTGATGAAGGCCCTCCAGGAGGGCGCCATCGTGGACGGCGTGGTGAAGAACCTCACCGACTACGGCGCCTTCGTGGACCTCGGCGGCGTGGACGGGCTGCTGCACGTCACCGACATCGCCTGGCGGCGCATCAACCATCCGTCCGAGGCGCTGGAGATCGGCCAGAAGGTCAAGGTGCAGGTGATCCGGTTCAACCCGGAGACCCAGCGCATCAGCCTCGGCATGAAGCAGCTCATGGCCGACCCGTGGGACGGCGTGGCGCTGAAGTACCCGGTGGGCGCGCGCTTCACCGGCCGGGTGACGAACATCACCGACTACGGCGCCTTCGTGGAGCTGGAGCCGGGCGTCGAGGGCCTGGTCCACACCTCCGAGATGAGCTGGACCAAGACCAACGTCCACCCGAGCAAGATCGTGTCGAGCTCCGAGCAGGTGGACGTGATGATCCTCGACGTGGACGAGCCGAAGCGCCGCATCTCGCTCGGCATCAAGCAGGCGCTCGGCAATCCGTGGGAGCTGTTCCTCGAGGCGCACCCGCCGGGCAGCGTGATCGAGGGCGAGGTCCGCAGCATCACCGAGTTCGGCCTGTTCGTCGCCCTGCGGGGCGGCGAGCTCGACGGGCTGGTGCACATGTCGGACCTGTCCTGGGACCTTCCCGGCGAGCAGGCCCTGGCCAACTACGGCAAGGGCGACGTGGTGCAGGCCAAGGTGCTCGACGTGGACGTGGACAAGGCGCGGGTCAGCCTCGGCATCAAGCAGCTCCAGGCCGACCCGGCGGCCGAGGTGCTCGACCGCGTCCACAAGGGCGACATCGTCACCTGCGTGGTCAGCAAGATCGAGAGCAACGGCATCGAGGTGAAGGTCGATGACGTGCTCACCGGCTTCATCCGCCGCGCCGAGCTCGCCAAGGATCGCGCCGACCAGCGCCCCGACCGCTTCGCCGTGGGCGAGAGGGTCGATGCGCGCGTGACCGCGGTGGACCGCGCCGCCCGCCGCGTCCTGCTGACCATCCGCGGCAAGGAGATCGAGGAGGACCGCGAGGCCCTGGCGAAATACGGCACGGCCGACAGCGGCGCCTCGCTCGGCGACATCCTTGGCGCGGCGATCCGCCGCCGCAACCGGGACACCGCAGAGGAGTGAGGCCGCTCGGCTGGCCAGGCCCGGCGCCGGGACGTCCGCGCACACCCATGGAACGAACGGCAATATCGGGGGTGAGCGGCGGGCGCCCGGGTTCCTCCCGGCGCTGCGGCACCCATCTCTGCGGACTCAATCCGAAGGAGCGCCGCGCATGACCCACAGCGGAGACAACCCACGCGCTGCAGCCGGGACGGAGATCGGACCGGCGCTGCGCGCGGTCATCGACAGGGTGACCGAGGCAATCGCGGAGCGTGGCTGGGCCGTCGTGGCGGTCGCCGCGGAGGGAGAACACCCGCCCTTCGCCTACACCGTCGGGCTCGAGACGGGTTTCGACCATCCGGAGATCATGCTGGTCGGCAACTTCGCGCCGCGCATCGTGCAGGGCGTGCTCGGCGCGGCCGGCGAGAGGGTCAAGGCGGGCGCCCGTTTCGAGCCTGGCGTACGCACCTCCGAGGTCGTCCCGCACCTCGAGGTGGCCTTCGACGCGGTGCGTCCGGACGCCGCCTCGGAGCACCTGCAGGTCGCCGACCTCGTGCAGGGCGGCCGCCTGGAGCGCCTGGCCCGCGCGGTACAGCTCTTCCTGCCCGACGCCGCCGGTCGCTTCCCCTGGGACCGCGGGTGCGACGCGCGGATGGCGCGCAGCCAGACCGGGCTCGGCCTCGGGCCACCCCGGCGGCCGCGCGGCGGCGCCATCCGCCGCGCCTGACGCCACCCCTCCCCCGCGCGCCGCGGAAGGAAGCCAGCCGCCACCTGGCCTGAGCGGCTTCGCAGGTTGGAACCAGGCGCGGGTGGTCGCTTGTGGTTAGGTTCTGCGGGCGTCAGGGATGGCTTTGCCGGGTGCACCGATGCTGCGTGCCCCGACAGCGCACAGGCCTGATGGCTTCGGCCCGGCCGGCGGCCGTCACACGGCGGCGCTGCGCCGCGCCGCCGCAGGATTCCCGCGCGCCGCCCTGCCCTTTCGGGCCGCTAATCCGCCCTGATCTTCGCCGCCGCCACCACCTCCTGCATCGTCCGCACCTCGGCGCGCAGGAACTCCGCGAATGCGTCGGGGGAGAGCGGGCTCGGGATCGCGCCCTCGCTGGTCAGATAGCGGGCGAAGCTGGGCTCGCTCAGCACGGCATTGGTTGCCTCGTTCAGGCTCTGCAGCACCCGGCGCGGCAGGCCGCGCGGGGCGAACAGGCCCCACCAGATCCCGAACTCGTAGTCGATGCCGGCGGATTTCACGCTGGGCGCCGGCGGCACGCCCTCCGGCCGGTCATCCGACGTGTAGGCGATGATGCGCAGCAGCCCGCCGCGGAGCTGGCCGGCGGCGCTGGCGATGGTGGTGAACATCAGGTCCACCCGCCCGGCCACCAGATCCGTCAGCGCCCCGGCGGTACCGCGATAGGGGATATGCTGCAGGGTGGTCCCGGCGCGCAGGTTGAACAATTCCGTGGCGATATGGGTGGTGCTGCCGGGGCCGGAGGTGGCAAAGTTGAGAGTTCTCGGCCTCTCCCGGTCCATGCGCACCAGATCCTGGATGCTGCGGATGGGCGAGGATGGGGGCGTCAGCACGATCAGCGGCGCCTTGGCCAATAGGGCGACGCCGTCCAGCTCGGTCGCGGGATTGAAATTGGTGCCCTGCACCGGCCCGATCGCGGCGACCGAGGAGGTGGTGACCAGCAGCGTGTGGCCGTCCGGCGCCGATTGCGCCACCAGGTTCACGCCGACGGCGCTGCCTGCGCCGGGCCGGTTCTCCACCACGAAGGGCTGGCCGAACCGCGCCTGCAGCTTCTCGGCCAGCGGCCTGGCCATGGCATCGTTGCTGCCGCCGGGGGTGAAGGGGACGACGATGCGCACCGGCCGGTCCGGCCAATTCTGGCTCTGGGCACGGACCAGGCCGGGCGTAGCCAGCCCCGCCAGCCCGCCAGCCGCTGCGATGAACTGCCGCCGTCCCGATCCTTGTGGCATGTCGTCTCCTTCCCTGGTGCCCTTTGCTGGCGTTCCGGCGCAACCTGCCCGAACCGCGGCGCATCGGCAATTGCACAGGCGCGGAGCGGTCGGGGCACGGCTGTGCCCCTCCGGCCGGTGCCCCGCCTCGGCAGCCAGAGCATACCGTTGAACACCGCCTGGAACGGCGGGCCTGCGAACAGGACCGCCAGCGGCGGGACCAGAATCGCGAGGACATGCATCTTGGTGGCCCGTTAACCGCCCGCCCCGGGCCGCCGCAGGCTGCACCTCCCTCCTGCTGCGGCCGGCCGTTTCCGCGGCGTCCCTCAGAATCCCTCCAGCACCACCTTGCCGATCATGCGCCCGCTCTCGACCATCGCATGCGCGCGCATCAGGTTCTCGGCGTTAATCCGGCCGAGATGCTCGGTCATGGTGGTGCGGATCGCGCCGGTATCCACCAGGTGCGCCACCTCGTCGAGCAGGCGGTGCTGCTGGATCATGTCCGGAGTCTGATGGACGGAGCGGGCGAACATCGCCTCCCAGGCCAGGAACGCTGCCTTGGGCTTGAGGCGCGACACATCCGCCCCGCCCAGGTCGTCGATCACGCAGATGCCGCCCTGCGGCGCCAGCAGGTCGCACAGCGCGTTCCAGTGCCGCTCCGTATGCGTCACCGCGAAGACATAGGGGATCGGCACGCCGAGCGCCTTCGCCTGCTTCGCCAGGTCCTGCGAGTGGTCGAGCACCACATGCGCGCCCATGCTCTCGCACCAGGCCCTGGTCTCGGGGCGCGAAGCGGTGGCGATCACCTTCAGTCCAGTCAGGCGCCGCGCGAGCTGGATCGCGATCGAGCCCACCCCGCCAGCGCCGCCGGTGATCAGCAACGCCGCGCCATCGGCCGGCTTGCCGCGCGGGATGCGCAGCCGGTCGAACAGAGCCTCCCAGGCGGTGATCGCGGTCAGCGGCAGCGCCGCCGCCTCGGCGAAGGAGAGCGTCTTCGGCTTATGGCCGACGATCCGCTCGTCCACCAGGTGGCGCTCGGCGTTGGTGCCGGGCCGGGCGATCGAGCCGGCATAGAACACCTCCGCGCCGAGCGGGAACAGCACCGACTCCGGTCCCTTGGCGCGCACCACGCCGGCGGCGTCGAAGCCCAGCACCCGGGGCTCGCCGGCCGGATCGGCGGTGCGGCGGAGCCGGGTGTCCACCGGATTGACGCTGACCGCGCGGACCTCGACCAGCAGGTCGCGCCCCTTCGGCGCGGGCGGTTCGGGCAGAGTGAGGTCGATCAACGCCTCCTCGTGCTCGATCGGATGGCAATGGGTGTAGCCGACAGCTTTCATGGACCTGCTCCCTGAGCGCCCTCCCGGGAGATGGCACCGCACCGGCGCGCGTGAAGGGCCGCTCGCGACGGATTGCCGACGGCTTGCCGATGGCGGTGCCACCCCGCAGCATGGCCCGGCGATGGCAGTGAGAGCAGCAGAGGCACGGCGCCTCATCCTGGTGGTCGGCAGCGGCGCCTTCGCCGGCGCGCTCGCGACCCGCGTGACGGACCCGATGGTCGGCGTGATCGCCCACGACTTCGGCGTGCCGGTGGCGACCGCGGCCCTGCTCGCTACCGCCTATGCGCTGCCGCTCGCCGCGGTGCAGCCCGTGCTCGGGCCGGTCGCCGACGGCATGGGCAAGCGGCGGGTGATGGCGGCGGGGCTGGTGGTGATGGCACTCGCCCTGGCGGCCTGTGCCCTTGCGCCGAGCTTCGGGGCGCTGTTCGCGGCGCGCATGCTCGCCGGGGCGGCCTCGGGCGCGACGATGCCGCTCGCCATGGCGCTGATCGGCGACACGGTGCCGATCGAGGAACGCCAGGTGGCGCTGAGCCGCCTCTTGGTCTTCGCCATCACCGGCCAGGTCGCCGGCGGGGCGGCCGCGGGGGTGCTGGAGGCCCATCTCGGCTGGCGAGGCGTGATGGGGCTGTGCGCCGTGGTCGCCCTTGTCGCCGCCCTGGTGGTGCGCACCGCGCCGCTGCCCGGCGTGCCGGAGGCGGCGGCGGGGCGGTTCAGCCTCGACCAGGCACTCGGCCGCTACCGGGCGATCCTCTCGAACCGCGCCGCGCTCGAGCTCTACGGGGCGGTGTGCGTCGAGGGGGCGGTGGTGTTCGGGAGCTTCCCCTTCTTCGCCACCATGCTCACCACGCGTGGCCTCGGCGGGGTGACGGAGGCCGGGATGGCGATCGGGGCCTTCGGGGCCGGCGGCTTCATCTATGCGGCGCTGGCGCGACCGTTGCTGACCCGGTTCGGACAGGGGGCGGTGGTTCGGCTCGGCGGGGCGCTGGGGGCGGCGGCGCTGCTCGGCCTCGCCGTGGCGCCGGTCTGGTGGGGCTTCGTGGCGGCGGCGCTCGTCCTCGGGGTCGGGTTCTATATGGTCCACGGCGCCATCCAGACACGGGTGAGCGAGGTGGCCCCGGTGGCGCGCGCCTCGGCGATGGCGCTGCACGCCTGCGGCTTCTTCATCGGGCAGTCGCTCGGGCCGATCCTGTTCGGCGCCGGGCTGGCGGTCTGGGGAACCGGGGCGATGCTGGCCCTGTTCGCCGTGGTCCTGCTGAGCCTGAGCGTGGTGCTGGGGCGGCGCTCGCATTGAGGGGCGGTCCGGCGGCACCGGATGGGATGTTCCCCTGGCCGGGCCCGAAGCGGCCCCGGTTTCCGAACAAAACAAGAACATAAGCGGCGCCGACCAGAGTTAATATTCCGTAAATTCAGACCCCTGCCCCGAGTCGCGCGAACGAATCGCTGACCCGCCTGCGGCGTCCGCGCTGCGTTCTCACCCCTCAAGATCTGGGGGGTCGCTCACCGCGTGAAGCACAAGCGCGTTCGCACGGCCCGTCGCCTCCTCGCCGCGGGCGGGGGGGCGATCTCCGGACGGATGGTCCTCGGCCGGCCGCGGCCGGGCGGGTCAGAAGTCGCTGACCCGGCCCTTGCGCTCCCAGTCGCCGTAGCGGGTGGGTTCGGGGCCGGACGGCCCACCGATCTCCTTCACCTTCACCACCTGGGGCGGCTGCGGCGGCACCGGGTCGCCCGCCGGGGGGACCTGCGGGTCGCCAGGGAGCGGCGCGTCCGGCCCCTCAGGGTCCCGCACCGGCACCTCCGGCACGTCCGGGCCGGGCGGCGGGGTGGGCTGGCCCGGCGGCATCGGCCCCGGCGGCGTCTCCGGGTGCGGCGGCGTCGGCACCTGCGCGGCCGCCGCACCCGCGGCGGGCTGCGCTCCGTGGGCGGTCGGAACCCGCCCCTCTTGTTCAGGCTTGCTCATGCACATCATCTGGGATGTCCCCTGGACTTCGGCACCCGCCCCAACGCGGGCCGACACCCCGGGGCTGCGGCCAAGGACGGATCGGGACACGGACGGGCATCATGCGGGGATATCTGCGTACGGCGGTACTCCTGGCGGGGCTGACGGCGATCTTCGTCGGCATCGGCTACCTCATCGGCGGGCGGCAGGGAATGCTGATCGCCTTCCTTGTCGCCTGCGGGACCAACCTCTGGGCCTGGTGGAACAGCGACCGGGTCGTGCTGTCCATGTACAACGCCCAGCCGATTGGGCCCGGGGACGCGCCGCGGCTGCACCAGCTTGTCGCGCAACTCGCGGCGAACGCTGGGCTGCCGATGCCCGCGCTCTACGTCATCCACGAGGACCAGCCCAACGCCTTCGCCACCGGGCGCAGCCCGGAGCGCGCGGCGGTCGCGATCACCACCGGCCTGCTCGACATGCTGAACGAGGAGGAGGTGGCCGGCGTGATCGCGCATGAGCTGGCGCACATCCGCAACCGCGACACGCTCATCATGACGATCACCGCCACCATCGCCGGCGCGATCGGCATGCTGGCGCAGTTCGGCTTCCTGTTCGGCGGGCGGGACAACGACGGGCGGCAGAACCCCTTCGGGCCGATCGGCATGCTGCTGCTGCTGATCGTGGCGCCGCTCGCCGCGATGGTCGTGCAGTTCGCGATCAGCCGCTCGCGCGAGTACGAGGCCGACCGCGGCGGGGCGGAGATCAGCGGCATGCCGCGCGCCCTCGCGAGCGCGCTGCTCAAGCTCGAGCACTACAAGCAGGGCCTCGTGAACCATGCGGCGGAGGCGCATCCGGCGAGCGCGCACCTGTTCATCGTCAATCCGCTCTCCGGGGCGCGGATGGACAACCTGTTCTCGACCCACCCCAGCACCGAGAACCGGGTGAGCGCCCTGGAGGCGATCGCGCTGGAGATGGAGGCGGAGGCGGGCGCCCGGAGGCAGGCGGCGTGGTCCGGCGGCGGTACGTACCGGCCTGGCGGACCCTGGGGCGGTGCGGCGGGTGGCAGCCGCGGCACAGGCGGCGGCTGGCACAATCCCTGGGCCTGAGGCTGGACGATCCACCCCGCCTGTGCTGCATCCACCGGCGGTCCCGACCGACAATTCCGAGAGGATTCGCCGATGGCATCGCCCTGTCCGGCGCCGACGACGCGGCGCCGCCACGCCCTGATCGGCCTCGCCGGCGTCGCTGGCGCGGCGGCAGCGACGGCCCGCGCGCGGGCGCAGGGCTCGGCCGCGGCGGCGTGGCCGGAGCGGGCGGTGCGGGTGATCGTGCCCTATCCGGGCGGCTCGACGCCGGACATCGCGGCGCGCGCCGTGGCGCAGCACTACCAGCGGATCTTCGGCCAGCCCTTCGTGGCGGACAACCGCGCCGGCGGCGGCGGCACGATCGGCACGGACGCGATCGCCAAGGCCACAGACGGGCACACCATCGGCGTCTCGATCGGCGGTCCCGCGAGCACGGCGAAGATCATCAACCCGGCCCTGCCCTACGACCCGGCGACCGACCTGGTGCCGATCTCGCTGCTGACCCGCCTGCCCTTCGTGCTCGTCGTGCATCCCTCGGTGCCGGCGCGCAGCGTGGCGGAGCTGGTGGCGCATGCGAAGGCGAATCCGGGGGCGCTGAACTACGGCTCGGTCGGCGCGGGCACGCTCGGGCACCTGCTGATGGCGGAGCTCGCGGCGCGGCACGGGCTGGACATGACGCACGTGCCCTACCGCTCGGTGCCGCAGGCGGTGACGGAGCTGGTCGCCGGGCGCATCCAGGCGATGTTCGCCGCCTCCGGCGCGGTTCTGGGCCAGGTGCGGGAGGGGACGGCGCGCGGCCTCGCGGTCAGTTCCGATGAGCGCTTCGCGCCCGTGCCCGACCTGCCGACCCTGCGCGAGGCGGGCGAGCCTGGCGAGGGCGCCTATGGCTGGATCGGCCTCTTCGCCCCGCCCGGGACGCCGGCGGAGCGGGTCGCGCGCCTCTCGGCCGAGGCCGGGAAGGCGCTCGGCGCCGAGCAGACGCGGCGGTCGCTGGAGGCGGCCGGGTTCGAGATCGTGGGCAGCGACGCGGCCACGCTGCGCGCCCTGGTGGATGCGGAGATCCGGCGCTGGGAGCCGCTGATCCGGCGACTGGGCATCCGGCCGGAGAGCTGAGGGCGCCCTCGCCCGCTGGCCGCCACCGGCGCATCCCTGGGCCGCGCGGCGGCGGCCCGGATGCGGACGGGGATGGTGCCGCTGCCGTGCGAGGCCGATCGCTCCGACGGGGCGTAGCCTCGCCGCATTCCTCTCCGAGCGCATGGGGGCGCTTGGGTTCGACCCGGATTCGGTGCATTGGAGACAGGTCGGGCCGGCCTCGGCGCGCCGCCGTCGCCGTCGTGTGGCATGGGAGAGGAAACGCATGCAGATCGGGTTCAACCTGCCCAATAGCGGGCCGATGGCGGAGCCGGAGACGATGGCCCGCGTGGCCCGCCTCGGCGAGGAGCTCGGCTTCGACTACCTGACCCTCACCGACCACATCGCCCTGCCCGACACCAGCGTGCCGGGCTATCCCTATTCCGAGTCGGGCTCCTTCTACTCCCCCGATCCCGGCCGCCGCTTCGAGATGCTGACCGCCGCCTCCTGGGTCGCGGCGAAGACGGAGCGCATCCGCCTCGTGCTCGCCGTGCTGGTGGTGCCGCACCGCCCGGCGGTGCTGGCGGCAAAGATGCTGAGCACGCTCGACGTGCTCTCCGGCGGGCGGCTGACGGTCGGCATCGGCGCGGGCTGGCTGAAGACCGAGTTCGACGCCGTCGTGACGACGCCCTTCGCCGAGCGCGGCGCGGTGACGGACGAGTACATCGACGCCTTCCGCCGGCTGTGGACCGAGGACAAGCCGACGATCGCCGGGAAATACGTCCGCTACGACGGGCTGGTGATGGAACCGAAGCCGGTGCAGAAGCCGCACCCGCCGATCTGGGTCGGCGGCGAGAGCGGCCCCTCGATGCGCCGCGCGGCGCGGGTCGGCGACGCCTGGTACCCGATCGGCAGCAACAACGCGCACCTGCTGGACACCCTGCCGCGGCTGGAGGCGGGAATCGCGAAGCTGCGCAAGCTGACCGAGGCGGCGGGGCGCGACCCGGAGAAGATCGGCGTGGTCTATCGCGTGAAGCGCCACGGCCATGAGGCGCCGCCGGCCAGCGACGGCAACCGCCGCCTGTTCACCAACGGCATCGAGAACGTCATCGCCGACATCAAGGCGCTGCGGGCGCTCGGCGTCACCGCGATCGACTTCGACTTCGAGGGGCGCGAGGCGGAGAAGTCCATGGCGGACATGCGCCGGTTCCGCACCGAGGTGATGGACCGGATCTAGGGGGCAAGTCCCAGGAACGGGTCTGGCTCGGCCGCATCCAGGCTGCGGTCGCCCTGGGTGGAAACGTCCGGGGCGTGAATCAGTGACTTGGAATGGCTTGGCCTCTTGTCGGCTTGCCCACCGCCAGGTCGATAGGGGCCAGGATACTGCCGAGCCGAGGCGTGCCCTAGGTGCCACGCGCTACGGCGAGCCGAAGCTACAGCACTCGAGCTTCCCTCAGTCGCCGATGTCCGGCTCGAATTCCAGCCCGTTGCCGATGTCGCTGATGGTCAGCCGCGGGCGATGCGGCAACGTGATCCAGCGAACCGTACTGGCGTCGCTCTCGATCGAGCCGCTGGACAGTCTCGCACGGCCGGTCATGTAGTTGACGCTGAGGTCCGACGCACTGCCGGAGAAGCGGTCAACCGAGCTGCGGTCGTAGCCGATCAACTCGAAGCGGCCGTCCTGATGACGGAAGATGAAGGTCGTCGTCTCGGCGGTTCCAGAGCCGGCGCTTGCAAAGAAGTGCAGCCTGACGCGCAGGCTGCCGCGCGCGATGCCGATGCCCCCTGTCTCCGCGAGCGGATCCTCGAGGACCGGATCGGTGCGGCGCGGAATGAGCGTGTGGTTCTGGAGGACGAGCGCGTAGCCTTCTCCTGAACGGAATGCGACCGCCAGAATGCGGAGGTTGGTGTTCAGCGGAGTTTCACCGAGGCCATCGTGGCGCACGACGTTTCTCGGGTCGTTCTGCCGCAGCACGAGCACAAGGTCGGGTCGTTGGTCACGGTTGAGATCGCCTGTGACCTGATGCTCCAGGACCCACCCCGGCGGGACGAAACCTGCAGCAGACCGGGCTTG
>ERZ777003.2645-NODE-2645-length-19910-cov-15.511408_pt1 | contig 19910 bp, 14 predicted proteins | sample MGYA00374956_ERZ777003 | MGnify/ENA primary metagenome ERZ777003 (study PRJEB29302, sample SAMN06268252) | bioreactor metagenome | isolation source: Joint BioEnergy Institute, California, USA | place: USA:Joint BioEnergy Institute, California, USA | collected... | reverse complement strand
TCCCGCGGAGAGGTATAGAGACCACAGGCCCTCTTCCCTAGCGGGAGGTTCGGAGGGCCGCAGGCCCTCCACGGCCTCTTCCCTGGCGGGAGGTTCGGAGGGCCGCAGGCCCTCCACGGCCTCTTCCCTGGCGGGAGGTTCGGAGGGCCGCAGGCCCTCCGAGCTCCTCTTTTTCCCCGCCGCTCTGCGGCGACACAGTCGCCGCAGAGCGGCGGGAAGGAGAATTCCACCGCGAAAGTCCTGTGAATGGCAGGAGTCACGCGGTGGCCTCGAAAACGGAGCGGCCACCGGGCGAGCGCGCCCAGCAGCCGCTGGAGAAACAGAGCGGCCGCGGGCGATGCGTTCAGCGGTCACCCACGGCCGTTGGAGCCCATCTCCGTGTTACATCTTAGCCAGGAGGCCGGCGGAAAAAGGGCACACTACGCCTGTGAGTGACCGGATGGGTACCCAGGGCGATATGCTTCCGCATCGTGCGTCCCTCTCAACTCGGCTTCCCGCCGCCCGAGGAGGTGCGGCTAGCCGAGAGCATAGCACGCGTGCCGCGGGCCTGTCAAGCTACCCAACGTAGCGCGGGCCGGCGCCGAACTGCCGCACGGTGGCCTCGATCAGCTGGACCGCCGCGTCCCTGCGCTCGGCGGTGCCGGCCGTCACCTCCCAGCGCGCCAGGCCCTTCTCGCTCTGCGAGACCCGCTGGGCCACCTGCGTCCACTCGGCCGAGAGCGGCGTCGAGGCATCGATCACGAACGGCAGCCCGTCGCGGATCAGCGTCGCCTCCATGTCCATGCCGTCCGCCGTGCGGCTCATCGACCGCCCGCCCTGGCGCACGAAGGCCGCCTCGACCGCCGCGAGCGCCTGGGCGCGCAGCTCGTCGCTCGGGAAGTGGTAGCCCCACTCCCGCTCGCGGAAGGTGGTGCCCTGCAGCTCGAGCAGATCGGCGTACAGCCGCGGGTCCTCGCGCCACGCCCGGGCGGTCAGCAGGCCGTAGAACAGCGTGTTCTCGGCCGGGAACACCCGCTCGCCGCGGCGGAAGTTCAGGTAGTAGTGCGAGGACTCCTCGACCGCCGCGACGAAGCCGCGCCGGGCGTTTCGGCCGAGCGCCTCCTTGATCTGCGAGTGGCCGTTGCGGATCACGTGCACGCCGAAGCCGCGCCGGGCGATGTGGGTGATCGCCAGCGGGTTGGCCTTCAGGTCCACGTACAGCTGCGGCTGCTCGACGTCCGGGAACAGCTCCCGGAGGCGCGGCGCGAGCGCGATCATGTTGAAGGCCGGGCTGAGCTGCCGCCCGTCGGGGGCGATGAAGTCGATCCGGTCGCCGTCGCCGTCGAAGAACATCGCGCAGTCGAACCCACCTTCCTGCAGCAGCGCGAGCGACGGCGCGATCGACTCGCGGACGACCGGGTTAGGCGCGCCGCTCGGGAAGTGGCCGTCCGGCACCAGGTTGCGCGGCACCACCTCGGCGCCGGCGATCGCGAAGGCCGCCAGGAACTCCTGCCCCGCCGCGCCGGAGAGGAAGTCCATCAGAACGCGCATGCCCGCCAGCTCGCCGGGCCCGACGCCCGCCAGCGCCATCGAGTCGCGCACGTACTGGTCGAGGTAGTTGATCAGGCGCAGCCGGCCGCCGCCGCGGGCTGGTGGGCGGGCGCCCTGCTCGTAGAGCCGGCGGATCGCCTGCAGGCCGCCGTCCGGGCCGCAGCCGTCGGCGATCGGCTGCACGCCGGGGCCGACGATCTTCTGGCCGGTGTCGCCGCCGGGGTTGTGCGAGGCGCCGTACATGATCCCCGCCGCCTCCGGGTGGCGCATGCAGGCGTCGTAGAACTGGCAGGTGGAGGTGACCTGCGGCGCGGCCAGCACAGTGAAGCCGAGCTCGCGGAAGATGCGGATGCCCTGCTCGAGGTAGCGCGCGCCGCTCAGCCGCGCGTCGCGGCACAGGACCACGGTGTCGGCGCCGAGCTGCTCGCGGAAGTACTGGGCCTCGGCGTAGGCCAGCCGCTCCGAGAGCGCGAGCGGGAGCTGCGCCGCCGGCGTGCGGATATCGTAGGCCTTGAACATGCCGAGGTTGAGATCGGGGTTGGGCGTGTCCATTTGGAAGCTTCTCTCTTCTCCTTCGCCCCGTGGAGGGCCGCGTGCCCGCCACGGGCCTCTTCTCTGCCGTTAGGTCCGGAGGGCCGCAGGCCCTCCGAGATCCTTTTTCTCCCGCCGTAGAGCGACGGGAAGAAGGAGCTACTGGGGAGGCTGCGTCTCCCTCGACCCCACCGTACCGCAGAGCGGCGGGAAGAAGGAGTTGCTGGGGAGACCTCCCCAATCCCCGCTACCGCGCAGCCCCATCAGGCGTCGCGGTAGTGGATCGTCGGCACCGCGCGCAGCTCGGCGGCGGTCTTCTCCGGCGCGGTGTCGCTGAGAAAGTTGCCGCCGCCGATCTCCGGGCCGGCCAGGTACTTCAGCGTGCCGGGCCGCCGCAGCGGCGGCAGAAAGCCGATGAAGAAGTGATAGTCGCGGTAGTCGCCGCCGTCGGTCGGCGCCTGGTGCAGCGGCATCACGTACGGGAAGGACTGCCGCCACAGGTTGTCGTAGCGCACCGTCACGTCCTTCAGCGCCCGCGCCAGCGACACGACCTCCGCGTCGGTCAGCTCGTAGATGTGCGGCACGCTGCGCTTGGGGGCGACGTACACCTCGTAGGCGTAGCGCGCGAAGTACGGCACGAAGGCGATGCTGTGCTCGTCCTCGTACAGGATGCGGCGCCCGTCGCGCTGCTCGGCGGCGATGATGTCGGCGAACAGCGCGCGGCCGGTCTCCCGCCGGTAGCGGCGCTGGGCCTCCAGCTCGATGTCGAAGGTCTTCCAGGTGATGTTGGTGGCGTAGATCTGGCCGTGCGGGTGCGGGTTGGACACCCCCACGACCTCGCCCTTGTTCTCGAAGATCAGCACCTGGCGCACCTCCGGCCGCGCGCCGAGGTCGCGCGTCTGCTGCTGCCAGGTCCCGGCGATCGCCGCGATCTCGTCGACGCTCATCTCCGCCACGGTCAGGTCGTGGCGCGGGCTGTAGCAGATCACCCGCGCGACGCCCTCGGCCCGGCGGACGCGGTAGAGGCCCCCCGCCGGGGCCTCCGGCTCGGGCGCGTCCGGGCCGACGCACGGGTGGTCGTTGTCGAACACGTAGACGCCGGTGTAGTCCGGATTCACGGCGCCGCTGACGCGGGTGTTGCGCGGGCAGAGGTAGCAGTCCGGCAGGTAGGCCGGCGGCCGCTCCTCGCGCGCCCCCACCGTCTGGCCCAGCCACGGCCGCCCCTGGCGGTGGGCGGCGACGATCACCCACTCCTCGCGCAGCGGGTGCCAGCGCTCCTCCCAGACTCCGGCGTGCGGCGCGGCGCTCATGCTCGCACCTCCTGGCGGTATGTCTCCCACAGCCGCTCGAGCGCGAACAGCGGGTCGGCGGGTGGCTCCAGGCCGAGCCGCGAGCGCATCCGCCCGACGTCCGCGCAGAACTGCGCCACCTCGACCGCGCGCGCCGGCTGCCGGTCGAGCCGGGAGCGCCCGCCCGCCAGCGCGATCACCCGCTCGGCGAGCTCGAGGATCGGCGTGCCGACGCCGCTGCCGACGTTGATCGGCAGGCCGTCGAGCTCGACGCTGGCGGCGCGCACGAGCGCCTCGACCACCTGGTCGACCCACACGAAGTCGATCACCTGCGTCCCGCCGTACACCGTCAGATCGCGCCCGGCCGCCGCCGCCTCGAGCCAGAGCGGGATGACCCGCCCGCTGTCGCGCGGCCCGTAGACGTTCGCCAGCCGCAGCACGGCGATCTCCTGCCCGTAGGTGGTCGCGAACACCCGGCAGTACAGCTCGCCGGCCGCCTTGCTCGCGCCGTAGGCGTTCTTCGCGTTGAGCGGCCGGTCCTCCGCCACCGGGAGCTCCGCCACCTCGCCGTAGACCTCGCGCGAGGAGCTGAAGACCACCCGGCGCACGCCGCACGCGCGCGCCGCCTCGAGCACGTTGACGGTGCCGACGACGTTGCTCTCGAAGGAGTAGCGCAGGTCGCTCACCGCGCCCATCACGTTCGACTGCGCGGCGAGGTGGTAGACGGTATCGGCGCCGGCGAACTCGCGCGCCAGCAGCTCCGCGTCGCGGATGTCGCCTACCACCAGGCGGGCGCTCCGGTTCGCCAGGTGTGTGGCGATGTGCTCCTCCCGGCCGCGGTGCAGGTTGTCGATCACCACAAGCTCAGCCACGCCGTCGCGGACCAGCCGGTCTACGAGATGGCTGCCGATGAAGCCGGCGCCGCCGGTTACGATCACTTTCATGGAAGCCTCTTCATCTGCGCAGTGCCGCAGTTCACCAGAATAACACACTCTCGCGCGCCTTCGGCGCTAAGAATATATCGCAGACGCGATCTTTTTTCGCGGCCCCGTGTCGGCACGTCGCCGCAGAGCTACAGTGCACTGGCGACCTCACCGTCGCCGGGTACGGGGCGGGGCTCCACCGCGCCGCGGAGCGCGGTGAAGAGATTCGGGGGCGGCGTCGCCTTCTCGAACCCAGGCGGCGCGGGGCCGGGCCGCCGCAAAACTCCTGCTTCGAACAGGGCAGCGTATGGGCGTGGTCAGCGCGACGGATTCGCCGTCGCGCTGACCACGCCCGCATGCTTCCCTTCACCGGGAGAACGAAGGTGGCGGCCCCGTGAGACCTATGCCGCCCGCAGGACGATCGTCGCGAGCGAGTGGGGAGGGAGCTCGACGCGCCAGGCGCCGGGGCCGTCGGGCGCCACCGCTAGCTCGGCCGGCGCCACCCGGTCCGGCTCGTCGGCGCTGTTGGTGTCGCGCGGACTCGCGGACGTCAGGATCTGGCCGGCGGCGCTCTCGGGGGCGTCGCCGCAGCGCACGAGCACGCGCGCCTCCTCGGAGATGTGGCGGTTGATCAGCGTCACCGCCAGCCCCTCGCCGGTGCGCGAGGCCGTGGCGCTCACCGCGGGCTGGCCGTCCGGCAGGGCCGCGCCGTGCTCCAGCTGCACCGGCAGCGCCGTCGCGCCGAGGTGCGGCCGGTGCAGCCGCAGCGCGTGGTAGGTCGGCGTCAGCCACATGCGGGCGCCGTCGGTCATCACCGGGGCGTGCAGCACGTTGACCACCTGCGCCAGGTTCGCCAGCGTCAGCTGCTGGCACTGGCGGTGGAAGCCCTCCAGCGCCACCGCGGCCGCGAGCGCGTCGCGCAGCGTGCCGGCCTGCTCGTAGGTAAGCGGCTCGCGGCGCGGCACGTCGCCCGGGCCCCACAGGCGCGCCTCCGGGTGCCAGACCCCCCACTCGTCCAGCGCGATGCCGATCCGGTGCTGGCCGCCGGTCGCGTCGGCGATGATCGCCGCGGTGCGCTCGACGAACGCCTCGGTCGAGGCGGCCTCGGCCAGCAGCGCGTAGTACTCCTGCTCGCTGAACTCGGTCTCGGGGCCGCCGTGCGTCCAGTAGTGGTGGATCGAGAGGTGGTCGATCAGGTTGATGTGCCTGCCCACCGTCGCCAGCAGCTCGGCGTTCCACTCGTCGGTGTGGCCGCAGATCACCAGCTCGGCGCTCGGGTCCACGTGGCGCAGCATCGTGGCGTAGCGCACGTACTCGCGGGCGTACGTCGGCGCGTCGTAGTTGCCGCCGCAGCCCCAGTTCTCGTTGCCCACCCCCCACAGCCGCACGCCGAAGGGCTCGGGGTGGCCGTTGGCCGCCCGCATGCGGGCCAGCGTCGTCGGCACGGCGCTGTTGCAGTACTCCACCCAGTCGCACAGCTCCTGCGGGGTGCCGCTGCCGACGTTCCCGGCCAGGTAGGGCTCGGCGCCGAGCTGCGCGCAGAGCCAGAGGAACTCGTGGGTGCCCAGGCTGTTGTCGTCCAGCACCTGGAGGCCGCACGACATGCCGAGGCGGCGCGGGCGCTCGTCGGCCGGGCCGATCCCGTCGCGCCAGTGGTAGTGGTCGGCGTAGCAGCCGCCCGGCCAGCGCAGCAGCGGCACCGGCAGGGCGCGCAGCGCCTCGAGCACGTCGAGGCGGAAGCCGTTGCGCTGCGGGATGTCGCGCCGCTCAGTCCCGACCCACAGCCCGTCGTAGCAGCAGCGCCCGAGGTGCTCGGCGAAGTGGCCGTACAGGCGCGGTGCGATCGTCCCGATCGGCGCGTCGCCGCGGACGATCATGGTCACGTCGATCACGGTGCAGCTCTCTCCTTCTGACAGGGCTTACGCGGAGGATGTACGGCCTCCTATACCTCACGGCGCGGCTGTATCGCTCCTGCGCGGCCCCGGCTACCCCTTGATCCCCGTCAGGGTGATCGACCGGATGATCATCCGCTGGGCCAGCAGGAACACCACGATCGCCGGGAGCGCCGAGATCGTCGCGCCGGCCATGAGCTGGCCGTAGTTGCTCCAGTAGTCGCCCTTGAATTGTATCAGCGCCACCGGCATAGTCATGCTGCTGGCCTCGTTGATCACCAGGTACGGCCAGGTGAACTCGTTCCAGAAGCCGAGGAACGTGAAGATCGCCAGCGTCGCGACCGCGCCGCGCGAGAGCGGCAGCACGATCAGCCACAGGATGCGCAGGCTGCCGCAGCCGTCGATCTGCGCGGCGTCCTCCAGCTCGCGCGGGATGCCGAGCATGAACTGGCGCATCAGGAACACGCCGAAGCTTCCGGCCAGCGCCGGGAAGATCAGCGCGTTGAAGCTGTTGAGCCAGCCGAAGCGCCAGACGGTGATGTAGTTCGGGATGAGCAGGATCTCGCTCGGCACGATCAGCGAGGCGATCACCAGCGCGAAGATCGTGCTCCGGCCGGGGAAGCGCAGCCGGGCCAGCGCGTAGCCGGCCAGCACATCGACGATCACCACCAGCAGCGTGCCGATGCTCGCCACCAGCAGGCTGTTGGTGAAGGCCACGATCAGGTCGATGCCGCGCGGGAAGAACAGGACGTTGTAGTAGTTCTCCAGCGTGAAGTCGGTGATGCGGTCCGGCAGCCAGCGCGGCGGCAGGGTGATGATCTGCGCCTCCGGCTTCACCGACGTGGCGAGCATCCACAGCACCGGGACCGCCCAGAGCAGCGACAGGACGGCCAGCGCCGCGAAGCGCAGCTTCGGGAAGCGCACCACCTGGCGGCGGAAGCTGAGAGCCTGTGCCATACGCTCCTCCTACTGCTCCGGATCGCGCACGAGCCGGAACTGGATGACCGTGAAGACCAGCACGATGACGAACAGCGCCCAGGCGACGGCCGAGGCGCCGCCCATGCGGAAGTAGCGGAAGCCGCTCTCGTAGATGTGCTGCACCACCGTGCGCGTCGAGTCGAACGGCCCGCCGCCGGTCATCACGAACACCTGGCCGAAGACCCGGAACGAGCCGATCACTGTCGTGACGCCGACGAACAGGAGCGTCGCCCGCAGGCCCGGCAGCGTGACATAGCGGAACAGCGCCCAGTTGCCGGCGCCGTCGATCTTGGCGGCGTCGTAGAGCTGCTCGGGGATCTCCTGCAGCCCGGCCAGGAACAGCACCAGGTTCCAGCCCGAGGTCCACCAGACGGTGGTGATCACCACGGCGAACATCGCCCAGCCGGACTGCGTCAGCCAGTTCTGACCCGGCAGGCCGAGCATGGCGGCGTAGTGGTTGATCAGCCCGAAGGTCGGGTTGAGGAACCACACCCACAGCACGCCCACCGAGGAGACCGAGATCATCAGCGGGGTGGTGAAGGCGCTGCGGAAGATCGTGCGGCCGGGGATCGACTCGTTCACCAGCATCGCCAGCCCGAGCGGGACGACCACCGCCAGCGGCGCGTTGAGCGCCACGAACAGCCCGGTGTTGCGCAGCGCGGTCCAGAACAGCGCGTCGTTCAGCAGGTTGCCGTAGTTCTCCAGGCCGACGAAGCGCGGCTCGGTGACCAGGTCCCACTTCGTGAGGCTGACGTACAGCCCCTGGAAGATCGGGTAGATCTGGAAGATGGTGAAGAAGACCAGGAATGGGACCAGGTAGAGCAGGGGAGCCAGGCTCCCGCGCCCCGTGCGCGCCCCGACCCGGGCAGCGCGGCGCTCGCGCGACGTCGGCCTGACCCGGTCAAGTACACTCATCGGTTGCCTCTTCCTCACAGGCGCGCGACGACCGGCAGCCGCCGCTTGTCGCCAGCCCTAAACACGGTTCGCACCGCCCGAACGTGGTCGGCCTCCGCCGCAGGTCGCAGGCTGGGCGCGCTGGTGCGAGGTGCGACCTGCGGGGATCACGGCTGGGCTAGAGCGTGCTCTAGCCGGCGAGGATCGAGTTGACCTCGTCCTCGGCTCGCTTCAGCCCTTCCTCGACGCTCCACTGGTTCAGAATAGCGCCCTCGACGTTGGCGGCGATGCGCGGCATGACCTCCAGCAGCTTCGGGTGGGGCGGGATGAAGGCGACGTACGGTAGCTCCGAGGCCCAGACGTTCAGCTTCTTGAGGAAGATATTGTCGGAGTTGAGCGCCTCTTCGCGCGCCGCGTTGAGCGCCGGCACCTGCCCGGCCTTGGCCCAGTCGACGCTGTGGGCGTTCATCCACTGGATGAACTTGAGCGAGGCGGCGCGCCTCTCCGGGTCCAGGTTCGCCTGGCGCGGCAGCGCGAACTGGTGGCTCTGGCCCCACACCGCCTTCTGCGCGGGGTTGTACTGCGGCAGCGGCGCCACGTCCAGGTCGTCGGCGGCCGGGGACTTCTCCTTGTCGAAGAACAGCGTCGAGATCCACGGGCCGTCGGTCCAGCTCGCGACCTTCCCGGTGCGCTGCAGGTCGCCGGTTGCGACGTTCTGCGGGTTGCCCTTGTTCTGGATATCCTTGACCCACTGGATGGCGGCGATGCCCTCCGGGGTGTTGAACGCCGCGCGGGTGCCGTCGGGGCTGATCATGTCCACGCCGAACTGGCGCCAGATGCCGAAGAGGAACCAGGTCATGTACTCCTGCGCGCCCGAGCCGAGCGCGAAGGTGTTGTAGCCGATGATGTCGTCCTTGGTCACCTTCTCGACCACGTGGGTCCACTCGTCGAGCGTCTGCGGCACCTCGAGGTCGTTGTCGGCCAGGATGCGCTTGTTGTAGAGCATCGCGTGGCAGTGGATGTCGAGCGGCACGGTGTACTGCTTGCCCTGGTACTGCGTGAACTGCCACACCGTCGGGTCGTAGTCCGCGGCGTTGATCCCGGCGTCCGCCAGGTCGGCCGGCTCGATCGGATCGAGCATGTTCTTCTCGACGAACGGGCCGATGTAGGTGTGGCGCACGAGGGCGACGTCCGGGGCGGTGCCGCTGATCGACGACGCCTGCATCTTCTGGATGAAGTCGGTGAGGCCCTGGAGCGACTCGACAGCGATATCGGGGTTCTCCTGGCTGAACTTGCGCACCAGGTCGTTCATGATGATCCCGTCCACGCTGCCGAGGATCGTCCAGTAGCGGATCTTGACCTTGGCCGACTCCGACCCGAAGGTCTCGGGGGCGTAGGGGGTGGCGGTCGGCGCCTCCGAGACGCTGACCATCGTCGGCTCGGCGGCTTCGCCGCCCGTGGCTGCGTTCGGGGCGATGGCGTTCTGGGAAGCCTGTGCGCCGCATGCGGCGAGAACGGCGGCGGCGAGCGAGGTGCCGGCGGCACCGGCGGCGAGCCGCAGCATGGCGCGGCGGGAGAGGGATCGCGGCGATTGCCCTGCCATTGAAGCCTCCTTGCTTGGCTACGCGCACATCGAGCGATGATGTCTCACACCCGGCGTCCGATCCTGTCGCTGTGCGAGGGCGCTCGGCCAGCCGCAACCTCCTTCCTGGCTCTGGGCCGCCTCCCTCGCACGTCCCGCTGATCTAAACCTGTTTAATGTTCGAGCTAAATCTGTTTAGTAGAATATGTGGAAATTATTTACACAGTGTGTCTAGTTCGACGCCGCTTTTGTGGGCTGGATACATGGGCGTGATCCGCTCTCCTGCCCGCTCGGGGCAAGACAACAGAGCCGGCGCGCAGCTTGCTAGCGCGCAGCGTATTCAATGGCGGTAGAGTTAAGGGTTGTTTACTAGAAATATAGATCGTATTATAGTAATTGTCAAGTTCATATCTGTGTGTGATAATATACCGAGACTTGCGTCATGAGGAGCTGGCGGCGCGGCATTGCTCCCCGCGGGAGCGTCCCTGAGAGGGCGCTGCAGCGCCTGCCGCGGGGTCTAGGGCCACGGGCGCTCCAGGATGCCTCCGGGATACGAGGCGCGGGTACAGGAAGGCCCGGGACTACAGGAGCCCCAAGCACCCTCTGGGAGGCAAGGCGCAGGGCGGTCTGGAGAGCCGCAGGCTCTCCAAGCTCCCTCCGGGATGCGTGGCGCGGGGCCTGGGGCCGCGGGTACAGGAAGGCCCGAAACTGCAGGTGCTCCAAGCTCCCTCCGGGATGCGTGGCGCGGGGCTTGGGGCCGCAGGCGCAGGGAGGTCTGGAGAGCCGCAGGCTCTCCAGGATGCCTTTTCTTCCCGCGGCTCTGCGGCTGCGCAGCAGCCGCAGAGCCGCGGGAAAAGTAAGGTGCCCGAGGAGCGCTAGCCCCTCCGCCGCCGGCGGCGCTCACCTCAACCAGCGCAAGCAAGTGCTCTCATAGATGGCCAGGACGAGGACAATGGCAAAGCAGCGGGTCAGCATGCGAGACATCGCGCGTCTAGCGAACGTCTCGGTCTCGGCGGTCTCACTGGTGGTGCGCGATAAGCCCGGCGTGGCGCCGGAGACCCGCGAGCGGATACAGCGCATCATGGCGCAGCTCGGCTACACCACGAGCACCGGCTCGAACGGCGAGAAGCCGATGACGATCGGGCTGATGATCGAGCGCAGCTCGATGCCGGTGATCTTCGACGTGTTCTACGGGGACATCATCCGGGGCATCCAGAGCGAGGCCCGCCGGCTCGGCTACCAGGTGCTGCTGCACATCTTCGACCGCGAGGCGGAGGGCATGGAGAGCCTGCGCGCGAGCGTCGAGGGCAAGGTGCGCGGCCTGGTGATCGCCAACGACGGCGATATCACGCCGGAGCTGGTGGTGCAGCTCGAGTCGATCGGCGTGCCGCTGGTGCTGGTGGAGAGCTACGTGCCCGGCCACCGGCTGCCCTGCATCCTGGGGGATAACTTCACCGCCGGGTACACGGCGATGCGCCACCTGCTCGACCTCGGCCACCGCCGGATCGCGGTGCTCGGCGGCCCGCGCAAGTACAGCAGCCTCACCGACCGGCTGAAGGGGTGCCTGGCGGCGGCGGCGGAGGCCGGGCTGCTGATCCCCGCGGAGCTGATGCCGCCGCCGGTCCACGGCCACCCGCAGAAGGGCTATCTGCAGATGCGCGAGGTGCTTCAGCTCGCGCAGCTCCCGACGGGGGTGGTGGCGATCAGCGACAAGACCGCCTTCGGCGCGATGGAGGCGATCAAGGAGGCCGGGCTGCGCATCCCGCACGACATCGCGATCGTCAGCATCGACGACGTCGACGAGAGCGCCTACGCCCGGCCCCCGCTCACGACGGTGCACATCCCGCGGCTTGAGATGGGCACGCTCGCCATGCAGAAGCTCCACCGGCTGATCACCAACGACGCGGAGATCCCGGTGAAGAGCGTGGTCTACGGCGAGCTGGTGGTCCGCGAGTCGTGCGGGGCGGCCTCCGGCAGCCAGACCAGCATCGCGCCCGGCGCGCGGTTGTCCCACGCGAAGTAGGGGATCGCCCGCAGCGCGACCGGCCGCCGGGCGGGCGCCTCGGCGCGGTACAGCGCGCCCTCCCACCCCGCGTCGTCGAGCGCCACCGCCGTCCCTTCGACCACCACCACGCCGCCGAGCAGCTCGGGCGCCTCGCGGGCGGTGAGCGCGGCGTCCGCCGGAAGGAAGATCCGCTGCGGCGCCGCGTTGTCCGCCTCCTCGACGCAGTACACCAGCGGGCCGCGCCGCAGCGCCACCCGGCCGACGTCGGCCTTGACGGCCGGGTGCGCGTACACCCGCTCGACCGGCATCGGCAGCTCCAGCTCCACCCGGTCGCCCGGCTGCCAGACGCGCTCGATCCGCAGGTAGCCCTTCTCGCTGGTGGCGGCGTCCACCGGCTCGCCGTTCACCGCCACCTGTGGCGCCGCGCACCAGCCGGGGAGCCGCAGCCGCAGCGCGAAGGCCGCCGGAGCATCGGCCTCGACCGTCACCGTCACCGCGCCGTCCCACGGGTAGCGCGTCTCCTGGCGCAGCGTCACCGCCTGGCCGCCGAGGTCGAACTGCGCCGCGCCGCCGGCGTACAGGTGGACCACCGCCTCGCCGTCGCCCTGGGCGTAGGCGTACTGCCCGAGCGACGCGATGATCCGCGCCAGGTTGGGCGGGCAGCAGGGGCACTCGAACCACGGCGAGCGATGGTGGTGGCCGTCGCTCGCCAGCGGGTTGTCGTAGAAGAAGCGCTCGCCGTCGAGCGACACGCCGCTCAGCACCGCGTTGTAGAGCGCCAGCTCCAGCACGTCGGCGTAGCGCCGGTCGAGGTCCATCGCCAGCATGCGCTGCGCCCAGAACACCAGCCCGATCGCCGCGCAGGTCTCGGCGTAGGCGCTCTCGTTCGGCAGGTCGTAGTCGGCGGTGAACCCCTCGTTGTGCCGCGAGGTGCCGATGCCGCCCATCACATACATGCGCGTCGTCGTCAGGTGGCGCCACAGGCGCTCGCAGGCCGCCAGCAGCGTCGGGTCGCCGTCGGCCATCGCCAGGTCGGCCATCGCCGAGTACAGGTACATGGCGCGCACCGCGTGCCCGACCACCTCGGGCTGCTCGCGCACCGGCAGGTGGGCCTGGTTGTACTCGTAGGTGCGGTGGTGGTAGCGGGAGACGTCCTCGCCGCGCTCGCGCGCCTCCTGGTCGAAGTAGTGCGGCCGGCGCCCGCGCTCGTTCACGAAGTAGCGGCTCAGGTCCAGGTAGCGCCGCTCGCCGGTCGCCTCGGCGAGCCGCACCAGCGCCAGCTCGATCTCCGGGTGGCCGCAGTAGCCGCGCCTCTGCCCCTCGCCGGTGCCGAACACCTGGCCGATGTAGTCCGCGTAGCGGCACATCACGTCCAGCAGCGAGCGCTTGCCGGTGGCCCGATAGTGCGCCACGGCGGCCTCGATCAGATGCCCGGCGCAGTACAGCTCGTGCCAGTCGCGCAGGTTCTTCCAGCGGCCCGCGGGGTCCACCGTGCGGAACCAGGTGTTGAGGTAGCCGTCGGGCTGCTGCGCGCTCGCGATCAGCGCGATCACCTCGTCGAGCAGCGCGTCGAGCGCCGGGTCGGGGTGGGTCGCGAGGCTGTAGCTGGCGGCCTCGACCCACTTGGCCACGTCGGAGTCCCAGAACATGACCGGCGTGCCGCCCCAGGCGTGGCGGGCGCGGACGGACGGCGGCGGGTCCCAGTCCGGCCGGAAGGCGTCGATGCGCCCGGTTTCGCGCAGCTGCCGGTGGATGTGCGGGATGCTGCGCTCGCGGTTGATGCGCTGGCGCGGCGCCCAGAAGACATCGTCGAAGGTGACGCGCTCGAGCGGCAGCGGCGTGTAGCGCCGGCGCGGCGCCACACTTGGGGAGGGTGCTGTGTCCACGTGCGGGCTCCTGTCGAATCGGCGGAGTGCGGCGTGCGCCGCTTCTGGACGCGGTGCGGCGCCCGTCTATTGTACTACGATGCCGGCTCGCCACCGCCGGGTGAGGGCGAGGCGGCCGGCATCGTCCGGCAGGCGTCGTTCAGTTCGGGCGGAAGCGGCGCTCTCCGCCGAAGGCCGCTCCCCTACGCCACCACCGTGAGCTCGCGCACGCGCTGGCGGAAGCGGCGCCAGGTGAGCAGCGCCGTGATCGGCGACGTGACCAGGAAGGCCGCCCAGACCGCAGGCAGCCCGCCGCCGATGAAGTTCAGGATCACCCAGACGAGCGCCACCGCGGACCAGATGCCCGCCGAGCCGATCAGCAGCGGGAAGCGCGTGTCGCCGGTGCCGCGCAGCGACCCCGAGCGGACCATGCCCAACCCCCAGAACGGCTGCGTGAACGCCATAACCTTCAGGCCGGCCGCGCCGATCTGGACCACCGCCGGGTCGCTGGTGAACATCTCCATGATCGGCGTGGCGAAGATGAAGATCGTCGCGCCCATCGCGCTCATCCAGATCACCGCCCAGGTGGTGGCGATGTGCGCGACGCCGGCGGCGGTGTCCGGGCGGCGGGCCCCGACGCTCTGCCCCACCAGCGCCGTGGCCGCCAGGGAGAACCCGATGCCGGGCAGGAAGGAGAAGGAGAGCGCCGACATCGCGATCCGCTGCGCCGCCAGCGTCTCGGTGCCGAGCTGCGCCACCAGGATCGTCAGCACCAGGAACGCGCTTGACATCAGGATCTGCTCGAGCGACGCCGGGATACCGAGGTTGAGCACCTGCCGGGCGGCGCCCCAATCCGGCCACCACCTCCCCGGCCCGCTGATCGTCACGCCGTTGCGGCCCCGCCACAGCACGCGCAGCAGCAGCAGCAGCGCCAGCCCGCGCGACATAAACGCCGCCCAGGCGCTCCCGACCGCGCCGAGCGCCGGCAGGCCGAAGTTGCCGTAGATCAGCCCGTAGGACAGCCCGACGTTCACGATGTTGGCGACCAGCGTGACCATCATCGGCGTGCGCGAGTCCCCCGCGCCGCGCAGCACGCCGCCGCCGATCACCAGCGCCACCAGCACCACCACGGTGCCCATCGCGACCTGCAGGTACTCCGCGCCGATCTGGGCCACGTCCGGCTCAAGGCCGAAGATGCCCATGATCGGCGTGGCCAGCGTGAACCCGACCAGCGCCAGCGGCACCGAGAGCAGGCCGCTCCATATCAACGACTGGCGGGCGAGCTGGCTCGCTCGCTCCATGTTCCGCGCCCCGACCGCCTGCGCGACGAGCACCGAGCTGCCGACGGAGAGGGCCGCCAGCGCCGCCAGCACGAAGAACATGATCTGTAGGCCGCTGCCGACGCCGGCGAGCGCCACCGCGCCCAGCCCGGCCACCAGCAGCGTGTTGACGATGTCGAGCGAGGTCTCGAGCATGTTCTCGCCGATCACCGGCCACGCCATCCCCAGCACCCGCCGGCGCAGGGCCTTGGGCGTCTCGGGGAGCACGGCAGGCGCTTCTCCCTCGCCTACCGGCACGCCCGCCTCGCCAGCAGGCACTGTGAGCGCCTGCTCGTTCTGATTGATGATCTCTGACAAGTTCCGTCCTGCTTTCCTAATCTCACCAGTAGCGCGCTCGTGGCGCAGGGCTGCCACGCCTCCCGCGCAGGCACTCGCCGGAAGGCACCTCCGCTCTTGCCGCGCGCTCTGCAGATGCGAAGCATCCGCAGAGCACGCGGAAGAAAAGGGCTCGTGGAGAGCCCGCAGAGCGCTGACGTGACAGCTCACAATCTGCGCTAGAGCGCGATCTTCTTAAAGGCCTCGGCGGCGCCGAAGCCGTGCTCCCGGCCGAGCTCGGCCATGCGCTGCCGCACGCGCTCCTCCCAGCTCGGGTTCTCATCCAGCTGCGTGTGGTGCTCGCGCAGCGCGCGGATCTTCAGCTCCACGAAGTCCGTGACATCCTCGAAGTGGTCGGGCTGCTCGGCGGACCACAGGTAGAGCGCCTCCGGCCGCCACACGCCGATCCCGATCTGCCCGAGCCCCGGCATGAACAGGTGGTCGCGCGCGCTGACGATGCCCTCGATCACCGCGAAGCCGACCGCCCGGTGGTCCGGGTGGAGCATGTAGTGCTTCCACGGGTCGTGGGTGAACACCGCGTGCGGCTTGAAGTGGCGGATGTAGAGCGCGAACTCCGAGCGCAGCGCCGGGGTCGGCTCGAGCTCGCCGTCGTTGTTGCGCAGAAAGATCACCCGCCGGACGCCCAGCACCTCGGCGGCGGCGCGCTGCTCCTGCTCGCGCGCCTCGCTCAGCCGGTACGAAGACATCCCGAGGTCGTGGCTGCCCTTGTTGCCGTTGGTCGCGATAATAAACGTGACTTCCCAGCCCTGCGATGCGAGCTTCGCCACCGTCCCTCCGGCGCCGAACTCGTTGTCGTCCGGGTGCGCGCCGATCACCAGTGCCCGCTTGGTCTCGTTTGGCTCACTCATTGTTGCTGTCCCTCGAAGGCCAATCACAACGTCCCGACATCATATCACTTTTGAGTAACACGAGTTACACCGCTGTGCCGCCCGCCCCTGGGCCGGGGATGTGGCGGGCCGCCGGGCCGTTCTGGAGTGCTTTCTGTCGGGGTGTGGCGGGCTTGCGCCGTCGAGGGGAGCTTTTTCCCGCCGCGCTGCGGCGGAGGGTCAAACGGGGCCCGCGCCCCGCCGGCGGGCGGCGAGGTGCGGGCGCGTATGCCTGGGGAGATCCGGGCGGGGGATCGCTACGCCAGCATGAAGGCGAGCGAGTCCGCCGCCGAGCTGTGCCGCTCGCGGCGCAGCCGCCCGGCGACCACGCGCAGCACGTCGAGCGCGAAGTGCGGGTGGTGCTGCGACAGGGACAGGAAGTGGCGCTCGGTCACTGGGGCGACGACGCACTCGGTGCGGGCGACGGCGGTGGCATTGCGCGGCCCCTTGTCGACCAGCGCCATCTCGCCGAACACCTCGTCCGGCCCGACGCTCGAGAGCAGCCGGTCGCCGCGGATGAGATCGACGCGCCCCTCGAGCACCACGTACATCGCCTCGCCGGGCTGCCCGACGTGGTAGATCACCTGCCCGGGGCTGTAGCGCTCCACATCACGCACGTGCTGAAACATACCAATCGGCGTTCCCATCTCTTCTCTCTCCTTTCAATCTCAAATGTAGTGTGGTGTTCGGTGTTGCCGGCTTCGCCGGCAACACCGAACACCACCTCATCTCGCTCTGCTAAGTGGTGGGTCACCGAGACGGTAAAAAACATCGGATCTTTTCCTCTCGCCGCTCTGCGGCTGCGCAGCAGCCGCAGAGCGGCGAGGAAGGGATCTCCGGGGAGGCGAAGCCTCCCCGAACCCCTCCAAGCTGGCGCGGTCGTGCCGTCCGTCCTCTCCGGGGAGGTGTGGAGGGCCAGCAGCCCTCCACGGTGCTTTTCCGCCGGGAGGTCCGGAGGGGCCGCAGGCCCGCCGAGAATCTTTCTTTCCTCGCCGCAGAGCGGCGGGAGACCCTGGGGAGGCGAAGCCTTCCCGAACCCCTCTGCGGGTGCGCGAGGGCCGCGCCCTCGCACGCCCGACGCCCTCGCCTACTGTAGCAGCGCCCGGCGCGCCCGACATGACATTTCTTGACATCTTGCGCTCCCGGCACAGGCAGTGCTATCCTCTCTCTGAGGACGCACGGCAGAGGGCTCACGTTACACTGGAGGAACTATGCGTACCACCTCGCTCGCCTCGCGCCTGAGTTACCGCTCGCTCTTCGGCGAGGAACGCCGCTCGGACTTGGTGCTGATCGTGGTGCTGCTGGCCGTGTTCTGGGCCGCGCTGGCGCTCTACGACGCCTACGCCGAGGGGCGCTGGGGCGGGCGGGACCGCACGCTGGCGATCCCGACGCTGATGGAGCCGATCGCGGTGAGCGCCGCGGACCTCGGCCCCTCCAAGGCCCAGCCGATCGTGAGCGACGCCGACGCGCTGCGGGCGGCGGTGCAGCGGGCGAACGTGGCCTTCGCGGACGCGCGGGCGTGGGGCGATGCCAGCCCTCTCCTCTCGATCGCCGCCGGCGACTGGCTCGCCCAGGAGCAGGCCTACATCGCGCAGATGCGCGCCCGCGGCCAGACCGAGCGCTGGCAGCTGCTCGGGCTGGACTTCGTGCAGGTCGAGGTGCGGCCCGACGGTACCGGCTTCGTCTGCACCTCGGAGCGCTGGCAGGTGCAGACGGTGAGCTCCGACGGGACCGTGCTCTCGACGCGCACGGTGTCCTACAGCGAGGGCTACATACTCGTCCGCGGCGGGAGCGACTGGCTGGTGACTCGGATAGACATCGGCTAGCGCGCTGGCGGAAGATAGACAGATCACGGTCAACAGTTCGATCGCGCCCCATCATTCGCATCCGCGGCTTGCCCCTCTATACTCAGCGCAATGAACGCCGCCGTGTGGCGGCACCAGTGCACAGAGATAGAGGAGTGAGCTATGGGATCGCGAAAAGTTCGAGTTGCTCTGATCGGTGTTGGGAACTGCGCTTCGTCGCTCGTCCAGGGAGTTGAGTTCTACCGCGACGCCGACGAGCACGGGTTCGTCCCCGGCCTCATGCACGTCAACCTCGGCGGCTACCACATCCGCGACATCGAGTTCTCGGCCGCCTTCGACATCGCCGACACCAAAGTCGGGCGCGACCTGAGCGAGGCGATCTTCGCCGAGCCGAACAACACCATCACCTTCGCCGAAGTGCCGCATCTCGGCGTGCCCGTCAGCCGCGGCATGACCCACGACGGCATCGGCAAGTACGTCGGGTCGCGGATCCGCAAGGCGCGCGGCGCCACCGCCGACGTCGCCCGGATCCTGCGCGACACCGGGACCGACGTGGTGGTCAACTACCTGCCCGTCGGCTCCGAGATGGCGACCAAGTGGTACGTCGAGCAGGTGCTCGAGGCCGGGTGCGCCTTCGTCAACTGCATCCCGGTCTTCATCGCCTCGCAGCCCTACTGGCAGCAGCGCTTCCTCGACCGCGGGCTGCCGATCATCGGCGACGACATCAAGAGCCAGGTGGGCGCGACAATCACCCACCGCGTGCTGACCAACCTGTTCCGCGAGCGCGGCGTGCAGCTGGACCGCACCTACCAGCTCAACTTCGGCGGCAACATGGACTTCTTCAACATGCTCGAGCGCGAGCGCCTCGAGTCGAAGAAGATCTCCAAGACCGGCGCGGTCACCAGCCAGATCGGCCGCGCGGTGCAGGAGGACAACGTCCACGTCGGGCCGAGCGACTACGTGCCCTGGCTGACGGACCGCAAGTGGGCGTACATCCGCATGGAGGGCACCACCTTCGGCAACGTGCCGCTCAACCTTGAGGTGAAGCTGGAGGTCTGGGACAGCCCGAACTCCGCCGGCGTGGTGATCGATGCGGTGCGCCTGGCGAAGCTGGCGCTCGACCGCGGCATCGGCGGCGCGCTCGCCGGCCCGTCGTCCTACCTGATGAAGACCCCGCCGACCCAGTACACCGACGACGTCGCCCGCAACCTGGTCGAGGAGTTCATCGCCGGCGATGGGGCGCGGCCGGCGCCGAACGGCGTGGCCGAGCCGGTGGGCGAGGAGTTTGTTGTCGTGAGCTAGGCGCGCCGGGGCACGGGGAGGCTTATCTCCCCGGAGGCGCATACGGGGGCTACGCGGATACCACGGCCGCGTAGCTCTCGTCGTTGGGGCGCGGCGCAGTTGGGGCGCAGGCCCGCCACGGACTCCTTTCTCGCCGGGCGGCGGAGAGCGTGAGTTTGGGAAGGCGAAGCCTCTCCCGCCCGCGTCACCGCGGAAATCCAGCCGTTGACACGACCCCGTGGGCGCGCCGCCCGCCCTCGCGAGCCGGGAGATGTGGCGGACGCCTGCCACCAACCCGCGTCCACGTTCGTTCTACTCATGCCACGACTTCCACTGATGTGCCGAGCGCCCTGCATACAGAGAGGTACAGGGGCCGCAGACCATCGAGGGTTGCTTTCCGCCGGGCGGTGCGGAGGGCCGCCCACATGGGCCTCTTCCCATCGGGAAGGACTGGCGGGCCGGAGGCTCTGTGGCGGCTTTCTGCCAGGAGGTGCGGTGAGCCAGCGACCTTCGTGAGTAGCTTTGCGTTGGGAGATGTGGCGGGCTGCCCTCGCGAGCAGCCTTTCGCTGGGAGGTGCGGAGGGCCGTAGGCCAGCAGAGGCAGTTTCCCGCAGGGAGGAGCGGCGGGCCGCAGGCCAGCAGAGGCAGTTCCCGCTGGGAGGTGCGGAGGGTCGCCCTCGCGAGTAGTCTGTCGCGGGGAGGTGCGGAGGGCCGCAAGCTCTCCGCGGACGTTTTCTTTCGCCAGGAGGAGCGGCGGGCTGCAGACCATCGAGGGTGGCCTCCGGCAGGGAGG
>ERZ777003.2643-NODE-2643-length-19912-cov-11.652566_pt1 | contig 19912 bp, 16 predicted proteins | sample MGYA00374956_ERZ777003 | MGnify/ENA primary metagenome ERZ777003 (study PRJEB29302, sample SAMN06268252) | bioreactor metagenome | isolation source: Joint BioEnergy Institute, California, USA | place: USA:Joint BioEnergy Institute, California, USA | collected... | reverse complement strand
CCCCGCCGCGGCAGGACATCCATCGGCAAGCCGACCGACCCCTCCACGCCCACACCCACCAAGCCGATGATCGAGCAGACCGAACGAGCGGAATCCAATCGACCGATCGGCAGCGGCTCGGGACATCACCGCGGCGACCGCCGCGACACCAGCCCGACCTACACAGGAACACAGAAACACGCGTCGCGCGGAGGCGGTCCGCGGAAGGATGTAACGACGAGAAAGCGCTGATGGGCGGTGCGAGGCTATCGACGGTTCTGGCAAGTACCGCGCCGCTTCCAGCGCGATGAGGGCACAGGCCGGAGCGTCAGACCGCCGATAACAGGGGCATGGAGGCCTGCGGCGCCAATCGTCTATCCCGATCCCTCGTTGTGATGGTGGGCATTTGCCTGCTGCTGGCTGTGGCCAGCCGGTTCTCCTATGGCTTGCGGCCGTTCGATGCCGATGCCGCCATCTTCATCCACCAGGGGATGCTCGTTGAGCAGGGGCTTCGATACTGGGATGAGCTGATCGACAACAAGCTGCCGACGGTGGGCATGCTGACGTTCCTGCCGTGGCGGTTCTTTGGGAACTGGTGGTGGGGGTATGTGCTGCTGCAGACGGGCATGGCGCTGATCGCAGCCATGGCGATTGGGCGCGCGGCTGTGCGGGCGGCAGGGCCGCATGCATGGTGGCCGGCTGTGTTGTTCATGCTGGTCTACGGCAATCTCAATCAGGCTGTCTTTGGCGGATTTCAGCTCGAGACGTTCCACGTCTTCTTCGCGTCGCTGGCGGCGCCGGCGTGTGTGCAGATGATCGCGGCGCGGGGGCGATGCGCGGGATGGGCGGATGCCATGGTGGTCGGCCTGTGCGCCGGCATGGCGGCGATGGCCAAGCCGACGGGGCTATCGGTGATGGGGGCAGCCGGCGTCGCGCTTGTGGTCAGCCGGCTGGGGCGGAAAGGTGAGCCGATGAGCGGCCGGCTGGGATCGGTGATCATGCTCGGCGCCGCGATGCTGCTGGGGGTTGCGATTCCCGCAGCCGCGGTGTGGATCTACCTGCAGCAGACGGGCATCTCGGCGCATCTGCCGGCCATCATCGCGCAGATTCGCGACTACTCGGCCAACAGCGCGACAGATGTGCGCGATCTGAACAAGCTGGTGTGGGTGGCTGCGATCCTGGGCGTGGCGTGGCTGGGGCGCGGGTGGGTCTTCCGGCGGCAGCGGCTGGCTGATGGTGATGGCGCGGGGGGATCGGATCGATCGGCGCGGATGGGCGCGTGGGCGTTTGCGATCGCGTGGCTGGTGCTGGAGCTGGTGGGCGTGGTGATGCAGAAGCGGATGTACGGCTACCACTTCCTGGTGCTCGCACCGGCGGCGGGGCTGATCTATGCGATGCTTCCGCGACAGGTGAGCGCGCGGCAGATGGCGATGACACTGGCGCCCGCGATGCTGATCAGCCTGTCGGGTGTGGTGACGGTGGTTGTCGTTTCATGGAACTTTCCGAAGCGGCTGCCATCGAGCGAGTGGCTGATCGCGCATGCGGCGTCAGTCGATCGCGTGTGGCGAGATCAGGGCTCGCGCCTGCTGATCGAAACGGGCCTGCTGCCCGGTTCGCGCATTCCGCTGACGTTCATTTTCATCAACTCCGATGACTCGCCGCAGCGGTTCTGGCGGATCCTGCATGAGGATTTCGAGATGCGCCGCCCGCGGTGGATCGTTCTGCCGGCGGATCTGGGTGCGTATCACGAGGATACGACGACAATGGTGGCGGAGCTGGAGCGGCTGCCATCGCGGCGGGAGAACTACCTGCGCGCGTGGGGCGAGCTGGAGGCGTATGTGCGCTCGCACTACGAGCCAGTAGCGCAGGTTGGGCGGGAGATGATCTGGGAGCGCCGCCGGTGATGGTTGGGGGAACCGGGGAGCAACGCGGCTGATCGCAGATCAGAGGCGGGCGCGCGAGGGGCGCCATCGCTCACAAAAGAGATCCACGACTGCATACGAATGGCCACGGATATGGGCCTGCTGGTCCAACCCGTGGCCATTCGCGCGATTGATAGATGTCCTCTGCGGCGGCGCGTCAAACGTCGCGGGCCCTGTTACGGGCGCCAAACGTTCCAGGCCCACAGATTGTCCGGGCTCTTGGGCTTGACCCACGGGTCGCCGAAGAAGTCCGCGCTGTACAGTGTCGTCCACCGGCCGTCGGGCGTGACGACGGAGGTCACATGGCCATCGACCCACAGGATGTTGGTCGCGGTGCCGTGACGGATGACCATCTGGCCATTCTGCGGCGCGTTCTTCCAGCAATGCAGCCTGCCCCAACTGTCGGCGCCGTTGCCGCTGGGGGTGAGGTTGAGCTTGTTGGTCGTGGCGGACTCGGCAGCGAGGATGACCTGCTGCGGATTGCGGATCTTGTTGAGCTTCTGCGGATCCTTCAGCCAGGGGCACTGACCGGCCAGATAGCCGCCGGTTTCGCGGTTCAGGCCCGCGAGGCCGGCGACGTTGTAGCCGTAGCTGATGTTGAACTTGCGGGCCAGATCCGCGTAGTCGCCGTCCATGGTGTAGAGGTCGGAGGGGCAGAACAGCACGCCCACTCCCTCACCCTTGTGGGTGCCGGGCATGATGATGTTGTACCAGTACATTGTGTTGGGGACCTTGTACTTGGTATTCCCCGAGTAGTCGTTGTCGATGGTCGACTCCATCGACGCCGGGAACGTGCCGTCGTGGCTGCTCAGATACAGATGGAACGCCTGGCCGACCTGACGGAGGTTGGACTGGCACGCAACGGTGCGCGCCGACTCACGGGCTTTGTTGAGGGCGGGCAGGAGAATCGCGATCAGCATGGCGATGATGCCGATCACGACGAGGAGCTCGACAAGCGTGAATGCCTGTGTGCGTCGGACCTTCATATTTCACCTCCAGATGTGACTGCTGCCGCCGGCAGCGACGGGTCTAGGTTACACCGATTATACATTACAAACGATGCACAATCCATGCAAACGTATACTTTTGACGCGCTAATCGCACATCAGGGTGTGAAGGGAGTGAAAATAGGAAAGCGTGACGTCAAAACTGTGAAAGCAAAGGAGTGCAATCGCGAATGATGTACTCTTGCTGGGGTTAAGTGTTGTGAGCACCGGACGTTACATCCAACATCGTGGGCGTCGATGCGGCGGAGTCCGGGGACGGCCCCATGTCAGGGGTTCAAAGTCGAATTCCCGGGCCCATGCTGAGAGCTCCAGGTTTCGAGGAGGCGGCGTAAGTCACCGCTAACGGCGGGATGCGCGGGCGCGCCCACCCCGGGGTCTTTGGGTCGAAAGGGAATATACTTGGGCAGCCCTGCCTGAAGGCGGGCGGATCGAGCGGCTGTTGTTGGATGGCGGGTATCGCGGATGATTGTGCGTGACCTGGGTGTGATGGGATATCGACAGGCGTGGGCTGAGCAGGAGCGGGCGCACGCAGCCGTGCTGGCGGGGGGCGAGGAGATGCTCCTGCTGGTGGAGCATCCGCCGGTGATCACCTTCGGCCGCCGGCCTGGCGTGAGTAAACATTTGCTGGCTGCGGAACCGCAATTGGCGGAGATGGGGGTGGAGGTGGTGCAGTCGGATCGCGGGGGGGACATCACGTTTCATGGGCCGGGGCAGCTCGTGGCGTACCCGATCATCCGGCTGAAGGATCATGACCTGAGCGTCAGTGGGTATGTGCATCGGCTGGAGCAGATCGTGATCGATGCGTTGAAGACGTGGGGCATCGACGGGTGGACAGATCCGTCGGCAGTGGGAGTGTGGGTGACGGAGCAGGATCAGCCGCGGAAGGTGTGCGCGATGGGCGTGCGGATCCGCCGGGGCGTGACGATGCACGGCCTGGCGCTGAACGTGACGACGGACCTGCGGTACTTCCAGTTGATCGTGCCGTGCGGCTTGCCGGACAGAGGCGTGACGTCGCTGGCACGCCTGCTGGGGGAGAAGGCACCGTCGATGGAGGAGGTGAAGGGGGTGTTGGTGGGGAAGATGGATTGGGGGCGCGAGTAGAGACGGAGAGACGAGGTGTGGGGTCCGTTTCAGCGGACCGGGCATTTCAATCCCTCAGCCTCCCGTTCTTTTCCCTCCCCAAACCGTTGACTTTGATGAGTCAAAAATCTACGCTCCCGGCATGATGCGATGCATAGCCGTGATCCTGTTGGGGGTGATGGTGCTGTTGGGCGGGTGCGACGACAGCCAGGGGAAGCAGGCGGGGCAGCCGAGGTCGTATCCGTACAACGCCACCGTCACGGTCGGGATGGTGGGGGACATCGTTCGCAACGTCGCCGGCGACAAAGCCCAGGTGCATGTGCTGATCGGCCAGGGCGTCGATCCCCACACCTACAAACCGACGACGGCTGACGTCAAAGCCCTCCAGGCAGCCGACGTCATCTTCTACAACGGGCTCCTGCTGGAAGGGAAGATGACCGACACGCTCGTGAAGCTCGCGCGCGCGGGCAAGAGTGTCTATGCTGTCACCGAGCGGATCGACGAGTCATACCTGATCCACCCAGCCGGGGCTGAGGGGCATCCCGACCCGCATGTGTGGATGGATGTGCAGGGGTGGATCCAGTCCACGCAGGCGGTCGCGCAGGCTCTGGCGGAGTTCGACCCAGCCAACGCGGAGCTCTACCGCAGCAATGCCGAGACCTATATCGCCTCGCTGCGACAGCTCGATGCGTATGCCCGGCAGGCGATCGCGTCCATCCCGACGCCGTCGCCGGAACACAAGCCTGTGCTGATCACGGCGCATGATGCGTTCAACTACTTTGGCCGGGCGTACGGCATGGAGGTCATGGGCATCCAGGGGATCAGCACGGAAAGCGAAGCCGGCTTGGATCACATCCAGCATCTGATCGACGTGATCGTCCAGCGGGATGTGAAGGCGGTGTTCGTCGAGACGAGCGTGGCTGACAAGTACGTGCAGTCGCTGGTGGACGGCGCGGCTGCCCGCGGCAAGACGATCCGCATCGGTGGCAGCCTGTTTTCCGATGCGATGGGCCCGGCTGGGACGTACGAGGGGACGTATATCGGGATGATCGATCACAATGTGACGACGATCGCGCGTGCACTGGGGGGCGAGGCGCCTGAGAAGGGGATGGCGGGGCGGTTGGGGCAGTGAGGCCGGTGGAGCGACTGAGCGACGAAGCGATGGAGGGGGAGCGCAAAGATCGCAGAGATCGCAAAGATTGCAAAGAGGTTTCCGGGGACGGTAGCGCGTATCAATCGCCTTATCTGGTTTCAAACCAGTAGATGCACGAACGGCGCGCCCGGGCCACGGGGAGAGGGACACGTCACGGACGCATTCACCGATCTATTCGTGTCCGTTCGTAGATGGTTCTTGCGCCTGGCACGTGCGGGACCAACATTATGCATCAACGTAGGCGATAGTCGTCCGAAATCGTCATCCTGAGCGTAGCGAAGGATCTCAACCGTCCGAACGCCGAGATCCTTCGCTTCGCTCAGGATGACCTTCTCGAAAGGACTTACGCCGATCATGCATAATGTTGGGGACGCGCGTGCCACTGGCGGTGCTGCGCGCGGCGTATCGGTTGATCGACCTTTGGGGTCTTTGAGATCTTGGGGAACTTTGCGCTTTTGACCCCTTCGCCCTCGGGATGGCCGCCGGCTGAAGCAGAGCGGTCGTCTACGACGACGACTCGGACTGCAACCGAGCCAGGACGGACTCGAGCGTGACGAAGTCGACCGGTTTGGTCAGGTGCTCGACGAATCCGGCTTCCTTGCTCTTGCGGATGTCATCGTCCATGCCGAAGCCGCTGAGGGCGACGCCCTTGACCTGCTCATGGCGGCTGAGCAGTTGCCGCATAAGGTCGAGGCCGCTTCCGTCGGGCAGTCCGATGTCGCTGATGACGACGTCGAACTGGCTGGAGGAAGAGGCCTCCAGCGCGCTTTGCACGCTGTCGGCGGTTCTGACGTGATAGCCCTTTCGTTCCAGCAATCGCTTGAGGGCGAAGGTGGTATCGTCGTGGTCATCAACCAGCAGGATATTCATCTCACGCCCCATCGCAGCACATCCGTGTAGCCCGTACGCCCGGCAGCCCTTACCTGAGCTGCCTCGATTCGCTGGCTTACCCACAACCTATCAACAGACACCATAGCCCATGTTTCGCCGGAAAACAAAGAAAAAGCGTCTTCCGTTTGAAACTGGCCAGCCCGGTTAAAGCATCTCGTTGACAGTCCAGTAGTTGTTGAGCGCGGCCATGATTTCGACAAACGCGATCAACGTAACGGGCTTAACAATATAACCTGCGACGTTGAGTTTGTATGCCTCAACTTTGTCGCGTTCCTCATCGGATGTGGTCAGGACGATGACGCTGGTCATCGCCAACATGGGGTCGGCTCGCAACGCCTGCAAAAACTCGATACCCCCCATCTTGGGCATGTTGAGGTCCAGCAGCACAAGCCGTCGTTCCCGGGGCATCTGGATGGTCGGATGCTCGCCGCGGAGGATCTCCAGCGCCTCGATCCCGTTGCCCGCGACGAAGAGGGGATTGCCGATGTTGTTTTTGCGGAAGGCACGCCGCACGTTCATCACGTCCAGTTCGTCATCCTCCACGAGCAGAATGTTCAGCCGTCGGTCGGTCATGTTGGGGATCCGCTCTCTTTTTGTGGCCGCTGCTTGGCCCAGGTGAAACAGAAACTGGCGCCCTGTCCCAGTTGGGACTGGAGCGTCACGACACCGCCCTGTTCCTCAACGATCTTCTTCACCAGCGAGAGGCCGACGCCGGCGGCTTCCTTCTGGTCCCGCGGCTGAAGCGTCTGGAAGATCATGAAGATCTTCTGATGGAAGCGTGGGTCGATGCCCGGACCGTCATCCGCCACGCAGAAGCGGTAGAACGCGCCATCCTCCTGGCAGGTGATGGTGATGCGCCCGTCGGGGCGGTGGTGGTGGCGGATGGCGTTGCCGATCAGGTTCATGAAGACCTGCTGCAGACGCACCCGCTGGGCGCGCACCACCGGCATCAGGCCCTGCACCTCGATCCGGAACCTCGGCGGCGGGGCCAGCAGCTCCGCCACCTCCGCCAACAGCCGCGACACGTCCACTTCCTCCACCGGCACGCGCACGCGGCCGATGCGCGAATACTGCAGCAGGCCCTCGATGAGCATCTGCATGCGGTGCACGCGGCCGCGCAGCAGGTCCATCTGCTGGCGGATCTGCGGCGTGAGAGCATCGCCCATGTCCTCCTCGATCCATCGGCTAAGGTTGGCGATGCCGCGGAGCGGGGCCTTGAGGTCGTGGCTGGTGATGTAAGCGAACTGATCCAGCTCCTGATTGGACTGACGAAGCTGGCGCGCGACGTCCGCCAGCTCGCGGGCGCGATCGCGCAGGGCGGCTTCGTGCTGGCGCGTAGCGGTGACGTCCTGATGGGTGACCAGGGCGCATTTCGATTCGGGCACAGCCGAGGCTGTGATGTGAATCTGATGCTGATGGCCGGTGGAGGCTGTACAGCACAGCTCGGTTTCGAATCGGCTGAGCTCGCCTTCGAGCACCTGTTGCAAGCCGCGCGACAGGTCGCCGCGATCGGCTTCGACAACGGCACCTGCGCCGCAGGGCCAATGTTCGAGATATCCCCAGCCCTTCACGATCGGCCGGACGCCGTCGCCCGTGCGATCGGCCAGCCGCTCCCAGGCCCGGTTGGCTGCGACGATCGCCAGATGGCGATCAACCACCACGCTCGGCAGGGGCAGTGCTTCCAGCAGCCGGCCTGCCGTCGGCAGCTCGGTGTGCAGCGGGTGGGCGGAACCTGACAGAGAGAGGGAACGGGCGTCAATCTGGTTCACGTCAGTGAGTTGGTTGCGGCCACACCGATGCCGGTGATGCCTGGATCCATGTTGGCAAGGTCAGTCTTGTCACCCACTGATGCGGCCGTTCCCCCCCAGGGATGCGCAAGCCGGCGTGGCAACGAATCACTGGCAGGCTCATCAGCGTCTGTCGCTCCTCCCTGCCCATGAGATGCAAAAAACGCGCCAACAAACGGCTGACAAGGCTGAACCGCCGGCGTGACAAACCGTCGCCCAGCGGGAACAATCCATCTTCATGGCAGAAAAGGACACGAAATCGCCGGCCACCGGGCCGAGCGCGGGTGCGGCGGGGTTGGCATTGGGAAGCGCGCTGGTAGTCGCGGGACTGGTGGCGATCGTCGCCTATGCGGGTGAAGCCGTGCTGGCGGCGATGTCGCTGATCTGCGTGGATGGGGGCGTTGCGGCGCTGTGGGTGCTGTCGGCCGCGGGGGTCGGTGTATGGCTGCTGAGGCCGCTTCGGCTGGAGGGACATCCCGCCTTGCGCTTCGCGACGGCTGCCGGGGCCGGGCTGGGGGTGTACAGCCTGGCGATCCTGGCGCTGGGGCTGATGGGATGGTGGAACCGGCCGATCGCGTGGGTCTTTTTCTTCGGCGGGCTGGTGCTGGGGATCATCGCGCTGCGGTGGATGATGACAGCACGTCCGGCTGAGCAGGCCGATCCTGTCGCACTGACTGTGCGATGGGTGTGGGTGATCGCGGGCTTGAGCTGGGGGACGATGCTGCTGGCGGGGGCCTTGCCGCCGGGGTTGCTGTGGAAGCCGCTGGATCCGCATCCGTACGACGTCCTTTCCTATCACCTGCAGGTGCCGCGCGAGTGGTATGAGCTGGGGCGCATCGCGGGGCTGGAGCACAACGTCTTCTCCTACTTCCCGATGGGCGTGGAGATGCATTTCCTTGCGGGGATGGAGCTGATGGGGGGGGCGTGGAAGGGGATGTACTTCGCCCAGTTCTTCACGGGCGCGATGGCGATGGTCACGGCGCTGGGCGTGTATGGCGCGACGCGTACGCTCGCGCCCGAGTCGCGGCTGCTGCCGACCCTGGCGGGCGTGACGACCGCCAGCACGCCGTGGCTGATCATGCTCGGCAGCGTGGCGTACACGGAAACGGGCCTGCTGATGTACGCGACGCTGGCAGTGGGATGGCTGCTGGTGGGGATGGGGGCATCGGGCGGATGGAAGGCGTTTGTCGTCGGCGGGGCGATGGCGGGGTTTGCCTGCGGGACCAAGTACACCGCCGTGCCGATGGTGCTGCTGGGCGCGCCTGTGGCGGCGGTTGTCGCCGTGCTGATCAGCCGCCTGCATCGGCGCAATGTGCAGATCGGCCGCGCCATCGGTGGCGGGGCGATCTTCGCGATCGCCGGTTTGGTGCTGTTTGCGCCGTGGCTGGCGCGCAACGTCGCGTGGACGGGCAATCCGGTCTTTCCGCTGATGATGCCGATGCTCGGCGCAGGGCATTTCACGCCCGAGCAGGTGGAGCGGTTTAATGTCGCCCACATGCCGACGGAAGCCGATGCGCCGCTGAAGGCGCGTGCGAATCTGCTGGCGACGCGGATCGTCTGGGACTGGCAGTATGGGTACGTCCTGCCGCTGGCGGGGCTGGTGCTGGGATGCATCGCATGGCGCGATGTGCGCGCGATGGCGCTCGTGGTGCTGGTGCTGATTGTCGCGGGGATCTGGATCGGCTTTACGCACCTGCAGGGGCGCTTTGCGACGGTGATGATCCCGATGCTGGGGATGCTGATCGGCTTGGCGCCGCCGATGGTTTGGACGCGATTGGCGGGATCGGTGGTGCTGGCGGTTGTGGCGATCAGCGGCTGGGTGCAGATCAGCCAGGTGCTGGAACCGACAGCCAACATCGGCCGGCAGGGCTTCTTCGGCATCGGCGACCTGTCGGTGTTCATGCCCGAAGCCATCAATCCTGAGGACCCGCCCAAGGGGACGGTCGCTCTCGTCGGCGATGCCCGGGCGTATGTCTACACCATCCCTATGGAGCGCCTGCGCTACCGCACGGCGTTCGCCATCAAGCCAGCCAACCACTGGCTCGACGCATGGGCCGGCGCCGACCAGGCTGACCTGATCGTCATCGATCCCAATGAATGGCATCGCCTGTGGAAGACGTATCGCCACATCCCGCCCCTCCCCGATCAGTTCCAGCGGCCGGTCACGATCCTGATGGAGCGGCAAAAGATGGAGTGGTGAGAAGGCGTGGGGCGTGGTGATTGATGTGTGAGTTGGTCAGTGGTCCCTGGTCACTTGTCACTCGCCGCAACTTAACGCATCTCATCAATTGCCGATTGCATCTCGCGGCCTTGGCGCAGGGCACGCTATTGCGTGCCACGGGCTTACGGCTTGGCATTACTGTCGCGCGATCGATTCGGCAGGCAGATAGCCTGCCCTACCGTTCTGCAGACCGCAGAATGACCCGCCGCCTGCTGCCCGCCGAACTACCCAATCATCTCCATCACCACCCGCGCCGCGTTCTCTGACGCGCCGGGCTGATCGATGTTGCGGATGAGCTGCAGCAGCCGCTGGCGCTGGGCCAGCAGGTCATCGGGGCGGCGCAGGTAGTTGATCGCCTGATTCGCCACCGGCTCATTGCTGCCGTACCACGGAACGTGCTCGGGCACGATGTGCTCATGCGCGTCGGCGAGCATATTGACGATCGAGAACGTGCGCGTCTTGACGATCCATCGCCCGATGCCGTGCCACAGGATCGGATTCACGCGATAGACCACGATCATCGGCACGCCGTAGGCGGCGACATGCAGCGTGCTCGTACCGCTCTTGGTCACGCACAGATCGCAATGCGGCACCAGCCGATCAAACCCGTCCAGTTCGATGCGGATGCGCTTGGCTGGCGGGCAGGGCACAGACGCTTCGCCGGCCCGCGCCACACGCTCGCGAACGACCGGATCCGTCGCCGGCGTCGTGGGAATGTAGAACGTCACATCCGGCACGGCGCGGTAGATCCGCTCCGCCACGTCGAGCAGGTGGGGCAGGTTGGCGGTTGCGTCGCTGCGCCGCGAACCGGGCAGCAGGCCGACGATCGGCGGCCGCTCGGGGTACTTCTGTTCCGGAGGCACGAGCCGTTGGGCTGCCGGCGGCAGCTCGTCAAACAGCGGATGGCCGACATACGTCGCCTGCAGCCCATGCCGGCGGAAATACTCCTCCTCAAACTGCCAGATGCACGCGATCCGGTCGATGCACTGCTGCATCGTCTTGATCCGCCCCTCACGCGAGGCCCACACCTGCGGCGCGATGTAGTAGAGGACCTTCGCTCCATGCCGTCGCGCAAGCCTGGCGAAGTGAAAGTTCACGCCGGACGAATCGATGCAGATGTGCAGGTCGATGCGGTTCTGCGCGTAGTGCTGATCGGTCCACTTCAGCAGCCGGCGGAACTCCATCGCCCGGAAGATCGCCCGCCAGCCCATGGCGGCGCGCGTCACCGTGTCATGGTGGATCGTCGCCCCGGCATCGCGCATCGCCTGCCCGCCCAGCCCCTCAACGATGACGTCCGGCCGAATCGCGCGCAGGCTGCGGATCAGCGCCGCAGCATGCTGATCGCCGCTGACTTCGGCTGCCGTCATGAAAATGCGTGGAGGCATGGGTCAGTGGTGGATGTTCAAGGGAGCGTGATGGATGGCTGATGGTGCATGATGAAAGATGCATGTTGCATGAAACAGGGAATCTCAGCCATCAGGCGTTTCTCCGCATCACGCACGGCTTCATGCACCATGCACCACATCATTCCTCATTCATCATCTCCCGCTTGACCGCCAGATAATACAGTTCGCCGGCATGCAACTGGTGTCCGGCGATGCGTTCAGCCTGTACGCCGACGCCCATGTAGATGTCGCACCGGCCGGCTGCGCGGATCGCGCCGCCGGTGTCCTGGTCGAGCATGAAGCCCTTGAACGGCCGGGTGATGCCTGTCTCATCGACCGGGACGGCCACATTCAGGAATGCCGGCATGGCGCGGGGGTAGACGCTCTTGTCGGTCGCGATCGTCGCGTAGGGCGTGACCGGCACGTTCAAACTGCCGTACGGGCCGCCGCTGCGCTCGGTGAAGAAGACGAATCGCGGGTTCATCGGCAGGTAGCGGTCCAGCGCCTGCGGATTGCGGCGGAAGTAGTCGCGTACCGTCGTGAGGTTCAGCCGGTCCTTCGGGATCGCGCCGTCTTTCACAAGCTGCAGTGCGATGCTCACTGGGGCGTAGCCGTTGTTGCCGGCATAGCCGATCTCCCAGATCCGTCCATCCGTCAGCCACAGCCAGGCAGAGCCCTGCACATGGATGATGTACGCATCAAACGGATCGGCCAGCCACACCAGCTCCTGACCCGCGAGCATGCCGCTCTGCTCGATCTGCTGGCGCGTGGGGTATGGCTGGATCGAGCCGTCGGGCATCTTGCGGCCGTGGACTTCGCCCGTGACCGGATCGCTGACCAGATCGGCTGGCCGCTTGTACAGCGGATACTGGTACGGCCCCTGGCGCGTCAGGCTGGCATTGAAGATCGGTGTGTAATAGCCGGTGAAGAGGACCTGCTCGGTATAGCCCGGCCCGTCCGGCCGCGGCGCCCCGATGGACTTGTAGACCTCGAATTTCTCGGCGATTTCGCGATTGATCTGCTGGGGCGTGGAGGCGCTTTGCGTGCTCAGTTCGCGATCGATGATGGCCTGCAGTGCCTTGAGCGTTGCGACGGCTCGGGCGTGGTCGATGTCGAGGTAGGGGAAGTACTGCCGGCTGGACGGACGCGACAGGTAGTCGAGCGAGTTTTTGATCGACTGGCTGACCAGCGGCAGGTTGGCATTGGCAAATGCCGGCGCGAAGTCGGGATACTCCGACGGCGACAGCTTGCGCAGCGCCATCTGCCCCGGCGGCAGCTCCCGGGAAAAGTCGATCTCCACCGCCGGCGGCTGCTTCTTCGCACAAGCCGGCAAGAGCACCGCCATCCCCACCAGCAGCGCGATCTTCAGTCCATTTCGCAGCATGTGAACCTCTCATCCATGAAAGCCTGAGGGACACATGATAGACGGGCGGCGGGTCAACGCAAAGCGATGGGGCAGTTGTAGGGTCCGCCTTGGCGGACCAGTCGTCTCAGCGTGCACATGAAGCGGGTTGCGATGGATCCTCGCTGCAGATCCCCATCGCGAGGGCGTCCGCGGAACCGGTCCGCCAAGGCGGACCCTGCAAGAGTTGTTGCGTATTGGCGTGTGCCGTAGGTGGCAGCAGAACAGTGGCACGTGCGTCCCGCACGTGCTCTATGTGGGATCTGCACGTGCGGGACGCCCGTGCCACATCAGGCGATGCAAACAACACGAGAAATGTAGCCATCTGTGTCCATCGGCGTTGATCTGTAGCCAAATAACGTCTGACGCCGGGCTATGGACACCGGTACATGCCGACGCTACACCATCGCCATGGAAATCTGCCTGCTTGGTACCGCGGCGGCGGAGGGGTGGCCGGCGCCTTATTGTCTTTGTGATGCCTGCAACGAAGCCCGTCGTCGCGGCGGACCCAACCTTCGCCTGCGGGCGGGGGCGCTGGTTGATGACGATCTCAAGATCGATTTCGGTCCCGATACCATCGCCAGCCTGCAGAAGGCCAACCGCCACATGGCGCATGTCCGCACAATCCTCTTCACGCATCAGCACGAAGATCATGTCACGCCCGTCGACGTGGCGCGCTGCCGCCCGCCGTATACCCACTCGGCGCCACCCAAACTCGATATCTACGCCAATGCGCAGGTGATCGAGATGCTGGCGCCGCGCCCATGGGAGCCGAGCGTCTCGCTGCATACGTTCAAAGCCGGCGATCGCTTCACCACGGCGGCTGGGGATGAGGTGCTGGCCATGCCAGCCGATCACGTGGAAGGCGCGTGCGTGCTTCGCATCCGCCGCCCGGACGGCAAGGTGCTGTTCTACGGCCACGATTCCGGCTTGTACCCTCAGGCGACGCTCGAGGCCCTCAGTGACGGCGTCACGCTCGACGTCGCGCTGCTCGACTGCACCAGCGGCGGTTCGAAGACCTCCAACCGCGGACACATGGACCTCCAGGGCGTGCTGCAAATGGTGGCAGAGCTGCGCCGCCGCGGAGCCATCGCCGAGAAGACTCGGTGTGTCGCCACACACTTCTCCCACAATGGCTGCCTGCTTCATGAAGAGCTGGTCGCGACGCTTGCGCCGCACGGGATCGAAGTGGCGTTCGATGGGATGGTGGTGAGGGTGTGATTGGGGAAACGACGGAGGGGGCGGGGGAAGAGACGAAGAGACTGAGAGACGAAGAGACGAAGTGGGGGGAGTGCGAGCAGATGCGCACCTGGCTGTAGGGGCACATAGCAATGTGCCCTGAGCGCGTGTTGGCGGTCACCATGCCATGCGCTGGGCTGTGGGCGGATTGCCATCCGCCCCTACAGATGGTGTGAGCCTCCGGATTGACCACGCGGTCCGCCTATCGCGAGGATCGTCTCAGTGCGCCGAAACTGCCCCACATCCCAGACGGCCCAGCTATGGCTAGTGAGCGGCGATCGGGCTTGAGGTAAATCCTGTTTCGTTATACGCCTCGACTGAGCTCCTCTGCTATGGTTTTGTCTAAGACACAGATGCATAGCGTTGCATCAGCCACGGCTGTTCGCTTGAAGCCATCCGCAAGTGAATCGAAAGCGATCCGCGGCTTCAGCTTGCCTGCCCCTGTACCCAGCAGCGGTGAGGTGATCTTACGCAGTCTGCGATTGCCTCGCGTGAGACGTCCGAGATTCATCCCCACCAATCGGATCGCATTTGGATTGGATGATGAGCCTGAGACTGAAGCCGCGTATGCTATAGACTGCACGCGATCGGGCAGCCTCGCGGCTCGGACAAGCTGAACATCTCCAAGTTGCATCAGTGGGGGATAGGGCACTTCGTATTCATCAAGCTTTTGCGCAAGTCCCCGATTGACAGTGCCCTGAGAAGAACAGGGAATTACGATCAAGTCACCAACCACATCGAAGAGATCCCCAACGACCACCTGCACCTTGGCGCTCCTCCTTCTGAAGTTGACTGTCGACATGCGCCCCTGCTGGCAGCCCATAGCCGCTGACGCTGGTACAGCGGATGCGATTCAGACCTGGGATGGTCACGCGAAGAAAATCAATCAGCGCTGCTGCCATGTCAGCGTCTCGACTGCTGTGACTGATGAAAAGTTGCAGGATCGAGTTCTTCTTTGTCTTTTTCACAGAAGACTTGCTCGTCAAGGCTGTACTCCTCTCCCTGTCCAAAAGCAACGGGATTGTAGTTAGTTGCCGGATAATATGCGCGTACTACCGTACGATTGCACAGGTCCGACCCGCCTATTCAGTGAGGCACGTCGCAGGCATCGTGCCTCATCTGTGGCAAAGAGGGCTTGTGCACGGCCTTATGCATCCAACTTCTCAGCCAGCAGGCGTTTGAGGATTTTGCCTGTGGGAGAGCGGGGGAGTTCCTCGGCGATGTGGATTTCGCGCGGGCATTTCCAGTTGGGCAGGCCCTGCTGGCGGCAAAACTCGCGCAGAGCGTCGGGGTCGGGGGTGTCGTGGCCTTCACGGGGGATGACAAAGGCAACGATCATCTCGCCGCGGCTGGGATCCTTGCGTCCGATGACGGCGGCTTCGGCGATCGCCGGGTGGGACACCAGCAGGTCTTCGATCTCGCGTGGGGCGGCTTTCTCGCCGGCGATGCTGATCATCTCCTTCTTGCGGCCGGTGATGCGCAGGAAGCCGTCGGCGTCCTGGCAGCCGATGTCGCCGGTCTTGAAGTAGCCATCGGCGGTCAGGACCTCGGCAGTCGCTTCGGGCAGATTGTGATAGCCGCGCATGATCATGGGGCCCTTGAGCCAGATCTCGCCCGGCTGGCCCGACGGCACGTCGCGGCCGTCATCGTCCACAAACCTGGCTGACGCTCCGGGCAGCAGCCTGCCGACGCTGCCGGCGCGGCGGCTGTGCGGGGCATTGAACGCGATCGGCCCGCACGTCTCGCTGAGGCCGTAGCCTTCGTGGATATACTGCCCGGTCCGCTGCTCAAAGCCGACGCGGATGGCTTCCGGCAGCGGCTCGCCGCCGGAGATGATCGCATAGATGCCCGGGAAGTCTTCCGGCGAGAGGTTCTTGAGCTTGAGCATCGCCCCAAACATGCTCGGCACGCCGAAGACCAGCGAGATCTTGTGCTCGCGGATCTTCTCCAGCGCGCCGACGGGGCTGAAACGCGCCATGTAGTACGTCGTCGCGCCCAGTTCGATCGGCGCCAGCAGCGTGGCTGTCAACCCCAGCGAATGGAACAGCGGCACGATCCCCAGAAACGTATGCTGCCCCTTGAGTTGCGCGTACTCGATACACGCGGCGACGCAGCTATGCAGGTTGTGATAGGTGAGCTGCACGCCCTTGGGCAGGCCGCTGGTGCCGCTGGTGTAGATCAGCACAGCCACGTCGTCGGGGGCTGGATGGGGGAACTGCGGTGTGATGGCGGCTGGGGGCGTTTGCGGCAGTTGCGTCAGGTCGACGAGTTTCAGCGGCGTATTCTGCAGCCGGGCGGCGAGCTGCGGGATGGTGACGACGGTGTCGATGTCGCTGTCCTGGATGATGTGAGCGATCTCGCGATCGCCCAGCAGGAAGTTAATCGGCACGACGCCTTTGCCCGCCAGCAACGCCCCGTAGAAGCTGGCGGCAAATCCGGCGCTTGTCGGCAGCAGCAGGCCCACGCGCGGCTTCTGCGTCTGCATCTTCAGGTACATCCCCAGGCCGGCAGCCATCGCCGCGATCTGCTGATAGGTGTATGCGCCGCGGTCATCGTGGAAGGCGATCTTCTGCGGCTGGGCCTGGGCGTGCCGGAACAGGTGTTCGAAGAGCATGCGGATGTTTCCTTCCCGGGGCTTGTGGTATCCTGATCCGCGCGGATCTGCGAAGGAGTCCATTTTACAAGGATGGTTTGGCGATGCGAAGAAACTGGCGATGGAGTGGAATAGCGCTTGTGCTTTGCCTGTTGGGCATTGGCGGCTGCGGCGCCCCGACGGGCGGGAGCATGGAGGCGGCGCAGCAAGCTTTTGACCGGCGGGATTTCCATGAAGCCGTTCGCCAGACTGAGCAGTACCTGCGTGCCGGCGGGCATGACAATGCCAAAGCGGCTGCGGCCCTGTATCTGCAGGGTCGGGCGTATGAGGAGATGCCCGCAGCCGACGATGCCGAAGCCGCGCGGAATCTCGCGGCGGCCCGGCGGGCGTATGTCCAGGCGCTGCAACTGGATCCGCCGCAGGCGCTGGCGGGGCGAATTCGCACCGGCGTGGCGAATGTCGCCTATTTCCAGGAGGATTACACCACGGCGCTGCAGCAGTGGTCGGCGGCCTATCAGCAGACCGATCTGGAGGATCAGAAGCCGTGGATCCTCTATCGCATCGGCTTAGCCAACCAGCGGCTGGGACGATTTGAGGAGGCCGATCGCATCTTCGCCCAGGTCCAGCAGCAATATCCCAACACCGAGCCCGCCCGCCGCGCCCGCGAACATCAGGGGCACCGCGCGTTTCACGTGCAGGTGGGCGTCTTCACCCAGCCGACGCTTGCGACCCGCCTGATCGAAGAACTCCGCCGCGGCGGCTACACCGCATCGCAAACCGTCGACAGCCGCGGCCGCCATGTCGTGCTGGTCGGCCCATCTCCAACCTGGGCCCAGGCACGGCAACTGCGCGACCGTTTGAAGGCACACTATCCGGATGCGCTGATTGTGCCGTGAGTCTGGTGCATGGTGCATGTTGCATGATGCATGTAGTGGTACATGAAGCATGAAGCGATCTGCGGTGGGCGGACTTGTTTTCATGCGTTATTCGTCATGCACCATGCACCATGCATCTCAAATCACGCATCCATCACCCCTCCTCCTCACCTCGGTTCATCCAACCACAACAACCGAATCGGCGTTGAGCGTGTTTCGATGCGTTGCTGCTTGATCACCAGGCGCCAGCGGTATTGCTGGATCCAGCGGACGAACAGTTCGCCGGTGGGGCGGCCGGGTTCGCCGAGCAATACCTGACCACCATCGGCAAGGTGCTCCCGCCAGAAGCGCTCGAGGTGTTTCCACTGGGATTGCTCATAGAGGATGTCGGCTCCGATGATCAGGTCGAAGCGATCATCAAGGCGATCTGTTCGCCAGTTGAGCTGACGGGCCCGCACCTGCCGATGCCACGGCAGCGTGTTGTAGCGGGCGAACAGCAGGGCCTCGGATTCCAGATCCGCAAACGTCACCTTCGCGCCGAGCATGGCTGCCACCGTTCCGACCAGCCCCATGCCGCAGCCGAGGTCGAGCACACGCCGGCCCGCGAGTTGCCCGTCCATCTCACTGGCCAGCATCTGCGCGATGCCGCGGGCGCTGTCCCAGATCTCCGCCCAGTAGGGGAGGCGCAACTGCTCATCCTCCAGGCGGATGCCGGTGACGCGTTCGCGGCGATCCTCGGCTTCGGCAACCTCGTTGAGCACGCGGTTGGGATCGGCGATGCGCGTGAAGCGGACCTGCCGTGGGCCGGCATGGATGGTTTCCCTGATCGTCTCAAATCGCCGCTGGATCCGCGCCAACAGCGCCCGCTGGCGGCGGCACGATACTGCATCACACATGCCGGGCATCTTAGGGGCAACGATATGGCGCCTGCCAGCAGGTCAGGATTTTGCTGGACGATCAGCTTCGATCGTGTTCAGCATGACGCCACACGCGGCCAGGGGATACGGATTCGTGATTCACGAAAAGGGAGATCTCCGTGCGGTTTGCGGAAGAGGGCGATCAGGCATGCTCAGTGTCGGGCGCGGTGGTTTCGCCGGGGTAGTATTCAATTGACGGGGAAGCGACACTTGCGGCCGTACTGTCGAAGGCCGGGTTGCAGAAGGGCGCAACGACGGTCACGATCCTGCGGCGCGTTGCGTTGGATGCGGGTCAGGACGCGGCTGATCCGCCCATGGAGAGATTTGTGCGCGTCATCCGGGTGGATGCGGGTGAACTGCAGCACCAAGCCGGTCGCCTGTCGCTGCACCCGCGGGACACGGTCATCGTGCGCTGAGGATCGCGGTTGGGTTCGACATCCGGGGGCACAGGCTGTATCGTGTTGCCTCGAATTTCAGGAGAACCGAAGCATGCGCACATGGATGCTGCTGGGACTGATGGGCTTTGCGATGATGGGGTGTCGGACGGACCTGGAGACGGGATACGTTCCCCGTCGGCTGGGCGCCAGCGACACCGAACGGCGGGGGTACTACGCCCGGCCGTTCTCCCGTGAAGCCATGGAAGCCCGGCAGGAAGAGCGGTTTGACCGCGGTCCGGAGCCCTCCATGGGCCGGCACTACCGCTAGGAAATCCATAGAAACCGCCGAGCCGACCAGCCTAGACTTAGTTGGATGCCTGGGACGACGCTCGATTCCGATGCCTTTATCGCTGAGGTCCAGCCGATGCTCCAGCGGCGGGACGTCTCCGGGCTGCTGCACCTGCTTAAAACGCGCTGGAGCTGCGAACAGCTCGAATTCCTGGTCGATCACGGCACGCTCGATGCCAAAAAAGTGGCCGCCCTGGCGTTGGGGCTGGTCGGACCGGTCTGTTGCGCCCCGGGGGTAGCCCGGCTATTGCGCGACCCCGACCCGATGCTTAACCGCATGGCAGAGCATGCTTTATGGTCGATCTGGTTCCGCGCCAGTTGCGACGCCGCGACCCACCAGCTCTGTCGCGGAGCCCAAGCCATCGACCGCGGCGACTACGATCACGCCATCTCCCACTTCAACGCCGCCCTCGCCATCGACCCCAACTTTGCCGAAGCCTGGAACCAACGTGCCATCGCCTACTACTACAAAGAGGACTACCACGCCTCGATCGTCGACAGCGACCAGGCAATCCGCCTGATGCCCTGTCACTTTGGCGCCTGGTCGGGAAAAGGCCACTGTCACGCCCACCTCGGCCAACTGGACCAGGCCCTGCACGCCTACCGAAAAGCCCTCGACATCAACCCCCACCTCGAATGCATCCGGGAATCTGTCCAGGAAATTGAGAAACGGATGAAAGATTAGTGGTGATTGGTGATTGAGGCGTGATTCGTGGATAGTGATTAGTGATTAGTG
>ERZ777003.2642-NODE-2642-length-19918-cov-6.837638_pt1 | contig 19918 bp, 21 predicted proteins | sample MGYA00374956_ERZ777003 | MGnify/ENA primary metagenome ERZ777003 (study PRJEB29302, sample SAMN06268252) | bioreactor metagenome | isolation source: Joint BioEnergy Institute, California, USA | place: USA:Joint BioEnergy Institute, California, USA | collected... | reverse complement strand
CCGCCGGTTCTCGCGTGGCGGCGCGTCCACCATGCGCAGCGCGAGCGCGCGGATCTCGGCCTGGATCTCGTCGAGTTGCGCCTCGATGCCGTCGAGCCGGCCCTTCACGCCGAACACGCTGAAGGGCATCAGCAGGTAGGCCAGCGCCAGCAGGCCGAGCAGCAGCAGCAGGACCAGCCCGACCCAGTCCGGCAGCCCGGGGATCGCCAGCCGGGCCGCGAGGTCCTGCAGAAATTGCGTGCCCATTCAGCCTCCGGTCACGCTCATGTGGCGGGCCAGGGCCGGCCGGCGGTGGCGCCGGTCGATGACGAAGTCGTGGCCCTTCGGCTTGCGGGCGATCGCCTCGCGGATCGCGTCCTCCAGCCCCGCCTCGTCCGTCTCCGGATCGCGCAGCGGACGGCGCAGGTCGGCCGCGTCCTCCTGGCCAAGGCACATGTAGAGCGTGCCGGTGCAGGTCAGGCGCACGCGGTTGCAGCTCTCGCAGAAATTGTGGGTCAGCGGCGTGATGAAGCCGATCCGCCGCCCCGTCTCCTTCACCACGTAGTAGCGCGCCGGCCCGCCGGTCCGGTAGTCGGTCTCCTCCAGCGTCCAGCGCTGCTTCAGCCGCGCGCGCACGAGCGAGAGGGGCAGGTACTGCTCCGTCCGGTCGCCGCTGATGTCGCCGAGCGGCATGGTCTCGATCAGGCAGAGGTCGAAGCCGTGCTCGCCGCACCAGGCGATCATGCGGTCGAACTCGTCCTCGTTGACGCCCTTGAGCGCGACCGCGTTGATCTTGACCGCGAGGCCCGCGGCCTTCGCGGCGAAGATGCCATCCAGCGTCTGCTCGATCTTCCCCCAACGGGTGATGGCCGTGAACGTCGCCGGATCGAGCGTGTCGAGCGAGACGTTGACCCGCCGCACCCCCGCTGCGTGGAGATCGCCCGCCAGGCGCGCGAGCTGCGTGCCATTGGTCGTCACGGTCAGCTCCCGCAGCCCGCCCGCGCCGAGCCGCGCGCCGAGCGAGCGGAACAGGCTGATGACGTTCTTCCGCACCAGCGGCTCGCCGCCGGTCAGGCGGATCTTCTCGACACCGAGGCGGATGAAGGCGCCGCAGAGCCGGTCCAGCTCCTCGAGGCTCAGCACCTCCGCCTTGGGCAGGAAGGTCATGTCCTCCGCCATGCAATAGACGCAGCGGAGGTCGCAGCGGTCCGTCACCGAGACCCGCAGGTAGGAAATGCGCCGCCCGAACGGATCCACGAGCGGCGCGGGAGCGACGCCGGGCACGGCATCGGCGGCGGAGGCCGCGGTGGCCGGCAGCAGGCGGAAATCGGCGGCGGACATGACAAGAGGGATTTGGGCCCCTCCCATCCCCTGCCGCAAGCCCTCCCGGCATCATTCCCGCCCCGCGCGATGCGGGGGGCGCCCACGGCCGGCGGGGACGGATTCGCGCCGGAGGCAGGGCCGGATCAGGCCAGCAGCGCCACCCCGCCGGACCCGACCAGCACCACCAGCGCGAATCGGCGGTACCAGCGCACCGGCACCACATGGAACAGCCGCGCCCCGATGTGCACCGAGACGAGCAGCACCGGCAGCAGCAGCGCCGTGCGCAGCAGCACGGGCACTCCGATCAGGCCGCCGAGCGCCGGCACGACGACCGAGACCACCGCGATCAGGGCGAAGAACAGGATCAGGTTGGCGCGATGCCGCCGCGCCTCCTCCGTCCCCGCCAGCAGGTAGAGGATCACCGGCGGGCCGCTCATCCCCGTCGCGCCCTTCAGCAGCCCCGAGGCGGCGCCGACCGCGAGGTTGAGGCCGAGCGGCCGGGTGCCGTGGTAGCGCCAGCCGGAAAGCAGCAGCAGGCCGAACACCAGCACCAGGGCGCCGATCGAGCGGCGTAGCAGGTCGGAGTCGGCGTTCAGCAGCGCCCAGGCGCCGACCGGCGTCGCCAGGGTCGCGGCGGCACCGAGCGGCAGCACCACGCGCCGGTCGGCGTCCCCGATGGCGCGCGGCAGGAGCTGGAGCGAAACCAGCAGCTCCATGAGCAGCATGACCGGCACACCGGCCCGCGGCCCCCAAAGCGTGCTGTATATTGGCGACAGAATCACAGCCGTTCCGAACCCGGCATAGCCCCGCATCAGCCCCGCGATCGCGGTCGCGACCAGGGCGGCCACCGTCTCCCAGCCGAGGAGATCATCCCGAAAGGCGAGAATAGTCTCGATCACTCCGGCAGATCGTCCAAAATCTGGAGAGTGATCTTCGTTGCGATGATCAGCACCTTTCCGGCATTCTCGAAATTCACGGTGATCCGGTCACCGACCACCGACTGGACCTGCCCGACGCCCCATTCCGGTCGATCGGGGTGACGGACGCGCATCCCTGGTTCGATCAGTCCGGGCACGGTGCCTCTGGCGGATGGACGGAGTGATCCGTGAAACGGAGCGGTTAGGCAGTCAGTCAGCCTGCCCGCCCATCATAGCCCGTTGGCGCGACGCCGCAGGACCATTGCATCATGCCGCAACATTTCCGCCTGGCCCAGCTTATTGCCGCACGCATCTGCCATGACCTCAGCGGTCCGGTCGGCACGATCGAGGGCGCGCTCACCTTGCTCGACGCCGGCGCCGCCGGGGAGGCCCTGTCGGTGGCGCAGGAGGGCGCTGCGGCGCAGCGCCAGCGCCTGGCGCTGATCAGGGCCGCCTGGGGCGACGGGCCCGGCGACGCCACCCTGGCCGAGCTGCTGGCCCTGCTCGACGGGCAGGTGGCGGGCGGCCGGGCTCGCGTCGAGGTGGCCGAGGGGCTGTCGCCGGGGACTACCTTCGCCGCGCCGGTCGCGCAGCTTACGCTGAATGCGGTGCTGCTGGCCGGCGACGCCCTGCCGCGCGGTGGCGTCGTGCAGCTCTGCGGCGACCCGGCGGAGGTGCTCATGGTGCGGCCCGAGGGCCAGGGCGCGGCCTGGCCGCCGGGCCTCGCCGCGGCGCTCGCCGCCGGGGGGCTCGACCCCGGCCTCGCTGCGGATCCGCGCGGAGTGCGCGCACCGGCGCTCGCGGCCCTCGCGGCCGATCTCGGGGTGCCGGTCGCGCTCGGGCTCGGTGGGCCGGGCGCGACGGGGCCGGCGCCGTTGCTGATCGGTCCGGTGCCGCCGGCCTCGCCCCCGCGCTAGGCGCGCCCCACCCGGCCCGTCCGGGCTTTACCGAATCTTCGCCTCGACTCGTCAGTCTGCGCGGCGGAACCCGACGCTGCGCGGACGCGATGGACGACCTACTCGCCGACTTCCTGACCGAGACCAGTGAGGGCCTGATCGCCCTCGACGCCGCGCTGCTGCGCCTCGAACGCACGCCGGACGACAAGCCGACCCTGGCCGAGATCTTCCGGCTGGTGCACACGATCAAGGGCACCTGCGGCTTCCTCGGCCTCGCCCGGCTGGAGAAGGTGGCGCACGCGGCGGAGAACGTGCTCGGCCGCTACCGCGACGGCACGCTGCCGGTGACGCAGGAGGGCATCAGCCTGATCCTGCGGGCGCTCGACTGCATCAGGGCGATTATCGCCGGGCTGGAGGCGAAGGGTACCGAGCCACCCGGCGACGACGGCGCGCTGATCGCGGCCCTCGACGCCGCCGCGGCGGGCAACGTTGTCGCGGCGCCCGCGGCGGCGCCGGAAGCAGCGGCCGTGCCCGAGGCCGCCGAGGCGCCCGCCGGCCCCGCGCCGTCGGAGGACTCGCCTCCCCCGCCGCCCGACACCGCCGCCGACACCACCACCGGCACCGACACCGCCACCACCACCGGTACCGGCGCCGCGCCGCCGCAGTCCATCCGCGTCTCGGTCGAGGTGCTGGAAGACCTGATGGTGCTCGTCAGCGAGCTGGTGCTGACCCGCAACCAGCTCCTCCAGCTCGCCCGCGCCAAGGGCGATGCGGCGCTGACCGTGCCGCTGCAGCGCCTGTCACACATCACCTCCGACCTGCAGGAGGGGGTGATGAAGACGCGCATGCAGCCGATCGGCAATGCCTGGGCCAAGCTGCCGCGGCTTGTGCGCGACCTCGGCATCGAGCTTGGCAAGAAGATCGTCCTCGAGATGCGCGGCGCGGAGACCGAGCTCGACCGCCAGGTGCTCGAACTGATCCGCGACCCGCTGACGCACATGGTGCGCAACAGCGCCGATCACGGGATCGAGGCGCCGGAGCAGCGCCGCGCCGCCGGCAAGCCGGAGACCGGGCGGATCATGCTCAACGCCTGCCACGAGGGCGGACAGATCGTCATCGAGGTCAGCGACGACGGGCGCGGCCTGTCGGTGGAGAAAATCCGCGCCAAGGCGATCGCCCAGGGCCTCGCGACCGAGGCGGAGCTTGCGCAGATGAGCGAGCGCGAGATCCTGCGCTTCATCTTCCGCCCTGGCTTCTCCACCGCCAGCCAGGTCACCTCCGTCTCCGGCCGCGGGGTCGGAATGGACGTGGTCAAGACGAATGTCGAGCGGATCGGCGGCACGATCGACCTGCGCTCGCGCGAGGGGCAGGGTACCACCTTCATCATCAAGATCCCGCTGACGCTCGCCATCGTCTCGGCGCTGATCGTCGAGGCAGCGGGTGAGCGCTTCGCCATTCCGCAAATCAGCGTGGTCGAACTGGTGCGCGTCAGCGGCGGCGGCGCGACGGCGGCCGACGCTCAGGCCCCTCGCCTGGAGCGGATCAAGGACGCGCCGGTGCTGCGGCTGCGCGACCGGCTGCTACCGCTCGTCTCGCTCGCCGATCTGCTGCGCCTGGACCGTCCTGAGGGTGGCGCCACGGCTGCGGAGGAGGGCTTCGTCGTCGTCACCCAGGTCGGCGCGCATGTCTTCGGCATCATCGTGGATGGCGTGTTCGACACCGAGGAGATCGTGGTCAAGCCGGTGGCACCGATCCTGCGCCACGTGACGGTGTTCTCCGGCAACACCATCCTCGGCGATGGCAGCGTGATCATGATCCTCGACCCGCACGGCATCGCCCGCGCCACCGGCGTCGCCCGCGACGATGGCGGCGAGGAGGCGGCGGGCGGCGGCGCAGTGGATGCCGATCACTCCGGCCTTGGCGCGGCGGCGCTGCGCTCGGACGCGCGGACCGCAATGCTGCTCTTCCGTGCCGGCGGCGAGGCGACGCCGAAAGCCGTGCCGCTCGGCCTGGTCGCGCGGCTCGAGCACATCCCGCGCGAGCGGATCGAACTCTCGGGCGGCATGCCGGTGGTGCAGTACCGCGGGCAGCTCATGCCCCTGGTGCCGCTCGCCGCCGAGGGCTGGTCGCCGAAGGCGGCGGAGTCGGGCGGACAGCAGGCCGTGCTGGTGTTCAACGACCGCGACCGCGCCATGGGCCTGATGGTGGACGAGATCCTCGACGTGGTCGAGGAGCCGCTGCGGATCGAGCGCGGCGCAGCGGCGCAACGCCCCGGCTTCCTTGGCAGCGCGGTCCTGCAGGGCAAGGCGACGGACGTGATCGACACCGCCTGGTGGCTGCGCCAGGCCGGCGAGGACTGGTTCGCCCCCCGGACGGCGACGGACGAGCCCGGCCGCGGCGATGCACCGCGCATCCTGGTCGTCGAGGACAGCGCCTTCTTCCGCCACCTCGTCGTCCCTGCCCTCTCCGCCGCGGGCTATGCGGTAACGGCGGTGGAGACGCCGCCGCAGGCGCTGAGGCTGCGCGACGCGGGTGCGGAGTTCGAGGCGATCGTCTCCGACATCGAGATGCCGGAGATGGATGGCCTCGCCTTCGCCCGCGCCGTGCGCGAGGGCGGCGGCGCCTGGGCGGCGCTGCCCATGATCGCCCTGAGCTCCCGCGCCGATCCGGCCGACGCGGCGCGTGGCCGCGCCGCGGGCTTCACTGACTACGTCGGCAAGTACGACCGCGAGGCGCTGCTCACCTCGCTCCGCCAATGCCTCGCGCCGCCGGTTGCGCTTGGCTGAGTCCAGTCCTCTCCGGCCGGGCAGGCACGCGGGACGCATCGCAGGAGCGACGGTTCCACACTGGGCGCGCACAGCAGAAGGGCATCAGCCGATGCAGGGCATGACGACCTCCACGCCGGCACGCGCCGCCGCGTCCGGCCCACCTCCGTCAGCGCTCGCCAGCAGCGAGGGCGAGGAGATCTTCCTCACCCTCACCGTCGCCGGTCAGCCCTGCGCCCTGCCGGTGCTCGCCGTGCGCGACGTGCTGGCCGCGCAGGCGATCACGCGCATCCCCCTCGCCCCGCCCGAGGTGGCCGGCAGCCTGAACCTGCGCGGGCGGATCGTCACCGCCATCGACCTGCGCCGCCGCCTCGGCCTGCCGCCGCGCCTGCCCGGCGAGCCCGAGATGAGCGTCGTGGTGGAGCATCAGGGCGAGCTCTACTCCCTGCTCGCCGATGCGGTCGGCGAGGTGATCCCGCTGCCGCGCGAGGGCTTCGCGCCCAATCCGCCGACGCTCGACCCGCTCTGGCGCGAGATCTCCCGCGGCGTGTACCGCGAGGACGGGCGCCTGCTGGTCGTGCTCGAGGTCGGGCGCGTGCTGGCGATCGGCTGACCGAACGGATGGGGCGGGTCATGGACGTTGCCGATGCGAAGGATGGCGGGGGCGAGGGCGGCGCGCCCTCCGCGCGGCGGAGCTGCCTCGTGGTGGACGACAGCCGGGCGGTACGCCGCGCCGTGCGCCGCATGCTCGAGGAGCTCGGCTTCACGGTGCGCGAGGCGGAGAACGGCGCGCAGGCGCTCGCCGCCTGCCGCGCGGCCCTGCCGGACGCGGTGCTGCTCGACTGGAACATGCCGGTGATGGACGGCCTCGCCTTCCTGCGCCGCGCCCGCGCGGAGTTCGGGCCCGAGCATCCGACGATCGTGCTGTGCACCACGGAATTCGCGCTGGAACGGATCGTGGAGGCGCTCGAGGCGGGCGCGCAGGAATACGTGATGAAGCCCTTCGACGCGGAGATCCTCGGCGACAAGTTCGCCCGCCTCGGCCTGGTCTCGCCGCGGGACAACGCCGCGTGAGCGCGGCTCAGGCAGGCAACGCCACCCTCGGCGCCACGAAGACTGCGCCGGTGGCGGAGGCGGCTGCGCCGGTACGGGTCATGCTGTGCGACGACAGCGCCACCGTCCGCGGCGCGCTTGCCCGCATGCTGCGGACCGACTCCGCGATCCGCATCGTCGCCCAGGTCGGAGACGGGCGCGCCGCGCTCGCGGCGCTGCCCGAGGCGCGGCCGGAGGTGGTGCTGCTCGACCTGGAGATGCCGGTGATGGACGGCATGACGGCGCTGCCGCTGCTGCTGCGCCAGCCGGCGGAGCTGCGGCCGGTCGTGATCGTCGCCAGCGCCCTGACCCAGCGCGGCGCCGCGGCGGCGATGGCGGCGCTGCGGGCCGGTGCCGCCGACTACCTGCCGAAGCCGAGTGCCTCCAGCGGTGGTGTCGCCGACCCCGTCTTCCAGGCGGAATTGGTGGCAAAGGTGAAGGGCTGGGCGCGGCTGCGCCGGCGCTGGCGGATGCCCGCCGCCCCTCTCCCGGACGGCGCCATTCCCGGCGCGCCGAGCGGTCCCGCGCGGCCGGAACGGGTGCCGCTTACGCCGGCCGCGTCCGGCTCCGCCTCTCCGGGCGCCATCCGGCGGCCGATCGCGGGCAGGCCGGAGCCGACCTCATCGGGCCGAGCGGCGCTCCACCGCCTCGCACGGTCGGAGCCGGCGGCCGTGCCCGGCCCTGCAAGATGGCCCACGGCCCGGGCAGGCATCGTCCCGCCGCCGGGCGGGGTCGCGCGGGATACGCCCATCCGCCGGCAACGCGCACCCGAAGGCGCCGCCCCCACCATCGCCGCGCCACGCACCGCGCCGCGGGTGGTCGTGATTGGCGCCTCGACCGGAGGGCCGCAGGCGCTGGCTGCGCTGGTGCGACGCCTGCCCGCCGCGCTCACCGTGCCGGTCCTCGTAGTCCAGCACATGCCGGCCGGCTTCACCGCCATGCTCGCCGACCATCTCAGCCGGCTCGGTGGCCCACCCGCCGCGGAAGCGCGCGAGGGTGAGGTGCTGCGCCCGGGCCGCCTCTATCTCGCACCGGGCGACCGGCACCTGCTGGTCGAGGCCGGTGCCGATGGCGCGCTGCTGGCCCGGCTCTCCGACGCGCCGGCGGAGAATTTCTGCCGCCCCGCGGTGGATCCGCTCCTGCGCAGTCTGGTCGCGGCCTGCGGCGGGGAACGGGTGCTGGCGGTGGTGCTGACGGGCATGGGGCAGGACGGGTTGGCGGGCTGCCGCGCCGTTGCCGCCGCCGGCGGGCAGGTGCTGGCGCAGGACGAGGCCTCCTCGGTGGTCTGGGGGATGCCGGGGGCAGTGGCGCGGGCCGGGCTGGCCCAGGTGGTAGCGCCTCCAGAGATCCTGGCCGAGCGGATCGCCGCCGCCCTCCCCGGCCCTGGGATGCGGGTCGAATGAGCGGATCGGAGGGCATCGCATTCCTGACGGGGCTGGTGCGGGCGCGGGCCGGCATCGTGCTGACCCCCGACAGGACCTACCTGCTCAAGACGCGGCTCGCCCCGCTGCTCGCGCGCACGGGGCTCGGCTCGCTCGATGCGCTGGCGGCGCGGATCCGCTGCGGCGGCCCCGGCGCGGAGCCGCTGGCCCGCGAAGTGGTGGAGGCGCTGACCACCAACGAATCCTTCTTCTTCCGCGACGGGAAGCCGTTCGAGCACCTGCGCCGCCTGCTGCCGCGCCTGGCCGCCGCGCGCCCGGCGGGACAGCCCCTGCGGATCTGGTCGGCCGCCTGCTCGACCGGGCAGGAGGCCTATTCGGTCGCGATGCTCGCCGCCGATCCGGCGACCTGGGCGGGATACAGCGGCGGCAACGGCACGCCGCCGCGGCTGGAGATCCTTGGGACCGACATCTCACGCGAGGTCCTGGCCCGTGCGAGGGAGGGCCTCTATACCCGGTTCGAGGTGCAGCGTGGCCTGCCGGTGCAGCTCCTGGTGCGGTACTTCCGACCTGAAGGAAGCGACGGCTCCCGCTGGCGCATCGCGCCCGAGCTTCGGGCGATGGTGCGGTTCGAGATGTTCAACCTGCTCGACGACCCGCGGCCGCTCGGCCGCTTCGACGTGATCCTCTGCCGCAATGTGCTGATCTACTTCGACGCGCCGACCAAGACGGCGGTGCTGAACGCCTTGGCAGGACAGCTTGCGCCGGACGGCGTGCTCTATCTCGGCGGCGCGGAGACGGTGCTGGGGCTCACCGACCGGCTTCAGCCCCTCCCCTGCGAACGCACTGCCTATGTACTCGCCCCGACGTCAGCGGCGACGGAGCCCGGCGCGATCACGATCGGTCCCGCCGCGGCCGCCCTACCCGGTGCAGCGCGCGCGGCGTAGGCCTGGCGGAGCAAGTCGGCGTGGCTTCACCAACCCCGCACAGCCGGGATACGCGACTGCGACCCTCGCTCGCTGGACCGAAGCTGCTCCGGTGGCCGGCCAGAAAGTCCGAATGAAGAGCAGCAACGCGGCTGATCACCCGCCGCGGGCGGTACACGTCCCGCTTGCACGGGATGCAGAGCCCGAAGCGGCGGACGCCCCTGCCCGCCACCACATCGAGTTCATTTTCCGCCCGACGATACAGCGGAGCGCGCCATCGCACTGAGCCTGACACGCCCTCAGGCCGCCTGCATCGCGACGGGCGGCTCCGCCGCAGCCTCCACTCCCGCCGGGCCCGCGGCAGGGTCGCCGCCACGCCGGGCAAGGCGCGCCGCGGCCGCCGCCGTCGCGGCGTCGCGCAAGACATAGCCGCGGCCCCAGACGGTGCCGATCAGCTTGTCCGCGCCGGCCTGGGACAGCTTCTTGCGCAACTTGCAGATGAAGACGTCGATGATCTTCGCCTCCGGCTCGTCAATGCCGCCATAGAGGTGGTTGAGGAACGCCTCCTTGGTCAGCACCACGCCCTTGCGCAGGACCAGCAGCTCCAGGATCGCGTATTCCTTGCCGGTCAGGTGGACCGGCCTGCCGTGCACCGTCACCTCTCGCGAGGCGAGGTTCAGGCAGAGCGGGCCGACGGTCAGCGCCGGCTGCGAGAAGCCCTTGGCGCGACGGATGATGGCGTGGATGCGCGCCACCAGCTCGGCCCCGTCGAAGGGCTTGGTGATGAAGTCGTCTGCGCCCAGGCCGAAGCCCTTCACCTTGGCCTGAGGCATGGACTGGCCGGAGAGGATCAGCACCGGCGTCTCGATCCGCGCCGCACGCAGGCCGCGCACGACCTCGTAGCCCTCCATGTCCGGCAGGAGGAGGTCGAGGATGATGATGTCGTAGTCGTAATGGCGCGCCAGTTCGAGCGCCTCCTCCCCCGTGTCGGCGGCGTCGGCGACCATCCCGGCCTGCTTCAGCATCAGGGCGATCCCCCGCGCGGTCGTCCGATCATCCTCAACCAGAAGGACACGCATTATCCGCACCTCCACCCGTGATGCGAGCAATCTCACAACTTTTACGCGCCTTGTGAAGGGGAAATTCATAGAACAGTAATATCAAGATGAGTGACAAAAGCCTTAAGAATGGTGAACGTGGTAAATGTCGTCATCGTTAACGATTTTTTTCGACAAACCCTTGCCCGATGGCCCCGCGCCCGGCTTCGCCCGACGCGCCCGCGCCGCCGCCGCGCGCCTCGCCGAGATTCCGGAGGTCGAGATTTCCGGCCGCGTCGCCGGCATCCGCGGCGGCACCCTCGCGATCACCGGCCTCGCCCGCTTCGCCGCGATCGGCCGCCGCCTCGCCCTGCACGCCCCCGGCGCTGCCCCGGCGGAGGGTGGGGACCCGCCGCCGCCCTTCCTGCTCGCCGAGATCGTAGGCTTCGACGGCGAGACCGCGCAGGCCCTCGCCTTCGGCCCGCTCCACGGGATCGGTCCGGGCACGCAAGCCCGGCTCCTTCCCGCCGGTGCGGAGGGCCTCGCCATCTCCGATGCCTGGCTCGGCCGCGTGCTCGACCCGTTCGGCCGGCCGCTCGATGGCGGTCCGCCGCCGCTGCCGGGGCCGGTGCGCCGGTCGCCGCGCAGCGGCACGCCGCCGGAGGCTGGGCGGCGCGCCCGGCTCGGCCCGCGGCTCGACCTCGGCGTGCGGGTGCTCGATTGCTTCACGACCTGCCGGCGCGGCCAGCGACTCGGCCTGTTCGCCGCATCGGGGGTGGGGAAATCCACCCTGCTCGCCATGCTCGCCCGCCGCGCCGCCTGCGACGTCGCGGTCCTGGCCCTGGTCGGCGAGCGCGGGCGCGAGCTGCGCGAATTCATCGAGGACGACCTCGGGCCGGAGGGTCTCGCGCGTTCCGTCGTGGTCTGCGCGACCTCCGACACCCCGCCGCTGCTGCGGCGCGAGGCGGCCTACACGGCGATGGCCGCAGCCGAGCATTTCGCCGAGGCCGGCAAGCAGGTGCTGCTGCTGATGGATTCCGTCACCCGCTTCGCCATGGCGCTGCGCGAGATCGGCCTCGCCGCTGGCGAACCGCCGGCCACGCGCGGCTATCCACCGAGCGTCTTCGGCGAGTTGCCGCGCCTGCTCGAACGCGCCGGGCCGCGGGAGGAGGGCAATCCCGGCAGCATCACCGGCCTGTTCACGGTGCTGGTCGAGGGTGACGATCACGACGAGCCGGTGTCGGACGCGGTGCGCGGCATCCTCGATGGCCATGTCGTGCTCGACCGGCGAATCGGCGAGCGCGCGGGGCGCTGGCCCGCGGTGGACGTGCTGCGCTCGCTCTCGCGCACCGTGCCCGGATGCCTGACGCCGGAGGAGCATGCGCTCGCGCAGCGCGCGCGGCGCATCCTCGCCCTGCACGCGGATATGGCCGACCTGATCCGGCTCGGCGCCTACCGCGCCGGCAGCGACCCGGCGGTGGACGAGGCGATTCGCCTCGTCCCGCGGATCGAGGCGGTCCTCGACCAGCGCAAGGACGATGCCGGGCCGTCGGGCGTCGCGGAGAGCTTCGCCGCGCTCGCCAGGGCGCTCACGGAGGAGGATCCTGCCCATGGCGCGGGATGAGGGCGGCACAGGGGCGGCGCTCGCCGCACTCGCGCGTCTGCGCCGGTTCGAGACGGCGGTCGCGCGGCGCCACGTGGCAGAGCGGGTCGGCGCCGCCGCGGCTGCCGAGGTGCGCCACGCCTCCGCGGCCGAGGCGCTGCGGACGGAGGCCGCGATTGCCAGCGCAGACGAGGCGGCCGGTGGTGGCGGCGTGGCGCTCTACGCGGCCTGGCTGCCACGCGGCCTCGCCTTGCGCGACCGGGCGGCGGCGGCGCTGCGCCTCGAGGAGAGACGGCTGGAGGAAGCGCGGGCGGCGCTTGCCACTGCGCGCCTCGCGGAACGCGCCGTGGAAGGCCTCGCGCAAGACCGCGCCGCCGCGGCGCGAAGGCTCGCGGCACGCCGGGCGCAGCAACGCCTGGACGAGCGAGCGACAGTGGCTGTTGCCGCAGGCCGGGTGTTGCCCGGCTCTCGGGCCTGACCGCTGCGGGCGCGCTCCTGCGCCGCGCGCCTCATTCCGCCGGCGTCAACACGCATGGGCAAGTCCGCGGACGCGAAAGGGCCTCTCTCCTTTGCAGCCGCCGCTGGACCGCGCGAGCGTGGAACGGCACTCCCGTTCGGCGATGCGCGCCGGCCGGATTCTGAATGGAGTAGACCGGGCCGGGCCTTGCCTGGATGCACAGGATCGGGCCGCGATGGGATGCAGTCAGCGAGCCGCCCACACCCCGGTCAGGGAGCGCGAGGTGAAGCGCCGCGCGGCGCCGCGGCCTCGGCGGCGCCGGTCGCAGCAGGCGCGGCCGCACCGGATGGAGGCGACGGCGCTTCCAGACCCGGCGGCGGCAGCGCGGTGCCGCGGGGGCCGAAGCCGGAATCGCGCTGCCCGTCGCACGCGGCGGCGCCGATGCAGAGCGCAGCGAGGCAGGCGGACAGGGCGCGGACGCGTGGAGCGCAGGATGGCATTGGGAAACCGACTCCCTCTTGGGGCAAGGACCGGGACGGGCAGAGGCAATGCAGCACCCAAGGCCGTCCGGCGCATGGACGCAACCCCACAGCGCCGGCGCCGCGTTATTGCGGACCCTTTTGCTTCAGCCTGCCCACCACATAGAGGGTCAGCATGGTGAACAGGCAGACCATCACAGCGACGTCATAGGCGGCAAGCCCGACAGCGATGCCGATCGCCGCGGTGGCCCAGAGCGCGGCCGCCGTCGCTGTGCCGTGCACCTCGGCTTCGCCCTTGAGGATCGCGCCGGCACCGATGAAGCCGATGCCGGTGATCGCGCCCTCGACGACGCGCGCCATCGCCTGGGGCTGGCCGCCCATGGCCTGCTCCGCCGCCTGCACGAAGCCGCAGGCGGCGACGGCGACGAGGGGAAAGGTGCGCAGGCCCGCGGTGCGGTCCTCGTGCTCTCGGTTCCAACCGATCAGCAAGGCCAGGACATAGGCGATCACGAGGTCGCGCAGATGCGGGAGGAAGCGCGGATCGGCGAAGCTCGGAACGAGGTCCGAAAGCGCCATGACTCCGGAACGCGGCCATACGCGGTCCGTTCCGGCGTCAAACGTCGTACATGGCCGCACGCAGCCTCCGAAATTCGACGCCGTACCCCTACCCCGCGCACGGGACACGTGCATCGGCGCCGCAGGCGCCGCTCACATCCGTGCGATCCGAGGCGCCCGTGGAGGTCGCCGCTAGTAGTTGGGCATCGTGGTGGAATCGGCCTTGTAGTCGAAAGCCAGTTCGCCACTGCCGTCCAGCATGAGCATCGCACTGAACCTCCCCAGCGAGTGATTCCGGTGGGAGCTGAAGAGACGCTTCGCCGGTCCCTCGTGGGGTCCGCCCGTTGTCCTGCCGTCGAACAGCATGGCTGCGCGCCCGGATCGGTAGGAATAGAGGAAGATTTCCAATGCGGGAAAGTTGTCGCCGAACGCTTCGCCATTGATCCAAAGCGCATTGCCGAGGAAATCGATCTTCACCTTCACGAAGGTGTCGATGTCGGGGGACTTCGGGACCAGCGGATTGGCGCCTTCGCTGTGCGCTTCGAACACAAGCAGGCCCGGACCCGCGATCGGCATGCGCGTGACCGCGTGGCGGACATTGGAGTGGCCGGTGAAGGGGGTGCCGAAATAGGGGAAGAACGTGGTCCCGCTGCTGTTCGCGAAGGAGTGCCTGATGCCGCCGCTGTCGAACATCACGCAGGCGTAGGTGCGCGATGTGGCCTGGAGCGATGTCGATGGCCCGCGGTCATCTCCTTCGAATTGGCCGATCCCGATGTCGCCGAATCTCTTGAAGGGAGCGTAGCGCCGAAACCACAGGCCGTAGGTTGCCATGGTCACTCCCCCTCTGGCCGCCCGAGACGCCCGGAAGCTCCGCCCGGCACCTCTTCCGGCAAGCGGCAAGCGAGGGAGCCCGCCTGGAGCCGGCCTGCCATCAGGAGGAATTCGGAGGTCCCTGGCCGGAGGCCACTCTTCTTCCCGGGAGGCGCACCATCAACACACAGCCCGCTGAAGACGGCAGCGCGGCTCGTGACGCCGAATTGGTCCCGATTGCGACGCCGCGGGCGTCCCGGCCAGCCAAGCTTGCACAACCCAGATTGTCGTGGATGCCGCTCCTACGGCATCGCTGCGCGCAGGCGCCGGTCGTAATCCGCTGCCAGCCCCTCCAGCGCCGCCGCGCCGTCGCCGGCGAAGGAGGAACCGTGCATCGTCGCCAGCGTCCGCGGGGCGAGCGCCGCGAGCCGGCGGATCGTGCGCCCCATCCCTGGATTGAGGCAGCTATAGCCGAACAGATCCTCCGCCGCGATGGACGGGCCGAGGATGTCGGACTGCGTCAGCGCCGGCCGGCCGTCGCCGGCATGGGTGAAGAGGTCGCCACAAAGCAGCGTGCCGGTCGTCTCCTCGAACATCACCCCCGCGTCCCAGCCATGCGGGACATGCGGCGTGTCGATGTAGCGCAGGCGCCGGCCGCCGATGTCCAGCACCTCGCCGTCGGCGAGGATGCGCGGCGCGCGGTCCGCCATGTCGTTCAGCGACACCAGGCAGCCGATCTGGCCATGCGCGACCTCGGCACGCGGGGCGATGGCGAGCCACTCGTTCATCGCGCCGCACTCATCGGCCTCGTAGTGGCCGAAGGCGATCCAGCGCAGCCGCTCGGGCGGCATGATCCGGGCCACCGCCTCGCGCACCGCGGGGAACATGCGGCGCAGGCCGGTGTGGAACAGCAGCGCCCCTTCCTCGCCCATGATGAGGAACTGGTTGAAGGTGAAGCCGGCCGGCGCGGCGATCTCCGGCACGAAGGTCGAGAGCCGGTAGAAGCCGTCGCCGATCTCGTCGATTCGCGTCTGCATCGGGTGAACCTCCGTCGGCCCCCGCCCTGCGCGACGGGGCCGATGGGCGCACATGATGCACGTGGCTCCGTCCGCCAATGTGTCGGATCGTGTTTCATGCGTTGCGCGCAGCGTTCCGGTCCGGTGCCGCGGGCTTGGCCGCCGCGGCGCCGGCCTGCGCGGCGCGCGCGATAGCGGGCTGCGCCAAGGCGGGATCCTCCTCACGGAAGGCTGCTGCTCGCGTGGCGGCCGGTCACCGAGCCAGATCAGTCTTTTCTGCACGGGCAGAAAGGCTTGACGGCTGTCTGTCCGCCCATTACTTAACCGTTCGGTTTCTTAACCAGACGGTAAAGCATTGGCCCCGGCCGACCGCCTCAGCCTCACCTTCGCCGCCCTCGCCGACCCGACGCGGCGCGCCATCCTCGCGCGCCTCGCCCAGGGCGAGACCTCGGTCACGGAACTCGCTGAGCCATTCGAGATGAGCCTGCCGGCCGTCTCCAAGCACCTGAAGGTGCTGGAGCGCGCCGGTCTGATCACGCGCGGCCGCGCGGCGCAGTGGCGCCCCTGCCGCCTGAACGCGGCACCGCTCAAGGAAGCGGCGGAATGGGTCGAGCACTACCGCCGCTTCTGGGACGAGAGCCTCGATCGCCTCGACACTTATCTGCAACGCCTGCAAGCGGGGGAGACGGACAATGGGGAACCGCAGTAACAGCGACGGCGCCGCCGCAGCGACGGCCGGGGAGTTCATCGTCAGCCGCACCTTCGACGCGTCGCGCGAGCGGGTGTTCGCGGCATGGACGGAGTGCGCGCACCTGATGCGGTGGTGGGGACCGAAGGGCTGCACCGTGCTGTCCTGCAGGAACGACCTCCGCCCCGGCGGCACCTTCCACTACGGCATGCGCATGCCCAACAACGGCCCGACGCTGTGGGGCAAGTGGGTGCATCGCGAGATCGTCCGGCCGGAACGCCTCGTCTTCCTCGCCTCCTTCGCCGACGAGGCCGGCAACACGGTCCGCAACCCGTGGAGCGCCGAGTGGCCGCTGGAGACGCTCTCGATCGCGACCTTCGCCGAGCAGGACGGGCGGACGACGATCACGCTGCGCGCCGTACCGCACGACGCGACGGAGGCGGAGCGGAAGACCTTCGAAGCCGCGCATGCATCCATGCGGCAGGGCTGGAGCGGGACCCTCGACCAGCTCGCGGACTATCTGGAGAGGAGCGGAAGCATGAAGCCCCAGGCGGTGATCCCCTACCTGACCGTCCGCGGCGCCTCCGAGGCGATCGCCTTCTACACGAAGGTGTTCGGCGCGGTCGAGCAGATGCGCCTGCCGGCGCAGGACGGCAAGCGCGTGATGCACGCGGCGCTGAGCATCAACGGCGGCAGCCTGTTCCTGAGCGACGAGTTCCCGGAGCAGTGCAGCGTCTCCGCGCCCGCGAACGGGCAGCAGCCGCCGGTCGGAATCGTGCTCGACCTGGCCTCGCCGGCCGATGTGGACGCCACCTACCGCCGCGCCATCGAGGCCGGCGCGACGAGCACGATGGAGCCGTCGGACCAGTTCTGGGGCGCGCGCTTCGCGGCGCTCGTCGATCCCTTCGGCCACCGCTGGATGCTCAACGCGGCGCTGGAAAAGGCGGCCTGATACGCGGCCAGCCGATCCGCCGGCGGGCGGGCCGATGGCGCCGCTGCCCGGCCTCGCGACACGCAAGCGGACGAGTCTGCCCATGACGACAGCAAGCCCCGCCCCCGCGGAATCCGCCGCCATCGGCCGCGACCTGGTCCTCACCCGCGAGTTCGACGCACCGCGCGAGGTCGTCTTCCGGGCGTGGACCGATCCCGTGCGGCTGGCGCAGTGGTGGGGCCCGCATGGCTTCAGCAATCCGGTCTGCGAGCTGGACCCGCGGCCCGGCGGCGCGATCCGCATCCATATGCGCGGGCCGGATGGCACGACCTATCCGAACCGCGGTGTCGTCCGCGAGATCCTGGAGCCGGAGCGGCTCGTCTTCACCATGGCGCCGGAGGATGGCGAGGGCCGGCCCATCTTCGAAGTGCGCACGCGCGTGACCTTCGCCGAGGAGGGCCGAAGGACGCGGCTGACGCTGAAGGCGGAGATCCTCGCCACGACGCCCGGGGCCGCACGGTATCTTGCTGGCATGGAGCAGGGCTGGAGCGAGAGCCTCGAGCGCCTCGCCACGGCAGCGGCTGCGACACGGGCGGCCGAGGGACCGAGTCTGCTCCTGGTGCGCCGCTTCCGGGCGCCGCCGGCGCTCGTCTATGCCGCGTGGACGCGGCCGGAGATGCTGGCGCAGTGGTGGGGGCCGCACCACACCCGCGTCGAGCGCGCCGAACTGGACGTGCGCGTCGGCGGCCGCTTCCGCGTCGTGCTGTTCGAGACGGACAACGGCGAGCGGCACGAGGTCTCCGGCACCTACACCGAGATCGAGCCCCAGCGGCGGCTGGTGTTCAGCTGGGCCTGGGCCAGCACGCCGGAGCGCGTCTCGCGCGTCACCGTCACTTTCCGGCCGGTGTCCGACGGGACCGAGGTGACGCTGGTCCACGACCGCTTCGCCGATGCCGACACGGCGACCCGCCACCGCCGCGGCTGGACGGAATCGCTCGAGCGCCTCACGGCGCACTTCGCCGCCGGCGGCGGCGCCTGACGCATCCGCGCACAGGGAGGAAGACGAGGATGATGGCCGAACCGCAGGCGGAGCACCGCTGGCTGCAGAGGCTCGTCGGCGAATGGAGCTTCGAGGCCGAATGTGCCGCGCCGGAGCCAGGACAGCCGGCGCAGAAATCGACAGGGGTGGAAACCGTGCGTACGCTCGGCGGCCTCTGGCTGGTTGCCGAGGGACGGGGCGAGATGCCCGGCGGCGGCGGTCTTGCGACGACGCTGATGACTCTCGGCTACGATCCGCGGCGCGGCCGCTTCGTCGGCACCTGGGCCGGCTCCATGATGACGCATCTCTGGATCTACGAGGGCACGCTGGACGCGACCGGCAAGGTGCTGACGCTGGACACCGAGGGCCCCGACTTCACCGCCGAGGGGAAGCTCGCGAAGTACCAGGACATCATCACCATCGAGAGCGACGACCACCGGGTGCTGACCTCCCGCTGGCTGGGCGCGGACGGCCGCTGGCACGGCCTCACGACCGCGCACTACCGTCGGGTGCGAGGATAGGCCGCATGGCCGGGTCGGGCGGATTCTCGGCGCCACGGCTCGCGCGGCTGTCCGATGCGCTGCGCGGCCATGTCGAGCGCGGAACGCTGGCGGGCGCGGTCGCCCTGCTCTGGCGTCGCGGCGAGGTCCATGTCGAGGCGGTCGGCGTGCAGGATCTCGCGACCGGCACACCGATGCGGCGCGACACGATCTTCCGCATTGCCTCCCTGACCAAGCCCATCGCCGCGGTGGCCGCGATGATCCTGGTCGAGGAGGCGAAGCTGCGGCTGGACGACCCGGTGGACCCCTGGCTGCCCGAGCTTCGGGACCGCCGGGTGCTGCGCAGCCTCGACAGCCCGCTCGAGGACACGGTGCCGGCCGCGCGCCCGATCACGCTGCGGGACCTGCTGACTTTCCGCGCGGGCCTCGGTGCGGTCATGGAGCCGCCCGGCACCTTCCCGATCCAGCGCGCGCTGGCCGAGGCGGGACTCGCCCCCGGCCCGAACCCGCTGGCGCTGCCGCCCGACGAGATGATGCGCCGCCTCGGCGCCCTGCCGCTGATGCACCAGCCGGGGGAGCGCTGGCTGTACCACACGGCCTACGACATCCTCGGCGTGCTGATCGCGCGCGTCGCCGGGCAGCCGCTTGAGGATTTCCTCGCCGAGCGGATCTTCGCGCCGCTCGGCATGACGGACACCGCCTTCGCCGTGCCCGAGGCGCAGCGCCATCGGCTGGCCGGCTGCTATCAGGCGGCGGCTGGCGGCGCGCTCGTCGCCAGCGCGGAAGCGCGCGACGCCGTGCTTCCTTCGGGCAGCACCGGGCTGTTCTCGACCGCCGACGATATCCTCGCCTTCGGGCGCATGATGCTGGGCTTCGGCCGGCTCGGCGAGCAGCGCATCCTCGCGCGCCCGACGATCGAGCTGATGACGACGGACCAGATCACCCCGGAGCAGAAGGCGGTTTCGCCCTTCTTTCCCGGATTCTGGGACCGGAGCGGATGGGGCTTCGGCGTCTCCATGATCACGCGCCGTGACAGCATCGGCGCGACGCCGGGCCGCTACGGCTGGGCCGGCGGCCTCGGCACCGCGTGGAGCAACGACCCGCGGGAGGAGATGGTGGCGATCCTGATGGTGCAGCGGCTCTGGGACCCGGTCGTGAGCGCGATCCACGAGGATTTCTGGACGCTCGCCTACCAGGCGCTCGCGGATTGAGTGGCCCCTGCGGCCGGCCGGCCCTGGCCGCGCCCGGCGTGCCCCGTGTGTACGGCGGCAGCGACCGCTCGGCGGTGGGCGCGCAATCCCTCCCGGGATGACTGGCTATTTCTTCGTGTTCGGGAGCACCGGCCCTGCCCTCGCGCTTCCGCACGCCGAACCGCGCCGCCGTGGATGCCTTCCACGCCGCCGGGCTCGCCCATGGCGGGCGTTGCGACGCCCCGCCGGGGCTTCGCGCAGAGGACCATCCGCATTACTAGGCGGCCTTCCCGCCCGATCCGGACGGCAACCGGACTGAGGCGGTCTGCCACCGAG